>MDTD01060938.1_pt1 | contig 358030 bp, 341 predicted proteins | sample 811221 | NCBI WGS metagenome assembly MDTD01 (sample SAMN05326646, study PRJNA326480) | marine metagenome | isolation source: seawater | place: Pacific Ocean: South West | collected 2011 | reverse complement strand
CCATGAAGACCATCATGACCATGGCAGTCATGAGAGTCATGCAAAGAAAAAAGAAAGCCATGAAGACCATCATGACCATGGTAAATATGATCCTCACGCATGGTTATCGCCAGAAATTGCAAAAGTTTGGTTAAATGTAATTGCTAGAAAATTATCTGAAGTTGACCCCGATAATGCTACAACTTATTTTAAGAATGCAAAAAAGGCTCGACAGGATTTGGATGCTTTGTCGAAAGAAATAAACAAGAAATTAGATCCTATAAGAAATAAAAAGTTTATAGTTTTTCATGATGCCTATCAGTATTTTGAGAATGATTTTAAAATCAGCGCTTCTGGCGCTATTGCCTTAGGTGATGCCACTGCTCCTAGCCCTGCTAGGTTAGCCATAATTCGGCAGAGAGTAAAAGATGAGGCAATACAATGTGTCTTGGCAGAACCTCAATTTAAGGAGGGCCTTGTCAGAGCTACAGTTCAGGGAACAAACTCCAATATTGCTGTTATAGACCCACTTGGTGTTAGCTTAAAAGTTGGCGTATCATTGTATGATAATCTAATTCTTAATTTAGCAAACAATCTTGTTAAATGTTTTTAAAAGATTTTCAAAGCACCGACCTGAAATAAATCAGGTCGGCCTTAAACCGCCGAATAATTATTTCTATCATGATTCCATTGACCTAACTTAGAGCCTTTTTGGTAATACTGCTCTTTAATAAACGCTTAAACTATTCGATTAAGTCAAAAAAAAGTTCAATATAAAAAATCGAGATAACATGGCTTTATTGGCACCTTAAGATTTTTATCACAATATCCAATTATTTAAATTACTCTTCTTTTTTTGCTGCATTAATTTGAGACATTCTTCTTGCCAGCTCCTTAAATAAGGCAGTTTTGGCATAGGGCTTCATTGACTTCCATTTTTTACATTCTTCACGAGTACGTCCACAACCTATACACCAATTGTTTTTTGCGGAGAATTTACATATGTCTATACAAGGACTGTTGTTTCGTTTCATTACTATTTTATAAAAATTTAATTTTTCATACGATTGGAGAATATCCCAATTATCAAAGAGATTACAAAACAAATCGCAGCCATACAAACGATAGATGGGCCCGTTGGCGTATCAAAAGTATACGCTGAATAAAGTCCTAGTATCGCAGAAATAATTCCTATCATTGTAGCCGCTATGCCCATTCCTTCAGGCGTTGACGAAAAAGACCGTGCAGCTGCCGCAGGTATAATTAACATTGACACAATAAGTAGAACTCCAACAACCTTTATACCCACAGCCACTACTATAGCTAACGCAATAGTAAGCAAAAACCCCTCTTTTTTTGGTTGAAGGCCATTCGCTGAAGCTAAATCTTCACTTAACGTTACAAGCAGCAAAGGAGACCAACGAAGCACAATTAGGGTTACAACTATGGCTGCGCCAATCCAAATTAGGTACAGGTCTGTGACCGATACAGCCAAAATGTCTCCAATTAGATACGCCAATAAATCAATCCTAATGCCCGATATTAGAGATACTATAACTAGACCAGCTGCAAGTGATATATGCCCCATCACTCCCAAAAGTGTATCTGTATAGAACGAACGTCCTCCTGTAAAAGTGATTAATGAGGCAAGCATCAGTGATAATAAAATTGCTCCGGCAAAAATAGAAAACTCAAAAGTCAATGATAATGCTATGCCAAGCATTGCGAAATGAGCTGTTGAGTCACCAAAGTATGCCATTCTGCGCCAAACAACGAAACAGCCAAGCGGGGCTGCCGCAATAGCAACACCTACTCCAGCGAAAGCAGCCCTCACCATAAAATCATCAAACATTACTTACTTCTGTATCTTCTAAATGATCGTGGTCATGAACGTGCTTGTATAGCGCAAAGGTGCCCGTATCATTTGAACCGAATAGGGTTTCATATTCGGGCGATAAAGCCACTTTCTCAGGGGTACCCTGGCAACAAATATGACCATTGAGACAAATAACCCTGTCGGATGCTCCCATTACAACATGCAAATCATGACTTATCATCAGTATGGCGCAACCAGTTTCTTCGCGAATTTGCTTTATTTTCTGATAGAACCATGCAGCTCCCGGCTGGTCCAGCCCTCGCGTAGCCTCATCCAGCAATAAAACTTCTGGCTTTGTAATTATGGCCTTAGCTAATAGTACGCGTTGCATTTGTCCTCCGGATAAGGAGTGGAGTTGATGATTAGATAGATTTTCGATTCCAGCAACATGAACAGCTTTTTTAAAGGATTCATTATTTTTTTTATTAGGAAGACTCAAAAATCTATCCACCGTCATCGGTAGGGAGCGATCGATGCTTATATGTTGCGGTACGTAACCTATTTTTAAGTTGGATTCAATTTTTATTTTGCCTTTAAAAATTGGAACGGCACCAATTATTGCCTTAAATAAAGTGGTTTTCCCAGATCCATTTGGACCAACTATTGTAACGATTTCTCCTTTCGTCAAAGAAAAGGTTACATTTTTCAGTACAGTTTTTTTCCCATACCTAATGTTTAAATTAGTTGCTTCAATCAGCATTATGTTACCTCAGGCATGATATCGGATTTCCAACATTTTCGTTGCAAATGGTTATTTTTATCATCGTCTAATTAATTGCTACTCCGATAAAAAAGGATAAATTTTTCACAAATATTCTTTTTCATGTCTTTCATGGGTCTTTTATCACAACCATTGTTGCTTAAGAAATTAATCATATCTTTATCAGTGCGCTGACTTTTTATTGAGAGTTATTTTCTTCTCAAAGTTAATAAATATGGCGCGATTTTTGATAACGTTATATTGTATCATAAATTATATTGCCCAATATCTTTAAAAGTCATCAGACCGAGTTTGACTTCTTTTACGCAAAGTCAAATATCGATGAGGGGTTGTAAAATACGTCGAGGTTGGGAAAGCCACTTCCTAAGAAATTCGCCCTATTTCCAATAGAAGCTGACGCACTCATGTATTTTCCACGATAATTTATTTCTCTAGTCGGCAGCAATATATGAGTTACCTCCCTCCAACTCATGCCATCTGTTTATTACCATGCAAAATAAGTCCGCGGTTTTTTGAGCATCATAAACTGCCCCATGTGCTTTGTTTGAGTCCCATTCAAGTTTTGCAGCTATTGCCGCTTTAGCTAAAACGGTCTGCCCGAAAGCTAGACCGCTGAGCGATACAGTATCGAAGGTGCTAAAAGGGTGGAATGGATTTCTTTTATGTTTGTTTCTTAAAACGGCTTCATTTATGAAATTGAGGTCAAAGGATGCGTTATGCCCAACTAAGATCGATCTTTTGCATCCACTTTCTTTCATAGCGACTCGGATGGATGAAAATAGTTCATCAAGCACTTCTCTTTCCTCTTTTGCTTGTCTTAAAGGATTTAGTGGGTCTATCCCATTAAATTTAATTGCTTCTGGGTCTATATTTGCTCCAGTAAAAGGAACAACATGGAAAGAAAAAGTTTCTGCTGGGAGAAGATTGCCAATTTGATCTTGCATGATTGTTACAGCTGCGATTTCGAGTAATGCATCTTTGCGAGGATCAAATCCTCCTGTTTCTACATCCACAACCACGGGAAGGTATCCTCTGAAGCGGTTTTTGATTTCGGGGTTATAAGTCATAATTTCGAGGTAATTTTGCGCTCATTTGGAACGAAAAGCCTATTTTTTCACAGAAAACAAGTTTTTCTCTCTATTTTGTCGTACAGTAACAATTTATACTTTATGTGTCAGATTTAGCTCATTGAGGACTTCTTTGGAATGCCGCTATGGTGAAAAACATGTTGTTTTCTCGCAATCTTAAATTCACTGTTCTGATCGTGGTGCTTCTGTTGTCTGGATGTGCCACTAGAGACCCTGATTTCGCAGACCCCACAGATCCATTGGAAGACTTTAATAGAGCGATCTTCAGTTTTAACGATTCTCTTGATAAAGCAGTCTTAGAACCACTTGCCCAGGGCTATAATGCCATTACTCCAGTCCCAGTCAATCGCTCTATAACATATTTTTTCAATAATTTGAGCGATATTAATTCAACAATCAATAGCTTGTTACAATTCAAATTAGACTCTGCTCTTAATAATTTAAGTAGAGTGATAATCAACTCTTCTCTGGGGATAGGGGGTTTATTTGACGTTGCAACCGATCTTAATATTAATCGAAATGTAGAAGATTTTGGGCAGACACTTGGTTATTGGGGAATACAAACCGGGCCATACATAGTGCTTCCACTTTTAGGTCCATCTACCGCAAGAGATAGCGTTGGCCTGGTTGCCGACTGGCACACAGACCCCATTAATCACCTGGATAATAATAGCTTACGTCGAGGATTAAGAGCCCTTGATATTATTGACTCCAGGGCAGATTTGCTCAATGCTAGCAAGATATTAAATCAGGCCGCGTTAGATCCATATGCATTTATCAGAGATGCTTATTTACAAAAAAGAAAGAGCCAAGTTTTTGACGGTAATCTTAATTTAGACTGATTTTTTACGATTGCGATTTTCTCAGAGAAAACTAGAAAAAAAGTAAAAAATTTCGTCCCTCCCTCCCTTTTTTTGGTTAATTTTCTTGCCTAAATTTCCATTATTTTTCAAAAATAGACACAAAAGATCCATAAATTAAGACAATTATCTAATTTTATATTTATTTAAGTTATTGAAATTAATGATTTTGTAAAAATAAATTCGCTTTTCCTTGAAAATTTTGTTTGAATCCGGGTAGATTAATAGGAAGTGCTTAGGCATTTTGTTTCTTTTACGAAAAAATTGGATTAAAAGCTATGGCAGCGAAACCAGATATCGACCCTCAAGAGACGCAAGAATGGTTGGATGCTCTAGATTCGGTTCTCGAATTTGAGGGATCGGATAGAGCACACTTTTTAATCGAAAAAATGATCGACAAGGTTCGTCGATCGGGAGCGCATATTCCTCACAGCGGGAATACAGCCTATGTCAATACTATCCATAACAGCCAGCAAGCCCCATACCCCGGAGACCAAGCTTTAGAAAATCGAATTCAAAGTTTCATCAGGTGGAATGCGATGGCCATGGTTGTACAGGCCAATCGAAAAGCTACCGAGTTAGGTGGACACATTGCATCTTTTGCATCAGCAGCAACACTTTTCGATATTGGAATTACTCATTTTTTTAAAGCGACTAATGACAATCAAGAGGGAGATTTGGTTTTTTTTCAAGGACACTCCGCCCCTGGACTTTATGCCAGAGCTTTTTTAGAGGGAAGGTTAAGTGAGGAAGATCTAAATCATTTCAGGCAAGAAGTTGATGGTGGTGGTTTGTCTTCTTATCCCCATCCTTGGCTAATGCCAAATTTTTGGCAGTTTCCAACTGTTTCAATGGGTCTCGGTCCTCTAATGTCAATTTACCAGGCTCGTTTTATGAAATATCTTAACGATCGAGAATTGATTAGTGATTCCACAAGAAAGGTCTGGGCCTTTATGGGGGACGGAGAGATGGATGAGCCAGAGTCTCTTGGCGCCATCTCTTTGGCCGGAAGGGAATGTTTGGATAATCTTATCCACGTTGTGAATTGTAATCTTCAGCGATTAGATGGTCCTGTGCGAGGAAATGGAAAAATTATTCAGGAACTGGAGGCAGTATATAGAGGTGCTGGTTGGAATGTTATTAAAGTAATTTGGGGAGGTAACTGGGATCCACTATTAGCAAAAGACAAAGATGGGTTGTTATTAGAACGAATGGAAGAATGTGTTGATGGAGATTACCAATCATATAAGTCTAAAGATGGAGCCTTCGTTAGAGAGCATTTTTTTGGAAAATATCCAGAGCTCAGAACCATGGTCGATAATATGTCTGATGAGGACATATGGCGCTTAAATCGAGGGGGCCATGATCCTTTAAAAATTTATGCGGCTTATGCCTCTGCAAACAATCATCGGGGACAGCCTACAGTTATTCTTGCGAAAACGGTCAAGGGATATGGTATGGGCGAGGCGGGAGAAGGGCAGAACATAACTCATTCGCAAAAGAAAATGGGCGAAGACTCGCTTCGAGCTTTTAGAGATCGGTTTAATATCCCCATTCCTGATGATCAGATTGCCTCAGCACCTTACTACAAGCCACCTGCTGACAGTGCAGAGATGAAGTATCTGCATGAGCGAAGAAAAGCTTTGGGTGGATACATGCCTAGTCGTCGGAGTGAGGGAAACTCTCTTGAAATACCTTCGCTTGAGACCTTTAAGGCATTGTTAGAGGGTAGTGGGGATAGAAAAATGTCAACGACAATGGCATTCGTGCGCTTTTTGACAACACTTATTCGCGATAAAAAGATCGGCAAATATGTAGTACCTATTGTTCCTGATGAGGCAAGAACCTTTGGAATGGAGGGTATGTTTAGGCAGCTAGGTATTTATTCCTCGGTTGGACAGTTGTACACACCGCAAGATTCTGAGCAAGTGATGTACTATCGCGAAGATAAAAAAGGTCAAATTTTACAAGAAGGAATTAATGAAGCTGGCGCAATGTCTTCCTGGATAGCCGCGTCTACATCATATTCCAATCATGGGATAAGCATGATTCCTTTTTATATTTATTACTCAATGTTTGGATTTCAGAGAGTTGGCGACCTTGCTTGGGCGGCTGGAGATATGCAAGCTAGGGGATTTCTTCTCGGAGGAACTGCTGGAAGGACAACATTAGCAGGCGAGGGATTGCAACATCAAGATGGTCATAGCCATTTAATTGCTGGCACTATTCCAAATTGCAGAGCTTATGATCCAACTTTCGCATATGAATTAGTATCGATTATTCATCATGGAATGAAGATGATGTATGAGGAGCAAAAGAACCTTTTCTACTACATCACCGTTATGAATGAAAATTATCAACAGCCGACGATGCCAAAGGATTGTGAAGAAGGAATTATAAAAGGTATGTATATTTTCCATAAAGGCTCACGGAAGAAAAAAAGAGTCCAGTTAATGGGCTCGGGTTCAATTTTAAGAGAAGTTATTGCAGCAGCGAATTTACTTGAAGAAGACTGGAATGTAGCTGCGGATGTTTGGAGTGTCACTAGTTTTAATGAACTCAGAAGAAATGGAATCGATATTGAACGTTGGAATATGCTTCATCCATTGGAAGAGCCAAAGAAAGCTTATGTAGCCGAGCAATTAGAGGAATATAAAGGTCCGGCCGTAGCAGCTACAGACTATATGAGATCTTTTCCTGAGCAAATTCGTCCATTTTTGGGAAATCGTAATTTTTTAACACTTGGCACCGATGGTTTCGGAAGGTCTGATTTACGTTCGCAACTAAGAAAGCATTTTGAAGTAAATCGTTACTACATTGTCGTTGCTGCATTAAAAAGTTTAGCTGATTTAGATGAAATTCATTCGAAAACTGTAGCTCAGGCAATAAAAACCTATAAGATCGATTCAGAGAAGCCCAATCCTCTTGTTATTTGAGGTCTTTTATTTCTGTTTCCACTGATTGAGGGAGAAGATTTTGACACAATTAATTAACATTGAACTTCCTGATATCGGGGATTTTAAAGATGTTGAAGTAATAGAAATATTAGTTTCTCCAGGGGATACTATTTCAAAAGAGGATTCTCTTCTTACTCTTGAATCTGATAAGGCGACAATGGAAATTCCTTCGCCAGAAACAGGCGTAATCAGCGAAATTAAAATCTCAGAGGGCGATAAAATTAATAAAGGCGACCCAATATTTTTATTAAAAATAGAGGACAATTTAAAGAATGAAAATAAATCAACCCCAGCAAAAAAAGAGGAGGCTGGTGATTTAAATCATAATAAAGAAATATCCAAACCAGAAAAGACAAAATCTAATTCTAAGACTAATGAAGTTATACACATACCAGATATTGGTGATTTTAAAGATGTGGAAATTATAGAGATTCTGGTTTCAGAGGGCGATGTCATTAATAAAGAGGACTCCCTTCTTACTTTGGAAACTGATAAGGCTACGATGGATATTCCATCGCCGTTAGCAGGAAAAATAATCGAGGTTAATTTAAAAGTAGGAGATAGGATTAATTGTGGGGATAGGTTTGGAGCTATAATTGGCGAGAAAAGTAACAAAGTTGAGGCTCAAAGTGAGGAAAATAGTGAGGCACTCGATGAAAGCAAACCAGCACCTAGGCAATTTTCTGAAAGAATAAAACCTCATCAAGAAATTGAATCCACTTCTAATTCAGAAAAGCCTGAGATACCAGGTGTCAAAGCACATGCTAGCCCAGCGATAAGAAAATTTGCTCGAGAGTTGGGAGTAAATATTTCGTTGGTAAAGGGAAGCGGTAATAAAAAGAGAATTACCAAAGAGGATGTACAGTCTTTTGTTAAAAGCTCCTTGAGTAATAATACCGATGCGGGCTCTCATATTATCGATAGACGGGTAAATCTTGTCCCAGATATTGATTTTAGTAAATTTGGAGATGTAGAGAAGGTTAGTTTAAGCCGTATCCAAAAAATAAGTGGTAAACATCTTTACAATGCTTGGTCATCGATACCACATGTCACCCAATTTGATGAATCTGATATAACTGAACTCGAGAAATTTCGGAAAGATCAAAAGTCGGCGGCAGATAAAGCGGGAGTAAAAGTTACATTTATGCCATTCCTTATGAGGGCTCTAGCCGTTGCTATGGCTGAATATCCTCAATTTAACGCCTCACTTCTTTCTGACGGCGAAACCTTGGTCTTAAAAAAATATGTCAATATAGGTATCGCAGTTGATACACCCAAAGGATTAGTAGTTCCCGTTGTAAAGGATGTTAACAAAAAAGGGATATTCGATTTGGCGGCTGATCTCAGTAATTTAAGCAATAAGGCGCGAGAGGGGAAGCTCACGTCCGATGATTTATCTGGTGGATGTATTTCAATCTCAAGCTTAGGAGGAATAGGTGGAACCCAGTTCACACCAATAGTAAACAGTCCAGAAGTCGCTATTCTTGGCGTTTCGAAAGCTGAAATGAAGCCAAAATGGAATGGAACAGAATTTAAGCCTAGATTGATTATGCCGTACAGCTTGTCGTATGACCATAGAGTCATTGATGGTGCTATTGGTGTAAAGTTTACAAGCTATCTTTCCCAATTATTAAGTGATATTAGAAAGCTAATTCTTTGATTTATTATAGTCATTTTATAAATATTTAAGCAAAGGCACTACTTATGAGTGAAGTCGATTTAAAAGCCGAAGTTGTTGTTCTTGGCTCTGGGCCAGGAGGTTATAGTGCAGCTTTCAGGGCTGCCGATTTAGGAAAAGACGTAATCTTAATAGAAAAATTTGGAACTTTGGGAGGAGTATGTCTGAATGTTGGATGCATCCCGTCCAAAGCTCTTTTGCATACCTCGGAAGTTATAAATGAAGTAAATGATTTAGAAATTATGGGCGTCAGGTATACAAAGCCAAAAATTGATTTGGACAAGATGAGAGCAGGAAAAGAAAAAGTAGTTAAAAAATTAACCAGTGGCCTTTCTGCTTTAGCAAAGAAACGTAAGGTTAGAGTAATAACAGGCATTGGGCAATTTAGTGGTCCTAACGAAATTAAAGTGCAAGTTGATGAAACTACCTCGGTCATCAATTTCGATAAATGTATTATCGCAGCTGGCTCTAGACCAATTGAAATTCCAGGATTTCCCAATCATGACGATCGTCTTATGGATTCAACTGGAGCATTAGAGTTAACAGATATTCCCAAAAGGCTCCTTGTTATCGGGGGTGGAATTATTGGCTTAGAGATGGCGACTGTTTATTCGACACTTGGCGCGCAGGTGGACATTGTTGAGTTAAAAGACAGATTAATACCAACTTGTGATCAGGATTTAGTAAAGCCCTTACAAAATCGACTAGCGAAACAATTAGGTAAAATTATGCTTGAAACTAAGGTAATTGACATCCAATCGTTGAAAGCTGGCTTAAAGGTAAGTTTTGAGGGCCAGACAGAAAATAAATCAGAAATGTATGACAGAGTCTTAGTCTCAGTTGGCCGCATTCCTAATGGCAAACTAATTAATGCAGAGGCAGCTGGGGTTGAGGTTGATAGTTTTGGTTTTATTCCTGTTGATTCGCATATGAGGACAAATATGCCACATATATTTGCGATAGGAGATATCGTAGGAAATCCAATGTTAGCCCATAAAGCAGTTCATGAGGGACATGTGGCAGCAGAAGTAATCGCCGGCTTGCCATCGCTGTTTGATCCGATGACGATTCCTTCAGTAGCTTACACAGATCCCGAGGTCGCATGGATGGGTTTAACTGAGGATGAAGCAAAAGAAAAAGGAATAGAAATAGAAAAAGGTGTCTTTCCATGGGCAGCGTCAGGTAGGGCGCTTGGAATTCACAGAGAAGAAGGAATTACTAAACTTATTATCGACCCGGTTACAAAAAGACTACTAGGAGCTGGAATAGTTGGGCGGAATGCTGGTGAATTAATCGGAGAAACCGTTCTTGGATTAGAAATGGGTGCTGACATAGAGGATATTGGATTAACAATTCATCCTCATCCTACGCTTAACGAGTCAATTGGAATGGCCGCAGAAATGGCAGAAGGAACCATTACCGATCTTATGCCGCCAAGGAAAAGGAAAACAGTAAATTGAAAAATAATATATGACTTCAAATTTATACTTTATTGACAAAGGCACATCTTCAAAAACAATCTTATTACTGCATGGATTATTTGGTTCATCTTCAAATTGGTTAACTGTAGGAGCAAGGTTAGCTGACCGATACAGAGTAATTATTCCTGATATACGAAATCACGGAAATTCACCACAAAGCTCACAAATGTCATATGAAGAAATGTGTGAGGATATTATTGAGTTAGTGGATAAGCTTGAAATATCTAAATTTATATTACTTGGTCATAGTATGGGAGGTAAGATTGCAATGCAGATCGCGCTTACTTGTCCCGAAAGAATAGATGGTTTAGGGGTTGTAGATATGGCGCCAGTAAAATATGCACATCATTTTGATAGGATATTTAGAGGATTTAATTCTGTAGATTTGAAACAGCTTAAAAATAGAGATGAGGCAGATCATCAAATGTCGAAAAATATCCCTGAGTCTGACATTCGACAATTTTTACTGAAAAACCTTATAAAAACCCACTCTGGATGGAAATGGAGGCTAAACCTGAAGAGTTTAGATGATAATCAGAATTTAATTACTGGATTTTCCCCACCAAAGATGAAATATAAGGGTCCCTCATGGTTTCTACATGGAACGAAATCAGATTACCTTTTACCAGAGCATGAGCCTCTTATATTTAAGTATTTTCCTCGAGCTCAAATATGTCCCATAAAGGGGGCAAGTCATTGGGTTCATTCTGAAAAACCCGACTTATTTTGGAATTGTATGGAGCGATTTCTCAATGCCTGCGAGAACATTAAGTTTCTATAAATTTTTATATAAGAAAGACTTTACAAGTTAGTTATCATTATAGTATTGAATACGATAATTCCAAAAAGAGAAAAATAATGTCAAAAGAATTAAAAAAAGTTGTTCTAGCATACTCAGGAGGTTTAGATACTTCGATTATTCTTGAGTGGCTTCAAGAAACATATAAATGCGATGTTGTAACCTTTACTGCTGATTTAGGCCAACGCGAAGAACTTGATATTGCCTTTAATAAAGCGAAAGCTGCCGGAATAAAAGAAATCTTTGTGAGAGACTTGCGAGAAGAATTTGCAAGTGATTTCGTTTTTCCTATGTTTCGAGCTAATACATTGTATGAGGGTGAGTATCTTTTGGGCACCTCTATTGCTCGACCCCTCATCGCTAAACATCTTGTAGAAATCGCTGAAGAATGTAATGCGGACGCAATTTCGCATGGAGCAACCGGAAAGGGTAATGATCAAATTCGCTTTGAGCTAGGCGCCTATGCATTAAGCCCAGATATAAAAATTATTGCTCCTTGGAGAGAATGGGATCTTTTGTCCAGAGAGAAATTAATGAAGTATGCTCAATCAAGGAACATAAAAGTTGATTTTATGGATCAAGGTAAAAAGTCCCCATATTCCATGGACGCAAATTTGTTACATGTTTCTTATGAGGGCGATAATCTTGAGGACCCCTGGTCTGAGCCAGTTGATCAAATGTGGAGGTGGACCTGTTCTCCTGAAAAGGCTCCAGACTCTTCGATTGAGATTATTTTAAGCTACGAAAAAGGTGATATCGTTGCCATTAATGGAGAGTTTATGAGCCCTGCATCTGTTATGGAGACTTTGAATAAAATCGCTGGCTCACATGGTATTGGCCGCAGTGATATTGTTGAAAACAGATATATAGGCATGAAGTCTAGAGGCTGTTATGAGACACCAGCTGGTACTGTCATGTTGAAAGCACATCGTGCAATTGAGTCAATAACCTTGGATAAAGAGACAGCTCATATGAAAGACGAGCTTATGCCAAAATATGCTGAAATGGTCTATAACGGCTTTTGGTGGAGCCCTGAGCGAGAGGCCTTACAATCCCTTATCGATACCACTCAAGCTAATGTTAGTGGAGAGGTTAGAGTAAAACTTTATAAGGGTAATGTCATCATTACGGGTCGTAAGTCGGAAAAAAGTAGTTTATTCGATACAAAAATTGCAACCTTTGATGATGATGCGGGCGCTTACGATCAAAAAGATGCATCAGGTTTCATAAAATTAAATTCACTACGCTTGAGGCTTTGGTCTCGCAATCAAAGAAAGAAACATTAAAAGGGAGTTTAATTGCAGTGATTAGCCAAATAAAAAAAGAAGCAGCAGGTAATTTTTTTGGCTTAATTGTTATTGGAGATGAAATACTTAATGGTCGGAGGAGCGATAAGCACTTTGAGGGGATTGGTAATTTAATTCGATCACATGGATATAAGTTAAAGTGGTGTCGCTTTTTGCCAGACGATCCAGGCTATCTTACAAATCAATTAAGAGTAACTATGGCAGAAAACACCCCTGTTTTTGTTTGCGGAGGAATTGGCGCTACTACCGATGACCATACAAGACAGTGTGCAGCTGAAGCCGCCTCTGTCTCTCTTGTTCGACACCCTGAGGCCGCCTCGGAAATTGAAAAACAATTCGGAGATAAGGCTTTTCCTAGAAGAATTTGTATGGCGGATTTGCCAAAAGGATCAGTATTAATCCCTAATACTTATAATCGTATTTCAGGTTTTTCTATAAATAATCATTATTTTTTGCCCGGCTTCCCCAAGATGGCCTGGTCAATGGCAAGTTGGGTATTAAATGAGTATTTTCCAAAAAGATCACCTGAGATTCAAAAATCAGTATGGATAGAGTCTGTCACCGAGACGGTTTTATCGGGCGTAATGGATGATCTTGCGGTGAAATATCCAAATTATAAACTTTTTTGCTTGCCAAGGTTGGGCGAAACTCCTAAAGTCGAATTAGGATTTCGTGGTGGTTCTGATATCGAGGAACCATACAAGTTTCTACTAGAGAGGCTATGCTTAGAGGGATTTAAGTTTACAGAAAACGGCATCAGCTAGAAAAGCTATAAAGTAAAATTTTCCTATTCTTCCTTCCAAGACGGCTCAATCCTTTCTAATCCCGCTTCAGTGAGTTTCTCTAGATATTCGGTCCAATAAATTGCTTGTTTGCGGCCTAAGTCATAGAGATAATCCCAATCGTACAATCCAGAATCATGACCATCGTTAAATATAATTTTAATAGCATATTTCCCAACAGGTATTAAATCATCGATTATTACATCTTGTTTATTTAATTGTAATTTTGCATTTTGGCCCCAGTGACCCCGGACTTCAGCAGATGGTGAATAGACCCTTAGGAGCTCAAACGGAATAAGAACAACGTCATCATTATCAAAAAATATTTCAAGCTGATGAGATTTTTTATGTAAAACTATATTAGTGGGATGAACTTTACTCATAGTGACTTAAACAATATTCCTCCACTGACCAAGTATGGATACTAATCATTTTAAGGTAACCATCCGTGTATATGGCTTGTCACAAGATTTTTGAGCATTTTAATATGGGAGGATCGTGAATTGAGACATGGTATATATTCATAGCGTTTGCCTCCGGCCTCTTGAAAAATCTCTTTGTTCTCCATCGCAACTTCCTCAAGCGTCTCAAGACAATCAGCAGAAAAACCTGGACATATAACCTGGATATGATTTATTCCATCCTCACCCATCTTCTCTAGAGTTTTATCGGTGTAAGGCTGCAGCCATTGTCTCGGGCCTAGTCTTGATTGAAAAGATAGCTGCCATTGTTCTTCCTTAAGATTAAGAGTCTCTGCCAAAAGCCGTCCTGTTTTACGGCAATAACAATAGTAAGGATCGCCTTTCTCAAAATATTCTTTTGGTATTCCATGAAAAGACAAAAGTAATTTATCCGGTATGCCATGCTCCTTCTGCCATTCTTTCACGCTTTCAGCCAATGCATTTATGTAATCTTGGTTATCATGGTAGAAATTGACAAAGCGCATTTCAGGAAGATAGCGCCATTTTCTAATTTGATCTGTAACTTCATCAAAAATCGAGGCTGTAGTTGTAGCAGAATATTGAGGGTACATAGGTAGTATTAATATCTTTTTTGCCCCAAACTCTTTTAACTTGTTCAGACCGCTCTCAATAGAGGGAGAACCATAACGCATGGCAAGCTCCACACAAATATTCTCTCCATGCCTATTTTTTAATTCTTCTCGCAATGCATCTGTTTGATCAACCGAAATAGTAAGTAAAGGCGATCCATTTTTCGTCCATATCTTCTGATAAGCTTTCGCAGATTTACCAGGTCGAAATGTAAGAATAATCAGATGAAGAACTATCCACCAAATTACTCTGGGCCCCTCTACAACCCTCGGGTCACTCAAAAACTCTCTTAAATATCGCCTAACCGATTTTCGATCAGGCGCATCTGGGGTACCTAAATTTACTAATAAAACTCCGGTTTTGACTAATTTAAAGTTTTTATCTTCTCGTTTCATAATTATCCATGATTATTTAATTTTGTGATATTTTACTTACTTCTTAATATTCGCGCCTGCACTCTGATTTGGTCAATCAATTTTACATCATTAATTTTTGGATATAGATGATAATATTGTTCCAGCAATAGCGGCTGTTTCGCAGCAAATTTTTCCATTATCCCACGCTTTTTATTCGGCATATCAAGTAATAGTAATAAAGGAGCACACCACATAAAGTAATCAGAAAAGGCCTCCTCGATCAGGGAATTGTCCCACTTATCTGTAACACCAAAGATTGGGAAATCTCTCTCATGATACTCTTTTCTATTTTTTAAAGAATAGCCCTCCTTATTATCTAGCCGATGGATCCATACTTGGCGCTTGCTTCTCTTCTTGACTTGTGTTTCTAGGTATCGATACTTAATTTTTGAATCTTTGATCTGCTGTAAGGATGCCCTTGATTGTCCATGGCCTTCTGAAAGGAATTTTTCCCTTATATTCGCATAAGCTTTCCACTCCAATATATCTATATTCTCAATACCACTCTCAGTATAGGCACTCGCAAGTAAAGCAATTGGCTTTTCGGCGTTATCACATGCCCACAATTCAAAAGTATCTTTTAATTTATAAGGAACCTTCTTTACTTCATTTTCTATTGCTTCAATAAAGTCTTTTCCCGCTCTTTCCATAGATCCCATATCAAATATAGGATTAGCAAAAATGTTTAAAATACCTTTTTTTGGAGACCAATTAGCCCAATTAAAAAATTCTTTTTCTTGAAAGAGATTAGTATGGCTTCGCCAAGAGTGACTTGGTTTTCTCTCAAGCACTTGGATACTCCATAGTACACCATTAGAGCTTAGTGCACGTGCATACTCACTTTCTATGACTTGAATTGTTCCAGTAAAAGGATTCAAGGCTCGATAAGAATAAGTATGTATATTCATTATTTATTTAAAATTTCAAAAGTGATTATAAAGCCAAAATATCATAAAATTTATAATTACATACAATAGCCTGTTACACTCTGACAATAATGAATATGAACTTTTGTAATAATTGTGGACATAAGCTCCAAATAGAAATTCCCGATGGCGACAATCGGGAGCGATATATTTGTGAAGAGTGTAAAACTATTCATTATCAGAATCCAAAAATTGTAACCGGGTGTATTCCTATATGGGAAGAAAAAATTCTCCTTTGTAAGCGTGCAATAGAGCCAAAATATGGTTTATGGACTGCTCCCGCTGGATTTATGGAAAATGGCGAAACCACCTATGAGGGAGCGGTGAGAGAGACTCTTGAAGAGGCCAACGCTAGGGTAAAAGTAGGAATGCTTTATCTTACTGTAAATCTTCCGTTAATCAATCAGGTCTATATGTTATTTTTGGCAGATTTATTAGATTTGAACTTTTCAGCAGGCGAGGAAAGTCTTGACGTTGATTTATTTTCTTATGAGCAAGTTCCATGGAATAGCTTAGCTTTCCCGACAATAACACTGGCACTAAAAAATTATTTTAGTGATCGAGGGGATGGAATATTCCGACAGCGAATGGCTGATATTCAAAGAGACTCAAACGAGGAAAGTGGATATAAAATTTCTTTACTCGACTAATTACTACCTTTGTAAAATTAATTCGAGGATAGCTTTACTTCCAAAATAAGCAAACATTAAGACAGTGATCCCAACTAAGGTCCATCTAATTGCTGTTCTGCCTCTCCAGCCAAATCTGACTCTTCCCCAAAGAAGCATTCCGAATGCAATCCAAGCAAAAATTGAAAGTATCGTTTTATGCGCCACATTTTGCGCAAACATATCATTTAGATAAAGAAATCCACTCATGAGCGCTATACTGAGTAAAACAAAACCAATCGCAATCATTTCAAACAAAAGCGACTCCATTGTTTGCAACGGAGGTAAAGCTCTTATGAAGCCACCAGGTTTGGTTGAGCGCAAATGCCTATCTTGAATCGCTAATGCGAGCGCTTGAACACTTGCTAAGGTCAAAATAGCATATGCTAATATCGAACTAATAACATGAAATCTAAAGGACCAGTTGGATTCGTCATCTAATAGTCTTTGGCCTGGATACATAAAGTCTAAAAATAAAGTCATAGCCGTTAGTGGAAAAGCTATGATTGCAAGGTTTTCGACTGGCTTGTTAATAGCTGATAAAAGCAAAAGGACTGCTACCATCCACATAACCAAAGAGGCAGCATTAAAAAAACTTAAGTTTAATCCTTGATCAGTATAGAGCTCAAAATAGAGCACACCTGCATGCATAGTGGCCGCTATGCATCCTGTCGATAAAACCAATGATTTGGTAATTTTTGATGGCTCAGAGTGGTTAAATAGGCGTATAACGGCCCCTAGACCTGAGGCCAAATAAAGCAAAACTGCAGGAATAACTAAATAGCTTATATTCATAACTCCTCAATCATGGCATAAGATAGAACTTACCGCACGCTACTCTTTTAGCACGGTATAATGTAAAGCGCTATATGGTAATAGGTAATTTTTATATGTTTGAAAATATATCCAATAGATTTAGTCATGCTATTCAAAAGCTCAAGGGCCAAGGACGCCTATCAGAGGGTAATATAAAAGATGCTCTTAGAGATTGCAGGATGGCTTTACTGGAGGCTGATGTTGCTCTACCAGTAATTAAGTCCTTTATCGAACAGGTTCGAGAGAGGGCATTGGGCGAAGAGGTAATGAGGAGCCTTACCCCAAGTCAGGCTTTTATAAAAATTGTAAACGATCAATTAACTGAAGTTATGGGGGCAGCAAATGAAGAGTTGAACTTATCTTGCCAACCCCCCGCAGTTGTAATGGTTTCTGGTCTACAAGGATCAGGAAAAACCACTAGCGTCGCAAAATTAGCTAAATTTTTAAAAGATCGTCAAAAGAAAAATATTATGGTAGTTAGCACAGATGTACATAGGCCGGCTGCGTTCGAACAATTAAAGGTTTTAGCTGAAGAAGTCGGAGTCATCGCATTTGCTCCAGAGAATAAGAATGATTCTTTAGAAATTGCTCAGGAGGCTATGAAGGCCGCTAAAATGAAGTTTATTGACGTTTTAATCATCGATACTGCAGGACGAACGCATGTCGATGAGCAAATGATGTCAGAGCTTAGCGAGCTACACTCTCAAATCCAACCAATAGAAAATTTATTTGTTGTGGATGCAATGATTGGACAAGATGCAGCAAATATTGCAAAGACTTTTAATGAAACCCTTCCATTAAGTGGAATTATACTTACAAAGGTTGATGGAGATGCCAGAGGTGGAGCGGCGCTTTCCGTTAGATACATTACTGGTAAGCCAATAAAGTTTTTAGGCGTTGGTGAAAAGATAGATTCCTTGGAACCTTTTCATCCAGATAGATTAGCTTCTCGTATTTTGGGAATGGGAGATATCGTTTCTTTGGTAGAAGATGTAAAGGAAAAGCTGGATCAATCAAAAGCAGAGAAGTTAGCAAAGAAAATAGAGAAGGGTAATTCCTTTACGTTAGTAGATTTTCAGGACCAAATGGAACAAATGAAAAAGATGGGCGGCATGGATAGTCTAATGGATAAGTTGCCTGGAATTGGTCAAGTGCCTGATTCGATAAAAGCACAAGTTGGTTCAAAAGAAACTGAAAAAGTTATTGCAATAATTAGATCTATGACAAAAAAAGAAAAGAATTTTCCAGCACTAATAAAAGGATCGAGAAAGAAACGCATCGCTGATGGATCGGGAACAAAAATTCAAGATATAAATAAATTATTAAAACAGTTTCAACAAATGCAAAAAATGATGAAAAAAATGAAAGGCGGTAATATGGAAAAAATGATGAAAAAAATGAAAGGAAAATTACCAAATATTCCAGGGGGGTTTCCCTTTTAAGCGTCTTGCTCTAGTTCCTCGATTTGTCGTCTAATGATAAAATCTCAAAAATTTCGTTTTCATTCATGTTTTTTATTCGGTCTATTGGAACCCAACTAAGATCAGACTCTAAATTGTATGAATTGATGAATTGGTGGGGCGGGTTACCTTTCCAGTCACTTGGAGACAGCATAGAAAAATATAAATTATTTTTTGAATCTCGGTAAAGATGATAAATTTTTCCAGGAATTTTTTTAAAATTACATTTTGCTCTATGTAACGACATATCCTCATGCGCATCCTCAAGAATATCTCGAGCTTGTTTTTTTAAGTAACGAATTTGATCAGCGATTTGAGTCAACTGAGCATTAACCTTACTGCTCACGACCAGATCCGCTAATTCCAACTCTTTAGCTAGTTCCGTTAGAGTGACAGGAGGCGCAAGGCGGCTTGTTGGGTAAGGTGCACTTCTTTTGTCTCCCTTATGCACTTGCGTATTTCCAGAATTTTCAGGTTTTTTTGTAATTTTTGCCATTAAAATTAATATTTTATAAAATTTATGTTTCCATCAGATGATGGTTTAAGTAAGATACGGATCTTAATTATTTATCGTGATCTACGGGCGCCTTGATTGAGATTTCTCAACTACCCGAAGATTAACGTTTCTTTTTACAAATTGATATAAAAATAAAGGCGTTACAAACATGGTTTCAATTAGACTCGCCCGCGGCGGCGCAAAGAAAAAGCCGTTTTATCATTTAGTGGCCGCAGACTCAAGAAGAGCTCGAGGCGGAAGATATATTGAGCGTCTGGGATACTACAATCCTTTTGCAAAAGATACCGAGACATCAGTAGAAATAGACCTGGATCGCGTCGATTATTGGGTATCTGTCGGTGCTAAGTTGTCTGAGCGAGCGATAAAATTAGTCGATTCTTATAGAAAGAATCCCCCAAAAGACTAAGACGAGAATTTTTCTATATTGGTCAAAATGAATGAAATAACCCGCCCAGGTAAAACTAAAGACATTGAAGATTCGACAAAAGTTGTAAAAGTTGGTCGAATTTTATCTCCACATGGAATAAAAGGCTGGTTAAAGGTCAAATCTGATATGTCACCTCCAGAAAATATGACCAAATTAAAAACAATTCTATTAGGAACTAATGATCGATGGGAGCCCCATGAGTTAGCTAGTTCCAAGTTTCAAGGTAAATACTTTACTGCGAAATTTGAAGGCTGTAATGATAGAAATATCGCAGAGAGATTTTCAGGTATGGATATTGGGATTTATCGATCTCAATTACCCGATTTAAAAACTGAACACGAATTTTATTGGACTGATCTCGAAGGTTTTTTGGTCGAAAGTATTAATGGGAAAAAATTTGGATTTGTGGACCATCTATTCGAGACTGGATCAAATGATGTGTTAGTTGTGTTGGGTGAAAAGGAGTGCTTAGTTCCGTTTATTTGGGATAAGGTTATAAAAGATGTAAATTTAGAAGATCAACGAATTATAGTCGACTGGGATCTTAATTTTTAACCACGTTATGCGATTTGATGTCATTACTCTCTTTCCTGAAATGTTTTCTGCCTTAAATTATGGGATAAATGGCCGAGCTATAAAAAAAGGCTTAGTTGACCTTAATATTTGGAACCTTAGAGATTTTACAGATGATCGCTACCAGATGACGGATGACCGGCCATACGGCGGGGGACCAGGGATGTTAATGATGGCAGAACCATTGGTAAAGACTATAGATTTTGTAAAATCAGAAGCCCCAAAAAGCAAGACAGTTTTTTTAAATCCTGGTGGGGCATTATTCACTCAGAAAAAAGCTAAGAAATATAAAAATGAAGATGGAATAATTTTTATATCAGGTCGATATGAAGGAATAGATGAGAGGGTGATTGAAAAATACATTGATGAGGAAATTTCAGTGGGTGACTATATTCTATCCGGAGGAGAATTGCCGGCAATGACTGTAATTGACAGTATAATTCGCCTAATTCCTAATGTGCTTAATAATGCTGATTCCATTAGAGAGGAGTCTTTTGAAGAAGGATTACTCGATTATCCTAGCTATACTCGACCAGAAAGTATTTTAGGAAAAGCAATTCCAGAGGTCTTAAAGTCCGGAGATCATGGGAAAATTAATAATTGGCGCTCAAAGCAAGCACTGATAAGAACCTGGTTGAAGCGACCAGATCTTCTCGAAAGAAAGAAATTAACAGAAAAAGAACGATCAATTATCGAAGATTTTTTAACAAATGGAAAAAGTTAGTTATAATGCAAAAAAACGAGGATCAGCAAGATGAGCGACATTATTAAACAACTTGAAAAAGAACAAATGGACAAGGACATTCCGGCATTCGGTCCTGGAGATACTTTGGTTGTCCAGGTCAGAGTAAAAGAGGGTTCCAGGGAACGTTTACAAGCGTTTGAAGGTGTTTGTATTGCAAAACGTAACAGAGGCTTAAATTCTGCCTTTACGGTAAGAAAAATCTCTCACGGAGAAGGTGTGGAACGCGCTTTTCAGACCTATAGTCCTGGGATAGCCTCAATAGAGGTAAAAAGATCCGGAGATGTGAGAAGGGCCAAGCTTTATTATTTGAGGGGCCTTACCGGGAAAGCGGCCCGCATAAAAGAGAAAGTCGGAAAAAAATCTTGAGATATTTCTTCTTTGAGGCTAGTTAGAAAAGACCTTTTGTATAGTCATCGACTGCTTTTTTTATTTCCTCTATCGTATTCATTACAAAAGGACCATGTCTCACGATCGGTTCTTCAATTGGGCAACCGGCAATTAGTAAAAAGTGTGTAGCTTGATTTTTTGCTTTAAATCTGACCGCTCTTCCTTTTGAGAGAACTCCTATAACCCCCTCCTCTATCTCTTCTGGTTTGCTCTCTCTATTCATTACCTCTAAGGATCCTTGAATAATATATACAAAAGCATTGTGATTTTCTGTAATTGGCTCATAAAATTCACAATCTGGCGGTAAAAATATATCGATATAAGTAGGATTTGTAAGCGGTTGTCTTACTGGTCCTTCTAGACCTGAAGATAATTTCCCGGCAATTATTTTTACAACAGATCCATCCGTATTAATTTGTTTCGGTATTTGGGCAGTATTGTATTCTTGGTATGCCGGAGTAGCCATTTTATGTTGCGAAGGTAAATTAATCCAAAGCTGAAAACCCTGTAGAAGACCTTTTTCTTGCTCAGGCATTTCAGAGTGGATTATGCCACGGCCAGCTGTCATCCATTGAATACCTCCTGGTTCTATAAGACCCTCATGTCCTTTATTATCCTTATGACGCATTTTACCCGACAGAAGATAGGTAACTGTTTCAAAACCCCTGTGAGGGTGGGCTGGAAAACCAGCAATGTAGTCTTGTTTATTATTTGAGTGAAAATTATCGAATAATAAAAAGGGGTCAAGAGAATCCAAGGTACCTTGCCCAATCAACCTTGTGAGAGCCACACCAGCACCATCGTTAGTCTGGACGCCTTCTATTTGCTCTGAAATAAAGCGGATGTCATTTGTATTCATTGGAGTATTATATAGCTTACAAATCTTTTTTTTACCTTTCAAATAAAAATTTTAATTTTCATTTCCATTATTATTAAAAGCTTTTTAAAGTAATTCATCTTTTGGCGATGTAGTTATATGAGAAATCAAGAAACAACATTTTTATGGCATGATTATGAGACCTGGGGCACGCAACCTGCTCTTGATCGGCCAGCTCAATTCGCAGGAATTCGCACCGATAATGATTTCAATCAAATTGGTGAGTCCATAAATATATATGCTTCTCCTTCCAATGACTTTTTACCACAACCTGAAGCATGTTTAGTCACCGGCCTTAGCCCACAAAAAGTTTTTGATTTAGGAGTAAATGAAGCCGCTTTTTTTCAAATTATTTTTGACGAAATGATAAAACCAGGGACATGTTCGCTTGGATATAACTCGATTCAATTTGACGATGAGGTTACTCGATATGGGCTATACAGGAATTTTTTTGATCCGTATGAAAGGGAATGGAGGAACGGTAATTCAAGATGGGATATTATTAATCTATTGAGATTAGCACATGCTATCAGGCCTGAAGGAATTTTATGGCCGAAAAATGATGAAGGTTATACTTCATTTCGTCTTGAAGATTTAGCAAATGAAAATGAAATAATGCATCAGAGTGCCCATGATGCTTTATCAGATGTAAGAGCAACAATCTTGTTAGCAAAAAAGTTGAAAGAGGCTCAGCCCAAGTTATTTGATTATGTTTTTAATCACAGATTAAAAAAAGACATTGTTAATCTTTTAGATTTAAAGAATTTTTCGCCAGTTCTCCATGCTTCCCCCTATTATTCTGCAAAGTTTGGTTTTATTAGTTCTATTGCTCCTATTACATATCATCCAAAAAATAAAAATTGTATAATTGCTTTTGATTTACGATTCGATCCAAATCATATTTTAAATTTATCGATTGACGATATTAAAAGTATTCTTTCTGAAAAAGACAGATCTTCAATGGCTGAAAAAAAGGCCTTAGGGATATGTACAATTTCACTTAATAAGGCCCCGGTTATTGTTCCAATCAATGTATTAAGTAGCTCACAAAGAGAAAAATGGTTTTTATGTGAAAAAAAAGAATTAGACAACTTATCATTATTAAAAGAAAGTCGTGAGAAAATTATTGAAGTTTCTCATGCTTTATATTCTCAAGATTACTTTTCAACCAGTGATAATTGTGTGGACACCGCTTTATATGAGCAATTCCTTACAAATAAAGATAAAATGATATGCGAAAGCATTAGGGCTACTGAACCATCTAATCTTTCCAAATTAAATTTAGACTTTGATGCAAATAAATTAAACGAGCTTTTTTTTCGATACAGAGCACGAAATTATCCCGATACACTATCTGAATCTGATAAAGCAAGATGGGAAAAGTTTCGAAAAGATAGGCTAATGTCCGGCTCACTTGAAATCAGCATTAATGCTTCTGAATACCGAAAAAAAATTTCCCGCTTGATTGTTGATCCGACAACATCAGCCGATGAAAAATGCATTCTTGATAAGTTAATTAATTGGCCTTCTTTTATTGGACTGTAATCTAGAGATCATTCATTCGTCCAAGCCTGGAGAGCTTCAATTAACTGGTTTGCCTGATCAGAGCTCGAGATGTTAAATTTAGATTTTTGTTGATACTCACCATTTCTCTTTTGGTATCTTCTTATAGAATATTTCAATTTACTATATTCATTTTTACTTGGAACCCAATCTTGATATTTAAAAATTATTGTTGTCCAAGCACCCTTCGAAAGGATTCTTTTATCAAGTTCTTTGATTATTTCAATACCACCTTCGTTGTAAGTAATACTGATTTCATCTGGAGTATTAGCCATAAGTTTTCCAATAATATAAAACGTAGCACGATAGCATTTGTTAAATTCTATGTCATCTTTTGATTGACTTAAATTGTATAGCTCCATTACGTTTAAGAAACTCTATAAGTTTAGAATCATTCATTTTAAGCGCTATATCAAGTGCAGTTTGATCAAATTTATTAGAAGCATTTATATTAGCTCCATTATCAATCAAATGACGTATAAGCCTATTGTTTTTTTGAATAACAGCGAGTAGTAAAGGGCTATAACCATCGACATCAGTGATTTCAAAATTAGCGTTACTCGATTTCAAAAATTTAATAACATCTTTATCCTCGTTTCCATTTTTTGCTGCAATAAGCAAAAGTTTAGATGGATCGAATTTAGAATTTGAACTGATTAAAAGTTCGGCAGCTTGAGTTCTACCCGCTAATATTGCTACTTCGAGCGGAGTCAATTCATTCTTATTAATAGCATCGATTTCTGCACCATTTTTTAAAAGAATTTTTAATAGAATTATTCGTCCCTTAGACGCGGCTTCATGAATTGGGAAATTTCCATTTTCGAAAGGTTCGTTTATGTTGGTATTCCAGTGGATATGCCTCTCAACTTGCTCTAAATCACCTCGTTCTATAGCGAGATACCATGAAACAGTTGGCTCCTCTAATCTACTGCACGAACTTATTAGAAGTAAAATAACAGAAATAACAAAAAAGTTTTTCATCACTCGTCCTTGCAAAATTACTATTTTACGAATCATATTCTAGTTTTTATTGAAAATCTTATTAATCTTATTCTGACTTAGACATTGGGATACTTGTTATTTTAGCGCCTCTAAGGAAATTTTTTTTAATCTTTTCCTGAATTTATATGATTTTATGTTAATAATCGTAAAGAGATGTAAAATAACCATATTATCAAAGCTATGGAAAAAATATGCTAACAAAGATTCTTTTTACTATATCAATCATTATTTTTATTTTAATGATTGTTCGCTTTAGAAAAAAACGCGAAGCGTCATCTATGCCTGTAAATCCAAGCAGTAATGAGACGCAGATGAATAATATGCCGATTGGATGGCTCGCTACAGCTATTATATGTTTAATGATAATTGCATCGGGTATTTTTTTGTTTCTATATTGGGAGGATAAAAATACAATTATCAATGTAAGAGTTATTGATTCAGGAAGCGGTAATGTTGAAAATTATCGTGTTCGAAAAGGAGATATCGATAATAATGAGTTTATAACGGTTGATGGTATTAAAGTAACTTTAGCAAAAACAGAAAGACTTGAAACTGCTATTCGCCCATGATCCCAAAATTAAACGCAATAGAAATTCTGGATTTTTTGCTTTTATTTTCCTCAACTTCATGATGCAGTGAAGGTCTAAAAAATATTATTTTTCCTTCCTCAGGTTTGATTCGCTCAATTGTATCGTCATAGTAAATTAATAAATCGCCGCAATTGCTGGCTATTTGTAGATAGTAGACACAAGAGAGAAGCTCATTTTTTTCTTCATGATTATGTCTAACGGTTAAATCTCCATTATTCATCTCATTAAACCAGAATCCATATTTTAAGTTATTTTTTTTAAGAATTTTTTTTGCCTCAGTCAAGATATGAAGCTTTAATGGTTCAATTTCTGGTAACACTGATTCCTGAATATATATATTCTCGAAACGATTTAGTTCGAAATGTGAATGTCGGCTGAATGGGCCGTTTTTTTCTCTAAAAAAAGCTTTCAATAACTGAGAATTAACTTTATCGTAGTCAGGCAAGAAGCTAATATAAAGTGGTTTTTGATATATAAATTTATGGTCTTTCATCAGAGTATGAGAATAAAATTTAATTTATTGTATCAGTTGAAGAGAATTTTTATCGAAGTTTATATGTTATAGGTATAGGTACTGAAGAGATTTTTTTTTATGAATAGAATTTTTTTCTTTATTTATTTAGTCATATTGCTTTCAATATCAAAAATAGCAGCAAGCGAAAACTTACAATATCAGGCTTTATATAAAGGTATATTTTCTTTGGGAAAGGAAATAGAGATAGCAGATATTTATTACACGAACTTAAAGCCAATCCCCAAATCAAATTATTCTGAAACAAAGATTTTAATTTCTTCTGAGAAATATGAAGGTGTAGAGTCCCTATATCCGATGAGGTATCGTTACAGATCATGGTACTTGCCGGATTATTCTTCGAGTATTGCAGCGGAAATTTATAGTAATAGTGGATCAAAGGGCGAAAAACACAAATTGATTTATTTAGACGGATCAAGAGAATTGATAAATAGCCAGGATTTATCAAAAGATAATAAACTTGACCTATCAAAATTAATTGATGGTAAATATGATGTAAGAACTAATTCGAAAACAATTAATATTTTTGATCGTTTGGGTCTGCTGGAAAATATAAGATCTCGAAGGTTAGGCCTGGGCCAAAAATTTGCCTTAAAGGTGAGCAATGGTAAAAACCTTCTTGAGTATCAGATAAAGGTTGAGAAGATTGATACGATTGAGATTGCGAATAGAAATTGGGAAGCTTTTAAATTGAAATTAGAGGGATTGAAAGTAATTGATGAAAATATGAAGGAAGCCTTGCATAGGCCTGTTTATCTATGGATTAGCAAGGAAAGTGGAAACCTACCTCTTTTAATTGTGAGTAAGTCATCTTTTGGTCGTTTAACTATTAAATTGCAACAATAAAGATTTTTTGAGAATTTTGAATAATCTTATAGTTTGATTTCCCCTTTAATAAGTTTCTCTTTTTTTTCTTTTTTAAATTTTTTTATTTTATATTCAACGCGAAGTGCTTGAGAATGGGAGCCAATTAATTTTTTATATACAAGCTCTAATGGGCCCTTTCCCTTTAGCCTCTGAGCACCTTTATTTCGGGTATGCTCCTTTAACCTCCTATTTACATCTGTACTAATTCCAGTGTAAAGATCACCATTGCCACATCTAATCATATATAAGAACCAATCAACTTCTTTACTAGCATTAGTGGGCACTAATTTTTTTCCTCAATATATCTTCTAAGTCGGTCTTTTTTACAGGATTCTTAAGAACAGCAAAAATATTAAATCTTGAAGTTAGCTCACCTACATATTTAAAATCTTGTGGGGCAGCAAAGACAATCACAGAAGCATTAGGGGCATATTTTTGTAGGCTATGCAAAAAAACATCTAAGTTACTGATTATTACTCCAGCGTAATTGTTACCAAATCCATAAAAGAATTCCGCTACAACCCAATTTGGAGGCTTACGCTTTAGGAGTTTTATAGCTTTTCTGTGGGAATTTATTTTTAACTCTTCTAAACCAAGTTCTTTGTATAATTGTGAAAAGTCTTGGTGGGTCGGCGATTCAATAAGTGAATATAGAATACTCATGGCATATCTTTATTTTTTAGCTGCTAATAGTCACCTTCTTCGCTGAAGGACTCAAGGCTTTGTTTTTGATCATTGTCTGTATGTTCACTTGTTGTATGGATAGTGCTACAAATTGGACATTCAAACCAAGTTTGCCTCGCATTTAGTTCAACTAATTCCTCTGTCTTATTCATTTCATTATTGCACTGACTACATCTCATCTAGTGTTACCCCTCTTTGCACAAAGCTTTCTGCTGTTTCAGTAGTGATCTTTATATTAGAAAGATTCATCCTTGAATCTTATTTATATTGGTGCCAAAGTGACCCGGATCTCAATAAAAAGGTAATGTAAACATTATGACAATGTTGAGTGAGAGTTTTTCTAGGCCCCTTCGGCATTGATCAGTAATATTTTTATGCTACTCCCATTTTAACGCCCCACCAGTTTGATATTCAGTCACTCTGGTTTCGAAGAAGTTTTTCTCTTTTCTTAAATTTGCTTGCTCATCTAGCCAAGACAATTTTGCTTCTGCGCCAGGATATGGCTTTTCTACCCCAAGATTTTTTGCTCTACGGTTGGCAATAAATCTGTATTGCCCAACATGATCTTCTTTGCTATACCCAAGTATCGGGTCTTTTAGCAAATAACCCGCATATGCGGCTTCGGCGGCTTCACATTCTTCCCACATTAGTTTCATTGCTTTTGGATCAGGCTTTATATTTTCCTCTACCATTATTTGTTTTGCCACTCTGATCCCGAATGAAGCATGGAGAACCTCATCTCGCATGATATATTGAAGTTGCTCTGCGGTGCCTTTCATTAGCCCTCTTCGCTGCAATGCAAAAATCGGACTAAAGCCATTATAAAACCAGCAACCTTCAAAGACTCCCGCAAAAAAGATATACGCCATAAGAAAGTTGTGTAATTCATCATGATCCTTTAAATCTATATCAGATCTCATTACAGAATTAAGGCGTCTATTAGCTATCTGTATCTTTCCATTAATTTCTGGAACTACTCTGTATCTATTGTATATTTCTCCTTGATCTAATCCGATAGACTCAAGACAATGCTGATATGTCCAAGTATGAAGCGATTCCTCATATACTTGCCTTGCTTGATAAATTTGGAGTTCTGGCGCTGACATTTTTTCCATAACTGCAAGGCCAATATTCCTCATTGCTAAAATATCTGATGTTGTTAAATATGCTAGTACATTCTCATACACATGTCGCTCTTCGAGAGTTAACTTGTGATGATAATCGTGTACATCTTGATTCATGTTTATATCTAAAGGAGTCCAGTGGTTTCTGTTTGCATTTAGGAAATATTCCCACGCCCAGGGATACTTAAATGGGGCTAATTGATTAACGTCAGTCATTCCATTTATGACTCGTTTATCCTCAACATTGACAGGCTGCAAATCTGGAACATGCATTGGTTGTCCATGTTGTTCCGCCTCCAGCCCAGAAAGAGATGTGACCAATTCGGGTCTTGGCGCTACCACTTCTTCCACTGTTAATGGAGGTTTTTCACTTGCAGATTTATCATTAACAAGTGGATTAGCTTCTGGGCTAATTTCTCTCTTGGGAAGTTTATTTTTTGTAGTATTGACTTCTTTTTGCGCTATTGGCGCTGTAAGTGGATCGTCCCAATTCATTTTTTTCTCCTAATCGTTTAAGGGACGACTTTTACATCCCACTACTATGACTTTTTTAAATTAATCTCTTTATTTAATTACTGACAAGCTTCGCATTCTGGATCCAAAATACTGCAAGCTTGTGGAGCATTGCTTACACTTTCGTTTGTTACTTTATTCTCACTCGATTCAGTCGCAGATTTTTCCATATGTGTCGCACCCACAGACCTAAGGTAGTAAGTTGTTTTTAATCCACGCACCCAGGCTAATTTGTAAAGGTTGTCTAATTTTTTCCCGGATGGTTCTGACATATAAAGATTTAAACTCTGCGCCTGATCAATCCATTTTTGTCGACGAGATCCTGCTTCTACCAGCCATCTGGGGTCTACCTCAAAAGCTGTTGCATAAATTTGCTTTAGATCATCTGGAATTCGGTCTATTGGCTGAACTGATCCGTCATAATATTTAAGATCATTTACCATCACGCCATCCCATAAGCCTCTTTTCTTTAATTCTTTAACTAAATAGGGGTTTACGACTGTGAATTCTCCCGACAAGTTAGATTTAACGAACAAATTTTGATAGGTTGGTTCTATTGATTGACTGACCCCGCAGATATTGGATATTGTCGCGGTCGGTGCTATAGCCATGGTGTTAGAATTTCGAATCCCATATTTTTTTACTTTCTCTCTAAGGCTAGACCAATCGAGGGTTTCGCTATCATCAACTTGATAATAATTTCCTCTCTCTTCTCTCATTCTCCTCATCGAGTCTATAGGTAGTATTCCTTGGCTCCATAACGATCCTTGGTAGCTACTATATTTGCCCCTTTCTTTCGCAAGGTCTGATGATGCATTAATTGCGAGGTAGGAAACTGTTTCCATCGTTCTGTCCGCAAACTCTACAGCCTCTGTACTTGCATATGCTAATTGCATTTTGTACAGAGCATCCTGGAAGCCCATTATTCCAAGACCGACTGGGCGATGTTTGAGATTTGAAGTTCGTGCTTGCGGTACACTGTAATAATTATATTCAATGACATTGTCCAACATCCGCATTGCGGTTTTAATTGTCTTTTCAAGTTTCGCTTCATCTAGTCCTTTATTTTCCATCACATGGGTTGCTAAATTAACTGAACCTAGATTACAGACAGCTATTTCTTCTTCGTTTGTATGGAGTGTTATTTCTGTGCACAAGTTAGATGAGTGAACTACACCCATATGCTGATTGGTATATCTTACGTTACATGGATCTTTGAATGTCACCCATGGGTGCCCGGTCTCGAACAACATCCCCAGCATTTTTCGCCATAGATCGACAGCTTTTATTTTTCTGTAGGTTTTTAATTCATCTTTTTTTACTTTTTCTTCGTAATTCACATAAGCTTTTTCAAAAGCCTTACCAGTCAAATCATGCAAATCTGGGGTATCATCGGGTGAAAATAACGTCCAGTCTTTGTCCTCAGCTACTCGCTTCATGAATAGATCTGGAATCCAATTAGCTGTATTCATGTCATGCGTTCTTCGACGGTCATCTCCTGTATTTTTTCTCAATTCCAGAAAGTCTTCTACGTCTATGTGCCATGTCTCGAGGTATGCACATACTGCGCCTTTCCTTTTTCCTCCTTGATTTACTGCCACAGCCGTATCATTTGCCACCTTTAGGAATGGCACTACGCCTTGCGATTTGCCATTTGTTCCTTTTATGTGTGAACCCATTCCTCGTACGCTGGTCCAGTCGTTTCCTAGCCCACCCGCATACTTGGAAAGAAGCGCATTGTCTTTTATTGCTCCGTAAATGCCATCTAATTTATCGGGCACAGTTGTTAGGTAGCAGGATGATAGTTGGGGCCGTAATGTTCCTGAATTGAATAAGGTTGGTGTTGAACTCATAAAATCGAAACTAGAGAGTAATTTATAAAATTCTATGGCTCTTTCATCTCTATTTATCTCATTTATAGCTAATCCCATTGCCACTCTCATGAAAAATGCTTGAGGCAGCTCAAATCTGATGTCTTCTGAGTGTATAAAATACCTATCGTAAAGAGTTTGCAATCCCAGATAAGTAAATTTTAGATCGCGATTGGAATCCAAGACTGAGCCTAATTTATCCAAATCAAATTGCTCTAGTTTGCTATCAAGCAATTCCAGGCTTACACCTTTTTTTATGTAGCTGACGAAGTAATTTTTGTATATTTTGCCCAAATCTGCTTGAGTTACGACATCTGCCTTGATCTCTACAAACTTAAGTGCCTCTTTTCGTAGCTTGTCCATTAATAACCTTGCTGCTGCGAACGAGTAATCTGGGTCTATCTCGATCATTGTTCTCGCACTCATTACAAGGGCTTTTGATACGTCCTCTTGCGATGCTCCATCGTATAGATTTTTGTATGTGTCTTCCAAGATCGAATCAACAGTTGCAGCTTCTAACCCTTCACAAGCTTCGGTAACTAGCTTGTAAAGGCGATCCTTGTCTATCGGCCTTGCTACACCATCCTCAGAGCTTATTCTTATTTCATTTTTTGATTCCCCGTCTTTCGCTTGCTCTTTAGATCTCTTTTGGGCCTGATCTTCCCTATATAAAACATAAGCTCTAGCTACTTTATGTTGCTCACCTCGCATTAATTCAAGCTCCACAAGATCTTGAATTTCCTCAATATGAACTGTCCCACCAGAGGGATTTCTTCTCTTGAGACTTTTAATAATTTGGTTTGTTGAATTTGCGACCGTTTCGTGGATTCGGCTTGATGCTGCCGCATTTCCTCCTTCTACCGCTAAAAATGCTTTTGTCATAGCTACTGCTATCTTGTCGCCATCGAAGCCCGTTATTTTTCCGTTTCTTCTTATAACTCGAAGTTGTCCCGAAATTGATGCATTTACTTTTTCTGATTGATCCGGACTTTTATCGTTTGGAGGTATAGCAATATCGTTGTCAGGCAATAAGTTCCCAGATCCAGTTATATCAGCAGCCATTTGGCTTCTCCTCCTTCACTCTTGCTTATTTATGGTTTGTTGTTCTTTCTGAGGCGACTGATGTTGTTAATAGAACTTCAAATACCCCTAAATCACAATATATACCCTCCAGCATCTTAGTCAACCACAATATCTTGTGTAAAAGGCCTTTCAAAAACTGTTGACGAATTGTGAATAAATCAAAAAAATGGATCTTATTTTATTTTATTTCAGTGGGTTAGCTGTTTGGACCTGATTAACTCTGTTAGTGCAAATGATTTTTGTTCAAGACCTGGACATTGGACATTTTTGAAAATTTTCCGTGTTTTTTGTAATTTAGTAACATTTGGGAAAGTCTATGATTTAACTCTTATTTTGAAGAAATAACCTATAGTTCGCTTGAGCCGGCTAATAACTTTGTTTAGATTGTAAATGGGAGACATACGACCCAAAAAGACATAATAATAACGGGCCCATTATCAGTTTTTTAATTATTCTGCGTATGTAGGAATCAGCGCTATACGGGGTGTGGTAAATGAGAATTCAAAAACTACAGGAATACTTTATTTCCTTGCGCTCGCATAAAGTTTTTGAATTTTTTGTCATCTCGATAATCATTTTATCGGCTTTAGTGATTGGAGTGAAAACCCATGATATTCCTCACTTGGCTATTGAGGTGTTGATCGCCTTAGACATCTTTATAACTTTCTTCTTTCTTGCAGAGATAATAATTAGAATGATTGCAGAGGGAAGCTTACGTAAGTTTTTTACACAAGGCTGGAACATCTTTGATTTTAGTATCGTGCTGCTTAGTCTGATACCACTCCAAGATAGTGAAATGGCTCTTTTAGGTCGATTGCTGAGAGTTTTTCGTGTTCTGCGATTGATCTCTTTTATTCCCGAATTGAGGATTCTGGTAGAAGCCTTTTTGGCTGCTATTCCTCGTATGGGCTACATCGCTCTTTTGATGTTTATTGTTTTTTATATTTATGCTGCCATGGGATCTATGTTTTTCTCTCAAGTAAACGAAGACCTTTGGGGTAACATAAGTATTTCTATGTTAACTCTTTTCAGGGTAGCGACATTTGAAGACTGGACCGATGTGATGTACGAGACCATGATTGTTTATCCGCTGAGTTGGATTTTTTATATAACTTTTATTTTCATCATCGCTTTTGTTTTTTTAAATATGATGATCGGGGTAGTTTTAGATACACTCCAGAGAGAAAATAATGCTCAATCAATAGACAGAGAGCAGGATCAAACCAGAGCAACCAGCCTCACAAAAGATAATGAAATTATATTAAAGAAAATAAATAATTTAGAAAAAATATTGTTGGATTTTGAAAAAAATTATAAGTAAAAATTAGATGAAAGAAACAGTCCTAAGAAATTAAAAGAGATCATTAAAGATGCCTGATTTACAAGCACCAGAACGGAAAGTCACTTCATTGAAATCCTTCAGGGAAGTGAAGCCACAAACTTTTATTTTCGAAAGGCCTAAAACTATTCCTAAAGATTGGTGTGAAGAAATTATTAGAAGGTTCGAAGCAAATCCTGAACAGCAGAACAAGGGCCGCATCGGTCAAAGCAGTGGGCTGGATTCAGAAATAAAGCGTTCAATGGATCTTGTAGTTAGTGATAAGGAGGACTGGAAAGATGTCGATAATCTATTCTTTCGATGTATGGGGGCTGCGATGAGCGAAATGAAGCAAAGTTTTCCCTTTTTTAAAGGCCCTTTTAGAGATTTAGGCTATCAAGTTCAAAGATACAATCCAGGCGAGTTTTATCACTGGCATACAGATGGTGGCAGTCATGATTTTGCGGACCGTCAGTTGGTTGCAATTTGGTATCTAAATGACGTTCCCGAGGAAGCGGGGGGTCGAACTCAATTTCTTCACCAGGGTGTCGATATTGTACCCGAGGCTGGGAAGATGATCCTTTTCCCACCATTCTGGACTCACGAACATAGATCTGAAACTCTTCAAGAAGGAATCAAATATATCGCAACAACTTGGGTTTTGTTTCGTTAGTTTCAGAGGCTGTCTAGTTTAAATTCAAGGCACCCATTTTTTTTGCAATATTAAATATTTGTTGTTTTGGGGGATAGTCGTTTTCGTCGGATTGGAGGTAATGTTTCCATTCAAGGGATTGGTCGATTAGGTGAGGGTCTGTGTTGTGACATCCTAAATTCCGTATTCTGAAATCTCCAATTCTCCATGGGCCGTCGCCAGACAAAACACCTTTTATTATATGAGCTGCTTTTTCGGGGGTAGTGTGATGCCAAAATAAGTCGAAATATAGTAAACCTAAGCTATGCTCAAAAGCCTCAGCAATACATTTCTCCCGACCATCGGGGCCACGCAATACCAATAGACCGGGGACTTGAGCAATAGAGACGAGACGCTTCAACCGAAGAAACCGCCAAAAGCTTCGAATCGTTGCCTGCAAACTAAATCCCTATTTTTCTTTGCTTCCTCTTCATTGCCAAAAGCCGGTGATTGGTCCCATTGACAAGTTGCATGGTTATAAATCGAGAACCTGTATTGTCTTCCCATTTTAAAAACAGCACTTACATCTTTTTCTGCTTGCTCAAGAGCCTCTTCCATCCCAAGGCCTTCAGGTAAATTATTGTGTGAAACGCCAAGATCTGTCAAAGAAGCTTGTGGCTCAAATTCTTCACCCGATGAAAAATTTAAAATATGATCTTTTATTTCTCCTTGTTCGGATAATTCAAGGCTATCAATTTCTGGAAAGCGGTCTAAAATGTATCCGGCCATTAGTCGGCCTAACTTGTAATCCTCATTTTCAAGAGCGGTCAAAAGTTTATCAGCGGCTATTTGACCTCTCAAATAATGATCTGGGCTTTGAACCCATTCTCTATTGACTTGCCACCCAGCACTCATATCATCATCCATTTTTTTAAAAAAATCCTTAGCCTTTTTTAAAAAATCTTCTGGAACATTCAATTCTAGAATTTTGTCAGCTAATTTTACCTTGAGAAGCACTTTATTCTCCGATATTTCCATTTATTCAACATTTTACCGATAACAGGCCAAATGCAACTTCTTTGTAAATCTGACTTCATTTTGGGCTTTTGCTTGACATTTTGGGCTTTTGCTTGAATTAAACATTAATAAGATATAGCACCTGGCTGTGAATTGATTATTATACCGTCTACAGACAGGAAAACCCGGGATAAAAGTAGTGATAAAAATTACTAACTTACTGAATGAGCCACAAATATCTAAGTTAAAAGAAATTTTAGCTGGCGCCACATTTGTTGACGGAAAATTAAATGTTGGAAAAGTAGCAAAAAAGGTAAAGGAGAATGAGGAAATCCAGCAAGAGCCAGAAATTATGCAAAGGCTCCAAAGGATAATAATGAGTTCAATTGCACATAACTCCGAATTTCGGAATGCCGCTCTTCCCAATAAGCTCGCGGATTTTATTTTTGCGAGATATCAGCCAGGTATGCGGTATGGGGATCATGTAGACGATCCAATTATGGGAGGAGGCAAGCTCAGAACTGATGTTTCTATGACCATTTTTTTAAATGAGCCTGAAGAATATGTGGGCGGTGAGCTAACTATCACAACTTCTTTTGGAGAACAAAAAGTTAAATTAAAGGCTGGTGACGCGGTATTATATCCGTCCAGTAGTACGCACCGTGTTGCCGAAGTTACAAAGGGAGAAAGGCTGGTCGCACTTACTTGGATACAAAGCTTTGTAAAAGATTCTACAAAAAGAGACCTTTTGTACGAAATGAACCTCGTGAGAGAATATTTATTGGGAAATAACTCAGAGGATGAATATTCAAAGATTATCGATCGAAGTTATGTGAATTTACTTCGAATGTGGGCAGATTTATAAAATATTCGGCTAATTTATAAATTTCCCTGCTTCTATAAACTATTAGATTTACTTGTAAAAATCGAGAAATCTTCATAGTTTAAGACAATCATCAAATAATACAAACCTGAAATTCTTTCTCTACTGCTGTAGGGTTGTAATCATATTAATTACATTTGAGGGAAACTATGTCAGTCAATACAACAAAGAACATCACTTTTGCACTTGTCGGCTTGATTATATCTGCTGCACTAGTTTTTTGGGTAGTAAGTAGTGATAAAGAAGGTGAGGGATTATCGAGTACAAGCTGCGGGGAAGTATCAATCGCAGATATGAATTGGGCATCTGCAGAATTTTTTGCATATTTAGATGCTTTTATTTTGGAGCATGGATACGGTTGCGATGTCAAAATTGTACCCGGAGATACAGTTCCCACAACCACATCGATGGTAGAAAAAGGTCAGCCAGATATCGCACCAGAGCTATGGACAAACTCTGTAAGAGAGACCCTCGCTCAAGCGCAGAAAGAGGGAAGATTAAAAACGGCCGCGCCTATATTTAAGGAGGGTGGCGAAGAGGGTTGGTGGATTACACAATATACCGCAGATAAACACCCAGAATTAAAGACTGTTCAAGATGTATTAAATCGTCCTGATTTATTTGCCCATCCAGAAAACAAGAATAAGGGAGGTTTTATGACTTGCCCAGCTGGCTGGGGTTGTGAAATAGCTAATAGCAACCTCTCTCGGGCTTTTGAATTCAAAAAAAGTGGTTTTGAATTGATTCCTCCGGGGTCTCCCGCTGGTCTAGATGCGTCTATTGCTAAAGCATATGAGAGGAATCAAAATTGGTTCGGATACTATTGGGCTCCAACCGCAATTTTAGGCAGATATCCGATGAAAAAATTAGATTTTGATTCCGAATATGATCCAAAAAATTGGGATAGTTGTATCTCGATACCTGACTGCCCGAACCCAAAGCGTTCATCTTGGACTGTTTCTGAGGTAAGCACGATGATTACTTCAGAATTTGCTGATTCGGTATCAGCTGAGGTAACCGATTATCTGGGTAAACGCTCTTTTGAAAATCAAAGACTCAATGTTATTTTAGCTTGGATGGCGGAAAATCAGGCGCCTGGTGCTGAAGCAGCAGAACGGTTTTTAAAAGACCAAGAGGCAGTCTGGTCTCAATGGGTTTCTCAAGATGCTTTAGGGCGGATTAAGGCCGCTCTTTAGACTTTATTTTGAATATTGGGCCAAATCTTACTTGGCCCAATATTTTTTTATTCGAAATGTCCATAGGAAATAAGAAAAATGGCATCTGAGTCATGGTGGGAAGCGTTCCCACAACTCTCAAAAGATACGCTTCGAGAAATTAGGATCAATGTCGATTCAAGTTATCGAGAATTTTCTAGAGAGTACGGCCAGACACTCGAAGATTTTTCAGACCCCTTACTTCAGTTCCTGATTTGGTTAGAGAACCTTATGATGCTATCGCCATGGCCAATTGTTTTGGCAACACTTTTGGGTTTAGCTTGGGCTGGAAGTAAAAGCCTCAAAGTAGTTTTTGGCATAGCAATTTCTATGTTCGTTATTGGATTTTTCGGTATGTGGGAAGATACAATGCGAACGCTGAGCATCACCGCTGTCTGTACTTTAGTCTCAATCGTGTTGGGGCTACCAATTGGTATTCTAATGGCGAAATATAATGTTGTAAGAAATTTTGTCACACCAATTTTAGATGTAATGCAAACCATGCCAAGTTTCGTTTACTTAATACCTGTTGTTATGTTGCTTGGTATTGGTAAAGTTCCCGGACTGATGGCTGTTGTGATTTATGCTATTCCCCCAATGATCAGGCTTACTGATTTAGGTATTAGGCAGGTAGATCAAGCTGTAATAGAGGCAGCAGAATCTTTTGGTTGCAACTCTTGGCAAAAACTACGTCATGTACAGTTACCTCTGGCACTACCATCCATTTTTGCGGGTGTTAATCAAACCATTATGATGGCTTTAGCTATGGTTGTTATAGCCTCGATGATTGGCGTGCAAGGGCTAGGCCAGCCGGTGCTAAAAGCTATAACAAATCAATATTTTACAATGGGGTTAATGAATGGATTAGCAATAGTAGCTCTTGCAATCGCTTTTGATAGGGTTTCTCAGTCTTTTGGCAAGCGATTACAGAGAAATCAAATTTAGAACATAAAAAAAATGGTCACCATAACAAATCTTTTTAAAATTTTTGGCCCAAAGTCACCTTCTTTGATAAAAGAAGTTAAGGCGGGCATGACAAAACAAGAACTACTGGATAAACATAATCACGTACTGGGCCTAAATAATATAAATTTATCGTTTCATGAAAAATCAATCGAAGTCGTAATGGGTCTATCCGGTTCTGGCAAGTCAACTCTTATTCGTCATGTAAATAGACTATTAGAGCCAACCCATGGAGAGATTAGTATAGATGGAGAAAATATACTCGAGTTTAACAAGGCGCAACTTAGATCATTGCGTCAATCAAAAATTTCAATGGTGTTTCAAAAGTTTGCCCTTCTTCCACATAGAACGATTTTTGAAAACATAACATTTGGGCTTGAAATCCAAGGTGGGAAGGCCTCTGAGTTTAATGAAAAAGCACACTTTTGGCTCGAAAGGGTAGGCTTAAAGGGCTTTGAGGACAATACCCCGAAGCAGCTTTCAGGAGGAATGCAGCAAAGGGTCGGTCTTGCAAGAGCCTTGGCTACTGATGCTAAAATTCTTTTGATGGATGAAGCTTTTAGTGCTTTGGATCCATTGATTAGAACTGAAATGCAAGACATGCTTTTAGGCTTACAACAAGAATTTGAAAAAACAATTATATTTATAACACACGACCTAGATGAGGCTTTAAAAATTGGCGATAGAATTGCAATCTTAAATGAAGGAAATTTAATTCAACAAGGCGAATCACATAGTATCTTGATAAACCCAGAGGATGATTATGTTCAAAAATTCGTTGCCAATGTAAACAGAGCAAAGGTCTTGAAAGTAAAATCTATTATGACAAAGTTAAACGGATCTCAAATAAATACAGGAGATTCGCCTATGACCGTCAATAGTAGTGATACTGCTGAGGATGTTTTAAATACCGTAGTTTTAAGAAATCCCAGTTTTATCTGGGTGGAAGACAACTCAGGAAAACAAATTGGTTATTTAAAGCGAGCTGACTTAGCCGAAACTATTGGCAGAGATAAGAAATTTGATAATTTACCTGATAATTAATTTAAATTTTCTAAAGTATTTAGTTATCTAAATTAAATATTTTGTAATTTGCCATACTCAATTAAAAGAACATGGGGGTAGGTTAGACACGCAACCCCTATAAATATTAAAGCAAGTAAGTCATTTGAATGAGAAATTTTAAGTGATAAAGTTTGCCCCATAATCAGACCTAATATTACGGTTAAGGCCATGATTCCTAATACAACTACTAAGACAACCCATAGGTTATGCGATGCTATAAGCTTCAACTCATGTGTAAAGTGGCGCGGGCTATGTAAGAGACAAAAGAAAAAAGTAAAATAAATTATAGGGTCAAATAGAAGTGCCATTCCAGCGAGTAAAATAAGCTCAAAAATTCTTATGACTTTTGTTGTTGGTATCTTAAGAACAAGCCAAGCACATGAAAAAAGAAAGCAAGTTGTTAAAGCAAATATTAATGACCCAACATCAGATCCCTGCAAGAGATAATTAAAAACAGTTTCGACTTGTTCTGGATTTATTTGTGCTGGTAGGCCTAATACAAAAAATCCATAAGCTATATTGTCAATAACTTTTTTACTATCCCAATCTGACCCAAAGTGATAAACAGAAATAACGAGAAAGATAGTAAGAGAAAACAATGGAAAGATTAACCAAAGGTAGAATGCTATGCTGGCAATGGCAAGGTATCCGATCATAAATAATGATATTTTCACTTTCGAAGGAATTAAACCGAGACGATGCGCCGTGAGAGGATCAAGAGCCCCATGCGGTACCCCAAATATTAATATAGCTAAAGCGGCAATGATATTTATCGTTTCCATGAAATACTTTTTAAGCTACTAATCAAAAAAGGGAACTTTGGGACCGCTGATATTACCGATAGTGCAGTAAAAATATCGGTTTTAGTCATAAAACGCGCAAAACGGTCCCCAGAGAGCCTTTCTCCCATTGCAAGAAAAATCGAAGGAAGGCATTGAGGCCAATTTTCAATTAACCATAACAGCCTATTATCCATCCAATCTTGTTTATAGCTGCAATGATATTCTTTGATGGGTTTATTACTCTTCAATCTAGATGATATGTCTCGGGCCCAGTAATGGCTCGCTCTAAAGCTATATCCGGTCGATGACCTAGCTAAACCACCTCTTACCCCTATTGGTATGCCAAAATGCTCTCTCTGTCTGTTGTATCCCATAGGAATACACGCTGATTCAACTCTATCTACTCTGTATTTACTTTTAATATTAGTCTCACACCAAACTTTTACTTGATTTTCTAAGAAATGGAAACGCTCCATGGATTGAGAAAAGTCTGTGTATTCAACTAAAAGCTGCTTGTTATTTATTGGAAGAAGATAGCGAAAATTAAGTCCATCACTATTTGCTTGCATGTCGCACATTAGTTGAGCATCCCTAAAAGGATGCCTATCTTCGCAGGTTAACACCCAGCCAACGAAAGTTTGCTTAATCCAGAAATCGTTCTTTGGTATTGGTCTTGAATCAAACACATAATCCGCGCTTGGTGCACAAGTTATTTTTTCGGCTCTAATTTCTACCCTGGGATGATTTTCTATTTTTTCAAATATTTTTTCAAAAATTTGTTCGCCAGTTGATAGCCCATAAAAATACTTATTTCCCTTATGGCAAAATTGTTTTTCTTTTGTAGAAAAAGACCAGCGCTCCCATGAATAATTCGGAGTCAAGATATGTTTTTCCTTTTCGGTGTACCAATACCCAAAACTTTTATCTTTTATTTTTGTTATATCTGGATCACTTAAGATTATCTTTCCAGGGAGGTCACCGATGTTGCATAGCTGTTCAGCAAGTGATAATCCCGCAGCTCCACCTCCAATGATATGCACCCAATCACGCATTTTTATCGTTATGCCATGAATATCGCAGTTTGTTTACGCAAAGAGGCAAGCTTTCACTTGAATTATAAAAATAGAAAGAAGGCCTACAAATAGATATTAAAATAGCTTTAAGTGCGACATATATTTTTCTTCGATTACTGGTAATTACACGCCCCTTCCAAATATCGCAACTATGGCGATACTTTAAAATTCTCCCAATTTCTTTATATGCATGACTGGCGACCAGTATACCTAGCCTCGCTCTCCATGGAAGAAAAACTAAACCTTTTTCAGAAAAATCATAAAAATCATCGGCCAGCTTTAAAAGATATGAAACATTTTTTCTTATAATCTCTCTCTCAGTCGAATTTGGATTCATTAAGTTTGTGGGCTCAAGATCTGAACAATCATCTCCGGGTAAATATCTACGATCGATAGTTGCATCCTCCTGCACATCTCTACAAATATTGGTAATTTGCATTGCGATACCAAGAGTTACGGCATAATCTAAGGCTCTCTTATCCTTAATTTCAAAAATATCACACATCATTAATCCAACACTTCCAGCAACTCTGTAGCAGTATACAAGAAGCTCATCTTGGTCTTTTATTCTTACTAATTTTAGATCACTTATTACCCCATCAAGTAAATCTAACAAAGCAAGCCTACCTCTCGGGGATAGTAAGTTCTGTGCTTTTTTACTCCATGGAGACGAAAAAGATTGGTCTAATAAATTTTTTTTTTCAGTTAATAGTTTTTCAGAGGCTTTCGTTTTGTTTTCCGCGTTATCAGCAATATCATCAGCTTCCCTACAAATCTCGTATAACTTGCCTGCTTTTTCTATATGAGCTTTAGACAGCAACCTTCCAGCAAAATGAAAAGTTACACCATACTTTGCTAAAGCAGTTTTCGACATCAGCCAGAAACCTCTTTTTGTTCGGCTTCTTCAATTAATGTTTCTACAACTTTCGCTGATGAGACCACACCGGGCAATCCTGCACCAGGATGTGTTCCAGCACCCGTTAGAAACAGATTCTTTAGCCCCTCAGCTTTATTATGAAAACGAAACCATGCCGATTGGGTAAATAGGGGGGCTATTGAAAATCCTGCGCCCATATGACTGTAATAATCCTCTTCAAAATTATCAGGTGTCATTGCAAAATCTGACTCTATATTTTTAGTCAAATCTGGTAAAAGATGCTTCTCCAGCGCCGCAATTACCTTTGTCCGAAGCCTAGGCTCTTCAATCTTCCAATCGATATTACTTTGTTTGTTTGGAACAGGACACAAAACATAAAAACTATCCTTTCCTGGGGGCGCGAAAGATTTATCCGTGGCGGTAGGCCTATGAAGATAGAGAGCTAAATCTTTGCTTAATTTTTTCTGATGAAAGATATCATCCAGCAGCTCTTTGTATGTTTCACCCATTAGTATTGTATGGTGCGCTACATCCTCATAAGTAATGGATGTTCCAAAAAATAAAACATAAAGGCCCATAGATAGTTTAAATTTATCGCGTTTCAAGCGAGTAAGTTTGGGCACGGCTTTTTCATCGATCAAATTGTGGTACATGTAAAGTGGGTCACCATTGAAAACAAAATAATCTGCCTCAAAAAATTCTTTTTTCTCTGTCTCTGCAGATTTGACGAAACCTTCATTGACCACCAAGCGCTTTACTGGCTGATCAAATTTAAAAGTCACACCTACGTCACTTGCAAGCTGCACTAGAGCTTCCACTAATTTCCCCGTCCCACCCATTGCGAAGAAAATTCCATGCTTCCTCTCTAAGTAATGAATTAATCCATAAATACTTGTGGTATCGAAAGGTGAGCCACCGACTAAAAGAGGCTGAATAGAAAATGCCTGTTGAAGTTTTGGATTTTTTAAATGCTTGGTTACTAATTGCCAAACTGTCTGGTCTCCCCGGAGACTCATAAGCTTTGGTAATTGATAGAGAAGTTTTGAGATTTTGTGGAAAGGAACAGAGGCTAGCTCTTCAAAACCTGTTTTGTATATTTCTTGTGATTTTTGTAAAAGTTTCTCATAGCCTTCACAATCAGCAGGATTAAATTTTTTTATTTGATTTAATGTGTCCTCAACTGATCCGCCATAATCAAAGTGAGTAGCATCTGGGTAAACAAATCTATACCAAGGATTAAGTGGCTTAAATTCGACATAATTTTCACGTTTTTTACCAAATAAGGAAAATAATTCATCAAATAAAAAAGGAGCTGTTATAACAGTAGGTCCAGCATCATGCTTAAATCCGTCTCTTTCAAATACTTGCGCTCTACCACCGGGACTTGAAAGTTTCTCTATTACAGTTACTTCATGACCATTACTTGCAAGTCGTAAAGCAGTGGCAATTCCTCCAAAACCTGTGCCAATGACTAAGGCTTTCGCCATTTTATAAGCCAGCTATCTCGTGTTTTTGACTAAGTTTTTTTAAAAAATCAGCCAAAGTTTCATGACAATATTTAGGAAGTTTGGAAAGGCTTTTTTCGATAAGTTCTTTATGAAGTTGATATCTTTTTAGAAGCATCTTTATTGAGGTATTTTTGTTTTTTGTAGATTGCATGAAAACCCAGTAACCATTTAATTGAGAAAATTGATCAGCTGCTCTATCCTCAAAATCATCTAAAAGTTGATAAGCCACCCCAAAAGCGGATGTTATCTCCTTCAGGCATTTGAATGTTGCAATTTTCTCGTTTTTTAAATCCATTGTTAATTCAAAAGGCAAAGAAAGAAGTGGGGCAGTCTTATAGCTGACAATTCTCTCATATTCATCAATTGAAACAAGATCATCTTCTTTCCATGCGCAATCAAGTTTTTGTCCAGCTGCAGTCTGACTAACTGCTGCATGCATTCGTTTGATTAAAGTGGGTAGGTGACTGAAATCAGATTTGTGGATTTTTGAGATTTCCGCAAATGCTGAAGCTATCAAATCATCGCCCAAACAAACTGCTGTTGGCATGCCATATAAGGACCAAATTGCTTCGGAGCTCCTGCGTATTTTGTCACTATCCATAAGATCATCATGAAGCAGAGAAGCTTGGTGCAGAAGCTCGCAGCTTACTGCTATGGCATTCCTTGTCTCACATGACAATTTTGCTAAGTTTCCACACCTGAGGGCTAGTTTTGCCCGAGTTCTTTTTCCGCCACTTTTAAGATGATAATTTAAAGCGTCACTCAGGGATGTCTCGTTTACAAGGGGGCCAGCTCCATAAGCTCGGAGTGTGTTTTCTATTTTAGAAAGTTCGTCTTTAGCGGACGCTTGAGCCGACTCCATATCCATCTCCAAAAGTTGGGAGTGAACTCGTCCTTGAGTTCTTCGATCAGATCTTAGGCAGTGCTATCAGATGATGATGTTGCTGCGTACCAGATCAATAATCCAAAGGCAATCTTGTTGACTACGTCAGCAAGGTTGTAAACGATATTCAGCATTTCTGAAGCAGACTGAGTAGGCGCTCCAGTAGCATCGACGTTTACGAAATACCCTAAAACATACCCTAGGGGATAAATTGCCCAACCGATGGTTACTATCCACCGCATGGTTCCATAGGCGCTTTTTACCGCTGGTGTGGCTTGATCTGCAGCCATTTTTCCAGCTTCTCCTGCGAAAATTTCATACAGGATGTAAATCCAACCTAAGATACCTATGCCGAATCCGACGTAGACATCGATGTAACCCGCTTCGCCCATGTACCCGGGAACAAGCATTACTAAGGTACCAATCAAGAGGCGCCAGAAGATGCCTGCTGAAGGGCTACCAATTGCCCGAAGTATTAGGAAGAATTCGATCATCAACAGAGGTACGGTTAGTAACCAGTCAATGTATCGATAAACGGTAGGTGTTTCACCAGTTGCCACCCAGACATCCCGCATGTAGAAATAGTGAACTGCTGCGATGAATGTCACCAGAGCGGATACTACGAGGGATGTTTTCCATTTTGCGCTGACTGCCTGTGTTTCCCAAAGGAAAAAGACTGTCGATGCCATGAGAGCCATCGATATTAACCAAAATGAAATACCTACGAAGTCATCAGACTGCAAATTAGCAGCCGCAACCGCTGGCGTTGAGATGGTTGTGAGCAACCCTAGAAATAGGAACTGCTTTGGCCAAAAAAGCTTTTTCATAAGTCCTCCAAAAGTTAAGAGTGCCGAGAAATCGGCAAGAGAGCGAAACATTTTGCCTTGGTTTTTTTATGGACAAAAAACTCGTCTCACATCTCTAACCCATGTTTTTATCCTCCCCTAGTAAAAATCGCAACCTCATATGTAAAAAATTTCTGGGCTTTGGACCCCAAAATGAGCAAAAAGAGAGATAATTCTGTTACAAAAAGTAATTGAATTTATGAGGATTTTTGTCTATTTTTTTGGTCCATTTGGTAAAAAATTGTCCTGGACAGAAAAATCTAATTTTTTTTTCAAAATTTGAGGAAATTGACAAATTTTGACAAATTTTGACAAAAATCCTAAAGATTGCCCTTTGGTCGAAAAAGGGAAGATTTACTCAAAAAGCTACTTTTTTGTACAAAACCGACGATAAGAATTCTGGCAAGATTCTTTTTTTTACGGTCATAAATTTCGTTGTTGAGACTGATAGTCATTTCGTCTGGTTTGATACATTTTTATGAGAAGAGCAACTTTTTTTTCTTCGAAAGCGCAAAGACCGCCAAGTACTAGTTTTTTCTCTCCCGTGCCAATGATTTTTTTATCGTTTAAAAAGTTAAATGAAATGGTAACGTTTGCTCGCTTTCCTGAGATAGCCATTTGACTATTACTCAATTCAATAGCTAGTTCTGAAAAATCATAATTATCTAAATTGAATGCCATGCTTTGATATATGACAATCGGTCTGTCGATATTTATCATTACTTTGTGTTTTTTAAAAAGGGGGACCAAAATACTCGGAAAATTTTGACCAGAAAAACCAACATAGCTTCTAATAAGCTTTTCTGTAGCTTTGAGGTCGTGATTCAAATCATTGCTCCGGTTTATTTTTAGGTATGTTTTACCGTTTCGATCGTTTAAATCGTACTGTTGATTGTACTGACCCTCTAAATTTAACTCTACATTAGACCCCACCATTTCAGAAAAAAGAAACTGCATGTTCTGGCTGATTCCAAAGTGATACAAAATAATAGTGAAGAGAAGATCACCAGGTACGCAAAAACGGCGATGATCTGGATCGTGCAACGGGTTAAAGTCATTTGCTACCGTCTTAGCAAAATGACTAGCCTGGTTGGGAGAAATGCTGAGATTGTAACCTTCGATAGTAAAATAATTCTCTAACGACTTTTTCATTGCGTGACTCGCTACTAATGACCGATTTATCTAATTAAGAAAAAACAGAAAATTACAGATTTAATCTGATATTTGAGCAGTTTAAATTTAAATTATTCTTGAAAATAAAAATCAAAAAGGCGATTTTTACAGATGCGAGCAGTAGCCCGCATCTGTAAGTTTGATTAATATCCGCCTTTACGAGCTACGTATGGTAATCCAGCAATACGATTGCCTTGTTTGGATGGCGCGCCAGGGAAAAGCACATAGAGATCTTTGGAATTTACTTTTTTGCCCCAGACTTTTGCCATTCCTTTGTTAATGACCCTTTCCATAGGCTGCTCGTTAGACTCAAAGTACTGTTCGCGAAGCCAATCTATAACATCCCAATGCTCTTGAGTTAGCTCCGCCATTGTCTCGTCTGCCGCCGCTAAAGCTATTGCAACATCCTTACTCCAATCTGAAACGTTGACCAGATTGCCGTATCCATCGGTTTCGATGGTCTGACCATTTACTTCAATCGCCATTCTCTTTCTCCCCTATATTTTTAGTTTAATACCGAGATCGACGTTTCTCACTTAGGCATAGCAGTCAACTCAACGATCTCGCATGATAGTTTGTATTCTACATCCCTAATATAGATTATATTCGTTTATTACTATTTATTCATCTTCCTGTTTTTTTACCGCATCTATCCCCTTGTGAGGAATAAAAATGCCGCATCCGAGTAACCTATGATCCCCTAGCCCCTCTTGCTGTAACCTTATTGAATCCTCGGTAGAAAGATCGGCGAGCATTATTGATCGGGTTAAAATAGGTTCATCTCGTGTAGATATCTCTTGTGTAATACCACAGAGCGCCTTTTTGATACGAATATCTCTAATCTTAAAATCTTTTACGATTCTAACTAAAAATTTATTTTCATCTTTATCTTCATCACTTTCGAGAGCAATATGCCTAGCAAATATAGTTGTCTGCTTGGACAATTTTTTTATTTTTGATTTCCCGACTGTGAGTTTATTTCCGTCGATAAAAATCGTACTTCCAATCAACGCATTGTCAACTTGACTTCGCAATTCTCCGGGGATTCTCAATGTAAGTTTTGTGCGCTTAGATAAAATTAATTTTTGGCCCAGCTTTGGGTCCGGCCTTTCCCAGCCATTTTGCGATCCGGCCATATGAATTGAATGAATTGCACACCGCTCATCTGACTCCAAGATGGCAACCTTTTCAGTAAGGGCCGTCTTAAGTTCATAACAATGATCAACTGGTAATTCTTTGCATTCAATATCAAACACTAGATCAATGATAGCGTCGGTGATATTTAAATCTTCTTGGTCATCTTCTTGCCAAAACATATGTCTTCTCAAATAAAATTAAGAATACTTTCTCTACTTAGATCTCTGCTTGAATTGCATCTCGATCTATCCACCACTGATCCTGTACCAAAACATCCACAACATTTCGAAGCCTAATAAGAAATTTGTCAGGATCATTAAGCTCTAATTTTTCAATCCATAAATCAAATTGCTCTTGTGTGTCTACTTTACTGTGGCGGAGAGCAACTTTCCCCAAGAGTTGATGTGAAAAGAAACTCAACCTTTCTTTTTCTGGCCCATCCTCAGCCCTTATATCTGCGATAAAAGCCGCGGTTGCGGCGCATACAGCAGCACCATCGGAGTCATCAGGAGTATCGTCAACTACGTGGCTAAGTAAATGGACAGAGATTTCTGGATCGATCGGAAAAGTGACACCAATCCAGATACCATGGCCTAGTGCAACAAGAGAGTCCGGTTGATCACTTTGGTAGGCAATGTCACATGCATCTGCGGCTCGCTCCCAGTCCTTCAATTGCGAAAATATTCCAAATGAGGTTATTGCAAGCGGCCAAGCTTCCTCTCCTTTCTCTAAAATTTGTAACGCTCTAGCCATTTCTAATTGTATTTCTGCTCTGGGGCTTGCCTCATTCTCTGGCAACTTTGCCAAGAGCTCTTTGTATTCAGCTAACTTACCTTCAAGTTCTGCCTTTTGACCAAGATCCTTTCTTACGGAATCCGCAGCCGTGTCTTTTAAATTTCCAGAGTCAAAATAGTCAATCATCGTGCTAGTACCTGCTACTGAACGCAATCTCAAGCTGATCTTCCCAGTCAAGAGGGGTATCAGGAAATTGTGGCTTTACATCAAACCGAAGATGCATCTCTCCACGTTTAGCAAATTCTTTAAGTACTGATTTTAAATCATCAAAACTTTGCATCTCTTGATTGGCAATAAGTATTTGGCTTAAATAAAGCATTGTTACGGTTCCATCTTTTGAGAGGCTACTTTGTTATGGTATCTTGCGCGGTAGATGACGCGCTTCTGATTTTTTTTATTCGTATCCAAAAAGCTCGTTCGTTTATGTAAAATATTGTTCGACAATATTCCCTGACCACGTTCCATTTTTAAATTGAGAATGTGACTTTCATCACTGTCAAATAATTGAAGTAAAAAATTTGCAGCTGATTTTGTTGCTGAGTTACTAGCCCATCTTACATTTTTTTTTCTTGCAGAGTATCTCATATGCAGATTTAATCCATCGCTTGTTGGCTTAAATACCGGCCCTGTTACTTCAGGCCTTATTATTCTATTTCCCTCAATGTTCGCAGGAATCGTAAAAGCATCCGGGGCCGTTAATGCTCTTATCCAATCGGGATTTTTATCTCGGATTCTGATATATGCGATCTCATGATCTAAAAAACTATTTTCCCCTCCGGATACCGCTGGCTGGTGACAATATAAGAGCATGGCACGTATCTCTTGGCCGGGAGGATTATAATAGCCATCGCAATGCCAGCCAATTTGTTTGTTGGTGTATGGGATATATGAGCCACCATCAATTTCCTTTTTAACAGTTATTTCCGATATACCGCTATCCTCAGAGCAAAGATTCGCATCAATATCTTTGAGTCCGAACGACTCCCCAAGCAGCCTCAATGCAGACTCTGGATCAGCGGGCGGACAGGCGTATTTAAAAACAGAGAAATTGAATAGATTGCATTGATTTCGCATCGCAGTTATTTCTGCTTTGGATATCCTGCTCTCCGATTCAATTTTAATCTCTTTAAAATCAGGCAAATTATCCAATTTAGCTTGGCGCCATTCTTGATAGCCAGATTCATTTTCTAAATCAAAAGGAGATTTGTTTTCAAAATTGACTTTTTTTAAATTAATTTTATCCATCACTAATTCACATACAAAAAATAAGGTATTAGATTTTTCCTGGTTTTATCATTGAACTTTTAAGGATATACTTTTTCTTATACATTAATTTACTAATATAAAAATTACTGGTCCTATAATAATGCATTGTGATTCAACATGTTAGCTTTAGAGGAAAAAAAAGATCTTCTAGGATTTTTCAATGATGCGGTTAAAAATAAAGTAAATGAGAATTAATTAGACTTTTTCGGCTCGAAAGGTAGGTAAAATATGACATATCGTGACCCAGAGAGTTCTGGTCAATTTAACAAAATTACTCGAAATTCTATGTTACTTATTAGATCATTAAATGGTAATATTAATGTGTGGATGGTTTTTATACCCTCCTAAATCGATCTCATATTAGTCCGACGAGTCTGGAGAAACATTGACATGGCAATTGATAAGTATCCCACACCGATGCTGGATCAACTTGAAGATGGCCCTTGGCCAAGCTTTATTACTGGCATAAAGCGCCTTCGTGACGAGCATCCCGATGAAGGCATTAACAAAGTAACAAACTCACTTCTTGGGCAATTGGAACATTCTTACGAAACCCGAAAAGGTTATTGGAAGGGCGGCACTGTATCTGTTTATGGGTATGGCGGTGGAATTATTCCTAGATTCTCAGAAGTTGGAGCTGCATTTCCGGAATCCAAAGAGTTCCACACATTAAGAGTTCAACCTCCTGCCGGGAATCATTACTCAACGGAAATGCTCATGCAGTTGGCCGACAGTTGGGAAAAATGGGGTTCTGGCCTAGTAACGTTTCACGGCCAAACCGGAAATATTATGTTTATCGGAACAGACACCGAGCGCACTCAACATTTCTTTGATGAGATAAATGAATACGGATGGGATCTCGGCGGCGCAGGGCCGTGCGTAAGAACAGCTATGTCATGTGTAGGTGCAGCTAGATGTGAAATGTCTTGCACTAACGAGCAGAAAGCGCACAGGTTGTTGGTAAACAATTTCACGGACGATGTGCATCGACCCGCTCTACCTTATAAATTTAAATTTAAAGTTTCTGGCTGTCCTAATGACTGTCAAAACGCTATCGAACGTGCTGATTTTGCCATGATTGGTACGTGGCGTGACGATATGAAAGTGAACGACGAAGAAGTGAAGAGCTTCGTAGCCTCCAAAGGCCGTCAATATGTTATCGACAATGTCATTACAAGGTGTCCCACAAACGCACTTTCGTTAAATGATGATGACTCCATAGCTGTTAATAATCGTGACTGTGTCAGATGTATGCATTGCTTAAATGTAATGCCAAAAGCTTTGCAGGTTGGCGATGACAAAGGAGTAACGATTCTGATCGGAGGAAAGAGGACACTCAAAATTGGTGATCTGATGGGTACCGTTGTTGTTCCATTTAAGAAGCTAGAAGACGATGATGATTGGGAATCGCTCGTCGAGTTAGCGGAGGAAATTATAGATTTCTGGGCCGAGAATGCATTGGAGCATGAACGATGCGGAGAGATGATAGAGAGAATCGGATTGGTCAATTTCTTAGAGGGAATCGACGTTGAGGTTGATCCTAATATGGTAAGTCATCCTCGCGAATGCTCTTACGTGAGAATGGACGGATGGGATGATGAGGCCGTTAAGTGGTTTGATCGTCAAGCAGAGGCGTCCTAGAGAAATTTGAGACGACAACATACATAAACGAGACTTAATTCAGAGTGATAATTTTAATCTGAATTATTTCTGAGAAGTTAAAAGTTACTGGAGGCAATAATGGCCAAAGAGATGCGCGAACCAATTGAGACAGGTTGTCCTGATCCATTTCAGTACATGCACCCGTCAATGCGTCGCAATTTTGGAATGTGGGCCTATCACGAGCACCCAAGACCTGGAGTGCTTTTGCATGTAGGTAAAAATGGAGACAAGCTTTGGACTATTAAAGCCGGTACTCAAAGAATTCTGGATGTATTTACTCTGCGTAAACTTTGTAAAATCGCAGATGATTATTCTGATGGATATATTAGATTTACAATAAGATCAAACCCCGAATTTTTTGTTACTGAAGAAGCTAGAGTGGAACCATTGATTGCTAAACTTGAAGAAGAAGGCTTCATCGTTGGTGGTACTCAAAACTCAGTCACGACCTTATCGCATACCCAAGGCTGGCTGCACTGTGACATCCCCGGAACTGATGCGTCGGGTGTGGTTAAATCGATGATGGATGAATTAATCGGTGAATTCAGAAAAGCTGAAATGCCTAATAGAGTTCACATCACCACCTCTTGCTGTCAGATTAATTGTGGCGGTCAGGGAGATATAGCTATTAACGTCCAGCATACAAAGCCCCCTAAGATTAATCATGATTTAGTTGCGAACGTTTGCGAGCGTCCATCGGTCGTAGCAAGATGTCCTGTCGCAGCTATAAGACCTGCGATGGTAAATGGTAAACCATCCCTTGAGGTAGATGAAAAGAAGTGTATTTGTTGTGGAGCTTGTTTCCCACCTTGTCCACCTATGCAAATTAATGACGCTGAGCATACAAAATTAGCTATCTGGGTCGGAGGTAACCATTCAAATGCGAGAGGTAAACCTTCTTTCCAAAAATTAGTAGCAGCAGGCATTCCCAATAACCCACCCCGTTGGCCCGAAGCGACTGCGATCGTAAAGCGCATCTTGAAAGCTTATAAAGAGGGAGCAAAAGATTGGGAAAGGGTTAATGAGTGGGTTGAAAGAATTGGATGGCCAAGATTTTTTGAAGAAGTAGAGTTGCCGTTCACGAAATATCATATTGATAATTGGCGCGGATCCAGGAAGAGTCTGAATTCGTCTGCTTACATTAGATTTTAAAGTTACGAGGTTTTGTAGTATGAAGCTTGCAGTTCAGGTAAACGAGGGGCCTTATCAGCATCAAGCGTCTGATACAGCTTTTCACTTTACTAAAGCCGCTCTGGAAAAAGGCCATGAAGTCTTCCGTGTTTTCTTTTATCACGACGGAGTACTAAATGGCACAAGACTAACCACACCACCCCAAGACGATCGTCATGTGGTCAATAGATGGGTTGAGTTAGCAGAGAAGCATGACCTCGATTTGGTTCTGTGCGTAGCGGCAGCACAAAGACGCGGGTTAGTAGATGATGGAGAGGCAGAGCGAAATGGAAAAGATGCAACTAACATTGCGGATAAATTTCGAATTTCAGGGTTGGGGCAACTTGTAGAAGCTGCAATTCAATCTGACCGTCTGGTAGTTTTTGGTGATTAGAGGTAAGACAAACTAAATGGCTGAGATAAAAAAATTCATGTATCTGAATCGCCGAGCACCTTATGGCACCATTTATGCTTGGGAGTCGCTAGAGGTGGTATTGATAGGAGCGGCTTTCGACCAGGAAGTTAGTTTGATGTTTGTTGACGATGGCGTCTATCAGATTGTTAAAGGCAGTGATACTTCTGAATCTGATATGAAAAATTTTATGCCCACTTACCGCACCTTGGGGGATTATGGAGTTCGGCACATGTTTGTTGATCAGGCTTCTTTGGACGCTCGAGGTCTAACAAAAGACGACCTTATTCAAGTTGAGTGGGAAGATTGGGAGACCGAAGAAGAAATTGACAATATCGTGGAAGCAGTCGATTCACAAAGATTTAAAGAATTGATGTCTCAATCTGACGTGGTGTTTAGTTTTTAAAGGATAATCAAGTGGCTGACCTATATACAGTTAATAAATCACCTTTTGAGAAAAATTCTTTGGAGGCGGTTATAAACCTATCAGGAGACGGAGCTTCGATACTTCTTATAGAGGATGGAGTTTATGGCGCAGCGAAGGGCACTGAAATCGAAAAACTAATTTCGGGCGCAGAAGGAAAAAGTTTTTATGTTTTGAGATCGGATTTAAAGGCTCGAGGCATAGCCGAAGATCGTGTTATTAGCGGCATTGAGCTAGTTGATTATGCGGGCTTCGTTGATCTGGTTGAAAAAACTGACAAAGTCCAGGCTTGGTTGTAGATAGAAGCCTGTAAATACACAGAGGAAACTAGGAGATAGCATTATGGGGATCCAAGTAGATGGCAAAGAACTTGAAGTTGATGAGGAAGGCTACCTGGCTAACATAAATGATTGGGTTCCTGGTGTTGCAAATGTTATGGCAGATCAAGACGAACTTGAACTCACCGACGAACATTGGAGCATCATAACCTTCTTACGTGAATATTATGAGGAGTATCAGATAGCTCCTGCAGTTAGGGTACTAACCAAGGCAGTTGGTAAAAAAATGGGCAAAGATAAAGGAAATTCCAAATACCTTTATGGTTTATTTCCTTACGGCCCAGGCAAGCAGGCATGTCGATACGCCGGTCTTCCAAAGCCAACTGGTTGCGTTTGATTAGGTCTCAATATCCGGGGAATAATCCCCGGACTTTGAGAAAAAGTTTCACTTGCAGAGATAAGGGGTTTTCAGAATTATGTCATTTCTAACAATGACATTTGCTGCGCTGTTTTATTCTGCCACTATCTTGTTGGTACTAGGGCTCGCGCGAAAAATTCATATGTTCTGGAAAACTCCTGCGCCACTCAAAATCCCAACAACTCCCGCCCCTACAACTAATACAGGGGTATATTTAAGGATGTTCAGGGAAGTCGTATTTTTTGAAAGTTTATTTAAATCTACTAAATGGACTTGGTTGTTTGGCTGGTTATTTCACATGGCGCTATTTGCTGTTTTGTTTCGGCATCTCAGGTATTTTACGGATGTCGAATGGATCATGTATCTAGTTACAGTTGTAAGTCCTCTTTTTAAGTATCTGGCGTTTGCCATGATAATTGGCCTTATAGGTTTACTAGGGAGAAGAGTGCTTGTGGATAGGGTGAGGTATATCTCCGCCCCCTCAGATTTTTTGATGTTGTTCTTGCTTTTGGGTATCGGGGTAAGTGGTGCTATGACAACCTTTGTTATCCATACCGATGTCGTAGCGGTGAAGTCATTTTTTCGGCATTTGATGATGTTCAACTTTGAAACTATGCCAAATATTCCGACGGACCCCCTAATGGTAATCCATTTGTTATTGGTTGCTTTGCTCATGATAATTTTTCCGATAAGTAAATTGCTTCATGCGCCTGGTATATTTTTTAGTCCAACACGCAATCAGGTAGATAATCCGCGAGAGAGACGGCATCTTGCTGATTGGGCAAGAAAACTTGAAGAGTAAACTTTAGAGACAGAATAATGGCAAAGGTAGAGTTTGAAATACCAGAATTGAGAGAGTACCCAGAGGTACCACCCATAGAGGTAGGTGCTATGGCCCACCTTTCTCCATTCATTGCTAAAGAGCTCCATCAAGAACCATTAGGGTTTCCTGCTGAATTGAAAGAGAATTGGCAGGAGGATGCGATAGAGCATATGGGCGAGTTGTTAGGAAAATATCGTTCTTTGCAGGTCTTTTTGGATTCTTGTGTTAAATGTGGCGCATGCACTGATAAGTGCCACTACTATCTGGGTACTCAAGATCCAAAAAACATGCCAGTAGCTAGGCAGGATTTGCTCAGAAAAGTTTACAGAAGATATTTTACTTTTGCAGGAAAATATTTTCCGAAGTTAGTTGGCGCAACTGATTTGACAAAAGAAGTTTTGGATGATTGGTATAGTTATTTCCATCAATGCTCCCAGTGCCGCAGATGCTCTGTTTTTTGTCCCTACGGTATAGATACAGCAGAAATTTCAATGGCTGCTAGGGAAATAATGGATCGCATCGGTTTGGGTCAAAAATACTGCAATGAAATTATTGGGAAGGTTTTTAAAATTGGTAACAATCTTGGACTTCCAGGCCCAGCACTAGAAGACACGTTAGAAGGTCTAGAAGAGGATGTCTTTGATGAAACAGGAGTGGAGGTTAAGTACCCAATTGACCAGAAGGGAGCAAACATTCTTTTAGTTACACCTTCCGCTGACTTTTTTGCGGAACCTCATGTTGACGGCTTGATTGGATATGGGAAAGTTTTTCATGAGGCAGGAGTTCCCTGGACACTCAGCACCAAAGCTTCCGAGGCTGCGAATTTCGGAATGTTTATCGGTTCTTATGAAAACATGAGAAAAATATCGATGCGCATCAGGGAGGCCGCGTTAGAGTTGGGAGTCAAGCGAATAGTTTTTGGTGAGTGTGGACATGCATGGAGAGTAGCATACAGCTTTTTAAATACACTTGCTGGCCCTTGGGATTTTTTAGATCAAAGATACCCAGTACCACAACACATCTGCGAATTCACATATGATTTAATCCAGAGTGACAAAGACAAACCTGAAGGTCAGAAATCTCTCAAATTTGATAAATCGCTTAATGATGAAATGGTGTTAACTTTTCATGATTCTTGTAACGTTGCCAGGGCAACAAGGATGGGTAACATGCCCGGAGGGCAATTTGTAATTCCTCGCGAAGTTATTAAGGCAGTTTGCAACAACTATGTCGATATGGAATCTGGAACGACACATGAAAAAACGTTTTGTTGCGGTGGTGGAGGCGGCTTGTTGACAGATGATTTAATGGAGCTTCGAGTCAAAGGGGCGAAACCACGAATGGAAGCTCTTAGTAATGTTATTGAAGAATTCGGCGTTACAAACATGGCTGCTATTTGCGCCATATGTAAAGCTCAGTTTACGAAAATTCTGCCCTACTATGGAATGGGAATGGATATGATAGTGAGCGTTCATCAGCTGGTATCAAATGCCATACTCTTGACTAGTCAAGTAGAAGAAAAAATTGAAGCAAAAATAGAAGAACATTCGACTGAAGAGGATGCCGCTTGATGATCTCTTTTCAGTCACTTATTAAAAACTGTGCGTGCTTCTTGAGGCTCGCAAATAATGAAAGGTAAAGGAGCAATTTACCATGGCTACTCCTAGCGATAAGATGAAGGAACAAACTTGGCGTCGATTTGAAGACGGTAACAACGAGTGGGGTTCCCTTACTGATAAGATTTTCACTGCAGATGAATCTTATAAGTGTCCGACTTACATACATAAGACTCCACCTTGCCAAGGGTCGTGCCCCTCTGGTGAAGACATCCGAGGTTGGCTTGCAGTCGTAAGAGGACAAGAAAAGCCTATCGAAGGTATGGAGATGGGAGAATACGCATTTAGAAGGTCAACTGATGCTAATCCTTTCCCCTCAATGATGGGAAGAGTATGCCCTGCTCCATGTCAAGATGGCTGTAATCGTAACGAAGTCGAAGATTTTGTGGGAATAAATTCAGTAGAGCAATGGATTGGCGATAATGCTTTAGAAAATGGGTATGCTTTTGAGGCAGGGGCAGACACTGGCAAGAGAGTAGCGATAATTGGTGGAGGTCCTGCTGGTATGTCTGGCGCTTACCAGTTACGACGAAAAGGGCATGGTGTCACCGTATTTGAATCTCAGCCTGAATTAGGCGGAATGATGAGATACGGAATTCCTAACTATCGAATTCCTCGAGAGAAGCTTGCTGGTGAAATAGACAGAATAGTTAACATGGGCGTTGAGGTTAAAACTAGTTCGCGTGTAGGCGAGGACATTTCAATCGAACAGCTTGAGAAAGAGTATGATGCAGTTTTATGGGCTGTAGGTTGCTGGACTGGAAGAGGACTTTTCCTTGAAGAGTGGGAAGGAACTCCTAACTGTGTCTCTGGCGTAGCGTTTCTAAAAGCGTTCAACGAAGGTAGAATGAAAGTTACTGCAGATAAGGTTGTTTGTGTGGGCGGTGGAGATACTTCAATTGATGTGGTTTCCGTTGCACGTAGATTGGGTTCCATTGCACATACCAACCCATCAGAAAAGCCAGAGCTTGTTGTTCATGACGACAATGTAGTACATGATTCGTCGGTTACTCAAGAAAGCAAAGGAGCTACAGTAACGCTCACCTCTCTTTTTCCGAAAGACAATATGACTGCGGCAGAGCATGAAGTGCATGATGCACTTCACGAAGGTGTCACAATAATAGACGAAGTTATGCCCGTGGGTATTGAAAAAGGAGATGATGGACGCGCGGTAGCACTTATAGTTGCAAAATGTACACTAGAAGGTGGTCGTCCGGCTCCTATAGAGGGTACTGAGCAACGTATCGAGGCTGATCTTATAGTTTCTGCAATTGGCCAAGGCGGCAATCTTGGTGGACTCGAAGCTATGGATAACGGAAAAGGATTAATCGATTCTGACAGCTTTTACCAGGTACCAGGCAAAGAGGGACATTTCGTTGCTGGAGATATTATCAGACCTCATTTGCTCACAACCGCTATAGGTCAAGGGTCAGTTGCGGCAGATACCATTCATGAATATCTCAATAATAAGGAACTGAAGAAGCGGCCAAAGGTCGATGTCCATCATTTCCAACTAGACTCAAAGCTCGAAGAGGCGGGACTGACTCCTGAAGAATATGATTCTAATGGAGATCAGAGAGGAACAAGTGATGCAAAATATGCCGTGCATAACTACGAAGACCGATCATTCGCAGAAATAATACCCCATGACGAACTCTTTTTGGGTCATTTCGAATTTACCCCCCGGGTAACTCGTAACGAGGAAGTGCCAAGTTCAGATGATGTTTTAGGACACTTCCAAGAACGCATAATTGGCCTGGATCAAAACCAAGCCGCCGAAGAAGCAAAAAGATGCATGAGTTGTGGTATGTGCTTTGAGTGCGACAACTGTGTAATTTTTTGCCCACAGGATGCTGTCTACAGGGTCAATAAAAATGAGTCCACTACCGGGCGATATGTCGATACCAAATATGATAGATGTATTGGTTGCCATATCTGTTCTGATGTATGCCCGACTGGTTATATAAAGATGGGTCTAGGTGAGTAAACATGTTTTTTGGAACATGTTTAAAATCTGGTATTCGTTAATAACAGCTCGCGAAGAAGGCAAATGTTTAGATCAGGCGTCGGCCTTACAATTTTGGTAGCTGTGTTTGTCAGCTTTAGTGCTACAGGGCAGACGCAGTTCGGTGAAGCGGTTAAGGGTAGCGCTATGGCTGATATGCAAACCACTTGTGTAGCACCTACACCTTTTATGCGCAGGAATCACTATGAGTTGATAAAACATCAACGCGAGATCACCGTGGTGGAGGGTATCCGTAAAACTGACAATAGCTTAGCTGGTTGTGTCGCGTGCCACTCAAGCAAAGACACTCATGGTAATTTTGTCCCGATAAATGAAGAGAAACAGTTTTGTACTAACTGCCATCAGTACACTGGAGTTATGATTAATTGTTTTAGTTGTCACGCCGCAACACCTAATGAGGCGAGTAAATAATATGTCTCAAGATAACTCAGATCAAACAAAAGGGTGTCCACTGACTTACAAAGAGACACTTATCAATGAAGACCGTAGAGATTTCCTTTCAGTTACGAGTAGAGCGGCTGCAGCTACTGTTGTAGCACCGGGTGTTGTTCTTTCTAGCATTAGTCAAGCTGCCCCAAGAGAAGAGGCCGTAACTGAGGCAGTAAGGTATGGAATGCTTATTGATACAAATAAATGTACCGATGGATGCACAGCTTGTGTTGAGGCTTGCGATGAGGAAAATGGTATAAATGACTTAATAAAGCCAGAGGGGGCAAGTGACGAATTATGGGCAGAACAAAAACCACGCTGGATCAGAAGCGTAAAGATAAAAGATAACCTTACAGGACAAGTAACTGCTCTCCCCTTAATGTGCCAACATTGCGAACACCCACCTTGTTGTGATGTTTGCCCGACAGGAGCATCTTTCAGAAGAGCTGACGGCATCGTTATGGTTAATAGACATACTTGCATAGGATGTAGGTATTGCATGATGGCTTGTCCTTACAAGGCAAGATCTTTTATTCACGAAAATGTGAAATTCAAGCTTACGGATGTACCTAGAGGAAAGGGTTGCGTAGAAAGCTGCACTTTTTGTGTACACAGGCTTGATAAGGGCGGTACTACTACAGCATGTCAGGATGCTTGTAGTTCTGGTGCTATAGTGTTTGGTGACCTTAAAGATCCTAACAGCGAAGTTTCCCAGGCACTCGCAAAGTACAGCAGTACTCAATTAAGGGCAGATCTAAAATTGAACACAGGCGTCCGTTACCATGGCATTTAAGAAAATTATTAGAATTCTTTGAAATGAAAAAAATTTACTATCAAGAGTGGGGAATTAATAGCCCTAAATATTGGTCCATTCTTTGCTTTTTGGGCGCAATAATTGGTGTTGCGGGGTTAGCCACCTTGCACATGGAGCATGAGGGGCACTGGGTTACAGGAATGACCAATCAAGTGGTCTGGGGACTGCCTCATGTCTTTGCAATTTTTTTGATCGTAGCAGCATCGGGTGCTTTGAATGTCGCTTCCATAAGTTCGGTATTCGATCAAAAGATGTATAAGCCACTGGCAAGGCTTTCAGGCCTCATGGCCATGACTTTACTGGTCGGTGGTCTTCTAGTTTTAGTTCTAGATTTAGGCCAACCAGCTCGACTGATTGTTGCAATGACCGTTTACAATTTTAAGTCTATCTTTGCATGGAACGTCCTTCTCTATGTTGGTTTCCTTGGAATTGTTGCTATTTATTTATTCACTATGATGGAGCGAAAAGCGAATAAGTTTACAAAGGCGGCCGGCACGCTAGCCTTTGTTTGGAGGCTAATATTAACAACCGGGACAGGGTCGATATTTGGATTTTTAGTAGCACGACAAGGGTACGATGCTGCAATCATGGCTCCAATGTTTATTATCATGTCATTTGCCTATGGCTTGGCTTTTTTCTTACTAATGCTTTTGTTTATTTATGATTTAGATAATAGAGAAATAGGCGATATTGTCTTAGCTAGGTTAAAGAGATTATTAGGAGTTTTTACAGCAGCTATTTTTTATTTTGTTTTGGTTTATCACTTAACCAATCTCTACGGGACAGAAAATCACGAATATGAAGCGTTTATTTTAGTAAACGGTGGTATTTATACAGCTTTATTTTGGGGCGGATGGATTTTTGTTGGGTTAATTGTTCCGATGGCGATTCTTTTCTACAAGCCGCTTGCTTCTTCAAGGATTGCTCTGATCGTTGCTTGCCTGACCATACTAATCGGAGGGTTTGCAGCAATGTATGTAATTGTGGTTGGAGGCCAAGCTTTTCCATTATCAATTTTCCCAGGACATACCGTTATTGAATCGGGATTTTATGATGGAATAAATGGTGAAGCTTATGCCTATGTACCATCTTTGGCTGAATTTTTACTGGGCCTTGGTGGAGTTTCGGTCACAATTATAGCAACCCTTATAGCTGTTCGAATGCTTCAATTTTTGCCCGTATCATTATCAGATGATGCGCTTGGCGAAAAGCAAAGTTGATGCTTATTTTTTTTTGAAATTAGTTTTTCATACCAGTGCAATTAGGGATAACTTATGTCTAGTTTATATATCTCAGCTGCAAAAAAATCATCAGGAAAGACTTCGATTTCAATAGGAATATGCGCTGCATTAAAAGAAAAAGGTTTCAAAGTACAAACGTTTAAGAAAGGCCCTGACTACATTGATCCACTCTGGCTTAGCCAAGCATCTGGCCAACCATGCTTTAATTTGGATTTTCATACAATGTCACCAGAGGAAATTCTTGCAACTTTTGTTACAAAAACGTCTTGCTCTAATTTTAACCTCATTGAGGGAAATAAGGGATTATTTGATGGTATAGATGTAGAGGGAAAATTTAGTAATGCTGAGCTGTCAGCGCAACTTAAAACACCTGTCGTGCTTGTTTTAGATACCGAGGGCATGACTAGAGGCATTGCTCCATTACTTCTAGGACATTTAAATTTTGATAAGCAGATTAAAATTACTGGAATAATTTTGAACAAAGTCGGCGGCATTCGACATGAGAAAAAATTAAGAGCAGCAATTGAATACTATACAGATGTAAAAATTTTCGGGGCGGTGCAGCGTAATAGAAATATTATAATTGATGAGAGACATCTTGGCTTAGTTCCAAGCAATGAAATGAGAGAGAGCACTAAATTAATAAATTCGATACGCCAGCAAATTTCTTCCGAGGTTGACTTGGATCTGCTTATTAATCTTCATAAGCCGTCAGTTATAACAGAAAAAAAAGATATTTCATTTAAAAACAGCAAGACTTCATTAAAAAAAATTAGGATTGGTTACGCAAAAGATTCTGCTTTTGGTTTTTATTATGCATCTGATTTAATGGCATTGGAAAGCGCAGGGGCTGAAATTATTCCATTTAGTCCAATTACTGATAAAATTTTGCCTAATGTAGATGGTATTTTTATTGGCGGCGGTTTTCCCGAAACAAATCTTGAAAAGCTCGAAGGAAACCAAAAAATTGGAAGGCAAATAAAGTCATTTATCGAAAATGGAGGCCCCTCTTATGCTGAGTGCGGAGGGCTGATGTATTTATGTCGAAAAATTACCTGGAATAAACAACAATCTGAAATGTTAGGAATAATTCCCGCAGATATAGTAATGCATGATCATCCAAAAGGAAGGGGTTATGTCTTACTTAATGAGCTTGACAACCATCCATGGCCTAGTGGCGCTGAAATTCCAGGCCATGAGTTTCATTACTCGACGATGGAAAATTTGGATAAGAATGTAAAATTTGCATATAAAGTTGAAAGAGGGTTTGGTGTAGATGGTAATAATGATGGAGTGTTAGTTAATAATTTACTCGCTAGTTACTCACATTTACGTGATACTTCAAAAAATAGATGGGCAAGCCGATTTGTTGAATATGTTCGTAAGCACAAAAACTAAAGTAAGTATGGATATGATAAATGTTTAAAGTTACAAAATCAGCTGCAGATCAAGTAAAAAATGCAGCCCAACAGGGCGACTCTGAGGGTCTGGCTTTAAGATTGGCCGCTCAGAAAAATGCTGATGGGACTTATCAGTATCAGATGGGCTTTGATGAGACGACTGAAGATGATATTAAATTTGCATCTGAGGGCGTTAATATTGTTATGGCGCCGGAATATGTTCCTCTTTTAGATAAAGCTACACTCGATTATGTGAAACTTGAAGAAGGAGAGTTTCAATTTATTTTTATTAATCCAGATGATGCAAATTATTCTTCAATTTCTTGACTTATTTAAAGTAGGGTAAATCTATTTCATATTATGGAACTTTCCCCAGAAGATTCTTTACGATTAAATGTATTGCTTGCAAACAGCCCTCAAGCTATTCGAATTAATGAATCAAGCATGGTTGTTTTTGGGCTCTCCGAACAAGGAGAGGCAAAGGTTCAATTAAATCCAAATTGTAATGATGAACAATATATTAAAAAAGTAAAAGAGCTCATATCTGGTCATGTTCTTGGGTCACCAGGTGGATATCCTATTTATTTAAGAAGATGGACTCGTATGGGTCAAATGAAGGATGAAAGTCTGGAGCAGCTTTTAGTTTTAGGGGAACCTGAAGCAATTATCGCTGCGGTGTGCGCACAAGGTTTAACAAATGAATTGGCCCGTCGAGCATGGTGGGCAATGGAAGATTCAGAAAATGCTAGACAAATGCTTACAAAGGAAGCCGTTTGTAATGGATCGATGGGCCCTGTTTTGGCAGACTATCTTGTCGAGCACCTTCCATTTGAGACCGAGCCAGAGAAGCAAGTTGAAACAATAAGATTGGTTTTACAAAAAGGTCTCTTAAGTGAAAAGAAAACATTAGATTTGTGGAGAAAAGCTGGCCGAAAAACACCATACTTCATAGGATTTCTAGCCACATTGCCTGACTCTTTGCCCGAAAAGCATGATGAACATATCCTACTAACAGATTATGGAAATCAATTACAAAAATTACGAGGGGAGGGCAATCTAGTTGCTGAACTACTAGCAAGAGTTTTGTCTAGTAATGGACAGTCATGGATTCAAACTTTGCATAAAATTCTGCGCAAGCCGTCAAATCAAGATGTCATAAATATTACTTTTGATGAAGTGGCTAATTATTTTTCACAGATAAGAGGCTTCCCTGTGGATAATACAATCGAGGAGCTTAGAAATGAAGCAATAAAATGGCTTGAAACTGATGATGTTAGACAAATTATAGAATTAGATAGTTTATTTAAAGAGCCATTGATAGCAATAAGAGTACTTTCTGGTCTAAGTTATGGCGTTGTACGACCTATTTTCAAAAACACTACAGCGATAGGTAGTCTTATGCGAAAAAAACTTTCACCTGTAATGGAACAGATTTCAAATCATCTGGAGAGTATTGCGCAGGAAAAATTATCTTAAGTATAAAAAAATAAATAAACTATTGGTTTCTTCTTTTTGCTCGAGTTTTTACTTTATACCCAGCTATACTAGGCATAATTTTTGAGAATGGCAATGATGAAAATGTTCCAAATAGACGAAGAGCAGCATAAAGAATCTCAGCTACATCTAGAGTGATTTCTGAGTTATTTGGAGTGGACTCAATGAGAGATTTTATACCTCTTAGTCCACCCACTTGTATTTGCATAGCTTTTCCATGGGGGAGGACAGAGTTATTATTATTTGTCCTTAATGAAAACTTTGCATGATTCCTTAACTCGCGTAATACTTCTGCGCAATTATGATGAGAGTTATTACATAAACATTGAACGCCCTCACGCTCAGCAATGCAGAACTTTTTTGCCTTTGAGCAATTACATTGATTTATAAGAATGCTTTTTTCAAATAAGCAAGCACGCTCATTAAAGTTACGATAGGTTTCTCGAAATGCATCTTGATCCATAAGAGACCTTTTTTATTCAGTGTTTTCTATTATTTGATCCAATCTATTATCCGCATCTAATTTTGCCAAATCATCAAATCCACCGATATGCAAATCATTAATAAATATTTGAGGGACACTACGCCTTTCACTTCTCTCTATCATTTCAGTTTGTCGAGAGCACTCTAAATCAATACGAATTTCTTCCCAAGTGAGGCCTTTTGATTGCAATAAGAGCTTTGCTCTAACGCAATATGGGCATACAGCAGTTGTATATATCTCTATTTTCGGCATATATTCAAATTCTCCACTTCTAACATTATCGTATCAGTCAACACCCTTTTTAGCATCTATAACTTGCACAAATTGAATTTTTTTTATTATTTTTTTATATAACTCAGTATAAAATATATTATTGACAGCTTCATTCCAAATTTATGAGTATTTACTTCGATGAAAAAGCAAGACTCCAAAACTATATACCTAGAGGATTATCAGCCACCTAAATTTTTAATAGATAGTACAGAATTAATTTTTCAGTTATATGATAAAGAGACTTTTATAATCTCAAAATTATTTATAAGGAGAAATCCTGATTCGAAAGATGATGAGAATACAATTCAATTAGATGGTAAGGATTTAGAGCTTTTATCGATATCGGTTAACGATACTCTATTGGAGAGTAATAGTTACTCACTAGAGATAGATTCTATTAAGATCTTTGACCTACCAGAAGAATTTACTATTGAAAGTAAGGTAAAAGTTTTTCCGCACAAAAATACCGCTCTAGAGGGGCTTTATAAGTCCAATTCTCTATTCTGTACTCAATGTGAAGCAGAGGGATTTAGAAAAATAACTTGGTTTTTAGATAGACCAGATATCATGTCAAAATTTTCTGTGAGAATTGAAGGAGATTTAAAAAAATTTCCGGTACTTCTATCTAATGGAAATTTTAAGTCAAAAGGATTATTGCCTAATGACCGGCACTTTTTCGAATGGATCGATCCAATTCCTAAGCCATGCTATCTGTTTGCATTGGTCGCAGGCAATCTCTCCTCTGTAAACGATTCTTTTCAAACAAGCTCAGGAAAATCGGTTGATCTGAATATTTATGTTGAGCCGGAAAATATAAATAAATGTGAATATGCAATGAAGTCCTTAAAAAACGCGATGCGTTGGGATGAGGAGAAATATGGTAGGGAGTATGATTTAGAGGTATTTAACATAGTTGCGGTGAATGATTTCAATATGGGAGCTATGGAAAATAAAAGTTTGAATATTTTTAACAGTAAATACGTATTAGCCTCAAGCGATACGGCTACAGATAGCGATTATCAAGGTATAGAGAGTGTTATTGGGCATGAATATTTTCATAATTGGACAGGTAATAGAGTTACATGCAGGGATTGGTTCCAATTATCATTAAAAGAGGGCTTTACGGTTTTTCGTGATCAAGAATTTTCCGCAGACATGGGATCGAAAGACCTGAGGCGCATTGGAGATGTTAGACTATTAAAGGCTTTTCAGTTTTCAGAAGATGCCGGTCCAATGGCGCACCCAGTCCGACCAAATTCATATATTGAAATCAATAACTTTTATACCGTCACGGTATATGAAAAAGGAGCTGAAATTGTAAGAATGCTCGCACTACTTTTAGGGCCAAGTGTTTTCCGTAAAGCCACTGATTTATATTTTAAATTATTTGATGGTAAAGCTGTCACTACCGATGATTTTATTTTCTGTATGGAAGATGCATCTGGAAGAAATTTTAGTCAATTTAAACATTGGTATGATTTTGCTGGAACACCATCCTTAGATATAGAAGACGAGTTTGATGTAAAAAAAATGCAATACTGTCTCAAGATAAAGCAATCTGTGCCTGATACGCCTGATCAAAAAAATAAACCTCCTTTTCATATACCTTTGGCAGTTGGTTTAATCGACAAAAATGGTAATGACCTAATTGAAAATAAGACCATAATGCTGGAAATAAAAAAAAGAAAAGAAGTCTTTACATTCGATCATATTGGAGAAAAACCAACACCCTCATTAGCGAGAAACTTTAGTGCACCAGTAAATATTAATTTCTATTATTCGAATGATCAGTTGGCTCATTTAATTTCGTTTGATAGCGATGGATTTAATCGTTGGAATGCATGTCAGGAATTATTTAAACGCACTATCTTAGAGCTTATCGATATATTTCAATCAAATAAATCGCCCAATAAAATAGGATTGGTTGATTTTACCATTTCTGCTTTACAAAGAATATTAAATGATAATTCACTTGATAAGTCTGTGGCCTCAGAAATGTTCATGATACCGACTATTGAAATGATTAGTGATTTTTTAGAAGAAATCGACATCGAGAATATCAATAAAGCACGTGAGTATCTAAAGTCAACCATTGCAATTAATTTAAAGACAGAAATTCTTGCTTGCTATAAAAAGAATAAAGCAGAAATAGGAGATGGGTCTTCTGTTAATTTAATTGGAAATAGAGCTTTGATGAATATGATGCTAAGTTATCTTATGTGCTTATCAGATGATCCAGAGATAAAGACGCTTATACTGGATCATTATTATCTTAGCGATAATATGACTACTACAATGGCGGGTTTAAGGTGCATCGCTGATAGTAACTTTTTCGAACGGAAGAAGATTCTTACTGACTTCTCCAAGAAATGGGAGAATGATCCATTGGTCATCGATAAATGGTTTACCGTTCAAGCCGTATCGACCAGGAAAAATACGCTTTCTGAAGTCAAGAATCTAATGACTTCTTCATTATTCTCTATCGAAAACCCGAATAGAGTAAGATCACTAATTGGTGCATTTATAAGTGGAAATCCTTTAGGCTTTCATTCACCTGATGGAAGCGGATATAAATTTCTGAGAGACCAAGTTTTGAGTCTTGACAAAATAAATCCACAGATCGCTGCTCGTTTGCTGAGAAATATGGCGAAATGGAAAAAATTTGACCCACAAAGGCGAAAGTTGATGCGGACAACATTAGAGAAAATATTATCGGAATCTCCATCCATTAATGTTTATGAGATTGCTTTGAAAAGTCTAAAATCTTAATCTTTCAAAAAAATATACAAACAAAGCATGCTATCGGTGGGGTTAACTAATTTACTTTACAGACTATAATGATTTTTTTTGGGGGATGCATTATGAAAAGTTTATTATTAGTCGCGCATGGAAGCCGACGTACAGCTTCAAATGATGAGATTAGGGAGCTTACAAAGACACTGGAAGAAAAATCTAGAAACGATTATGGATTTGTAGATTGTTGTTTCTTAGAATTAGCAGAACCTTCAATTCCAGAGGGGATACAGCGATGTATAGACGCGGGCGCTTCTGAGGTAGTTGTTTTGCCATACTTTTTATCTGCCGGAAGACATGTATTTGAAGATATTCCTACTGAGGTAAAAATTAAACAGGATGAGCATCCAAAGGTAAAAATTTGTATCTCTAATTATTTAGGAACATCCCAGGGGATTACTGATTTGCTATTAAGTGCGGCTCAAACCGAATCCTCACTGCATTAAGAATTCTCTTTTGAAGTTTGAGTGATTTATCAGGCGTACGAGTAGTGCTTTGATTCTCTCTTACCTGTTGAGCTTTGTTTCTTGCGAAGAACTCGTTGCATAATGATGCCTTCAACTTTCCAAGATAAGTCTTCGAGGTAGATTTCCGGGTACATGTCGTTTAAAGCTACTAAGCGCTCTCCCTGATTATCCTTAATATATTGTCTAAACCAGCGAGTATCTTCTACCATACACATGATAAACATTCCTGAAACACATTGCCCATTTGGCTCTATTGTTATAATACAACCATCGGGGAACTCCGGCTCCATGCTGTCGCCTAAAACTTGCAAGGCAAATGGTTCTGACTCGCTGCAGGATGATTGGTTTGTAATTTCACTATTTGACACTGTAATTTTTCCATCAATCTGAAAACTAAATGAGAGTACGTATCTTTATGAGATATCTTAATCACAAAAATCAATATTATCATGACTGATCAAGATTTGGATCAACCACAAGTTCATAAAGATCGGCGAGATCTGCACAATTTAAAGCGAATACTGCCTTTTTTACTTGAATTTCGTGGTAGAGCGATGATTGCACTCGGATGTCTAATACTTGCAAAGGTCGCAAATGTAGGTATTCCAGTTATTTTGAAAGAAATCATCGATTATTTTGAATCGATGAATACACAGGATATTTTACTGGCATTACCGATTTCCCTTTTAGCGGGCTATGGGGCTTTAAAGTTTATGGCGGCGCTTTTTAATGAATTAAGAGATGTTGTATTCGCTAAGGTTCGTTACAGAGCAATGAGGCGTCTTTCGACTAGTGTTCTTAGGCATTTACATTCGTTATCTTTAAGATTTCATTTAGAAAGGAAGGTCGGCGCTTTGAGTCGCGATTTAGAGAGAGGAACGCGATCTGTAAGTCACATCTTAAACCATTTAGCATTTAGCATTTTACCTGTTTTAGTTGAATTTGCACTTGTCGCTTTTATCCTTCTTAGTGAATACAGTTGGATATACGCTTTGGTAATGTTTAGCTCTATTATAGTTTACATAATTTTTACTTATTTTGTGACAGAGTGGAGAATGGATTTTAGGCATCATATGAATGAGGCTGATTCTCAAAGTAATTCTGTTGCTTTCGATAGCTTAATTAATTTCGAGATGGTCAAGTATTTTAATAATGAAAAACTTGAGCTCAGTAGATATGATAATTCTTTGAGTCAGTGGGAATATTGGGCGATAAAGAGTCAATCATCAATGTCTCTCTTGAATTTCGGGCAAGGAGCAATAATTGCCATCAGTGTAACCGTTGTCATGATAATGGCTACAAATTCGGTAATCATTAATGAGATGACAATTGGTGATTTAGTTTTAGTAAATGCATTTCTACTGCAATTATTCATACCTTTGGCATCATTAGGGGTTGTTTACAGACAGACAAAATATGCACTTGCGGATATGGATTTAATTTTTAAATTATTAGATACGAAGCATGATGTTATCGATCATCCGAATTCAAAAAATTTGAAAATAATTGATGGCAAAGTAACTTTTAAAAATGTGAGTTTCTCATATCAAAACGATAGGCAGATACTTTACAATTTGAGCTTTGAAATACCTGCTGGGGAAAAAGTTGCAATAGTTGGCCATAGTGGGGCGGGTAAATCGACAATTACACGGTTAATGTATAGATTTTATGATGTAAATGAGGGCAGTATCTATATTGATGGTCAGGATCTAAGGTCGATTACACAAGAAAGCCTTCATTCCAGTGTTGGTATTGTTCCCCAAGACACGGTACTTTTTAATGACTCTATTTTGTACAACATTGCTTACGGTAAACCAGACGCGACATTTGAAGATATAAAAAAAGCAGCGTCTATGGCGCACATTCTAGGGTTCATTGATAAATTACCCGATCAATGGAATACCATTGTTGGTGAAAGGGGATTAAAACTCTCAGGTGGGGAGAAACAAAGAGTCTCAATAGCTAGATCTATTCTTAAAAATCCTCATATTTTAATTTTCGATGAGGCTACTTCATCCCTAGATAGCAAAACAGAGAGAGCTATACTGAAAACGTTGAATGAAGTATCTTCAAACACCACAACGATGGTTATCGCGCATCGCCTATCTACAATTATAGATGCAGATACTATTCTTGTAATGAAAAATGGAGAAATAATCGAGAGAGGAACGCATAGCGCACTTTATGAAGCTAATGGCCATTATCGTAAAATGTGGGATTTTCAAATAGAGAACTTATAAATACGAGCACCTGGAGAAATCATGCAAAAATTAAAGGGAGAAATCTTTTTAGTTGGTGGGGCGGTCCGCGATACGCTTCTTGGGATACCTATAAAAGAACGCGACTGGTTAGTAGTGGGAAGTTCTATAGATGACATGCTAAAAGCCGGCTTCCATCAGATCGACGAGAATTTTCCAGTCTTTCTTCACCCAGAGACCAGAGAAGAGTATGCGCTTGCTAGGCGTGAAGTAAAAGTGGGTCCTGGGCATAAGGGCTTTGAATTTGATTGTGCAGAAAATGTCACCGTAATGGAAGATTTAAAAAGAAGAGATCTAACTATCAATGCAATGGCAATCGATAAGAATGACAACCTAATTGATGTTTATGGGGGTCAGAGGGATCTAAAGGATAAAAGATTGCGTCATGTTAGTGATGCATTCTCAGAAGATCCATTACGTATTTTTCGGGTCGCAAGATTTGCAGCGAAGCTTGGACAGCAAAAATTTCGATTAGCTCATAGCACTCATAAAATGATGAAAGAAATGGTAAAGAATAAAGCCATTGAAGAAATCCCTTTATCTAGAATAAATAAAGAAATGAATTTAGCCCTGGAAAGTAATTACTCTTGGCGTTTTTTTGAGGTTTTGCATGCATGCAATGGCTTGAGCGAGCTTTTTCCAAATCTTGATAAAAATTTATATGATGGACATTCTAGCTCTCAAACAAGCGTTGCAATAGAATCTTTGAAGAATATCTATGCCTATCCTTCAAACTCTAATGTTAAGTTTGCAGCTCTATTTCTTCAGGTTCCTGAAAGTCTGACCGATATAGAGAGAAATTTAAATCCAAATAAATCACAACTAGAAATGTTAAAGAATTCAAGAGAGTTATTAGATATATTTTCTTCGAAGGTTGAAGTAGATAAAGCTCTTGAATTTTTTAAACGGTTTCATATTTGGCATCAAAATGGCCAATATTCTCAAATGGAATATGTCATCAGAGCACAACCTAATTTATTAGACATAAAAGAAAAGCTTCAAAAAATAAAAAAAGCGGCTATGTCAATAAGTATGAGTTCTTTTGAAACGAGTAATTTAGAGGGAGATATGCTTGGAAAGAAAATTTTAGAAGCAAGACTTAATGCCATTAAAAAAATTTTGACTGGCTAATTTTTGTAATATTAATTCTAAGTTTTTTTACTTCAGCTCTGTTCCAGGTATTATCGGTGATGTTGCTCCTTGATCGGATTCCTCTGGGACATTGAACCAAGATAGCTTATCCTGCAACTTTACGACTTCTCCAATAATAATCAGTGTTGGAGCCTTGGGTTTTTCTCGCAAAGCAATTTCTGGGAGGGTGCTTATAGTTCCAGTAAATACTCTCTGTTTTTGAGTTGTGCCTTGTTGAACAAGCGCCGCAGGCATTGACGCTGGCATACCATGTGCTTGCAGCTCTTTACTAATAACCGGTAGTCCCTTCAAACCCATATAAAAAACAATTGTCTGTGAGGGCTGAGAAAGTTGAGCCCAGTTTAAATTCATCGTGTTATCTTTGAGATGACCAGTTACAAAGGTTACTGATTGAGCATGATCTCTATGAGTTAGAGGAATTCCGGCATAACTTGCGCAACCGGCCGCTGCCGTAACTCCTGGAACGACTTGGAAAGGCACACCTTGCTCTGCCAGCGTATCAATCTCTTCTCCACCTCTGCCAAAGATAAAAGGATCGCCACCTTTAAGTCGCAATACTCGGAATCCATCTTTTGCTTCATCCGCTAAGGTTTGATTAATCTCCTCTTGGCGCATTGCATGCTTGTCACGCTCCTTGCCGACATAAACCCTCCGGGCGTCATGTCGAGTCATTTCTAAGATCGGTTTGGCCACTAGCCTGTCATAGACCACAACATCAGCCTGTTGCATTAACCTCAGCGCTCTGAAGGTTAATAAATCCGGATCACCAGGACCAGCTCCCACTAAATAGACTTCACCTATCACAGTTTGAGAGCCACTTTTATCTAATTCTTCCTGCATTATTTGCTCTGCCTTCTCCATATGTCCTGCGAAAACGTGTTCTGCTACACTTCCCTGTAGAACTGAGTCCCAAAATCTTCTTTTGTCGGAGTTATTTAAAAGCGATTTTTTTACTTTATTTCTAAATTTTTCAGCTAAGCCCGCCAGGCGGCTGTAACCATGGGGAATTAAAGATTCAAGGCGATTTTTTACAAGACGAGCAAGTACCGGGGATGCTCCACCCGTAGACACCGCCACTACGACCGGAGATCTATCGATTATTGATGGCATTATGAAGGTGCCATCAGAAGGGTTGTCCACGACATTTACTGGTAAATTAAGTGCTCTTGCATCCAAACAGATTTGTTTATTTATTTGCTTATCGTTGGTCGCAGCAACAACAAGAATAACGCCCTTAAGTTCATCATTTGAATAGGTTTTTTTAATAAATTGTATTTCACCGCGAGCGTTTAAATTAGCGAGACTTTCGCAAATAGTAGGTGAAACAACTTTCACTTTTGCCTGAGCTCGCAGAAGCAAAGACACTTTTCGACTTGCTACTTCGCCACCGCCGACAACCAGACAAAGCTGTTGTTTTATCTCAAAAAAAATTGGTAAGTGTTGCATTCTATCCCATTCGACACGATTCAACTTGAAGTTAATTTTCCCTTATAACGCAGCAGATACAAGTGTTAGTTTATGGTCCTTAGTTGAATATATGACGAAATAATAATATACTTTAACAATGTTATACAGCTAAAAGCATGAATTACAGAGGGTTTTTAAAGATGTTAGTCAGAGAAATTGAAGTTGGAGAATTGCAGTCCCGACTTTCCGCGGGTGATGATGTTGTTGTTTATGATATTCGAAAAGAAGCTGAGGTCGCCCAAGGCACTTTTCCGTATGCAGAGCATTTGGCCATGCATTCCATTCCAGCTAAAATGGATAGCCTACCTAGGGATAAGGATATAGTTCTGTGTTGCAGAAGCGGCATTAGGTCGTACCAAGCATGCGATTTTCTTAATCAGCAGGGATTTACAAACGTTTTGAATTTAAAAGGCGGGATCGTTTCGTGGGCTCAACGCGGATTTGAGGTTGTGATACCTGAGTTAGCGCAAGCTGGTAGTTTTCAATAATTTAAAATTACTCACATTTCTTGCAATTGCAAGACGCTTAGAAATAAAATTACGTTATAATGTTTTTTTAACCCAGTTTCGCCCCCCGGAGGTTGCAAAATGGCTGAATTTGATCAAGAACTAGACGCATCAGGACTTAACTGTCCACTACCTATACTTCGTGCCAAAAAAACTTTAGCGGGCATGGACACAGGTACAGTATTAAGGATAATTGCCACCGACCCAGGCGCAGTCAAGGATTTTGAGGCGTTTTCCAAGCAAACCGGAAACGAGCTTATGGCATCTGGCGAGGAAGATTCAAAATTTACTTTCCTGATTAGGAAAGCTTAGCCAAGAGACACAGTATTGATATAATATAGCCAACTTTCTTCTATTGGAGACGATAAGTTGACTAACAAAAAATTGGCCATAATTGTGTCTAAAGGCACTCTTGACCAGGCTTATTCGCCCCTAATTTTGGCCTCCACCGCTTCGGCTCTTGGTTACGATACAGAAATATTTTTTACCTTCTACGGGCTGCAACTGCTTGAAAAAGATCTTAATCTGAAAATTTCACCAATGGGCAACACAGGTATCTCAGATGCAATTGGACTGGGGAGCTGGATGCCAAATATAACCACTGCTTTGCCAGGCTTTGAGGCTTTGATTACGACAAAAATGAAGAAAAAGATGTCTGAGAAGGGCATTGCTAGCCTGGAGGAATTAAGAGATCTTTGTCAGGAAGAAAATGTAAAATTCATAGCTTGTCAGATGACGGTAGATTTATTCGATTTAGATACGTCAACCTTCGTTAAGGATGTTGAATTTGCTGGAGCCGCTCGCTTTTTTGAGTTTGCCGGTAAATCGGATATTTGTTTATACATTTGATTTCTATTGAGTATCTATTGGGAAGATGAAATGATTTCAATTAAACTCACAAAATTCCCACTAAATAGTTATAATACATAGCGTTTTTTAATTTTTAAAAATATTTTGAGGGGATGGCCAAATGGCTGATCGCAGATTACAGGTTTTCCATACTGTTGCTCGCCTGCTTAGCTTTACTAAGGCTGCCGAAACGCTGCACATGACTCAACCAGCCGTAACATTCCAAGTGAGACAACTTGAGGAATACTTCAACACTCGCCTGTTTGACCGAACTCATAATCGAATTAGTCTTACAGAAGCCGGGGAGCGTGTCTTTGACTATGCGGATAATATATTCGAGCTTTATTCTGAAATGGAAAATGCCGTATCTGAGATGACCGGGGAAATAAGCGGGTCACTTACTATCGGTGCAAGCACAACAATTGCTGAATATATGCTGCCAGCTTTGCTTGGAGATTTCCGAAATCAATACCCAGAAGTGAGTATTCACTTAAAAGTTGCTAACACTGATGGTATCGTTTCAATGGTTGAGAATAATACTATAGACCTTGGCGTAGTTGAGGCGCCAGTTAGCAACAAAAATCTTGTGGTCGATAAATGTCGGGATGATAGATTAGTAGCTATTGTACCTCCAGGTCACGAACTTGCTCTTAAACCAAAAGTTGCAATGGAGGAGCTACTTGAGTATCCCTTTATTTGTAGAGAAGAAGGATCAGGCACTCGTGAGGTAATAAGCGAGTTTATTTGTAATACAGATGCTTGTAGACATGCCATGGAAGTGGCAATGGAGCTTGGTAGTCCTGAAGCCGTGAAGGGTGCTGTGGAGGCAGGTATGGGGATATCAGTGGTATCAAATGCAACAATTCAAAAAGAACTACGGCTTGGCACATTACTAGCCCTTCAGATCGACCCACCATTGGAGCGTCCTTTTTCATTTGTGCATCAGAAGCAAAAATTTCGGGTGCGGGTGATGGAAGAGTTACTTGAATTTGCGAGAGCCTATTGCCAAGCGAAAGACGAACACTGAAGAGAAACAGTTTAATAAAAAAGAACTTCAAATATCCTGAAAGGGTACCTTATGCGGATAATTACTGATTGGTTTAAACGGAACTTCTCGGATCCTCAAATAGTTTTTTTGACCTTAGTGCTGCTTTTTGGCTTTGCTATTGTTCTTACAATGGGAGACATGCTTGCTCCAGTTCTCGCAAGTGCGGTAATAGCATATTTACTTGAGGGTTTAATGGTAATTCTGGATAGGAAAGGAATATCAAGATCCTTGGCGGCTCCATTAGTTTTTATTATCTTCGTTGTATTCCTGTCATTAGTTTTATTTGGCCTTTTACCAATGCTGTCACAACAAGTTTATCAATTTTTCCAAAATCTTCCGATCATGATAGCCGAGGGACAAAAAGCGTTAATGACTTTGCCAGAGAGGTACCCAGAATTTCTATCACCACAGCAATTACAGGAGATTCTCGATGCGGTGCGAAGAGAGATAGCCAGTTTTGGTCAAAGTGTCGTTTCGGTATCTGTGTCATCTGTAGTAGGTGTTTTAACTCTAATCGTATACTTAGTTCTAATGCCAATGCTTGTCTTCTTCTTTATTAAAGACAAAGAAAAAATTCTTCATTGGTTTACTAATTTCTTGTCAGGAGAGAGAAATCTAGCAAATACGGTATGGTTTGAAGTTGATAAGCAGATTGCAAATTATGTCAGAGGTAAGTTTTGGGAAATCATGATTGTTTGGGCTGCAAGCTTTATTGCTTTTGAATTTTTTGATCTACAATATGCAATGCTTCTTTCGGTGATAGTTGGATTATCTGTAGTGATCCCATACGTAGGTGCAACTGTGGTCACAATTCCCGTTCTTATGGTAGCCTGGTTTCAGTGGGGATGGGGCTCAGATTTTCTTTGGGTAACTATTGTTTATTTAATAATACAAGCACTCGATGGTAATGTTTTAGTACCTTTATTGTTTGGAGAAGTTGTAAACTTACATCCCGTAGCAATAATTGTCGCTATCCTTGTTTTTGGCGGTATTTGGGGATTTTGGGGAGTTTTCTTTGCGATACCGCTCGCTACTTTGGTTAACGCAATTTTACGAGCCTGGCCTAAACAAATAGAAAAGGCAATATAAAAACCGAAAACAATATGACTCTTTTAGAGCTGCGAAAAATTTCACTATCCTTTAGCCACCCGCCCTTATTAGACTCTATTTCTATCTCAATTGAAAAAGGGGAAAGAATTTGCTTAATCGGGAGAAATGGCGAGGGAAAAACAACTCTTTTAAAGATAATTTCTGGAGAGATATGCCCAGATAGCGGTGAAAGATTAATACTAAATAATTCTTATTTTACCTATCTCCAGCAAGATCTTCCGAGAGAAATTAAAGGAAGCGTTTTCGATATAGTTGCAGATGGGCTTGGAAAAATTATTAACTTGATAAAAGATTATGATGAAATTAGTAAAGAATTAGAGCAAAAAGAAACTAAAACGAAAATAAATAAATTAATTAAAATTCAAGATGAAATTGACTCAATTAATGGATGGGAGCTTAAACATCAGGTTAATGAAATACTTTCTAGAATGAAATTAAATCCAAATAATGATTTTTCTTTATTATCTGGTGGAATGAAAAGGAGAGCCTTGCTTGCAAGAGCCCTTGTAAAAAATCCCGATTTATTAATCCTCGATGAGCCAACAAACCATTTAGATGTTGAAACGATTCACTGGCTTGAGGATTATTTATTAAATTGGGATGGTGCTATTATTTTTATCACGCACGATCGAAATTTCTTAAAAAAATTAAGTACTAGAATAGTCGAATTAGATCGAGGGACTCTCATAAATTATCCCTGTGATTATGATGAGTATTTAAGTCGACGTTCTAACCTAGAAAATTCCGAGGCACTATCACAGAATCGTTTCGACAAAAAATTATTAAAAGAGGAGGCATGGATACGGCGTGGGGTAAAAGCTCGAAGAGCTCGAAATGAGGGAAGAGTAAGAAAATTGGATGCTATGCGCAAGAGAGCCGCAGAAAGACGCAGACATCAAGGACTGGCGAAATTAAAAATATCGGTAGCAGAGAGATCAGGTAATTTAATTTGTGAAATAAAGGATGCTTATTTTTCATGGGGAAGTAAGAAAATACTAGAAAATTTTAGTATTTCTATTCAAAGCGGAGAAAAGATTGGAATTGTTGGATCAAATGGATGTGGCAAAACGACTTTAATTAATTTAATACTAGGAAACATTAAGCCAGATAAAGGAAAAATAACTACAGGTACAAAATTAAAAGTAGCGTATTTCGATCAATTAAGAGGAAATTTAAGGTTAGAAGATACTGTTATTGATAATGTATCTGATGGGTCAAGTCATGTAGATATCAATGGTAAAAATAGACATATAATTGGATATCTGGGAGATTTTTTATTTCCTCCAGCAAAATGTCTACAGCCGGTCAAGGCATTATCAGGAGGAGAAAAAAACCGACTCGTTTTAGCAAAGATATTCACTCAACCAGCAAATATCTTTATTCTTGATGAGCCAACAAACGATTTAGATTTAGAAACATTAGAATTACTTGAAGAGCTACTGATTGATTTTCCAGGCACCCTTTTTCTTGTCAGTCATGATAGAGAATTTCTGGATAATGTTGTAACGAGCTTAATCATTTTTGATCAGGATGGAAGTGTGTCTGAAAGTGTAGGGGGTTATAAAGACTGGCAATTGAAAAGAAAGAATTCATATTCTCAAGAAAAAAAGGCTCCTAAAAAGCATAAAGTATCTGAAAGTCGACTCAAATCCTCAAAATTGACGAAGAAAAAATTAAGCTATAAAGATCAACTAGAATTAAATGAGCTCCCTAGCTTAATAGAAAATCTGGAATTGGAGCAAAAGAGGATTCAAAAAATATTTCTCAGTCAAGACCTATATTCAAAGGAAGATCCCATTCAGTTGAAAGAATATAGTGATAAATTGAAAGAAATTGAGAAGAAATTAGAAATTTGCTTTGAACGATGGGAAAATTTAGAATTATAAATTTACTCTTTCGGAAAAGTATTTTAGATTTAAATTTTTTTTATGAAGTTTACAACGCAATATGATCGGGTTTTGGATAGAATTGATAGCATAGATCCAATTCAATACTCAAAAACACGAAATTTTAAAAATGGCGCTGTATCCAAACTTTCCCCATATATTTCGAGAGGAATAATTAGTACCAAACAAGTCATGCATAGGGTCATAGAAAATGGCTTCTCTTTAAATGACTCTGAAAAATTTATCCAGGAGCTGGCTTGGCGAGAATACTGGCAATATGTATGGAGTATTGAAGGAGAGGGAATAAATAAGGATTTGAAAAACCACCAGCCATTTGTGAAAAATAAAAAAATGTCAAAAGCCGTGTTTGATGGGGATACAAGAATAGATGCTGTTGACGAAGCTATTGGCGAATTGTATTCCTCTGGCTATATGCATAATCATATGAGAATGTACGTTGCTTCAATTTTATGTAATTCGCTTGGTAATCATTGGCTCAATCCAGCTAAGTGGCTCTACTTTAATCTCATTGATGGTGATTGGGCCAGCAATGCTTTGAGTTGGCAATGGGTTGCGGGAAGTAATTCTCATAGACAATATTTAGTAAACCAAGAAAATATAAATAAGTATTTTCAATCCAAGCAGAGGGATACTTTCCTGGATACTGAGTATGATAATTTAAAAAATATGAAGATTCCCGCAAGGCTCGAAGAATCCTTTGATCTTAATTTGTTATCAAAATTACCCAAGTCCGATCAAATCAAAATAGATCAAAATCTTAAAACTCTTGTTTATAATTACTATAATATCGATCCTTTGTGGCATAAAGGCGAAAACTTTAATCGAATATTTATATTTGAGCCATCAATTTTTAAGGAATATCCAATATCGTCAAAATGTATTGAATTTATATCAGGTGCGCTAAAGAATATTCCTCAAATTCAAATTTACACTGGAGAGATAAGTCAACTTAAGTCTCTTGTTGGAGATTCTGAATTAGTTTTTAAAGAGCACCCTCTCAATAATCATTACAATGGAATTATGGAAGAAAGAGATATGATATTTAACATTGATGGTGACTTTAAGTCTTTCTCCGCTTTTTGGAAAGTTGCAAGGAAACAGTTAAAAAATAAATTTTAACCTTTTTTTCATCAGAATATTTTATTTAAAGCTATCTAATCTACAGCCATTTCACAAGGTAAAAAATTCGCTGACTCTCTGATGAGACTGATGGCCCATAAACTACCGCGGGATGTAAATTCTTTGCAGAGTCTGCACTATCTTTGGCTAATTCAATAGACTCCATAATTTGAACGCAACCCTCAGGGAAGCGCTTCCTTGTTTTTTTTGGTGTTTTTATTAGAGCTGGACGCTCAGAAAGTGATTTTGACTCAGGATCGATAATAATATTCGGCATTTTTTTGCTACACCCACTACTTTAAGTATTTTATTTAAGATCACAGAATAAAATTTTTTTGTATAACTAATTCAGACTATGAGATCATCTGAAATAAGTAACATACAATAATGGTTTCACATCAAAAAAACGAGTCTTTCTATGGATATTTCTGATTTAAGAAGAGAATTTATTTACGCCGGCCTATCCAGAAAGGATTTGCTTAATGATCCAATACAGCAATTTGAAAAATGGTTTATAGAAGCGAAGGATGGTAATTTAGATAATGTAAATGCCCTTAGTCTTGCTACAAGTGATCCAAGCGGCATGCCATCCTGCCGTACCGTTCTTTTAAAGGGATTTGATCAAAGAGGCTTTGTTTTCTATACAAATTATGGGAGTAGGAAAGCGAAAGATATTGAGCAAAACCCCAAAGCGGCATTATTATTTCATTGGCTAGAATTAGATCGACAAGTTAAGGTGCAGGGCGCAATAAACAAAATCGATAGATCAGAAACAGAGAAATACTTTTCATCTAGGCCACGTGGAAGCCAATTGGGAGCCTGGAGTTCGTCTCAAAGCTCACCAATTTCCTCGAGAGATTCATTGATTATGGAATTTAATAAAATAGAAAATAATTTCAAAGATAGAGAGATAACCACCCCCGAATTTTGGGGCGGCTATCGGGTTGAACCACAATGCATAGAGTTTTGGCAGGGGAGGGAAAATCGCCTGCATGACAGATTTGAGTATTTAAAGCATGGAGACACTTGGTTAATTCAACGACTATCACCGTAGTTTCTTTTATTTGCCTAAGTTTTCAAAGCTACCCCTGTCTCTTTTTAAAATAAGTTTATTTATCAGAGAAGCGAGCTGTAAGTCTAAACTTGTTAAACAATTTTGGTCATGCGTATAAAGCTCAATTGAGATATTTCCATAGCAGTTTGACCATTCAGGATGATGGTTGATAGTCTCAGAGATGAGAGCAATTTCAGTAATAAGCGAAAAAGCCTCAGTAAAATTCGAAAATTTAATTTTTAAAAAAAGTCTTTTATTTCTCAGTATCCAAAATTCTTGATTGCCAAGAAAGTCATTAATTTCATTTTCACTTAATGCTGTAGCCATCTTATTTACTCATATTCTTTGTCTGATATTCCCAATACCTCCATTTTTTCAGGAGAGGAAAATATAAGCCAAGTTGAATTTTATTATCCTCTTTCTGCGCCATTATAGCTGCATATCGATTTAGTTGCTCATAGTATCTATTTTGCTCATCATCTAAAAATTTTTCAATATCATCACCCAAGTGATCACCAGTTTTATAATCAATAATCCATCGAGTCTGATTTTCATCAATAAAAGTTCTATCGATTACTATATTTGTATTATTTGTATCATTAATCGTTAGAGCTAATTCTGAGTTTCCATCGATATGCTTATTTAGAATCCATTTTCCAATATCATCGGAAAGTGTGTTCTTTATCGCTTTTTTTGTTTTAATAATGGCATTTTCTAAATCGTTGATTTGCACACCTAGATTCATTAAAGCGATTCTTATCTGTTGATCCATTGAGTCAACTCTCGTTAATGGCCAATTTGTTAATCCTTGTATTGAGATTTTTTCTAGATAGCGATGCACGACGGTTCCGATATGTCGCGCCGTATCGCTTGCCCATTGAAACTCAATATTACTTTCTTCAGTTTCAATCACTTGCAATTCTAAATTTTTATTTAATTTTATTGCCCAATCATTTGGTAGTCGCGATTCTGCTTCATGAATTTTAATATTTTCAGCCTGCTGTATAGAAGTTTTTTTCGATCCATTTAATTCATTTTTGATTAATGGCCATAGCATATTGAGAAACGAATTAATATTTGGCTTTAGATTCTTATCTTTATCAGACACAACATGACCTAAAAGAATTAGTTTTTGTCTTGCCCTTGTAGCTGCTACGTAAAGAAGTCTGATTTCCTCAAAGTAGCCTTTTCTTTTTTCGATATTTTTTAAAAATTCAGATATAGCCTCTGATTTTTCATTTACTGACCTTATGGGCGCTAAAAGTAGTTCAACTCCCCCATTTTCTTTTGGTAATTCGATCCAATTTAAAAGTTTACTTTCTTTTCTTCTTTGATGTTTCCCTAGCCCAGGAATAATAACAGTATCAAATTCTAAACCCTTCGCCGCATGCATAGTCATTAGCTGAATTTTTTCATCGGCGTTATAGTCAGGAGAGGCATATAATTTATTAATCTGCATATCTAACTCATTAAGATCAAGATAACCATCCGATTGGTCAATCTTTTCTATAAGCTGAAAAAAAGAGTTTGCATCTGATCGATTTTCTTTACCTGCAATAGCAAATCCCCCTAGTGATAGCCAAATCCCCTCAATCCAACTTCTTATATTCTTGACTCCTTGCATTGGAATTTCATCTTTTAAAATACCCAAGAGTCGTTCTACTCTTTTTTTACCATCACTGCTTAGTCTTTTTAGTGTCGCTTTATCTTCAAGTCTTTTATAAATTATTTCGTCGTTTTTTTCTCCAATTTTGAGAAGGTCAGATAAGTTAAGGCCTAACCAAGGTGCTCTAAGTACTGATAGCCATGAAAGTTTATCCGCAGGATGGCAGAGTGCTCTTGTTAGGGAGCGCAAATCCTGGATGACCTGGCGATCATGAAGTAAGTCGATATCGCTTGCATGAAAAGAAATATCTGACGCTCTTAGGTGCATAGCGAGATGTTTCAGATGATTTCTACTACGGGCAAGAATGCCAATTGTTTCATCTGGATTATTTTTCCTTATAAATCGTATTTCTTGTTCAATTTTTTTTGCTTCATCGCTATCATCTCTATCACTCTGAAGGAGAATTTTAACTTTAGATAATGGATTCTCAGGAATTGCGGATCTAGATTTTTTATAGGAAACAGACCCCATAATTGGATCAATTTCATTTGGAAATATTTCAGTAAAGGTTTTGTTGAACCAATCTACCAGCACAGCATTTGATCTAAAGTTCATTTTTAAAGTTAAAGGAATAAGCTTAAAATTACCAAAACCATTCTTCCAAATGTTTAAAAATAACCCAACCTCAGCCTCTCGAAAGCCGTAAATAGATTGCATGGGATCTCCTACAAAAAAAAGACTTCGGCCATCGTTATGCTGCCAACCTGATGTCAAGGTGCGTAACAACATTATCTGGTTTATTGATGTATCTTGGAATTCATCTACCAATATATGCTTTATTTTATAATCTAATGATAAGGTCAAGTCCGTTGGAGAGTCCTCATTTCCGAGAGATCTAAGGGCTTTTTGCCCAAGCTCTATAAAATCAACCTTCTTAGATTCATTGAATATGAGTATTAGCTCAGAGGCACATCTTAATAGTACTATCGATAGGCTGCTTAATATTTTTTCATGATTATTATTAAAATTTTCCAGAGGTAGTGTAGTAATTTCTTGAAGGGCTAATATTAATTCTTTTCTCTTACTTAATTTTTTAAGAAGACTTGCCATTTCTTTTTTTGCTATTTCTCTCTTTTCTCTCTCTACCTCACTAATTCCCTTTTCGTTAAGAGCTGGGAACCCTTGCCGTGCTGTGATTGATTTGCGAATATCTTTTTTCGTTAAAATTAGCTCCGATAGTCCATACCATAGTTTCAAATCACAATATTTTATAGAGGGAAATTTCTCTATTCTATGCCAACTTTTGATATGAGATTTATTGTTGGCATTCTTTGTTAAGTTATATGCAGAAAAATTCGCGAGTTTAACAATCTCATCCTTTAGTTCATCTGAAAAATATGAATTAATTTTCTTCAATCGCCTTTCAATTTCTTTTTCAAGTGTGTCCTTTAGGTAAGAAAGATTTGGCTTTTTTAAAATATGCGGAAGCCACTGATTTCTCTGTTCGAGCATACTTATAAGTAAGGCTTCTAATTGGCTCATATTATTATTAAGATGCTCCAATAAAGTTGCTATATGTGGCCCTAAATCTTGTGTTTCTAAAGATCTAAGGGTATTGCTCGCTGCTCTCTGGTATAGCTGCTCTGGGTTTTCATGGATATCTAAGGGCGCTCCAGTTTCTGCTAGCAAAGGCATTTGTTGAACAAATTCAGAGTTCAAGCTATCAAAGGTCTGTATACGAAGCCTGCTAGGATATTCAATAAGATTCCAATTATTTTTTTTATCTTTCTCTATTACTTTTAAAGCCAGATTTCGTGTTATTTCTTGATGAGGTTGATTTGGCTCATTTATATTTTTCTGATTAATCGAGGATATAATTCTCTCTCTCATTTCTCCCACAGCTTTTCTTGTGAAGGTTATTGCGAGAATCTCTTCTGGAAAATCAACCATGGTTAAAAGTCTGAGATACCTCTGCACCAATAATTCAGTTTTTCCAGATCCTGCAGGTGCCTGGATTATAAATGATTCTCTCGGGCTTAAGGCTCGATCTCGTTGTTCCTTATCAATTATCATTTTCTTTTTTACTACTCAACATAATTGGATAATCGGATTGTTGAAAGCGACAAAGGGACTGTAATTCGCATACATTACAGTCATTTTCATTTTTTGGCCTAATATCGGCAATACCAGACATTATTTCATCCGCCAATGATAAAAATGATTTTTTCCAAAATTTTAATAAGTCGTCCCAGTTTTTTATTTCGCCATAACCTTTAAATGTATCTACATCAGGAATTATTTGATTTTCTTTAGAGAAACCTAAAAATTTCATATTTTCAAAATTTATTCTAGCTATTACCGCTCCAGTTGGATTTTTATCACTTTCAATACAATATAATGGAATCTGCACACCTGATGGCCTGTCGCTAAACCAGTCTCCTACATTGGAATATTTACTTGATTTATAGTCGATGACTGCGATTCCCTCGTTCTTGATAAGATCAATCCTATCAGATCTAATTTTTAGTATTAATTTGCCAAGTTGAATTTCTTCTTTTTTTTCTAGTGAAAGTATTTCAAAATCCACTTTTCTACTTTTTTCATATTCGAGCCAATTAATTATCAATCTTAAAAGACGTTTTTTTTCTAACTTAATAAATGTATCAGTATAAATATCCGGTCTTTGTGAAATAAATTCTTTGATAATAAGTTCATAACTTGTTTCTATTAAATCGATCATAGATTGAGAGCTTAATTCCTTGAGCTTGCTCTGTGTTTTTATTTCCCCCCATATTCGTCGCATTAATTCGTGTAGCATAATTCCTATGAAAAGAGGAGAAGGGCTTGTTGTAAGATTTGGCAATGGTAAAGCCTGGAGCCTATGTATCGCTACTGCACTAAATGGACAAGCTGCCTGATCTTCAATTAATTTTGTTCCGCCAGAAGGAGAGCCTTTTGGAGGGACTGGTTCGGGTTGAGGTAAATTATCAACTTTGCCTTGATCGATGCTTGCTACATATAATGAATCTATAATAGGGAACGATAAATTTGTTTTGTGTGGTATTTTTTCGAAGATGGAGCTGATTTTTCGTTTCTGTCTATTATCATTTATCGAATGACTTATGATTACTAAAGAAGCGCTTGATAATAATTTACTGCTGATTTTTTTTGAAAAATCAAACTCGCTTTCACTTGAAGATCCTGGAATATTAAAATCACGTTGAATTTTATAAGGTATCAATGGATTAGGGCGTGCTGGACTTGGCCAATTATGATCATTCATTTCGAGTATCCAAATTGCATCGAAATTTAGGTTCACGGCATCATGTATGCCAAGCAAGTGAATACCGCTCTTATTATTTTTTTGAAAATTGATATCATTGCAAAGTGATATTAATTTATTTACCGCTTCAGATAATGACATTTCTTTTTTAATAAAACTATAGGTAGAAAAAATACTAAACATATCTCTTGTTCTTTTTATTAATTGAGTCTGTTCGTTTGTATGTGGCCCATCGCCTGGCCATCCAATTGCTTGAATGGCTTCAGATAAATAGTTTGACCATAGAGCTGGAGAAGCATATTCCGGAAAGCTGTCAATTTTTTCTTTATAATCTCTTATTTTTTCAGTGAGAATGGGACAGTATGCTAAACTTGAATTAGAAATTTCAGTTATTTTTTCTAAAATTTGAGTAAGACTTAATTGTGGCATTCCATGTTCGAGAAAGATACGATCAAGTAAAGCTCTCTGAGGCCATTCAAGTAGATTTCCTGTTATAAAAGGTGAGCGAAGGATGCGGCTGAAATCTTTAAAGTTAATTTTTATTTTTGCAGTCAATTTAAGGATAATAAGCATTTGAGATATTAGTAGATTTTTTGAGATTGGATCTCCAATAGAAAACTGGAAAAAAGGTTGTTCCTCTATACCTGGTAAAATATTTAATGGATTATGAACTTCTGTAAAAATTCTCTCCATTAATTTTTTCCTTTTTCTAAGCTGAGGTGAGATAATACCAATGCGCTTACTTGGATTTTTTTCTGTGTATATTTTTGCCCAGCTTGCTGCTGCCCTTACCTCTGATTCTATATCATCAAATGTAAATCTTATTTTCTCTCCTTCCTTTTTTTTGACTTGAAAATAATTGATTTGAACATTTCTTTTTTGGAGCATCTCAAATAGTTTTTTTTGAGAAAAATTCACTCGATCAAATCCATAAAGTTCTATTCTATTTTCGTATTTAAATTTTTTAATTTCCAGCATCTTTAATAAGAAATTTGGAATTTGAGATAATGAAATAAAATTTTTATCTTTACACTCTAATTTGAATTTTTCTTGCCATTGAAAGAAAATTCTTGTTTCCTCAGAAAAATTATTTATATTTTTGCTTAGATCAATGTTCCAGTCGTTGATAATTTGCCATGTATCCATAGCTGCAGAAGCGGTAATCGAGGAAGGAAAAAATGGACTATCGCGTTCGCTTATTATTATTTTTTCCCAGACAAGTCTTTCTTGATGTTCATCGAGTAAAAGAAAGTCACTGAGACCCTCATCAATTAGGCTTTGATAACAGCGTTTAAGCCATGCGGACCATGGAATGATATCCGGCGAAGCCCATACCTTCTCATGAAGAAGATTACGCTCCTCATTATGCTGATGACGCAATTCTCTTGCTAGACTATTAGATATGGTCAGCATTGAGACTTGATTAGTCAATTATGTGGCTCCAAATGACTAGTGGTTTCATCCACCTTAATATAGATAAAAATATATATTGGTATACTAACCGATTATTTTGATTTGTTGGAACTACCTTGATTTTTCATAAATAGGATGTAAGCAATTGAATATCCAATCGTTCCATAAACCAATAGACTGCGATTAAACTAATTATTAGTGATAAAGGAATAATTATAACTTTACGATACCAAGATTTTTTATTAAACCATAGCCCAAGAGTCAGCCAAGAGAGGAGGAGTATTGCTAGCTGCCCAATTTCAACTCCTATATTAAATCCAATTAAAGATTTAATAAACTCGTCTTTTTGTAAATTAAACTCGAGTAACATATTTGCAAATCCAAAGCCATGTAAAAGACCAAAAAGAAAAACAACAAATAGGCGGTTATACTCAAGCTTATTCTTAAATATATTCTCTAATGCTACAAATGCTATTGATAGCGCAATTAGCGGTTCTATAATGCTTGGGGGAGGATTAATGAGGCCGAAAATCGATAAACTCAATGTTAATGTATGCGCAATAGTAAACATCGAAATTTGCCAGATCAAAGTTTTTAATTTATTGCTGAAAAGAAAAAGACTTAAAATAAAAAGAATATGATCAAGACCATTCGGGATGATATGGAGAAAACCACTTTTCATAAAATCAAAAAAAATTGAAATCGATGATGGCGTATTTATTATTTCTGTAAGTTGAAATGGAGAACTCTCCTTATCCTGTCTTATCCATTGCCACTTTGACCAATAATATTGTTCTTTCTTTAAATCAATTTGCTTTACTCTTACAGCATAAGTTCCAAAACTTAAAGGATAGTAAAATGTTAATTGACTGGCTTTTTTTGGAATATTGCCAGTAAGAATGATGGTACTTATTCTTGGCACCTTGGCATAACCAGCTTCGGGAATATTAATGCTTTTTAGAGAGAGTTTTTTTTCATTTCCATCAAATTGAAGACTTATTTTTTTCAAGAATAGAGGCTGAAATGAATTAAATGCAGACGAAAGATCAGCTGGCGGTAGTTCTCTCAAAATATCATATTTTTTCGCATTCGGTGATTCTGTGGTATCCCTCACTTTTGCCCCTATTTCCGCTAATATAGCTTCGATGCTTGTTCGAATTTCTACTTCAAAGTCTCCTTTTTTGTAGACATTTATTTCAATAAGAGCTGGTTTGACTACATCTCCAAAGACGAGACTAGGAATAAAGATTATTAAGAAAATTAGGATTTTGCGCATTAACTTATTATTCATGAAATTATTTCGGGAATAAAGGTTTATTAAAAGCGTCAGTTACAGTATGAATGCACAACAAAAGAGATCATAAAAGCAATGAAAAAATTCAATCGCCGAAAATTTTTAAAAATGATGGGCATTACTGCAACAGTTGGCTCAGCCCCCTTTTTAGCTCAAAGTGCGTTATCGAAGACAAGAATGCCAAAAGACTTCTACAATCTTCCGCTGCAAGGAGATATTAGAATTCTGCATATTACGGATGTTCATGGACAATTAAAGCCGATATATTTTCGCGAGCCCAATGTAAACTTAGGTATTGGGAGTGCCTTTGGGAGACCACCCCATCTAGTGGGGGAAAAATTTCTGCGAAAAATGAATATTTCTCCTAATAGCCCAAAAGCACATGCCTATACTTACATTGATTTCCAAAAACATGCTCTTCGATATGGGCGTACTGGAGGCTTTGCCCATCTAAAAACACTTCTCGATATGTTACGAAACCAAGCTGGCGGAAAGAAAAATACAGTCACAATTGATGGAGGCGATTTATGGCAGGGATCTGGGACCTCACTATGGACTCGGGGTGTTGATATGGTGGAAGCCTCTAATATATTGGGCTTGGATGTCATGGTCGGGCATTGGGAGTTTACTTATAGGGAAAATGAGGTACTTTCAAATATGGGTTTATTTAAGGGAGATTTTATTGGGCAAAATGTGCGAGTAAAAGAAGATGCCCTTTTTGGTGATGATTATCCCAGAATGACTGAAAAATATGATGGAAGAGGTCTTTTTGATGAAGACTCGGGACATGCGTTTCAACCTTATGTTGTTAAGAATATAAACGGAGTACGAATTGCAATTATTGGGCAAGCATTTCCTAGAACTGCTAATGCAAACCCGCAGGAATTTTTTCCAGACTGGTCTTTCGGATTGAGAGAGGATGATATGTCAGACTTAGTCTCTCAAATAAGAGAGACCGAATCACCTGATGCGGTAGTTCTACTGTCTCACAACGGTATGGATGTAGATATAAAAATGGCAGAGCGTGTTGCGGGATTAAATGCAGTATTTGGTGGGCATACTCATGATGGGATTCCGGAGCCAGTAAAAGTAAAAAATATTGAAGGAAATGAGTGCTGGGTTACTAACGCAGGCTCAAATGGGAAATATGTCGGTGTCATGGACTTTAGTTTTAAAAAAGGCAAAATTGAAAAATTACAATATAAAATGTTACCCGTGTTTAGTGATTGGTTGCCGGCAGATCGAGAAATGGAATCCTATATAGATCAAATGCGATCAACAACTTATGATAAAAATATCATTGAATCTCGTAGTCCAAAATATTTTTTCAATAAAAGCCGACTAGGTAAAAGTTTTGAGAGTATTTTAAGTGAAAAGTTAGCAAAGGCTGACCGATTGTTGTATCGACGTGGCAATTTTATGGGTACTTGGGATCAGGTTCTATGTAACGCCTTGCGGCAAGAATTTCAGGCTGATATAGCACTTTCTGCTGGCGTAAGGTGGGGGACATCAGTCTTGGAGGGAGATTGGATTACAATGGAGGATGTTATGACTCAGTGCGCAATTACATACGGCGAAACTTACGTTATTAATATGACCGGAAAACAAATTCATGATACTTTAGAGGGGGTTGCTGACAATTTATTCGATCCCGATCCGTATTTACAATCAGGCGGAGATATGGTCCGAGTAGGAGGCCTAGATTATAAAATCGATCCTAGCCAGAGCTTCGGGAAAAGAATCACCGATATAGTTCTTGATAATGGTAAAAAACTTGACCTTAAAGTTTCATATAAGGTCGCTGGGTGGGCTACTGTAAATCGAACCCCAGAAGGCAGACTTATATGGGATGTGGTTAGAGATTATATTATTGCAACTAGAGATAAAAACATGGTGTTACGTCTACCAAAAATCAATCATCCCGAACTAATAAACGTTTCTTCAAATCCAGGAATTGCTGATTACCCTGGAAAATCATCATGATGTTTGCAGAAATAATTTTCCTGTTCAAAGTATGATTATGTGATTTTTTCTTAAAAACACACATTTAAATCAATTTGATAGTGAAAGTTCTTCGTACATAGCGCAAAGTAAATTGTCTAAAATACCGATGGAAAAAAATAAAAATCTTTATTAGTAAAAACAGTTCGCATTCCATTATAAGCCTGTTAGACTTAAGCTATTAAGGAAGTTTCTTACTATTTTTTTCAAAGTGCATCAGCCCTAAACTTCAATTGTAATTTCAACAATACACTAAGCCAAATCTTAAATAGTTGAAGTCAATCTAATAATTATAAAATATAAAAATCGAGGAAGATAAAATTGGGAATTATTTTTAATGACGAGTATGGCGACGTCAATGGTAATACCATCCATAGTGACAACAGTAATCGAGATGCAGCTGAGCTTGCAATAGATCAATCATATGATTCATTTGGCCAATCACTTGATAGAAAGAAAAAAAATAATTTTAATAATTTGAAACATAAGAGAAATGTTAATAAACGACGACGACAAGTTAAAAACAAAAGTCGATATTTAAGCGGGAGGAAGAAGAATTCAAGAAATTTAGACCATGAGTCTCCCCCAAGGACAACTAGTTTTTAGAGTTTAGTTTCAATAAAAGCCAAGATTTTTTGTTCAATTTCATTTTTATCTATAATGCTCCTTTGCTTTTGTTGCTTCTGAAATAGATCCAAAATTTGCTTAGGGACTTGATAGTTTGTAAGGCTTGAAATCAAGTTTACTGCCTCTTGATCGCTACTGATCGTCTCATCTGATAATGCATTGACTATAGTCTTTGAAAATTTTGTCCATTCAGCAGTAGAGTAGATTATGCTTGGATAATCTTTCTTGCGACTCGTAATCTCTGTCTGCATACATGTGGCTGTATGTGGATCTATTAAATATCCATCCTTGTATGTCACCTGAATATGTTCTTTTACTTGCTGATCCGTAGCAAAATCAGCAGCAAATATTTCTTGTAATTTTTTTAATTCATTAGAACTCAATTCATACTTGCCGATTGAATCAAGTTTTTCCATTAATTGTCTTGTCCTATCTTGACCAAATAGGTCATAAAGGACTCTCTCAACATTTGATGATTTTAGGATATCCATAGCTGGCGTAGATGTTGATATAACCTCTCGGCTAGTTAGATCATATTTACCATTTTTTATGAGATCAGTTAGAACATTATTTTTATTTGAAGAGATAAGGATCTTTTCTATTGGGAGGCCCATCTTCATTGCATAGTATCCACCCAGAGCATTCCCAAAATTCCCGCTCGGTACATTGATATAAATTTTTCCACCTAAACTAATTTCCCCGTCTCTGACTAATTGAAGATAACTATATACATGATAAATCAGCTGAAATATTATTCTTCCGAAGTTAACTGAATTAGCGGCAGAAAGTTTTATCCCTTTCTTCGATAGCTTTTTTTGAAAAGCATCTGAAGACAAGAGGGTCTTTAAAGCAGATTGAGCATCATCAAAAGCACCATTTATACCAACAACGCAAAGATTGTTAGCATCCTCGGTGACCATTTGTAGTCTTTGCACATCTGATGTTCCACCCACTGGATATAAGCAAGTTACAAAAACATTTTTATCTCCTTTGAATGTCTCCAATGTAGCCGGCCCTGTATCGCCGGATGTAGCTGCAAGAATGAGATATTTCTCATTTCTAGATTTAGCGAGCGAAGATAAAATTTTACCAAAGGGTTGAAGCGCCATATCCTTAAAGGCTCGCGTCGGACCATGATAAAGCTCCGATACGAATTGATTATCGTTGAGTTTGACCAATGGGACAGGACAATTAGGATCATCGAAACTATCATAGAGAGATATCGCTTCCTCAATTACCTGATCATCAATATCAATTTGATACTCGTCTAATATAGATTTTGCTATTTTTTTGAATGAACTGTCTTTGTGTGCCTGTAAAAATTTTTCTCCAAGATATGGGAGATCTCTAGGCACATAAAGCCCCCCAAAGGAAGCAAGTGGGTTAAGAATTGCATCAGAGAAAGTCACCTTGGCTGGACGACTCCCATCATTACCACGTGTCTCAATAAAATTCATAGGATTCTTAAATTTAAATTATTTTCTGATATTAAATGAAAAGACAAATTTTATCTCTTTTTTGGATTTTTTAAGAGATATTTTTCAATTTTTGTATTTTCTTCACTTGTTCCACGTAAGACTACTACATCCCCAATTTCTAATTTAAGTTCAGCGCTCGCTTCAATTCGTTCTCCTTTACGTTTTATATATAAAAGAGATACCTTTGAGGCGTATTTCGAAATGTCAGACACGTTGAGATTCATTACATCAGCTTTTTCGTCGATTAATACGGAGTGCAAGGTAAGCCCTTCCTGTAAAGAATCGATCTCAATTTCCTCACCTTGAAATACGCCCCTTAGTTGCGCATAGTGATCATCTCTTGTTCGGTTAATTAATTCTTTTATCTCCATATGGTCAACTCCAAGGAGCTCAAGTGTTCTTGTGGCTAAAACTAAACTTGATTCTAATGATTCTGGCACCACCGTTGTTGCTCCTAATTTTTCATAGTTTTCCATTTGCTTATCATTACGAGTCCGCACGACTATTGGAAGATTTTTATTTAAATCTCTAGCAACTTTAAGGATCTTCTCTGCGAGAAATTTATCATGGAAAGTTATAACCATTGCAGAGGCTTTCATTATTCCAGTTTTCTTTAGGATTTCTGGATGAGACGTATCCCCATAATGAACTGGCTCTCCAGCTTCAAATGCCTCTTTTATAAGCTGACTATCAACATCAAGAGCCACATAAGGCATTTTCTCTTCTCTGAGAAAACGCCCTAAATTCTGACCTACTCGCCCAAAGCCAGCAATTATTACATGATTTTTATCGTGCTCATGATCATCAGCTAAAGCCATTTCTTGTTGCGCGCGACTTTTTGAATAACTTGAGAAAAGAAATTGAGCTAATTTTCCATTATATCTAATAAGCATGGGAGAAATGGCCATACTGATTACCAGCGCGGCAAGTATTGGTTGAGCTTGAGCTTCACTAATAACATTATTGGTAAGAGCTAATGTTAAAATCGCAAAACCAAATTCGCCGCCTTGGGCTAATACAGCCCCTGTTCGAAATGCTACTCCTTTATCCTTTTGAAAGTACCATGAGAGAAGAAAAATAAGCATACCTTTTCCAATGATAACGCCCAGTGTGAGTAATAATGCCCATAACCAAGTTTCGGATAGAGTAAAAATATTTAGCTGTGTTCCCACAGTTACAAAAAATAAGCCCAATAAAACATCTCTAAATGGTCTAATTTCAGTCTCTATTTGGTGCCTATACTCAGTTTCCGCCAGCATCACTCCAGCCAGAAAAGCTCCTAAAGCAAGGGATAGACCCATTACATTCGTTGCCCAGGCAGCAAACAAAGATAAAAGTAAAATTGTCAGAGTGAAAAGTTCAACCGAATAGGATGACATAACCCATCTCAAGATTGGACGCAGCAGCCAATGACCAACCCCAAAAACAAGAGCAAAGGCCAGTAAGGCTTTCAGTGATGCCACAATAAGAACTGTGGTAATTGTATCGCTGTCAGATGCAAGAATAGGAACAATTACCAAAAATGGAATAACTGCTAAATCTTGAAAAAGTAAAATTCCTAAGGCATTTCGCCCATGCCTCGAGTGCATTTCTAATTGCTCTTGTAGCTGTTTTATTACAATCGCAGTAGACGATAAAGCCAATGCCCCACCAACTACAAAAGCTGATTCCCAGTTCATACCACCCAGAATAGCAATTAGGATAGTTGATCCTGTTGAGAAAAGAACTTGCAGGCCACCCAAACTAAAAAGCACTCTTCTCATGGAGTAGAGATGCGCTATCGATACTTCCAAGCCGATCATAAATAGAAGAAATACAACTCCTAGCTCAGCTAAAAATTCAATTTCGTGCCCACCTGGTATCCAGCCTACCGCATTCTCGCCAAAAACTGCGCCAATAAGCAGGTATCCTAGTATCGGAGGTAGATGCAACCTACGGACAAGTGTTACTGCAAAAACAGATAGAATTAACAGTACTAAAATTCCTTCAAGAATAGAGTGGTCCATAAAAAGCCGCCAAAGTAAACATTATAAAAGGGGCCGCAAACTTTCTTTTGCATTAAAGGCCTCAATCGTAAGATAATACATATAATTAATGAAAAACAAAGAAAGAATTAATCTAGTCATAGAGTAGAAAATCATTAAATGTCAAAAAATATGCCCAGCGACAGCAGTATGGAGAGTAATTCGAAAGCTTTCATGAATAAAAAACAGGTTATCTCGGGAGTCGTTTTTTTGATGTTTGGCTTTGGTGTAACTCAGTTTGTGCCATCTGTTGAAATTGCCTGGGTAAGCGCAATTTTAATTCTTACTATTTACTTGTTTGCTTTTGAAATTGTAGAGGTAGACGTTGCAGCTATTTCCATAATGGTGCTGCTTGGTTTAACGGGACTATTTGCTCCTCTAATCGGGCTGGATCAAGCCCTTATTGCGACTGAAGACCTTTTTGATGGATTTGCCTCGAATGCAGTCATTTCGATTATAGCAGTCATGATTATTGGTGCAGGACTTGATAAAACTGGAGTAATGACAAAGGTTGCTGCCTCTATTTTAAAAATTGGAGGTAAAACTGAAGCTCGAATAATCCCAATTATTTCCGCCACGGTAGCCTTCATTTCTTCGTTTATGCAAAACGTTGGAGCCGCAGCTTTGTTTCTTCCAGTGGTAGCAAGAATTTCTGCAAGATCCGGCTTACCAATGTCTCGACTTCTTATGCCAATGGGATTTACCGCGATTCTTGGTGGAACGGTGACCCTGGTGGGATCTAGCCCACTCATTTTGCTCAATGATCTTATGTTGACATCTAATGTCGCATTACCCGAAAACCAACAAATGGAGGCATGGAGCCTTTTCTCTGTCACACCAGTAGGTATTGCATTAGTAGCAACAGGAATAATTTATTTCGTGGTTGCTGGAAAATTTGTATTACCTGCTAATAAAGCCGATGGGCTCGCTGACTCCCAAGATCCAATGAATCATCTCAAACAGGTCTATGACGTAAATTACAATTTAAGTGAAGTTATTGTGCCACTGAATAGCTTATTAGTTGGGATGTCCCTTGATGATGTTGAGACTGATAATAAGGTAAGAATAATCGCCAGCAGATTACCAAATCAAGGTTCCTCAAATATATCTGAATCGATTGCTAGAGATTTTCTAATTGGTGCTGAAATGTCTCTTGGGATTGTTGCTGATCCAGTCGATCTAGATATTTTCGTTGAAAAATTTAAACTAGATAAACTAGATAAACTAGATAAGTTTTCTGAAGAGCTGTCTGATATTAATGTCGGCTTTGCGGAAATAGTTATACCGCCTGGTTCAAAGTTTATAGGTAAAAGTGCAAGAGACTTATGGATGCGTAAAGTTTTCGGGATCGCAATGATTGGCTTTCATAGAAACGGAAAAACAATGAGAGAGGGTGATGATATTCGCAATATACAGTTCCAGGCAGGAGATACTATTGTTTGCCATACATACTGGAAAAATTTAGAACGCATCGAAAAGAATAAGAATTTTGTTGTTGTTACGACAGAATACCCGCGCGCTGAAGAAGAGAGACCTCAAAAAGTAAAATGGGCAGCACTTTTTTTTGTAGTTGCTTTGAGTATGATTTTATTTACCGATGTTTTACTATCAGTTGCTTTATTGACGGGCGCTATCGGAATGATTTTGTCAGGTGTCTTGAAAATAGATGAGGCTTATGAAGCTGTTAGCTGGAAAACGGTATTTTTATTGGCATCACTAATTCCTTTAGGGCTTGCGGTCGAAACTACTGGTACTGCGAAGTGGATAGCTGAGGAGGTAGTTCTTTTAGTAGGAGGCGCAGATCAATGGATGATTCAAGCCGCTATCGCGATTTTGGCGACGTTCTTTACACTTGTTATGTCAAACGTTGGCGCTACAGTTTTGTTGGTGCCTTTAGCCGTAAATATTGCCATACAAGTCGGAGCAGATCCTGCTGTTTATGCGCTTACTGTTGCGATTGCAACATCAAATTCTTTCCTAATTCCAACTCATCAAGTAAATGCGCTAATTATGGGCCCAGCGGGTTATAGAGTTCCTGATTTCATGAGAGCTGGTGGTATTATGACGATACTTTTTTTAATTGTAATGATTGTTACTATGAATCTAGTGTTCTAGATTGGTTTTTTAAACTCTACAATAGATCGATCATCTTTCATTTTTAAAAGGTAGTTGACATCGTCTGGAAGAGTCTCTAAGGCATGCTTTGTAAGCCGCTCAAAATGTTGAATGAAGAATTGAAATTCCGAATCTAATTTTTCTTTTTTTTCCTTGCCAATAATATTTCGAAGCTCATTTTCTTGTTGTAATCTCCAATCATAAACACAATTGAATGCGGGCGCTTCAAGCATAATTTTTATATCTATTTTATCAAATATTTTTTGATAAGAGCTAGCTAGTTCCGAGTTTACAAAACTTCTCCAAATACCATCTTCATCATATTTTTCTTCAAGAATATTAATAGGCGCACTTAAATTTTCTAATTCCTGTGGCTTTATTCCGAGACACCAACCCTCAATCACGATTATATCGACAGGAGTCTTAACATAGTTAGCATTCGTTAACATCTCTCGATCGTCATTTATTTTATTGAATTTTGGAATTTCAATATTTTTTTGATTCATGCGCAAACTTTCTAAAATTTTTTCTAAATACTCAATATCATGTGTTCCTGGAACCCCTCGAGTCACCAAAAGGGGATGGACTTCTTTAGATAAAAGAAGGCGCTTTTTTTTTGTATGATAAAAATCATCAAGTGAGAAACAGACTGAGTTTAGATCATGTTTTTCGATAAATATTTTTATGAGGAGTTTAGCGAGTGTGCTTTTCCCCGAACCTTGGCAGCCATTGATGCCCACAATTATTTGTTGTCCTGTGCTCCTCTTAATGGTTTTTAATTCATCAATCATTGGCAAAAACCATTTAACAGCAGTACTAAAATAGGTTTTGGGGAGTCTATTCTTAGATATGAAACTTAAGAGAATTTTATCGATCGACATTGAAAATGGCCTTTTTTGAATATTTTTACACCAAAATAAGACAAGGATGAAATAAAAACTTAGAGAAAGGTATTGCCGAAAAACCTTGATTTTATCTGAAATTGTTGATCTTATGGCCTCTAACAATAGATTATTATCTATAGGTTAATTAGATTTTTTTTATTTTACGAAGAACACCTCCTTTGTATCTAATGTATTACGGTTGTCACTATTTTGGAAATTGCTGAGGCATATGAACTTTCTTCTGATTTTAGCTATATCGTTACCAGTGCTGTCTGCAGCATTTATCCACCTTATGGCGAGGGACTCCAAAAGATCCGTTGCCAAGATAAGTGTCGGTTTTAGTTTTCTAACCTTTCTTGTCGCTTCCGTCCTTCTTGCCCTCGCACTTTCAGGAGAACCAAAAACTACAGCGAACATTCATGAGGACTGGGGCATTCTTTTGTTCGATCCTCTTAGCGCCTTGATGGCCGTCGTTATATCGGGAATTAGTTTTATAGTTCATTTGTATTCTGTTAAATACATGATCGAAGAGAAGGGATATTCTCGATTTTTTGTCATGTTAGATCTCATGACAGCTTCCCTAATGCTGATGGTGACAGCCGGAGATCTTTTAACACTGATTATTTCTTGGCATCTCATTGGAGTCTTACTCTATTTCCTCCTCGGCCATGATACGGAAAGTAAAGCTGCCTATCGGTATGGATTATGGACTTTTATTACTTATCGAATAGGTGACATTCCCCTGGTCTTAGCTGCAGCGCTACTTTTTCATACCTTCGATACTTGGTCTCTGGGAGCTATTTTCGAAAAGTTAGCATCTGATCCAAATGTCACTACTTTTTTTGATTTCAAATTAGCCGAAATTGTTGGTGCTCTTATTGCTCTATCGGCATTTGCTAGATCCGCTCAATTTTTGCTTCATACTTGGCTTCCATACACGATGGAGGGTCCCACACCAGTATCCGCTCTAATGCATGCTGGCATAGTAAATTCAGGTGGATTTCTAATTAATCGCTTCGCACCATTGTATGTTGAGACTGGAGATGTTTTGCATTGGATCTTTATCGTTGGTCTTTTCACCGCAGTCATCGGATCGATATTAATGTTGACTCAAAATGATGTAAAAAAATCTCTCGGATATTCAACAATGGGTCAAATGGGGTTCATGATTATGGAGTGTGGAGTAGGAGCTTTTTCGTTAGCTATATTCCATTTAATCGCTCATGGGTTGTTTAAAGGCACTATGTTTCTCAGTGCTGGCGGAATTATCGGTGAGGCCAGGGCTAAGGATGGAGTTCCAAAAGATGAGTTATATACGTTTGTTGTAGCGCGAGAGTCACCTAAAGTTCAGCAACCGCTTCTGCTCATGGTCGCAATTACCTTAATTATTCCAATTTTAGTTCTTGTGTTAAGTCATCTGTGGGTTGCTCCCGACTTATATCAAAAACAGGGCGCAGTCGTTCTTCTATTTTTTGGATGGATTACAGGTGCCCAATTACTGTTTTCGACTTATCATATGAAAGCGACTAATCCTTGGCGTTTAATCGGCTTAATTCTTATTTCGTTTATTGTCGTGGTGATTGGTTACACTCTTATAAGCCATGCATTTGATTCGTTTCTTTACAACGATCCAGAGTATGCAGCAAAGCTATATAAAGCAGCAGGAATTGATATTCTTTGGTTTGATTTCCTTGTAATTCTGACAACGATTATTGTGGTTCTTGGCTGGATAAGGGCATATCGTGTTGAAAAATTCGGTTCATCACTTGATAGAGAGACAGAAAATTGGTGGAAGAACTTTTACTCTTTAATTTCTCGGGAGTTCTATGTTATCGATTTTTACTCTGGCTTTCATAGACGCATGATCGCCATGTCATCTCGCTTGAATATATGGTTTAGGTGGGGGTAGGCGATGGATTACCTATTGATAATATTTGTTGCATTATTCTTACCAATATTTCCTCTCAGTATTGTTTTTAATTTAATTTTTACAAAAATTAAAAATCCTGGTTTTCGATCAGCCTTGTTCCTCATATGGCCATTAATTGGAATTTATTTTTTTCAGAAAATTAGCATTGATATAGATGATTTTTTTTATGGAGCAGTATTGTTTACCTCGATGCTTTATGGATTTAGGATGCTTGCGATGAGAGAGGTGGGCACTTGGAGCGGTTTTATGGCTACTTCTCTTTGGGCTTTACTTTGGATTCCGCTTCTTGATAACAACGCAAATATTTATTTCTATTCTCTATGGCTATCACTGCCATTAGTAATGATGACCCTATTGGTTTACAAGCTTGAAACATGCTTTGGTGCAGCATTTACGGAAATCAATGGCGGGTTAGCTCAAACAATGCCCAGATTAAGCGGAATTTTTGTGATAGTCGTGCTAGCTCTAATTGCAACTCCTATTTTCCCAAGTTTTTTTGTCACTATTGATTTGATTTTTTCATCATCGGCAATTGTTGCATCTATAATTTGTGCTATCTGGTTAATTTGGAGCTGGGCTGGCATGCGCCTTATTCAGGGGATTACAGTTGGCAAGAATAAAGTAAATGATGTGAAAGATATTTCGATTACAGTAGTTTGGGTTTTCAGTTTAATAATGATAGCAGCAATACTTCTTAGCATTTTGCTATTTGGACAAAAAATATGACAATTTCATTAGGTAAAAGTCTTAAAATTAGATCAACTATTCAGGTTGCGGCTGAGCCAATATCCTTTTTTTGGCCCATGAGAACCTTTATTCATCATAACCCGCTTCATGGTCTGGAGCATCTACCATTTGATTTGGCGGTTAAAGAGGGTAAACGCTTATTTCATGGAGAGGTATATCTTCCAAGAGCGACATACCAGAAATATGCAAAAGAGGGAAAAATTGATGTCGGAAGCCTTAAGTTAGAGATATCCAGATTTCTTAAAGATAAAAATGAAATCCCAAACATTGACCTACAAAAATGGCTAGAGAATTTAGTTTTTCAAATTTCACATCCTATCTCAGGTAAAAACGAATTAGCTGATACTTCCGATATTCATGCTGCACTTCATAAAACAGAGGCTGAGCGACCCTTAAAATCGTTAATGCAATCAGTTTCGGAGACTTTGAAAAATAACCTATTGAAAGATAAACCAGTGTATGAGGCTACCGACATTCTCTTTGGAGCTCGGGTTGGCGATGAACTTGATAAGCTAGTCATAGATAGTTGCCTGGACTTTTTCGATGAAGGTCAAAGCGTTTGGTCGATGCCCGAGCGCCAGCTTGGCTTTTTTCATGCATGGAAAGATGTGGCGAGTCGCAACTTGCCTTTCTTTTTTAGGGGGGTCAGGATCGGAAAGATATTGGAAGAATCAGAGACACCAGAGGGTATAATTGCATATGTTCTTGAACAGCTGGAAGTGCCTGAGGAGAATTGGCTTGAATACTTTACGAGTGAGCTCGTTAGATTGCATGGTTGGGTAGGCTTTATTAGGTGGCGATCTAGCGCAAAACATTATTACTGGAACCAAAACTTTCCGGGTGACTTGGTTGACTATCTAGCTATAAGAATGACACTTGCTTTAGCTTTGTTGTATGAGAATTCAAAGTGTAAAGGACATTGCAGTAGGAAAAAAATCGCTGATTCGATAGAGAAGGATCCTGAGGAGGCATATCTTAGGATTGAACTTCAACAATCAAAGATCATTCCTGAAATGGCACATGAGGTTGACCAAGCGATAGCACGCGGAAACCAAAAGCAAATAAGGAGTGTATTCAGTTCCTATATAAATAAAAAAAGATTATACGAAGCTGGAAATTTTTCAAAAAAACTAGACCACCTTGCCAGTATTTCCGGCGAAGCTGGTGCGTTGTTGGATCTTTCAGAAAAAAACTTAGAAAGATTGATCGATACAATAGCTGTCTTTGAGGAAAATGAGGGCCTCACATGGCTCCGTTCCATGGAAGATCACTCAATAAAGAAATTACTAAATGGAATTAATATTGGAAAAGTAGCCCCTAAAGAAAAACGTCCTTTCGTGCAAGCCATGTTTTGCATTGATACAAGATCGGAACGGATAAGACGAAATTTAGAAACTGTCGGCGATTACGAGACATACGGTATTGCGGGTTTTTTCGGTGTGCCCGTTAGTTTCATGGAGCTTGGAAAAGGAAGTGAAATTCACCTATGTCCAGTTATTTTGACACCAAAGAATCTTGTTCCTGAGGTCAGTGTATCGGAAATAAGAGATGACGCAGCTGTTACTGCTCTAGGTAAGGCTATGCATGAGCTGAAGGAATCTGTTCTAACTCCCTTTGTTACCGTTGAAGCCATAGGCCTATTGTTTGGCTTTGACATGATCGGAAAAACTGTAGCTCCCAGTAAATATAATCATTGGCGAAAAAATTTGAGTCCGGAGAAACCACAAACTAGATTACTTTTGGATAAACTGAGTAGAGAGCAGGCAGATTCAATTCTGAGAGCTGCTCAGAGAGCAGTAATCCTTGCCGCAGTCGCTCATGAACTTGGGCTTGAGCCAGAGGAAATTTCTGATTCAACAATCAGAGATCTTCGGGAACTTGCACTTAATCGCGATATTGATGAAGAGTCCTGTAGACAAGGTTTAAAGCTCAGCGGAAAGGAAATGGAAAGCTTTATAAAAACCTTACAGGCTCATTACAGAATCAACGAATCTTTTTCTCATGTGCAAACAGAACGATTAAGCAGAATTGGTTTTACACTAGAAGAGCAAGTAAATTACGTTGGATCTGCATTGCAGGCAATTGGCCTGGTGAGTAATTTTTCACGATTTGTTTTGCTTGTAGGCCATGGAAGTACTTCGGAAAACAATCCATATGAATCTGCTTTGGATTGCGGAGCCTGCGGAGGGAATCACGGGGTGGTCAGTGGAAGAGTGCTAGCTCAAATGGCTAATAAGCCTCAAGTGAGACGGAGACTTGCAGAGCAAGGCATTAATATACCAGACGATACATTTTTTATTCCTGGCTTTCATAATACTACTTCTGATGAGATCGTTCTTCATGATATGGATCTTGTGCCTTCCTCTCATCTTATGTATGTGGATAGGTTAAATAGTGGTTTAACAGGAGCAGCAAGATTGTGCGCGACCGAACGAATGCCTACATTAGAAGCAAATATTAGTGAAACTATTAAACCCTTGTTAGCCTCTAAAGCTGCTATGCGAAACACAATGGACTGGTCACAGGTGAGACCTGAATGGGGCCTATCCAGAAATGCGTACTTTATAATAGGAAGGCGTGAATTAACCTACGAAATGGAACTGGATGGGAGAGCTTTTCTGCATTCATATGATTACCGAATTGATCAAAAAGGTAGGTTGCTCTCTACAATAATGACTGGGCCGCTTGTTGTAGGACAATGGATTAATATGGAGCATTATTTTTCTGCTGTAGACAATCAGAGGTTCGGTAGTGGAAGCAAGGTAAACCATAATGTAGCTGGAAGGTTTGGCGTAATGAGTGGAAATATAAGCGACTTGCGCACCGGCTTGCCTTCCCAAACAGTACTAAAAGACGGTCTGCCTTACCATGAGCCTATAAGGTTGATTACGCTTATTGAAGCGCCTTTTGATCTTGCAAAGCAAGTGTTTGAATCTGTTGCTGCTACTAAGAACCTTGTAAAAAATGCCTGGATAAGAATGTTGATAGTCGATCCTGAAACTCATGATGTGTCGCTTTTCGAGAGAGGCGAGTGGAAACACAACTACCAGCTATCTAGCGAACTGCTATCCAAAAGTAAGGAGGTGAAGACAAATGAAAGAGTTTAATTTTAGTCATTTGAAAAAATTAGAAATAATTCTGGAAGGTGAATATCAAGAATTTGCCACGGATTTATTGGACCATGCTGGCGTAAAAGGATACACAATAATTAACAATCTTTCCGGGAAAGGGAGCCATGGATTTCACGATGGCCATTTGATGTTCAATGAAGAAGCAGTTCTGATAATGATAATTGCTGCGGTGCCAGAGGAGTTAGTCAATCCAATTTTAGAAGGATTTGCCCCTTTTTATAACAAGCATTCAGGCGTTGTTTTTGTTTCGGATATTCAAGTTACCAGATTAGTAAAATTTAAAGGCTAATTTGCACCTTAATTCGCCTATCTAAAGATGCTCAAAAAGAAAGAAAATTATCTGCAAGCAAGGCGATTTTAGTCCGGCAAAGAACTAATTTGATTTAATAAAAAGGAAATTTTGTCTCTATTTAAATAATAAATAACTGTTTTAATTGATTAATTTTTTATACATAGACAATTACTTATGATAATTGTAGAAGGTATTTATTGGAAAGAATGGAAAGGCCTTTATATGGTTAGGTCATAAACTCAATTGACCTTCACGTAATAGTTGAAAAGCAACTGAATCAGGAGTTGATCATGGCAAAAAAATATGATGCGGGCGTTAAAGAATATCGCGATATGTACTGGATGCCCGAATATGTTCCTTTGGACACAGATCTTCTTGCATGCTTTAAGTGCACTGGGCAATCAGGCGTACCAAATGAAGAAGTTGCAGCAGCGGTTGCTGCAGAGTCGTCAACAGGAACTTGGTCTACCGTGTGGTCTGAGTTACTTACCGACATGGACTATTACAAAGGCAGAGCGTATAGAATCGAGGATGTTCCTGGTGACCCAGAATCTTTCTATGCTTTCGTAGCATATCCAATCGATCTTTTTGAAGAGGGCTCGGTGGTAAACGTATTAACCTCTTTGGTTGGTAACGTCTTTGGTTTTAAAGCCCTTAGGCATTTACGTTTGGAAGATATCAGGTTTCCCATGGCGTATATTAAAACCTGCGGTGGTCCTCCAGCAGGGATTCATGTTGAAAGGGATAGACTTGCGAAATATGGTCGCCCAATGTTGGGAGCCACGATAAAGCCAAAACTAGGACTATCGGCAAAAAATTATGGTCGTGCTGTATATGAATGTCTAAGGGGCGGTTTAGACATGACAAAAGACGATGAAAATGTTAACTCACAGCCATTCATGCGCTGGAGAGATCGTTTTGAGTTTGTGGGCGAGGCCTTACAAAAAGCTGAGCATGAAACAGGGGAAAAAAAGGGGCACTACCTTAACGTCACAGCATCAACGCCGGAAGAGATGTACAAGCGAGCAGAGTTTGCTAAGGAAGTCGGCTCTCCCATTTTAATGCATGATTTCTTAACAGGTGGATTTACAGCCAACACAGGTTTAGCAAATTGGTGTCGTGATAATGGAATGCTATTGCATATACACAGAGCGATGCATGCCGTAATAGATAGGCACCCTAAACACGGAATTCATTTCAGAGTATTAGCTAAATGTTTACGTTTATCTGGAGGAGACCACCTTCATACCGGAACCGTAGTCGGAAAATTAGAGGGTGACAGAGCCTCAACATTGGGATTCGTTGATCAACTTAGAGAATCATTTATTCCAGAAGATAGGGCACGGGGCGTATTTTTCGATCAGGACTGGGGGTCTTTACCAGGAGTATTTGCTGTGGCCTCCGGTGGTATTCATGTATGGCATATGCCAGCTTTAGTAACGATTTTTGGTGATGATTCGATGCTTCAATTTGGTGGTGGTACGCAGGGACATCCATGGGGCAATGCTGCTGGTGCCGCTGCTAACAGAGTGGCCTTAGAAGCCTCTGTTAAAGCAAGAAATGAGGGGCGTGAAATAGAGAAAGAGTCCAGAGATATCTTGACCGAAGCGGCTAAACATAGTCCTGAACTAGCTATTGCTATGGAAATTTGGAAAGAAATTAAATTTGAATTTGATACCGTTGATAAATTGGATAATTAGATAAAGCTTGGGAAGCCGTAATTTAAGCTTAAATCAACACTGCTGAGGATTAACAAATGCAATCTACTACTGGAGATTATCAAACAGCTAATACTCTTGAGACATTTGGTTTTTTACCAAAACTATCTCAAGAAGAAGTTCATCACCAAATTGCTTACTTAATAGCACAGGGTTGGACCCCGGCTATTGAACACGAACATCCAGATAATGCGAACAGTCATTATTGGACAATGTGGAAGCTTCCATTTTTTGGAGAGGCAGATATTAATGGGGTGTTTTCTGAGCTTGAGGAGTGCCGCCGAAACTATCCAGATCATCATGTGCGATTGATAGGATATGATAATTATACCCAGTCGCAAGGTCTTTGTTTTGTGGTTTACGAAGGTCGTAGTTGAGACCAAAGGCCTAGCTTAACGAGCTTTTTTTAGGAGATATAAAAGATGGCAAATGAAAATTACGGTATTGCGCTGGGGATGATAGAGACGCGAGGTCTAGTACCCGCAATTGAAGCAGCAGATGCTATGACTAAAGCCGCCGAAGTAAGACTTATATGTCGTGAATTTGTAGGTGGTGGTTATGTCACGGTTATGGTGCGCGGTGAGACAGGCGCGGTTAATGCTGCCGTAAGGGCAGGGGCTGATGCATGCGAGCGAGTTGGAGATGGCTTAGTTGCTGCTCATATCATCGCGCGTCCGCATAAAGAGGTTGAGCCTGTGCTCGATCATAGTGGTGGTAGTCGTTCGTGAAATAACGAATTATTACCGTCGATTAATTGAAAAATAAAACAAAGTTTATTTACTTCGAGTACGGAGATTGAAAGATGGCTAACGAAAATTATGGTATTGCGCTGGGTATGATTGAAACCCGCGGCTTAGTGCCTGCAATTGAAGCAGCAGATGCTATGACTAAGGCCGCTGAAGTGCGTCTAATTGGTCGCGAGTTTGTTGGTGGCGGTTACGTTACCGTACTAGTTCGTGGTGAGACAGGCGCGGTTAATGCGGCCGTAAGGGCAGGGGCTGATGCATGCGAGCGAGTTGGAGATGGCTTAGTTGCTGCTCACATCATCGCGCGTCCGCATAAAGAGGTTGAGCCAGTACTTCCAACTGGAGCCTAGAAGCTTAGTTGCAGTAAGTTCAGTCAAGCATGCATTGCTTGATTGGATTTAGCTCAAAAAAGCAGTACCTGTTTGAATGCAGATGTTTGGCGACTTGGATCAAATCTTGTTCTAACTATATGGCGAATATGATTTAATATCAAAAACGACCATCGTTTGTTTTCTTAGAGGTGCAGAGTTTATGAGTCGGAGGAAAGCATGTCACAAGCAGGTCAAATTTTGATGGCGCAAACAAGCCAAAATAGCACCAGATCAGCGGCATTGGCTAGAAGGAAGTCACAGTCTAGTCAGGGTAAGAGTGCAGACTCTGAACAACCTGATCGTGCACAAACACCTACTGGGCAGCAAAGCGCTACTGGGGGGGCGGATCACTCAACCCGTTCAAAAGCACTTGCTCGTAGAAAAGCCATGTCTGAGTCTGGGAAAGTGGCTTCTGATTCAAAGGATCGTATTCGCGGCCAAAATGATCATCACTCGGAAAAACCGAACACTCATAGCTCTGAATCGAACACTGAGTTGTCTAAGTCGGTAACTAGCGGGGAAATGAACGCTAGACCAGAAGTCAGTGTGCAATCCACTAACACTACGACAAGCAAAATGTCTTCATCGACAAGCAAACAGGCAGCTTTGGAGCGGCGAAGGAATCGGTCTGCCTTTGGAAAAGCCAGTCCTGCAAAGCATGAAGCTAGCGATAAAGAGACAAGCTCTCCTATGACTAGTAGGGAAATATCGCAATCAGTGCGCGGACAGAGGAGCACCAAAGGAAAAAGTTGGAAAGTCGGGCTTTCGGAGACAAGCCGAGGTCAAAATGTAACCGGTACCATGCTCGGAAGAAATCTTTCTATAACCGGCACAGAGGCCAGTACATGTCGGGATGTAACCGGTATAGAGTATTTGGAAGCGAATGTATATAAAGAATTTTGCAAGTCGGAGCCAAGTAAAAGTATTACTCGTTCGGGAATGAGTTCAACTAACAAAGGAAATTCAATCACTGGCAACAGAGTCAACAGAAGCTTGAGGGTTACTGGTGATGAGCCAGGATCGTGTAAGAATATTACAGGGACCGATTATATAAGCGTCGAAGACTCTGATAAATTTTGCACAACAACGAGTTCTGCTCCCACTATGATTGTGAGTGGTGCCACTAATATCACGACAAGAAAAGGCAAAACAATTACTGGCGACAGCGTAGGCAATACTGGGATTCTTACCGGAGCAGACGCGGGAGCTGGCATGGAGCCTACAGGAGCTCAGTATACGCTGGGATCAAATAATGGTAGGTCTTCAACCAAGCGATACATGGATGAGGTTAAAAGCGATGGGGGTTCAGCCAGAGTAAGCTTAGGCGACAAAAAAGTTTCTTTTTCTGAAACTTTTAACGGGCCTGTAATCAGTGGCAATATAGACGGACGCACTGATCTAATAACCGGCAACGAGCCGGGAGTTTGTAATGCAATCACGGGGACTCCTTATTCCGGTTTGGATGATTATTCTTCCTGCAATCAAGAAGCTTTTGATGAGGCCTCAAAAAGGGCGCAACGCAAGTTAACAGGATTTGGAAAAAGCTTAACTGGCATTCAGCCAAGCGTGGGTGGCACCATGACAGGTGACAAAAAAGGCGCATGCGAGGAAGTAACTGGCACTCCTTATGTTGGTGAAGGGCAAATTGCTGAAATCTGTAATAACCTTGAGTCGCACGCAAACTCAGATAGCGATAATTTAGACGGAGATTTTAAGAATTTCAGTATCAATTCTCCAGGCCATGCTTCGAAAACTATGGATAAGGATTTTGCTGAGCACATCAATTCCAGTAAAAATCACATAACCGGATCTTTTGAAATGGGATCAGAAATAGTAACTGGCACTGACGATGAAAGATTTGGGGCGCAACCTAAGTTGGGCGATAGAAATATGCTCAATGGCGGAACAGTGAACAATCGAGTTAAGTCTAGAGTTTCTGGCGAGGGTATGGATGTAACTTTGAAAATAACCGGAGATGACTGGGATAGAGGAGATAGAATCACAGGCACTGAGGGGTTGTCGGCTACGGTCAGAAATCCCTCTATCCGAGGCCCAAGAAATGCGATGATCAATAGGACCATATGCAAAGAAAAAAATAATGCGCCTCATCCGACAAACCTAGTGACTGGCAGCAGTGGTAATTACAAAGAAGGCTCATTGATTACCTATTCTGGCGGTGCACGCGGTTAAGTATGGGTTGATTGATTGTGCCTCGTCGCCCACTGCATCGTAGTAAAAGGGCAGTGCGCCCGATAGCACTGGCACCATGCCGTCGTCCAGGTGCTTGCAATATTGATAGCGAATCGAGCTACTCTTCGGACACAAAAAGAAAACACCCTCTATGCGATTATAATGAAAATAACCGTTTATATGCTTATGAGGAAAGAATAAAAAAAAGCTTTGATAGTATTGTGCCAACTTTAAAAAAAATCGCCTCTATTCAGCGCGAATCTAATTTTGAAGCTGAGGCACAAAAGATAGCAGTACAACACTTAGGCTTCGAAATGCCAAAAGAGATTTTAGCAAATGCTTGGGTAAACAAATTGGATATGCCAAAGCTATTTGCTTGGTGTGTTTTTCATACCTACTTCAGGTTTAGCAATGAATTTTATTCCGATGCGCCCCTTTCTCATAAATTCGAACAGAATTTCGATGAATTTATACAGTCATGTGGGTTTCATACAGTCGATATATCTCCATGTGCCGATGGAAGATTAGCGCACTTAATAAGGTATGTTCTTAGGTTGCCTCACAAGGGTATAAGAAGAAAGTCATATGCTGGCGCTATGTTTGACATTGATAACAGTCTTGAGAAATGGGTCGAAACTGAAATGTTACGTTTTCGAGAAGGAAAGCCTAATCATGCAAATGAAAATACTAGATACTTAAAAATAGCAGCCTATCACTTTTCATCAGTTGACCCATCTCATCAAGGCTGCGCTGCGCATGGGTCAGACGACAAAAAAGCAGCTGCCTCTGGGTTAGAAAGACTTTACGCTTTTAGAACCGCGGTCGAAAATAGTTTTTGTTGTGGAGCATCTATTGATTTATTACTGATTGGTTTAGATACAGATACCGATTCTTTGAAAATCCATATGCCTGATCTAAATGGAAAAATTTCACTAGATAGATTCATTGATACCAATGAGATTTTTTTAAATACAAGCTTGGTAAGTCAAGAAGAGGGTCGGAAATCAATTATCGATGCTACAAAAAGTGCTTTCCCAGATGCGGCAGAAGGCATGGTTAATTTTATTGCTCACATTATCGAAAATAATCTGTCTCAAATCGAATATGTAAAACAAAATTTCGGAAATTCATACCCAGATATTGGACATGCGGAAAGATTTATCGGTGCTGGAGTTGGCTTTGAAGAAATTCAGTTAAGGAACCTTATGTATTTCGCATATCTACAAACTGTTGAGGAAGCCGCGGCTGATACCGATGTAGGTATTAAAATATTCTCGGGATTAAATGTAAAAAAGGGGCTTCCGATTCCCGTTGTTGTAAGATTTGATTATCATGGGCAAGTTCCAGGAGCTAAAGATCGAGCAAAACAGCATTGCCAGCGAGTTTCAAATGCATTTCAAGAACGTTATGCTAAGTTAAATGAACAAGATATGATTCAAATACTCCAAGTTGTCAGAGATTGTAGTTCAGATGCGCCTATTGAAATAATAAATTGTTCCGTAACACCTGTAATAAACGGAGATCACTAATGAAAATATGTCAGGTCGAAAGACCACTTGTCTCAACTAATAGAATTGCAATGATGGAGCACAAATTACTACAAGTAGTAAAAGATGGAAGTTCCTTGGTAGTAGCCGTAGATGCTGTTGGAGCAAAACCCGGTGATTGGGTTATATGTGTGGGTAGTTCGGCTGCTAGGGAGGCAGCAGGTAGTAAAGGCTATCCAAGTGATCTAACAATCGTAGGTATCATAGATAAGTGGCCTCCAGAGTCTAATAAAGCTTAAAAATATGGATATCCTTCAAGTAACAGGCTCATTAGTTTGCACATGCAGAGTTGATGCATTAAAGCATGTCTCTTTGAGAGTCCTGAAAGACAAAGCCGGTACTTTTGTTGTCGCGACAGACTTTGTTGGCGCCAAACCAGGCAATTGGGTATTTGTTACAACCGGAACTGCTGCCAGATTTGCCTCTGGCGACTTTGAAATTACAACTGATCTTGCCATCTGCGGTATTATAGATTTTTGGCCTGAAAACGACTAGTTATTGATTATTAAATAAAAATAATTTCCTCCGCTCATACCGGCATCTTAAATTCTTAAAAAAAACCTACTTTTTGAATAAAAACCCCCTTCTGCGTAATTTTGTCCTATTTTAAGCCCGCATAAGCTAATTTTAGCCGTATAATAAAATTGTTTTTCTAAATAGCGGAGAATCTTAAATGACCGATATGTGGCAAGAACGAAAGCGGCCCGTTAGATTGGAACGCCGCTATGAGTTCCCTAATTACTCAGAATTGCGCGATTTTCTTGATGAAGCTGCTGAATTGTCGGAAGCTAGAGGTTATTATCCGGATATGGGATTTGGAACTCAGTATGTGAATGTAACCATTCATTTGGATGAAGATAATGATGAAATTACACCTGAGCAGCGTCAGTTTGCAAAAGAACTTGATAAGCTTATTACGCTTACAGATTCTATTTAGGCTGCGCTAATGCCTATAATTTCATTATTAGGCAATAAAGGAGGCGCAGGCAAAACCACGCTTGCAGTTAATCTCGCATCCGCTCTAAATGCCATTGGTTCTACCTTACTGCTGGATGCTGATCCACAACAATCTTCATCTCAGTGGAGGGTTCTCAGCAGCAGGCCAAACAGCGTTTCTGTATTTAATTCTTCGAATAGTGTTGAGATGTCTGTAAGAGCTCAAGCGAAGAGTTATAAATACTTATTAATTGACTGCCCTCCCTCGATTCATAGTAATCAAACAAAAGAAGCACTGAGGCTGAGTGATTGGGCAATAATTCCGGTATTACCCTCTCCTCTTGACTTGTGGGCTAGTGTGAAAATAGAGGATGAGATAAAAAAAGCAAAAGAAACAAATCCCGGATTAAAGTCATTATTAGTTATAAATCAATTAGAACCAAGAACTAAATTATCACAGGCTATAAGAAATGCAACAGTAGAGCTAAACACACCAACGGCTAAAACAGCTATTCGCCGCAGGGTTGTTTATCGGAGTACAATTTTAGAGGGAAGAAGTGTATTTGATGCAGGAAGCAAAGCATATCCAGCAGTTGAGGAATTAAGTCATCTTTTAAAAGAAATAGGAATCTCTCGTGAGCAGCAAAAATAAAACAAGTGATTTACTAGTAGCAACTACTCGTGCCAGTAAAGTTGCATCTAGTGAAAAAAAGAACAATGCAAAACAGGTAACGGGTAAGCAAACAGGCACAAAGAAAACAGCAGCGCCAAAAAATACTAATAAGTCTGCAGTGAAGAAAGCTCCGAAGTCAAAAGCGATGTTGAGGAAAGATGAGAGCTTTGAGCCTGGATCTTTATCAAGAACAGGTAAATGCAGGGTATGGCCTGATTAAAAGTGTTAGCTTGATAAAAAGCTTTTCAGTAGGCTGCAGAAAATATTAAATTGCTCCTATACTTTTTTGATAGGTTTTTAAATATATTATTTTGGCGAGGTGCCCGTGCTCTCAGATAAAATAAAATCTTTGGTGCCAATTTCTGTGCCAGAGTACCTCATTCGGCATACTACTTTGAGGCAGCTCCAAATTTTTGAGGCTACTGCCCGTTTGGGCAGCTTTACTCGAGCCGCCGAGGAATTATTTCTCACACAACCAACCATATCCATGCAAGTAAAAAAGCTTTCTGACTCGATAGGAATGCCGTTATTCGAACATGTTGGGCGATCTGTAAAAACTACTGAAGCGGGGAGGGAGCTTTACGACTGCTGCAGAAAGATCTTTGATGTACTGGCTAATTTGGAAATGAAAGTATCCGATTTACAAGGAATGCGCAGAGGAAGGTTACGACTGGCAGTCATCACTACAGTAAAGTATTTTCTGCCTGAATTACTGGGAGAGTTTTGCACTAAACATACTGGAATCGATATGGCACTCAAGGTTTCAAATCGAGATCGTATTATGGAGAGACTTAGTAGAGATGAAGATGATTTATATATAGTAGGTGCTGTTCCTGAGGATTCACAAATATCAGCTTATTCATTTGCTCCAAATCCATTGGTGGTTGTCGCGCCTCAAAATCACCCTCTCGTTGGGGAGAGAAATATATCAATTGAGGAAATAGCAAAATATCCATTTATTGAAAGAGAGTCTGGTTCAGGCACAAGAGATACAGTGCGCCGAATGTTCTCTGATCTGGGGCCGTTGCCAAAAATAAAAATGGAGCTTGGAAGCAATGAGGCAATCAAGCATGCTGTGGTAGCGGGTTTAGGTTTAGCCGTAATGTCCCTTCATTCATTAACTCTTGATGGTCCACAAGGCCCCCTGGCTCTTTTAGACGTAGAGGGATTTCCTATTATGCGGCAATGGTATATCGTCCACCCAAAAGGAAAGGAGCTTTCTCTGATAGCGCAAGCATTTCTCGATTATGCACTTGAGGCAGTGCCAGAAAAGCGTCAAAGGATGATAAATAATTGGCCGATGCTTGATTTTAATTAAAAATCGACTCAAAAAATAATCTTGTTTCTGAGTTTACGCGTCTTTTCAATCATTCTATATGTGGAGAGATTACTGTTTAACTGTGAAACTTTATGAAGAGGAACCCATAGTATTTTATGTGACTCGTCATTCCCGGGAATTTTGACATTATCACCAATCTCTAAAAGAAAGCGAATATCATAATGTGTATGCCTTGGGCCATGTTTACTTTTAGGGATTGTGTGTATGTCAACATCGAATATTGTCTCACTCAGTAAATTAATATTTTTCAAGGAAACGCCGGTCTCTTCTTGAGTTTCACGTAAAGCAACCCTCCTAATATCTGCATCACAATCCGCATGCCCACCTGGCTGAAACCATTGATTTTGCTTTTTATGATGAAGCATAAGAATTTTATCCATTTGCGGATTTACAACCCATGCTGAACCGGTGATATGACTTGGTGATAACCTTGAAAAACAATTTGCATTATTTCTAACAAAAAATTTGGTCTTTGTTACATAAGCTGTTTCGCTTAAGTTTGAAGATTCGTATTGAGCTAAAAGTTTTAATAAGTCTTCTCGATGCATCTTCATACACTCTTTAACTAGGTGCCCATTGGGCTTTCAACCGCAGCCAATGCTGCTGCTGCTGCCTCGTCAATATCAGATTCCTTACCGGATAAAATTAGTCGCCCATAGGCTCCCACTGCCTTTACATCCACCAATGTTATATTGGCTGCTTTCTCTGCCTGATTGGCAGCATAAATAATGTAACCAGCAGGCTCGGTCTCTAAAATAAACATGCTTTGATTTGGAAGAATCATGGAGCCTCTTCTATCTTGACGATTTATCAGTACAGTATGGTCTGGAGTCATACCTCGAATAACTTCTTGCCATTGGACCCTACAAGGTAAACGGTCCGACTGAGATGCGCCGATACTTCCCAAAACTATTCTGCCCGCCTCTATAACATCACTCTGGTCTCGGTAATGAATGACCATCGATCCAAATTCTCGTTCAACTACTTGTTGCGCTAAATGAACTTGTGTCGCTTTTAGGGCGGTGTCGGTTAGCCTATGCACTGCCATACCGGGAGATACTTCGATCCAGAGACATGCATCTCCGGGGATCGGTAAGAAGCCTTGAGAAGCTGTTGCGATATATGCAGCCAATTGAGGCTGAAGGGCATCAATAAATGTATAAGTTCTTAAAGAAATCATTTCATTATTTGTTTTTTATTTAAATTCTGATAATCCCGCTCATACAAAGCTGGTTCGAGGAAGCTCCCTTAGTAAGGAACAAATTAATTATGCTATTTATAAGTCATTATAGGTATAGTGGAAAGCGAATGTTATTGATAGTATACATTGATAATTACTTATAATTGGAAAAAATGCTGAATTAGCAATCCAATATTGATATTTTCATTATTTTAAACCTGTTATTCTTTACCAATAAATCGGCTTTTGGGCTTCTGAATTAAAAAATAAAATCAAATTAATGGTGCCTGGGAGAGGACTTGAACCTCCACGGGGTTGCCCCCACTAGCACCTGAAGCTAGCGTGTCTACCAATTTCACCACCCAGGCATGTTGAGAGGGCGCGTAAGTTACAGCGACAACTTACTAGTGTCAACGTACAATATTCTAATAAATTTTACCTAAGGCATGCTCCTTGTGACAAAACGCACAAAATTACGAAAAAAAAAGATAATCGACCCAAACTTTGAGCGCGAGTCCCTTAAATATAAAAATCCGATACCCAGTCGTGAATGTATTGCGGAATTAATCAATCTGCAAGGATGTCCCATGGCGTTGAAGGAAATTGCGAATTTCTTAGCCATAAAAGAGGATCAAGTTGAAGCTTTGTCTAGAAGGCTGAATGCTATGGCCAGAGACGCTCAATTAATTAGAAATCGTCGAGGCGGCTATTGCGTAGTTGATAAACAAAACCTAATACCTGGAAGAGTCATAGGACATCAAGATGGGTATGGTTTTCTCAGACCAGATGAGGGAGGAAATGATTTATTCTTAGGGCCTAGAGAAATGAAAAAGGTCTGGCATGGCGATCATGTTATAGCACAAATTTCCGGTAAAGACCGTCGAGGAAGGCTTGAAGGTGTAATTGTGGAGGTAGTAGAGCGAGCTTATACCAAATTAGTCGGTAAGCTTAATGTAAAACATGGAGTCATAACTCTTATCCCGGATAATAAGAGAATTTCTCATCAAGTCCTAATAGATCCTGATTGTTTGCTTAATGCAGTAGATGGTCAATTTGTTGTTACTGAAATTATTGAGCATCCAACTGTTTATCGCCAACCTTTTGGGATGATAATAGAAATTATTGGAGATCAGTTGACACCAGGAATGGAAACTGACGTTGCTATAAGAGCACATAACTTACCGAATAATTGGACAAAGTCTGTTTTAAGTGAGGCTAATAAATTAGATAAAAAAGTTTCGGAAAAGTTAAAAGAGGGACGATTTGATTTATCTGAATTGCCATTTATTACAATCGATGGAGATGATGCAAAAGATTTTGATGATGCAGTATATTGCGAGAAATCAACCAAAGGCTGGAAGCTTTTCGTTGCGATCGCGGATGTTGCTGAATATGTAAAACCAAATACCGCTCTCGATGAAGCTGCATACGAAAGAGGAACTTCAGTATATTTTCCTGATCGTGTTATTCCGATGTTGCCAGAAAATATTTCAAATGGATTGTGCTCGTTAAAACCCAATCAGGATAGGCTGGTTGTGGTTGCAGAAATGTATTTTGATAAAAAAGGAAAGATGTATCGATCAACTTTTTTTGAGGGCTTTATCAACTCTCATGCAAGAATCACATATAGCGAAGCAGAAATATTAATTTTTGAAGAAAACAAAAAAATTGAAAAAAAGTTTAGTTTAATAATTCCTCAACTTAAAGATCTTTTTAATTTTTATAAAATAATGCAAAAAAATCGAGAAAAAAGAGGAGCTATTGATTTTGAAACAACCGAGACAAAATTCAGATTTGATAAAAAGGGAAAAGTAGCGAATATTGTGCCTGAGGTGAGAGGCTTTTCTCATAAAATAATAGAAGAGTGTATGCTTTCTGCTAACGTAGCAGCTGCACGATTTCTAATCCGCCATAAAATTCCATCGCTTTTTCGTATTCATGAAAAACCAAGTATTGAAAAATTAACCGATTTAAGTCAATTTCTTTCGGAAATGGGGGTAAGCTTAAAAGGAGGTCTAAAGCCATCAGCAAAAGACTATGTCGATCTTTTGAAGAGCGTAAAAAACAGAACAGATGCACATATTATCCAAACTGTTTTGCTGAGATCGATGATGCAGGCTGTATATAGTCATGACAATTCAGGGCATTTTGGCCTGGCTTTCGATGCATATGCGCATTTTACATCCCCAATAAGAAGATATCCTGATTTAATGGTCCATAGAGCAATCAAGCATGTCATTAACGGAGGATCTAGCAAGAATTTTCAATATGATATTCCACACTTAGCTGCAATGGGAGAGCATTGTTCTGCTCTTGAGCGACGAGCTGATGATGCATCTCGGGACTCAATTGATGCCCTAAAATGTGAATTCATGTTAGATAAAGTTGGTCAAGTTTTTGATGGTGTGATTTCTGGCGTTCATGGTTTTGGTCTCTTCATTGAACTAAGCAATATTTATATTTCTGGACTTATACACATAACAGCTTTAGATAAAGATTACTTTCATTTTGATCCAATTGGCCATCGTTTAATTGGCGAGCGTACCCACAAAACTTATAGATTAGGCGACCCTATTCAAGTTTGTTTAGCAGCCGTAAGTTTAGAAGAAAAAAAATTAGACCTAATTTTACCGAACAAAAAAAGTAAAAGTAAAAGTAAAAGTAAAATTAAAAGAAAAAAAAATACTAAAAAGTCGAAGAGAAAAAAGGGAAAATAAAATAATAATTATGAAAAATAAAATGAATGATAAAGACTATAATTGGGTACCTGGAATTCATGCAGTGAGAAGTGCACTTAAACATGGGCAAGACAGAATAAAAAGAATCGCTATTGATTCAGAGAAAAAAGATAAGAGAATTTTCCTTTTAAAAAAAGAAGCACTGAGAAAAGGAATAGAGATTTTAGAAACAAATTCTAATGATCTTAGTAATCTATCTGGAGGAACTAACCATCAAGGGATTCTTGCTCTTACGACTGCACCTACATCTATGGGAGAAAAAGAGCTAGATATTATTTTAAGTGAAATAAGTGGCTCAAAGTTTTTACTTGTGCTTGATGGCATTACGGATCCTCAAAATTTAGGGGCATGCCTACGCGTAGCTGATGGAGCAGGGGTAAATGCTGTAATTGCTCCGAAAGATAACTGCGTTGGATTAACTCCAACCGTATGCAAGGTAGCTAGCGGTGCTGTTGAAACAATTCCATATATACAAGTAACAAATCTTGCGAGAACGATGCGGTATTTGCAGGATGTTCATAAAGTTTTCTTTTATGGCGCTTCGGAGCGAGGAGAAGAAGATATCTACAATACAGATCTCACTGGTTCTTTAGCTATCGTAATGGGTGGGGAAGGCAAAGGTATAAGGCGACTCACATTAGATAATTGTGATTTCACGATCAAATTGCCCATGTTTGGGGCACTAGACAGTTTAAATGTATCGGTTGCGACAGGTATTTGCCTATATGAGGCCGTCAGACAAAGAGCTACTCATTGAAGGCTTGCATTTTGTTTATTATTTACTAATAATCCCGGGCCTATATTTAATTTTCTCCTTGCTTCATCGATTTTATTTTTGAGAAGCTACAAACCAGAGGGAGCTATAATGCGTCATTACGAAATTGTTTTTTTAGTTCATCCTGACCAGAGTGAACAAGTCCCAGCTATGGTTGATCGTTACAAAGCAGTTATTGAAGGAGATGGAGGAAAGATCCATCGCCATGAAGACTGGGGCCGACGCCAACTTGCATATCCAATAGATAAGATGCACAAAGCACATTACGTTCTTATGAACGTTGAGTGCACTGGGGCGGCTTTATCAGAAATTGAAAGTGCATTTAGATTCAATGATGCAGTGCTTCGTAATTTGGTATTGCGTCGGGATAAAGCAATTACAGAAATGTCTCCTTTCATAAAAGATGAGGAGAAAAATGAAAAGCCTGAAGAAAGTATCGAAGATCTTGATGATACTGTTTCGTATACATAAAGGAGCTTGAAAAATGTCCCGTTTCTTCCGTCGTCGAAAATATTGTCGTTTCTCAGCAGAAGACATTGAAATAGATTACAAAGACTTAAATACATTGCGTCAAAATATAACTGAAACAGGTAAAATTGTCCCTAGCCGAATAACCGGAACAAGCGCAAAGTACCAAAGACAGTTAGCTACAGCGGTAAAAAGAGCACGTTTCTTAGCTTTACTGCCTTACTCCGATGCCCACTAGTTTTTAACTTGTAACTTCTTTTAAAAAACTTCTAAATTCGGAGAATAACTTGAGAGGCATTGTCGAAGCGGTAATGAGAGGAAGAATTCAAGCCTCTCTTGCTGCTATTCTCACTGCTGCGTTAGCTTTTGCTTTTACTCCTGCGGTAATCATCAGCGGTGCAATTATTGTTTTGTCCACTTTGAGAAATGGATCAAAAGAGGGACTATTAATAGCAACTTGCAGCATTTTATTTCTTGCTACTCTGGATTTCATTTTTAATAGCCCTCAAACCTTTTTACTGTATGGAGTAATCATATGGATCCCAGCATGGTTTTTGGGTTCTATTTTGGGATTAAGACAATCACTTTCTAGTACTTTAGAAGTTGCTGCCGTATTGGCTTTTTTCATTGTAGGTGCGCAATACCTTTTCCTGGGAGACCCAATTACTTTTTGGTCCCAAATTTTAAGAAATTATTTGGAAATTCAGATTAATGCATCAGTTTTGTCCACTAATCAGAGCGAAGAAATCATATCTGGTTTTTCTGGGTGGATGGCCGGTGGAGTAGCTGCTTCATGGTTTATTGCATCAAGTTTATCAATTTTTTTGGGCTACTGGGCCCATGCTCTACTTGAGGAAAAGCTTTTTTTCGGTGAGGATTTTAGAAAAATTAGAGCCTCCCTATTGTGGCTTATTGTACTGCCACTTATGCTTTGCATAAGTTTTTTCATTTATGACGGAAAGCCTAGTATAATCGGACAACTATATTTAGTAGGATTGAGTTTATTTTTGTTACAAGGACTAAGCTTATTCCATTCCTTAGTTTTTAGTTTAGGAAAAAAAATAGGCTGGCTTATAGGTTTGTATTTTTTGCTTCTGTTTGGCGCTCCCAGTAGCATGACCGTGATTGCAGTGGCTGGGTACGCTGACGGCTGGTTGAATTTAAGGGTAAAATTTAAAAAAAATAGAAGTTAATAACAATTAGACGTAAAGTTCAAAAATTTTTTGATTGATCAAGGTGAAAGAGTTATGGAAATTATTTTATTAGAAAAAGTTGATAATGTAGGTGCTTTAGGCGATAAAGTAATTGTTAAATCTGGTTTTGCTCGTAACTACCTTATACCATCTGGTAAAGCGGTCTTCGCCAGTGATGAAAATATAGCTGCCTATGAAGCAAGACGGGCAGATCTCGAAAAACAGGAAGCTGAAAAAGTTTCTGCAGCCGAAGTAAGAAAAAAACAAATAATCGATCTTGAAGTAGGAATTGAGATCACCCATCAAGCCGGAGAGGAAGGTAAGCTTTTTGGCTCGGTTGGCACCGGAGACATCGTCAACTCCTTGGCTGATAAAGGTATTGATGTGGCTAAATCAGAAATTAGAATGCCACAAGGCGTTTTTAGAGAAGTTGGGAGTTTTAGTGTCGCTATCCATCTGCACACTGATGTTGATGTGGAGCTGCCTGTGAACATAATTGCTGAAAATTAAGAATTTTCTAAACTACCGTAATTTAAGCAATTTTTTTCACTTTATTGCATTTCATCCCTTATATTTTTTACGGAAATAAAGCCATAGCCGTAAATGGTAAAACACGGGCAACTGGCTTTGTGGTTTAATAAGATTTATGTCTTCAGATACTGACCAACTCACTTTAGATGAGAATTACTCAAAGCAGATCAACGTTTCTGCTGATGATGCTCTGGAGTCTTTTAAAATACCCCCACATTCAGTTCAAGGAGAACAATCAGTCTTGGGGGGTTTAATGCTTGATGGCGAGGCTTGGGATCGAGTTGCCGATAAGGTTGCAAGCACTGATTTTTACAGAAGAGAACATCAAATTATTTACAGTGCAATGTTTAATTTGGCAGAGCAAAATCAACCGCTTGATGTGGTTACCATATCAGAGGAACTCGAGCGTCGATCGGAATTAGATGATATAGGAGGCATGGCTTATTTGGGTATATTGGCCAATGAGACTCCTAGTGCTGCAAATATCGATGCCTATGCAAAGATAGTAAGAGAGCAGTCTGTAATTAGACAATTAATAAAAATTGGTAATAAAATTGCAGAGAGTGGTTATCGCCCAGATGGCCGAAATGTTGATCAACTTTTAGATGAAGCTGAAAATCGAGTTTTTCAGATTGCCGAGCAGCAGTCTCGTGGTATGGCTGGATTTAAAGCAATTAGTCATCTATTAACCAATACTGTTAACAGAATAGAGGAACTATTCAACAATGATGATTCGTTGACAGGCCTTTCTAGCGGATTCAATGACTTCGATTCTAGAACGTCAGGTTTGCAAAAATCAGATTTGATTATCATCGCTGGAAGACCCTCGATGGGAAAAACAACATTTGCTATGAACATCGCTGAAAACGTTGCTATAGGATCGGGAATGCCTGTAGCTATATTTTCTATGGAAATGCCGAGTGAATCTTTGACTATGAGAATGATTTCGTCATTGGGAAGAATCAATCAACAATCTGTGCGGTCAGGAAAACTTGATGATGATGATTGGCCCCGAGTTACTTCAGCGGTTAGTATTTTAAGTCAAGCAAAAATGTTCATAGACGACACACCTGCTTTATCTCCAACAGAAGTGAGAGCTCGATGTCGCAGATTAATGAAAGATCATGGCCAACTCGGATTGATCGTCTTAGACTATTTGCAATTAATGCAAGCTCCCGAAGCTGGAGAAAACAGAGCTACTGAAATTTCAACGATTTCTAGAAACCTTAAAGCATTAGCAAAAGAATTAGACGTCCCTATAATAGCTTTATCGCAATTAAATAGATCTTTAGAGCAACGCCCTAATAAAAGACCAGTAATGTCAGATTTAAGAGAATCAGGGGCAATTGAGCAAGATGCTGATTTGATAGCTTTTATATATCGGGATGAGGTCTATAATGAGGATTCTCCAGACAAAGGTAAGGCTGAGATTATTATAAGTAAACAGCGAAATGGCCCTATCGGTACTTTTAATTTAACCTTCCAGGGTCAATTTACTCGTTTTGATAATTTCGCATATGATATTTATTCAGAATCTGAATACTAAGCCGTGGACACAAGAACTGCATATGCCGAAATCAACTTAGATGCCTTACATCATAATGTAAATGTTGTAAAAAAATTCTCCCCCCATTCAAAAATAATGGCTGTTGTAAAGTCAATGGCATATGGACATGGGGCGATTGAAATAGCTTCTTCTTTAAAAGAAAATGTAGATATGCTCGCTGTTGCTAGAATTGGAGAGGGTGTTAATTTAAGAAAGGCGGGCATACAAACTCCGATAGTAATACTCGAGGGACCCTCATGTATGCAGGATCTTGAAATCGCTTCTGAAATGAATTTACAACCAACATTTCATGACTCCTCTCAGATATTATGGATTAATAATTATAAAAATAAGCCAATTGATTGTTGGATCAAGTTTGATTCTGGAATGAATAGACTTGGTTTTGAAGTTAAGAAAGCAGAGGAAATATATCGTCAATTTCAATCAAAACATTCAATAAATGAAATTCGACTTATGACTCATCTATCGTGTGCTGATGACATAAATGATGAGCTTACAAATCAACAAATTAAATTATTTCATTCAATGGTGAAAAATATTGAGGCGGATACTTCGATTGCAAATTCAGCAGGAATACTTGCTTGGCCTGAAAGTCATGTTGATTGGGTAAGGCCAGGTTTAATGCTTTATGGAGCGTCACCAATTATTGGAAAAAGCGCGAAAGATTTCGATCTGAAGCCTGTGATGACGTTAAGAGCACCACTCATAGCAATTAAAAAAATAAATAAAGATGCGAGAGTGGGTTATGGCGGAACCTGGATAGCGCCTGAAGAAATGCTTATTGGTATCGTAAGTATTGGCTATGGAGATGGCTATCCGAGACATATCAATGATGAGGGCAGAGTTCTTGTGAACGATACTGCTACAAGTATTATTGGTAGGGTTTCGATGGATATGATTGCAATTGATTTAAGAGGTGTCGAAGCTCAAGTCGGAGATTTTACAACATTATGGGGTGAAAAAATTCCTATCGATCAAGTTGCAAAATCAGCGAATACAATTCCTTATACGCTTTTATGTAACGTGACAACAAGAATTAAGAGAAAATATAAAAGCTCACCATGAAAGCAAAATTAAAAAGCTCCTATGTATGTAGCGACTGTGGCGCATCTTTTCCAAAATGGCAAGGCCAGTGCGCGGATTGTGAAAGTTGGAATACATTAACCGAGATAAAAGAAACCTCTACTTCAGCAAGAAGAGATAAATTTTCTAATTATTCTGGAGATGGAAAAAGTATTGAATTTCAAAATTTAAGCGATATATCCGAAGATCAAGTAAAACGCTTTCATGTTGGCATGAGTGAACTCGACAGAGTACTTGGAGGCGGACTCGTCCTCGGTTCGGTAACTTTGATTGGTGGCGATCCTGGCATAGGTAAATCTACACTATTATTACAAGCACTATCTTTGGCAACACAAGATTTACCTGGATTATATGTGAGTGGTGAAGAATCAGCTGAACAGATAAGTATAAGAGCAAAACGTCTTAATTTAGACGTCACAAACCTTAAGTTACTGACAGAAACTAATGTCGAGAATATTATTAATTCAGCACAAGCATATAAACCAAAAATTATAGTACTTGATTCTATACAAACTTTCTTTTCTGAGGAATTACAATCTGCTCCAGGTACGGTGTCTCAAGTTCGTGAAGCTGCGGCACACTTCGTGCGATTTGCTAAACAAACCAGTACTTGCTTGTTCCTAGTTGGACATGTCACCAAAGATGGATCTTTAGCTGGACCACGAATCTTGGAGCATATGGTTGATACTGTTCTTTATTTTGAAGGTGAAATCGGCAGCCAGCTCAGACTTATAAGGTCGATCAAAAACCGTTTTGGAGCGGTAAATGAATTAGGTGTTTTTGCAATGACGGACAAAGGCTTAAAAGAAGTTTCAAATCCATCAGCAATTTTTCTTTCACGTCATGATAACTCAGTGTCTGGGAGCTGTATTTTAGTTACTAAAGAGGGGACAAGGCCATTGATGGTTGAAGTTCAAGCTTTGGTTGATCAGAGTAATTTAAGCCAACCGCGCCGAATTACATTAGGGATTGATCAAAATCGGATTTCTATGTTGCTTGCTATTTTAAATCGACATGGAGGTGTTGGCATGTTTGATAAGGACGTCTTTTTGAATGTTGTAGGGGGCGTAAAGATTACAGAGCCAGCTGCGGATTTAGCAGTAATTCTAGCGGTATATTCCAGCCTAATTGATTCACCTTTACCGAAAGGTTTAGCAGTTTTTGGCGAAGTAGGCTTAGCAGGTGAAATTCGTCCAGTACCAAACGGACAAGATAGAATACGAGAGGCTGCAAAACATGGATTTAGTAGCATTATAATTCCGAAAGCAAATTCACCAAAAGATACAATTAAAGGGTTAAAAATTATTTCAGTAGCGCGATTGACTGACGCAATTAAAGCCCTATAAAGAATAATTTTAGCTCTTTTTTCTCTCCAAGGGTCGTATCACAGCCGTTTTCACCATGTTGTCTTTCGATTGAATGATATCGATTGGGTATCCATATATCATTATTGAAGTGCCCGCCTCTGGGAGAGTTTGCAAGTGCTCTATTATAAGCCCATTGAGTGTTTTCGGCCCATTAGTTGGGAAATCCCAGTCAAGATTTTTTACTAATTCTCTGAGATTGGCACTCCCAGATACAAGAAAGCTTCCATCGGCTTGAGCTTGAACATCAACCATATCATCGGAGGGATCGGTTGCAAATTCTCCAACTATTTCCTCTAGGATATCTGTCATAGTAATAAGGCCTAAAACATCACCATATTCATCGACAACAAGCCCAATTCGCCTCTTAGTTCTTTGAAAATTGAGTAATTGACGATTCAAAGATGTACCTTTGGGTACATATAGTGGTTCCCTTAGGAGACCTTTAATATTTTCATGTGTTAATTCTTCAATTTCCAATGAAGCTTTTAAAATAATTCTTGAATGAAGAAATCCAATTACATTATCGATACTTCCCTTGTAAACCAATATTCTTGTATATGGTAAATTCTCTAATTGATTTAATATTTCATTAATATCATTTTCAATATTTATTCCATTCAATTCAGTTCTTGGCACCATAATGTCATCAACTTTTACTCTCTCTAAATCTAATACTCCTAAAAGCATATTTTGGTGTTTTTTTGGCATGAGGGCGCTTGCCTCATTAAGCACTGTTCTTAATTCCTCTTGATTTAAAGAATCTTTATTTGCATCTTTTGGAAAAATACGAAATAACTTTAGAATAGACATCGCAAAAATATTTATAAGCCAGACAAGTGGCAAGAGCAATCGCAATAGTGGTGTATAGATAAATGCGGCTGGAAAGGCTAATTTTTCAGGATGAAGCGCCGCAAGTGTTTTAGGGGCAACTTCAGAAAATATTAAAATTACTAATGTGAGTATACCCGCGGCAATTGGAATCGCTCCCTCACCCCCCAATCTGATCGCAATTAAGGTAACTAATGAAGAAGCTAAAATATTGACAAAATTATTCCCTAAAAGAATCAGACTTATTAGACGGTCTGGTTTTTCCAACAACCTTTGAGCTTTTTTTGCACCTTGATGCCCATCTTTTACTTTATGGCGCAATCGATATCTATTCAGAGTCATTAATGCAGTCTCTGAGCCTGAGAAAAAGGCTGATAGTATAAGTAAAATAACTAAAGCTCCAAAAAGAGCCTCAAGAGGTATTGCATCCAATTAGATAGTTCTCATTTAAAAAATATTTTGCCTTTCTAGGTTTTATTGAGCCCCATGTCAAGTATTTAAACAATTAACATTTATAATTTTTTGAAATATCACTGAGATACGCCATTTTCCAAATTGTCGAAGGAAAAGAGGATTTTTGTCGTAATTTATGTTTTTCTATTATTAGCATTATTGGATTAGCAAAAGCGCTGCAATTCTACCTTCTCCGATTAAGATGTTAAATGTTCTACATGCCGAAGCATTGTCCATAATCTCATATCCAACATTAGCATCCATCAAGGGTACAAATACATGAGGATCAGGAAATATCTGGTTTTTACCTGTTCCTATCAGTAACACTTCGGGCTTTTTTGCTGCTATTGCTCTAAATATCCTACTATTAAGGGTTCCATCTGGATTTAACTCGATATTTTGATCAATCTCTTTTGGATAAACTACTAGACTAGACTCTAGCAGCTGACCCCTTACAATCACACCATCTTGCTTGCATGCTGAAATAAGATTTAAACCTGAGGCGTCATCGAGAACCATTTTCATTTTTTTGTCCAGTGGTATTTTTGGTAATTTTTTAGTTAATAGTATATTTTTTGACATTATATGTCCCTATAAATAGCGTGATAGACTGTATTTTTAATATAAAAATGTAAGAATTACTCAAAGATACAACTAATTTCAAAGAAGAGGCTGAAGTGACATCTCTAGATATGGAAGAATTTAAGAGAATAGAGCGGCTACCGCCATATGTTTTTGCTATTGTAAATGAGCTGAAAGCAGTCGCGAGGGCCCAAGGTGAAGATATTATTGACTTTGGGATGGGCAACCCAGATCAACCCACGCCAAGCCATATTGTCGATAAGTTAACGGAAGCCGCTAACCGCAGTGATACTCATAGGTATTCCATGTCAAAAGGCATTCCAAGATTGAGAAGAGCCATATGCAATTGGTACAAGAAAAGATTTGATGTTGATCTTGATCCAGAAAGTCAGGCGATTGTTACTATTGGATCCAAAGAGGGTTTGGCACATTTAGCGTTAGCATGTGTTGGCCCTGGAGACTCTGTATTGGTCCCTAATCCTGCATATCCTATTCATCCCTATGGATTTATCATCGCCGGGGCAGATATACGCCATGTTCCTGCAGGAAGGGGCGATGATTTTTTTACCTCTTTAGAGGCTGCCATAAAAGAATCTTGGCCCAGACCCAAGATGCTTGTTCTAAATTATCCAGGAAACCCAACAACAGAATGTGTCGATTTAGGATTTTTTGAAAAAATAGTTTCAATTGCCAAAGAACATCAAATTTGGGTAGTTCAAGACTTAGCTTATGCAGATATCGTTTTTGATGGCTATAAAGCGCCATCAATCCTTCAAGTTCCTGGCGCAAAAGATATTGCTGTTGAATTTTTTTCTTTATCAAAAAGCTATAATATGCCTGGTTGGAGAGTAGGGTTTATGGTGGGAAATGATGCACTAGTGGCAGCTCTGGGCAGGATAAAATCTTATTTAGATTACGGAATGTTTACTCCTATTCAAATTGCTGCAATTTCAGCTCTTGAAGGGCCACAAGATTGTGTTGATGAGATCCGCCTAATGTATGAGTCAAGAAGAGACACCTTATGTGATGGTCTAAATAATATAGGGTGGAGCGTTGAAAAACCAAAAGCAACCATGTTCGTGTGGGCACCCATACCAGAACCGTATAGAGAAATGGGATCTCTTGAATTCTCAAAAAAACTTCTTAATGATGCAAAAGTAGCGGTATCGCCAGGTATAGGTTTTGGCGAATATGGAGATGACTCGGTTCGATTTGGTTTAATTGAGAACGAACATCGTACCCGTCAAGCTATCCGAGGAATAAGGGATATGTTTAGAAGAGATGGAATAATACAGACTTCCGAAAAAGATAGTCAGACATAGGAGAATCATGTGAGACCAATCAAGGTGGGCTTATTGGGTTTGGGTACGGTTGGCAGCGGTACGGCCAATGTATTGAGTCGAAATGTAAATGAAATATTCCGTAGAGCCGGACGCAATATCATAGTGAGTCATGCTGCCGCTAAAAATTTCAATCCAGAGGAAATCGATGAAATTGAGAAAATAGAAGTTCTTGACGACGTGTTTGATTTAGTAAGGCACCCAGATATCGATATCGTAGTTGAGCTAATTGGTGGAAGTACGCTTTCAAAAGATCTTGTACTTGAGGCAATAAAGCATAAAAAGCATATCGTTACGGCTAATAAAGCGTTGATAGCAATGCATGGCAATGAAATTTTTTCTGCTGCCAATAGACAAGGTGTTACCGTCGCTTTTGAGGCAGCTGTAGCAGGCGGTATTCCAATTATTAAAGCTCTCAGAGAGGGACTTTCAGCAAACCATATTCAGTGGATTGCTGGAATTATAAATGGAACCGGAAATTTCATACTATCTGAGATGAGAGAGAAAAGTAGGAATTTTGATGATGTATTACAAGAGGCTCAAAAGCTTGGCTATGCTGAGTCTGACCCTACCTTCGACGTAGAGGGTATTGATGCGGCACATAAACTTACAATACTTGCTTCATTAGCATTTGGCATACCTCTGCAGTTGGAAGCATGCTATACGGAGGGCATCAGCAATATTGAACCTCAAGATGTTAGGTTCGCTGAGCAATTTGGCTATAGGATAAAACATCTTGGAATTGCAAAAAAAGTTAATCAAAATATCGAGTTACGTGTTCACCCAACAATGATTCCAAGTTCTCGACTTCTTGCAAATGTTGAAGGCGTTATGAATGCTGTTCTTATTAATGGCGATGCTGTCGGACCTACATTATATTACGGCGCGGGAGCTGGATCGTTACCAACTGCCTCAGCTGTTGTTGCTGATATAATTGACATTACCCGCAATTTAGCAACTCAACCTGAAAGTAGGGTTCCACATCTAGCGTTTCAGCAAAATAAATTATCAGATATTCAGCCTTTAGGAATGCAAGAGGTGGAAACAGCCTATTATTTAAGAATGACTGCTATTGATAAACCTGGGGTAGTAGCCTCTGTAGCAGGAATTCTTGGAAAATTTGGTATAAGCATCGAAGCAATGAAACAGAAAGAGCCTGTTGATAATGCTAAAGAGGTGCCTCTGATCATGCTCACCCATCAGGTGTTAGAAGGAAAAATGGAAGAGGCTATTTCGCAAATAGAAAAACTTGATACGATTAATGGAGATATCACTCGTATTCGCGTTGAGCATCTTAATTAAGGACTAGGTTTAAATTGATTACACACCTTGTGGTTCCAAGCGCTACAGGAGAGTCATTAAAGTTTGATAAGCTCTCCGACTCACTTTCGTTACCAAATTTAGAGTTAGTTTTAAGTAAAGGTGATCCACTAGTCAGTAAAACAGGGTATTTTGAGACTATATTATCTCTTTTTGAGGAGCATTCTTTCAGCAATAAAGAGATACCAAGTGCGGCGATATCGCTTTATCCTGACTTGAATTATGAACTTATTGCTGATCAATTCATAATTCATGCTGATCCAGTTTATCTTAGGCCTGATCAAGATAGGCTTTTAGCTTTTGACTTTTTTCATAGTCCTCTTACAAATGAGGAGTCAGATATTTTTTCAAATTCATTTAATAATCATTTTAAAAAAGATGGTCTAGAGCTAATAACACCAAGCACCTCTCATTGGTATATAAAAAGTAAAAATAGTTTTAATATAAAAACTCACCCTTTATCAAATATTCTGGGAAGGAATGTCGATTTATTTTTGCCTGAAGGTAGTGATGGATTAAAATGGCGTAGCTTGATTAATGAAATTCAAATGCTTTTTCATAGCTTACCTGTGAATGAAACTAGATCTTCCTATGGGCAATGGCCTGTTAGTGGCTTGTGGCTAAGTGGAGGAGGATTTTTACCCGACATAAAACCAACTGGCTTTGACAAAATATCTGGGAATTGTAAATTTACTGAGGGATTGCAAGCAATGGCCATGGAAAAAAACCAAAATAACTTAATAATAAATCGAACCATGGAGCGGGCCGTACTAGATGCTAATTATGATTCATGGCGAACTGCAATACTGGATTTAGATATGATTATAAAAAATCTTAATACTAGTGAATTAGTAATATATTTTTGTGATGGAAGAGCATGGAGATGGCTACCAAACATGTCGAGAAGGTTTTGGAAGAGGCGGAAGAATTTCGAATATTTCCAAAACAAAAATTAATTAATTTATTTTGTAGTAATCAAGGTACCAATCAACAAAATTAGCTATTCCTTTTTCTACCTTTGTGCCTGGCTTGTAAAGCATATCTTTTTCAAGATCACTGACATCAGCATAAGTATCAGGAACGTCTCCAGGCTGGAGAGGTAAAAGATTCATATCGGCCTTCTTTCCCAAGCACTTTTCTAGAGTTTCTATATAGTAAAGTAATTCAACAGGATTGTTGCTACCAATGTTATACAATCTATATGGAGCATGGCTAGTTGCGCTATTCGGGTTCATACCATCCCAATCAGGATCAGGTAAGGGGGGTTTTTCCAAAACTTTGATGACTCCTTCGACAATATCGTCTATGTAAGTAAAGTCACGCCGATGTTTTCCAAAATTAAACACAGGTATAGGCTCTCCTGCTAATATTTTTTTTGTAAATAAGAAAAGCGCCATATCTGGCCTTCCCCATGGTCCATAGACTGTAAAAAATCTTAATCCGGTTGTTGGCATGTGGAAAAGATTACTATAAGAATGAGCCATAAGCTCATTGGCTTTTTTGCTCGCAGCATATAGGCTTACGGGGTGATTTACATTATGACGCACTGAGAATGGCATATCGGTATTTGATCCATATACGGAGCTTGATGAAGCATATACAAGGTGCTCTACCCCTATATTGCGACATGCTTCAAGGATGTTTGAGAACCCCACAATGTTACTGTCAATGTAAGCCTTTGGATTTTCAATCGAGTAACGAACTCCAGCTTGTGCCGCTAAATTGACAACCTTTTGAGGCATATATTTAGCGAAAATCTTGTCTACATCATCCTTATTTTCAATACGAATTCTGGATTCTGTATAAGAATCAAAAGATAGGGTTCTCGCAAGACGATCTTTTTTTAATTCAACATCATAATAATTATCCAGACAATCAATACCAATAATTTCATGACCTTGATTTAAGAGTTGAAGTGCAAGATTATTACCAATAAAGCCAGCACTACCTGTTATTAATATTTTCATTTTTATTGTTTATTACAACCTTCCGTCAGTTTTCTTTGCATCAAATAAATATTTTACATCGTAAATAATTGAATTATTCTTTCCAAATTTTTTGATTTCATCAAGTCCCATTTTAATAAATTCTGTATGAGATACCGCAATAACAATAGCATCATATGAATCAATAGTTGGTTGATCGATTAGAGACACATTACACTCTTTTTGGGCGTTTTCTTTTTTTACCCAAGGGTCCCATACATCCACATGCAACCCAAAATCCTCTAACTCAGTTATTATATTTACAACCTTTGTGTTTCTTAGATCAGGACAATTTTCTTTAAATGCGAGGCCCATTATTAAAATGTTTGCCTCTAATAAAGGTATTTTTTTCTTCAGCATTAATTTTGTAACATTTCCTGCGATATATGAGCCCACTCCATCATTAATTCTTCTGCCAGCGAGAATCATCTCTGGGCGATAACCGATACTCTGAGCTTTATAAGTTAAATAGTAAGGATCAACTCCTATGCAATGCCCCCCAACCAAGCCCGGCTGGAATGGTAAAAAATTCCATTTTGTACTCGCTGCTTCGAGCACTTCCTGGGTATCAATATTTAATTTATCAAAAATCATTGCCAACTCATTAATTAGAGCTATATTGACATCCCGCTGAGTATTCTCGATTACTTTTGCTGCTTCAGCTATTTTTATAGAACTTACTTTATGGGTCCCTGCTTTTATAATATTTTTGTACAGATCATCGACAAATTTAGCAGTATCATGAGTTGACCCTGACGTTATCTTTATAATTTCTGGAAGTCGATGTTTTTTGTCTCCAGGATTAATTCTCTCTGGGCTATAACCACAGAAAAAATCTTTATTGAACCTTAATCCAGAGAACTTCTCTATCAGCGGCACACAATCTTCTTCAGTGGCTCCAGGATAAACTGTCGATTCAAAAATTATGATGCTTCCTCTTGAAATAATACCCCCTAGGTCTTGGCTAGCTCGGAAAAGTGGTAATAAGTTGGGAGTATTATGGGAATCTATGGGGGTTGGAACTGTAACTATAAAAACATTACATTCCTTTAGGTCTTCAATGATTGTAGTGAGCTCCATCTTGCTGGAGATTAATTCTTCTTTGCTGACCTCCAAAGAATCATCAATCCCAGTTTTCAGTGCTTTAATCCTTGATTCACTGATATCAAAACCTATAACTGAAAATATTTTTGAAAATTCAACAGCTAACGGGAGGCCTACATAACCTAAGCCGATAACTCCAAGCTTTATATTTTTATTATCTAATTTCATTTCATAATCACATTACACTTTTTTTGCTTGAAGGCTGTAATAATCATTTCCTCAATATACGGCAATAAGCTCATTATTAGCTGTGATTTTTCTTATTTATCTATAAATTTTTCGAAAATTTTTCCCCTAAAGCAATTAAAGCACTGCCATAGGCTGCCTCAGTTTGAGTCGACTCCTCCATAGGAATCTTTAATATATGGCTTCTCATATTCTTCCAAGCTTTATTTTTCCTTCCAGAGCCACTTGTGAAAATTTTCAATGGTCTTGGTGCGCCGAGCTCTTGAAGTTTCTGGTAACCCTCTTTCTCAATGAAAGAAATACCTTCCAGTAAGCCTCTTAAGAATGCAATGTCATCCGAGGGACGAGGATCTACTTTTGGGAGCAACTCAGGGTTATTTCTTGGAAAACGTTCGCCTTTATTTTTCAAAGGGTAATAATTCAAATTCGTTTTCCTATTGTAATTTATTTGTTTACTTAGATTTTTAATCTGCTCAATTGAAAAGAAATTTAATAGAACATTTCCTCCTGTATTAGAAGCACCGCCAACGAGCCATTTATCTCCAAATTTTTGGCTATACACACCATACTTAGAATTGAAGATAGGTTTTTTGGAAATAATTTTTAAAACCAATGTACTTCCTAAGACCGTTACAGCATCTCCCTCATTTTTTATACCGCACGCTAAGCTTGCCGCAGTACTATCAGTTGTCCCAATGACTATTGCGGGGAAATTTGTCAGATCCCAACGCCGTTTTAACGCAGGATTTAGATTGCCAACTGAAGAACCAATTGGCAATACTTGTGGCAAAAGCGTTAAATCAATAGGGCAATTTCTCATCCATTTGGGCCATATCCCGTTTATGGGATCAAAGCCCATTTTTAGGGCATTATTTTCATCGGAAAAACCAAATTTATTCGCGAGCCTTCCTGTTATCCAGTCTGCCTGATGTAAAACATATTTCACATTATTAGGTAAATTTTTTGACAAATGTAAGAATTTTGCCAATGCTGAGGTAGCAGTATGAACTACTGAATTTGAGGGAGCAACGCCTCGCAGAAAAGGTAACTGATAAGCAGCTATCGAATTATCATGTAATAGTGTTTTTCCTATGGGGTGTCCATTTTTATCGCATAATAGAACAGTTCCAGATGTACCATTTACGCAAATTGACTTTACTTCCAACGCTGACTGTTGAAAAACATCATCTAAGACATAGATACAGGCATCCCACCATATGGACGGCTCTTCCTCATAATTTATTGAGTTACTTGACCAAGATGAATCGTATGAAAACCTGGACTCAAAAATAATCTCTTTATTTTTATTAATTACACAAGCTCTCACTCCGGAGCTCCCTATGTCGACGCCAACAAAGCAGTCATTTTTATTATCCATTTTTTTTCTATATATTTTTTTTATCCCAATTTGGATCACAGTGCTCAGCTATTACCGATGTATAGATTCCACCTCTTACATTAAAATCAGCTTCCAGTCGTATAAAGCGAGGATTTATCGCAGAGATTAGATCATTAAGAATCTGATTCGTTACATCCTCATGAAAGGCACCTTGATCTCTATACGACCATACATACATCTTTAGAGATTTGAGCTCTACACATAATTTATCCGCGATATATTCGAGTGAGAGTTCAGCAAAATCTGGCTGGCCTGTTTTTGGGCATAAGCATGAGAATTCAGGGATATGCATTTTGATTGTATAGTCCCTATCCGGCTGAGGATTTTGAAATGTTTCAATTTTTTTACTTGGTTTAGAGGTCATTTTTATGTCCAAATTGTAAGTGTAAAACCAGATTATACTTGAAAAGAGTTAATTTAGTGCCTGTGGATACTTTTGCTATCAAACCTAAAATCATGAAAAAACAACAATATACGAAATATTAAAAAGAATTTGTGTCGAACCCGTACTGCTTGTATGAAGGAGCGGCGTTCGGTTATCTTATTCTCCATGCGATTAGAAAAAATAAAACTTGCTGGTTTTAAGTCATTTGTTGACCCCACAACGGTAAATTTTCCTAGTAATTTAGTTGGGATAGTTGGACCGAATGGGTGTGGTAAATCCAATGTTATTGATGCGGTTCGTTGGGTCATGGGCGAGAGCTCAGCCAAGATGTTGCGAGGTGATTCAATGGCAGATGTAATATTCAATGGCTCCAATAGTAGGAAACCAGTCGGCGCGGCAAATATCGAATTAGTTTTTGATAATTCCGATGGTAGTTCAGGCGGAAATTATGCGCAATATGCTGAGATTTCGGTTAAACGACAGGTAATGAGGGATGGCCAATCTTTATACTTTCTTAACAATGTGCGCTGCCGACGAAAAGACGTAACTGACCTTTTTTTGGGCACTGGATTGGGCCCTCGCAGCTACTCAATAATCGAGCAAGGGATGATTTCAAAAATTATAGAGGCGCGCCCTGAAGATTTAAGAATTTATTTGGAGGAAGCCGCGGGCATTTCAAAGTATAAAGAACGTCGGAGGGAGACGGAAAACCGAATCAGACACACAAGAGAAAACTTAGAGAGATTAGATGATTTGCGTGAAGAGGTTCAAAAGCAACTTCGACATTTGGAAAGACAAGCAAGTGCTGCTGAGAATTATAAAATCATGAGACAAGAGGAGAGGCAGCATAAGGCTGAGTTAATCACTTTAAAATTGACTTCTATGGAAGCGAATATTTCTGAATATGATAAAAAAGTAGCAACACAAGAAATTTCAATCGAAGCTGCAGTTAGTGAACAAAGAAATTGCGAAAGAGAGATTGAAGAGAAAAGATCAGCTCATTTAGATTTAAGTGAAAATTTTAATATAGTGCAAGGAGGTGTTTATAAGACAGGCTCGGAAATAGCCCGATTAGAGGAATCAATACAATTTTCCATAGATAAGGAGACACAACTGGAAGCAGACTTATCTCAGGTTCATAAATCCCTCGAGGAGACGAAGAGTTTGAGTGAACAAGATGAAACTGAATTAGAAAGACTGGCTAAGGAGCTCGACTACAGTGTTCCTAAATTAGATAAAATAAAACAAGAGGAATCAGAGGCAATTGCTCAGCAAAATGAGGCTGAGAAGTTGATAAATGATTGGCAGAACATTTGGGATGACCTGAGAAATCGAACAAACAACCTAATGCAGGATGCACAAGTAGAGCGAACTCGGATTAATCACCTTGAACGACAAATTCAAGAAATTAATACTCGCATAACTGATAACAAGAGGGAACTTTCTCGCTTAACTGAGCTTGAGTTAAGTCAGGAAATAAAGAAATTACAAGATTATGAGATAGATTCTTCAAAAAAAATCGATTCACTTAAAAATGAGATAAAAGAATTTCGTAGTAATATCGAAAGAGAGAAAGTGAAAATTGAAATTGAGCAAAAAGAATTAGATTCCAATCGCTCTGAACTTCAAATTTCCCAGGGGAAGCTGTCATCTTTACGCGCTCTTCAAGAAAAAGTAAGAGGTAATGATGATAATTTATTTATACAATGGATAAAGGATAATAATTTAACAACAGAGAATCGACTTTTAGATGTAATTGAAGTTGCTCCTGAATGGCAATTTGCAGTGGAGGCATTTTTAAATAGCCAATTACAGGCGATAGCAACCAGAAATATAAAACAATATAAAGATTCTGAAAGCATTTCGAGAGCTGGTGTACAGATCTTTGAACTTGATGGTAATGAAGCAGACGTAAAAAAAACCACTTTGGCTTCTGTTGTTAAGGGCCCACATGGCCTAATTAATAAATTAAATTCAGTATTTTTGATTGAAGATATACCATCTGCTTTAAATCAGCTGGATGATCTATCTATCGGGGAATCCTTCATAACAAGACAGGGCATAAGCATAGGACCGGGATGGGTATGCGCTCTTAAAAATAGCACTGAGAATGGAGCAATAGCAAGGGAAGGTGAGATAAGAAATCTTTTAGAGTCTGTAGAAAAATTAAAGGCAAGCGTAAAAAGTCAAACAGAAACTTTAAATAAAAGTCATGAAATACTTGCTGATCAGGAAACGAAGATTGGAATTAAGCAAAAAGAGCTTGAAAAAACTAATGCGAATCTATCACGACTTCAAGCATCTTTGAGTGGAAAGGAGGCGCAGGCTTCTCAGATTAACGAGCAAATTTTAAATTTAGAAAATGATAGAAATAATTTAACCGCTCAATTAAATAATTTAGATTTAGAGAAAAAAGAATCAAATGAAAATCTCAATGAGGCTTTAAAGGGAATAGAAGATTTAAATTTGAAAAAGGAAAAAATTGATGGGGAGAAAGAAAGCATCAAGGACCAGGTGGAGCATGCACGAAAACGATCCTTTGAAGCCAGAAATAATTCCTACAAAGTAGCCATCGAATTAGAAACCATGAAGTCCTCTAAAGACTCTTTAACTTCTGGTATGAGCCGCATCAAGAGCCAGTTGAGACAGCTAGAGGAAAAATCTAGTCAACTTGAAACAAGTCTTAATGAATTAGAGCCATCTCTATTAGAGCAAAAGAAAGAGCTTGAGAAGAAATTAATCTTTAGAATTGAAATGGATGAGAAATTAGTTATCGCAAGAAAAGAGTTAGAAAAAATTGATGAGGAGCTCCGAAATTCTGAGCAAAGTAGGCATGTCCATGAGGAGAATGTGCAGAAAGAGAGAAATTCTATGAATGAGTTAAGAATGGCTCGTCAGGAGCTTGTTGTTCTGGGGGGTACGCTAAAAGAGCAGCTTTCTGACCTCGGCTTTGAATATCAAAGTCTTTATAATAAAATGCCTCAGGATGCAGATGTTGAATCTTGGCAAAAAAAGCTGGATCAGATTGCCAAAAGAATTGAGAGATTGGGGCCAATAAATTTAGCAGCAATTGATGAGTTTAAAGACCAAAAAGAGAGAATGGATTACCTAGATAGTCAGCATGAAGATGTTGAAAAGTCTCTTGAAACGCTGGAGACAGCAATTCGAAAAATTGACAAAGAAACTCGAACTAAATTTAAAGAAACTTTTGATAAGGTCGATGCGGGATTTAAAGAGCTCTTCCCAAAACTATTCGGTGGTGGTCATGCCTACCTTGAGCTAACTGGGGAGGATCTACTAGATACTGGTGTCTCTGTAATGGCAAGACCCCCTGGAAAAAGGAACTCATCGATTCAGCTATTGTCTGGAGGGGAGAAAGCTCTTACAGCTGTAGCGATGGTATTTTCAATTTTTCAATTAAATCCAGCACCATTTTGTATGCTCGATGAGGTAGATGCTCCTTTAGATGACGCAAATGTTGCTAGATACTGTAAACTGGTACAAGAGATGTCACAAAAAGTTCAATTTATTTTTATAACTCACAATAAAGTAACAATGCAGGTGGCAAATCAATTGTCTGGAGTGACAATGCAGGAGCCTGGGGTATCAAGATTAGTTTCTGTTGATGTTGAGGAGGCTGCAGCGATGGCTGCGGTTTAGTGATACATATTGAATATGACTACCAACGAACTAAGATTTATTCTTTTGCTACTTGGAATAAGCGCCATTTTAGCGATCTATCTTTGGGATCGCATTAAAAAAAAGCGCAGTTCAAATCCACCCCTTAAAATGTCACGTAAATTAGAGGAAGTAAATTTTGACTTTATCGATAATGATGACGATGTTAGTCAACCACGTCTCTCTAATAAAGATAATGGCGAAGCTCCTGAAGATGAATTAAACAATTTAGATAGCCCTCATGATACCTTCGATGAAAAAAATACTCAAAGCATAGACAGCGAACAAACGCCTGTAGATTTAAAAAAATTTGGGCTAAAACTGAAAGAAACAGACTCAAATAAAAATCAGGAGAAAACAAGGCATAGTGAGGTTATCGAAAAGGAATCTCAATATTCTTTTGATCTTGAGTTTAAATCTTACGGTAATGAGGGTAGAGAAGGAATAGAGAATTTAACAGATGTAGAGGCTCCAAAATTACTCATTCAAATAAATGTTATTCGGAAAAATCAAGAAATTTCTTTGAGTGAAATTGAATCTGCCTGCAAAACACTTGAATTGGTCCATGGAAAGATGGGTATTTTCCATCGAATTGATGATAAAAATCAGATTCTTTTTAGTATAGCAAGTGCAGTAGAGCCCGGTATTTTCCCAAAAAAAGCCGATGAATCATTCCATACACCAGGAGTGAGTCTTTTTTCACAATTTCCTAATGCAAGAGATGGAATGATTATTTTTGCAGATATGCTCAATACGGCAAATCGGTTTTGCAGTATTTTCAAAGCTGATTTGCTTGATGAAAATCAACATAAAATGACCAAGCAAAGTATTGATCATTTGCGTGAAAATATTTTAGAGCATAGTCGTAAAATTCGTTTAAATAAAAATTTAATATAAAATTATTTTTTGCTTTAAGGTCTCGGAATCAAATGGCATCAAAAGATTTGCAAAAAAAAGTCTCTGCTTTAAGAGATAAAATCAATAGCCATAATCATAATTACTATGTGTTAGATGATCCCAGAATTCCAGATTCTGAATATGATCGTATGATAAAAGATCTGAAGAAAATGGAAGAAATAAATCCAGAGCTAGTTACAATAGATTCACCAACACAACGTGTTGGCGCAAAACCATTGGATGCTTTTAATCAAATTCAGCACAAACAGCGCATGCTTTCACTTGATAATGCGCTTAATGAAGAAGAATTTTTTGAATTTGATCAACGCATAAAAGACAAAATAGGTGAAGATGGAAATATTGTTTATGCCGCTGAGCCGAAATTGGATGGCCTTGCAATAAGCCTCAGATATGAGAATGGATCGTTAGTGAGCGCCGCTACCAGAGGTGATGGAAAAGTGGGGGAGGATGTTACGCAGAATGTGCGTACTATTTCCTCTATTCCTTTGAAGCTAATTGGTAAAAACTACCCAAATATATTAGAAATAAGGGGCGAAATCTTTATACCAAAAAAAGGGTTTATCGAACTAAACAAACGTCAGAGAAAATTAGGAGAGAAAATTTTCGCCAATCCCAGAAATGCGGCAGCGGGTAGTTTACGTCAGCTTGATTCTCGAATAACCGCAAAAAGGCCTCTCGCAATGTTTTGCCATGGGATAGGGGAGGTAGCTGGGCACTCAATGGGCGCCTCTCATAGCGAAAACATGGATTTAATAAAAAATTGGGGTTTGCCAGTAGCTAGTGAGACCTCTATTTGCAAGAGTCCAAAAAAATGCCAGGAGTACTTTAATTTTATTTCTGATAAAAGAGAAAATTTACCTTTTGATATTGATGGAATTGTTTTTAAAGTAAATAATATTGAATTACAGAAAAAATTAGGTTTTGTTTCCAGAGCACCTAGATGGGCTATTGCACAGAAATTTCCTGCTCAAGAGGAAATCACTGAAGTCGAAGATATTCAATTTCAAGTTGGAAGAACTGGCACATTGACACCAGTCGCAAGATTAAAACCAGTTTATGTTGGCGGAGTGACCGTCAGCAATGCAACCTTGCACAATATTCATGAAGTAAAACGGAAGGATGTAAGAATTGGCGATACAGTTTTCATAAGAAGAGCAGGAGATGTCATACCTGAAATAATTCGCGTAGTCGGTAATAAAAAGAAAACCAGGTCAAAATTAATAAAGATTCCCAAGTTATGCCCTATTTGTAAATCAAAGGTTATTCTTATAGACGGCGAAGCCGCTGCGCGTTGCACTGGAGGATTGTCATGTTCGGCTCAACGAAAAGAGGCAATAAAGCATTTTGCTTCAAGAAGGGCATTAGATATTGAAGGTTTAGGAGATAAGCTTATCGATCAATTAGTGGATTCAAACTTGATATACAGTCCCGCTGATCTTTTTTCTTTAAAGGAAGAGCAGTTATCAAGATTAGAGAGAATGGGTAAGAAATCAGCCTTAAACCTTCTGACTTCATTGGAAAAAAGTAAATCAACGACATTAGCTCGATTTTTATATGGGCTAGGAATTCTTGGTATTGGTGAAACTATTGCTAATCATTTAGCTGAAAGTTTTCAATCATTAGAATCGATTCTAGACATTAAATTCACAGACTTAATAGAAGTTAATCTCAATCAAGCAAAAAGCATCCAGGCTGCCTTTTTAAAAGTTGTGGATACGAAACAGATGATATCAAATATTCCTCCTCCAAATAATTTAAAATGGTGTAAAACAGCCCATATGTTGATGTTTGAAGAAAAACATAGAACAGTAAATAATCTTTTGAATTCGAATACTAAGGAAATAGTCAATGTACCAAAATATAGGATTGAAGGTATAGGTGACTCATTATCAGAAAAATTAGTGACTTTTTTTAAACAAGATCAAAATATATCAGTCATCAGAAATTTAAAAAAAGCTGGAGTAAATTGGCCGAAATTTGAGAGGCAGGATGTCAAAAAAGATCTTCCTTTAGCTGGCGTAAGCTTTGTCTTAACTGGAAAGCTATCTCAATCAAGAGACATTTATAAAATCAAACTAATAAATCTTGGCGCAAATATCTCTAATAGCATAACAAAAAAAACCGACTATCTGATTTGTGGTGAGTCAGCTGGGTCCAAATTACAAAAGGCAGAAGCACTTGGAATCAAATGCCTCAATGAGGAGGAATTAGTGAAACTTCTTTCTAATGAGAAATAATGTGAAATGGAAAAAATAAAAAGCTTACAAAAAATCCTTATGCCAATTGCAAAAATTATTTCTCCTTTTCAAGAAAAATTTGGTATCCCCCATCAAGCTGGCTTATCTCCCTCAGCAAAGGGTCGTGTAGAAATGTTGCCGGATTATCAAGACAAAAGAGCCTTCCTAGGAATAGAGCAATTTACTCACTTATGGCTTGTTTTTGGTTTTCATTTATCTGATAGCACTAAGGGCTTCCCAGTTGTTAGACCCCCGAGGTTGGGTGGCAATAAACACAGGGGTGTTTTTGCAACTCGTTCTCCTTTTCGTCCAAATGGTCTTGGGTTGTCCCTAGTTAAATTCGATGGCTTTGACTCCAGCTCTGAAAGCCTAAGCCTTAAAATATCTGGATTAGATCTTCTGAATAAAACTCCGATTTTTGATATCAAACCCTATTTAGAAAAATCAGATAGGCCTGCTGATGCAAAAAGCGGTATCTTTGACGGGGGAGAAATTTCAAATTTACGGGTACTCTTTTCAGATGATGTAGAAAAGACCATAAACAAAATGCCTGATGCGTTGAATTTTAAAGAGCTAATAAGGGAAATTTTACGATTAGACCCAAGGCCTGCATATAAGAGCGATTTTGATGATCCTAAAATATACTTTATAAAAGTTAATTCATTTGAAGTTTGTTGGCAGGTTGAGGCTAATACGGCCATGGTGAAAAAGATAACGGAAATTTCTAATGAAGAAGATTGAACATTTTTTTTCTAGCTTGCATTACCAGGGGATCTTCTCCTAGCATTTCAAAAACCTTTAAAAGAGCTTGGCGAGCAGCGCCATTATTGTATCCGGGATCATTTGACATTAGCTCAAGAAATAATTCGATACCTCTTTCATGGTCTTTTTCAATCACAGCTGAAAGTGCGGTTTTATAAAGTGCCTCGCTATCTCTTTGACTACCTCGTAGTTTTGCTTCCAATAAATTAATTTCATCTGGAGCTGGCGCTAAATTAGCAAAATATATTTGCCCTCGAAGCGCTCCCACTGCAGAACTATTATGCTCTTCAAATGGCAATGCATCGAGTGCATAGTTAGCTGCATCTAAATCGCCTTTTAAAAATTGAGCTTGCGCTAAGGTGAGAAGTATTTTCGCATTTTTTGGATCTTCAGCCTGAGCTGAAAGGAGCATATCAATCGCATCCTGCAGGTTTCCTGATTCCATCATTTTTTGCGCGATCGAAGCAACATTATCCTCATCACTATCAACAAATTTATCAAGAAAGCCTCTAATTTCACTTTCAGGCACTGCTTCATTTATCTCTCCGACAACATTTCCATCTTTAAAAAGCTTTAAAGCTGGTATGCTTCTTATTCCAAATTGAGCCGCAATTTCCTGCATTTCCTCTGTGTTAATTTTAGCCAAGATAAACTTACCTTGGTAATCTTCCGCAAGCTGCGTCAAAATTGGCATCAGCAACTGGCAGGGTTGACACCATGGTGCCCAAAAATCCACTAAAACTGGTTGTTTATGGGATCCATTTAGAATTATATCTGCAAAATTTTCATTTGTTATTTCATATACGTAGCTAACATCATTCATTTTTATAGCCTGTTTAACTTTTCATCGTTAAAAAATGAACTATTCTTACATAGTTGTTGAAACAATACTTTTTATTTTTCTCTTTTTTTGAAATAAAATTACTACCAGGATAATAATTAGCGCAGGGGTGAATGCCCATTGTTTTGCTGGTCTTTCCGTAGGAATCTGTATTGCAAGAATTTCCTGATCGTATGAAAATCCTGCTTTTTCAGCATTACTACCAAACTTTATATTTTCTAACATAATGCTTTGTTTTTCGGTTTTTAATTCAATACCTGATTCTTCTAATGCTTGCTCTATCTTTACAGAATTATCTGTTTTGAGAGTTACTAGTTTAATATATTCCTCTCCGTTTATCTTTTGTCCTCTAACTTTTACTCTCAATTGATCGTCATTAGTTTTTTGTTCCATTACCTCAATGAGCTCTGGACCTTTTTTCTCAAAGTAAGGAGGATATATTTCATCCCAAATAAAAGATGGCCTAAGCAAAATGAAGGAGGCTATTAGTAATAAAATTATTTCCCACCATTTGCTTCGATGAAGCAAATAACCTTGTGTCGCGGATGCAAATGCTAACATTCCTACAGTGGAGCCAAGAATGACGAAAGTTGCCTCAATCCAGCTATCAATTCCAATCATCAGCAATTCAGTATTAAAAATAAACATGAAAGGTAAAATTGCCGTTCTTAAATCATAAGTAAAACCTTGTATTCCTGTTTTTATTGGATCCCCTTTTGATATTGCAGCTGCCGCAAAAGCTGCCAGCCCAACCGGAGGGGTATCATCTGCAAGAATACCAAAATAAAATACAAATAGGTGCACTGCCACCAGAGGAACAACAAATCCACTTTCAGCTCCCAATGTCACAATTACTGGCGCCATTAATGTTGAAACAACAATATAGTTGGCAGTGGTTGGGAGCCCCATTCCAAGAATGAGGCTTATTATGGCTGTAAATATAAGTACTAAAGTAAAGTTTCCTCCAGAGATAAATTCAACAAACTCAGTCATTACAAGTCCTATTCCGGTCAGAGTGACTGTTCCAACAATAAGGCCTGCAGCTGCTGTAGCTACTCCAATTCCGATCATATTTTTGGCACCATAAATAAATCCGGATATAACATCCTGTAAACCATTATAGAAACCCTCCATTAAATTTCTTTTACCGCGAAAGAAATTTTTCAGAGATTGTTGTGTCATTAGAATAAAAATCATAAAAATTGTTGCCCAAAAAGCTGACAATTCAGCCGATAGCCTTTCGACTGTAAGTGACCAAACTAAAACTACAACAGGCAAAAGAAAGTAGTAGCCAGAGGATGCAATAATTTTAAGATCTGGCAATTCTTTAAATTCCAAAAGGGATACAAGGTCATCTTTTTCACTTGCTATTTTTAGTAGCCAAATATAAGTAAGTAGTAAAAGTGGAACTATTATCCAGATAGCTTTTTCATGAAACACACTCTTTATCCAACCAAGTCCGAAATATACAATTCCAGATATTATAAATAAGGAAAATATAGTGATAAGAAATGAAAATAATTTTTTTGAGAAAGTATTTTTGTTTCTACGCGGTAAACCCTGCAAGTCAGCTTTGCATGCTTCTAGATGAACAATATATATTAGTGAAATATAGGCAATGATTGCAGGAAAGAAGGCATGCTTTATTACTTCGATGTAAGATATTCCAACATACTCTACCATTAAAAATGCGGCAGCTCCCATTATTGGTGGAGTTATTTGGCCATTAGTAGACGAAGCGACTTCAATTGCTCCAGATTTTTCTCGAGAAAATCCAACTTTTCTCATCAAAGGAATTGTAAAGGTTCCAGTTGTTACAACATTTGCGATTGATGAACCGGAGACCATACCCGTCATAGCCGACGATACCACGGCAGCTTTTGCTGGCCCACCACGCATATGACCCATTGCTGCGAATGCTACCTGTATAAAATAATTACCTGCCCCTGCTCTTTCAAGAAGAGAGCCAAATAAGACAAACATAAAAACTAAACTTGTTGATACTCCTAGAGCTATCCCGAATACACCTTCAGTGGATAGCCAAAAGTGACTCATTCCTTTTGCAATACTTGCCCCCTTATGCGCGATGATATCTGGCATATATGGGCCTGCAAACGCATATATCATAAAGACTCCCGCAACAATCATCAGCGGGGATCCTAATGATCTGCGGGATGCTTCTAGCAATATAATAATACCCAATACGCTTACTAATAAATCTATAGTAATAGGGTCTCCAGGACGATTAGAGAGTTCAGTGTAAAATATTAAAATATATAAAGTACAAAAAGCACCAATCATCCCAATAATAAAATTTTTTACACTTCCATCAATTTGAGCATTATTTGATTTTATTGGGAATAAAAGAAAGGCTAAAAATATTGCAAATGCTAAATGAGCAGAACGAGCCTCAGTGTCATTTAATATAAAAAAGTTAAGGCTAAAAGGTAATGGTGAGGCATACCATAATTGAAAAAGAGACCATAAAAAAAGCAAAACAAATATAAATATTTTGAGAAAAGTATTTTTAGTTTGGCAAAAGTCGTCATCGAAAGAAGGTATTAACGAGGACTTTTGAAATTTCTTTGTTTTTGGTAGGAGACTTTTTTGCATGATGCAAAATTGAATATATTTTTGAAAAAATATGGCAGGTTAATACCGGGGCTAACAAAAAGTTAGCCCCAGTTTTTTTACATAAGACCCGCTTCTTTATAATATTTAGCGGCTCCACTATGCAATGGCGCAGATAAACCATCTTTTACCATTTGTTTTTTGTCTAATTTGTTAAACGCAGGATGCAGCTTTCGGAAGGAATCAAAGTTTTCAAATACAGACTTCACAACAACATATATGACTTCTTCAGGAACATCAGAAGAAGTAACAAAGGTTGCTCCAACTCCAAATGTTTGAACATCATTTTTATTGCCTTGGTACATGCCACCAGGAATGGTCGCTACTCTGTAAAAGTCATTCTCCGCTATAAGCTTATTTATCGCTGGGCCTTTGACGGTAACAAGTTTTGTGTCACAACTTGTAGTTGCTTCTTTTATCGAGCCGCTAGGATGTCCAACTGTGAAAACCATTGCATCGATCTTGTTATCACATAAAGCTTTGGATTGCTCAGACGACTTCAGTTCTGATGCCAATTTAAAGTCGCTCATTTTCCAACCTTTTTCAGCCATTACTACTTCCATAGTGCCTCTTTGGCCTGAACCAGGGTTTCCAACATTGACCCTTTTGCCCTTTAAATCATCAAAACTTTTAATACCAGAATCCGCTCTCGCTACTACTGTGAATGGCTCAGGATGTACCGAGAAAATTGCTCTAAGTTTTTTGTTAGCGCCTACGTCTTTAAACTTGCTGGAGCCGTTGTAAGCATGATATTGCCAATCTGATTGAGCGACACCCATATCCAACTCATTATTTCTAATGGCATTGAGGTTATATACGGAACCCCCTGTGCTCTCTACGGAGCACCGAATTCCGTGGTCCTTTCTAGTTTTGTTTACTAAACGGCAAATCGCTCCTCCGGTAGGATAGTAGACACCCGTGACTCCCCCAGTTCCGATGGTTACAAATCGTTGGTCCGCCGCAATAGCTGTTCCGGCAAAGCAGAAGCCCAAAACGAGGCTAGCGCTGGCTAATACACCGATAATTTTCTTTTTGATTATCATTTTAATTAGATCCTCTGTTTGAATAGGTTCTTTTGAAGAAACCGTTGTCTGAATGCAAAATTTAATTTAAGTTGTCGGAAAATAACGCGATTTGGTAAATTTTTCCACTAGGAAAGACTAGGAAAGACATTTTTTTTTCTGTTATTTGCTCTTAATCGTGGCTGAAATAGCGATTCTTGGCATAGCTTTACTATACTTTTTCCCGTAGACTTCTTTTCTCAGTGCTGACTTCCAAAATCAGCCGAATTTAATCCTGCTTTTTTACGCCATTAGAGATTAATTTATAGTTTCGGATTGGCAATTTGTGCGCGTGTATGAAGAAATCGGCAATATTAGTCCTTGAGGATGGAAATGTTTTTCATGGCCAATCTATTGGAGCCATAGGCAGCACTATTGGAGAACTAGTTTTCAACACTTCCATGACTGGATATCAGGAAATTCTTTCTGACCCATCATACAAAAAACAGATAGTTACATTAACAAATCCACATATTGGCAATACCGGGACAAATTCTGATGATAACGAATCGCATTATGCCCATGCTTCCGGGCTAGTCATAAGGGATCTTGCAATGATTTCCAGTAGCTTTAGGAGTCAAAGTAGCTTAGAAAGCTACTTAGTCAAAAATAAAGTAGTGGCAATAGCTGGAATTGATACACGTAGACTTACTAGAATTCTCCGAAGTCAAGGCACGTTAGCGGGCTGTATCCTTTCTGGGGAGAATATCACCACCGATACCGCTAAAGATAACCTAAAAAATTTCAGAGGATTATCTGGACTTGATTTGGCAAAGGAGGTTTCAACTGAAACGATTTATGAGTGGGATGAAGGCTCGTGGCAACTTAACGGCGAATCAAAAAAAATCGATAAAAAAAGATCGACATTTAATGTTGTTGCTTATGACTTCGGAATAAAACAGAATCTTCTGCGCATGCTTGTAGATAGAGACTGCCATGTGACAGTTGTGCCAGCGCAAACTACAGCATCAGAGGTACTAGCATTGAATCCAGATGGAATTTTCTTATCAAATGGGCCAGGAGACCCTGAGCCATGCAAATATGCTATCGATGCAGTTCGTGAATTAATAAAAACAGAAAAACCAATCTTTGGAGTATGCTTGGGCCATCAAATCATTGGCATAGCCAGTGGTGCGAGAACGGTAAAGATGAAATTTGGACATCATGGCGCCAACCATCCTGTTCAAGATCTAAAAAATAAAAATGTTCTCATCTCATCACAAAATCATGGCTTTGCGATTGACATAAACTCACTTCCTGAGAATTTAAAAATTACCCATCTATCTCTTTTTGATGGAAGCTTACAGGGCATACATCGTGTCGATAAACCGGTTTTTGGTTTTCAAGGACACCCTGAAGCCAGTCCCGGACCACATGACGCTGCTTCAGTTTTTGATCACTTTACTGAGCTAATGGTAAATGCAAGAGGTAATAATAATGGCCATTAAAATTAATAATTAGATAAAAAGAAATGCCAAAAAGAGACGACTTAAAAAGTATTTTAATTATCGGAGCCGGCCCTATTATCATAGGGCAAGCTTGCGAATTTGATTATTCAGGAGCCCAGGCCTGTAAATCTCTTCGCGAAGAAAAATTTAGAGTCATTTTAGTTAACTCAAATCCAGCTACCATAATGACGGATCCTGAAATGGCTGATGCCACTTATATCGAACCAATAACATGGCGTAACGTTGCAAAAATAATTGAAAAAGAGAGGCCTGATGCAGTGTTGCCGACAATGGGCGGTCAAACAGCGTTAAATTGTGCTTTAGATCTGGATAGAGAGGGTGTTTTAAGAAAATTTAATGTTGAAATGATTGGCGCAACCAAGGAATCAATAGATAAAGCTGAGGACAGGGACCTATTTCGAAAATCGATGCAAAAGATTGGCTTAGATATGCCTAAATCTGCGATAGCACATTCTTTAGAGGAGGCCTATCAAGTTCAGGCAACAATCGGTTTTCCGACTATTATTCGACCGTCGTTTACGATGGGGGGCTCTGGGGGCGGCATTGCCTACAACACAGAAGAATTTGAGGAGATTTGTATACGAGGTTTAGAAAATTCCCCTACCTCTGAATTACTCATTGAAGAATCTATTGCAGGCTGGAAAGAATTTGAAATGGAAGTAGTGCGTGATTATAAAGATAACTGCATTATCATTTGCTCCATTGAAAATATCGATCCAATGGGCGTGCACACAGGAGATTCGATTACCGTTGCTCCAGCACAAACCCTGACCGATAAGGAATATCAGATAATGAGAAATGCCTCGATATCTGTTTTAAGGGAAATAGGGGTCGATACCGGCGGTTCAAATGTTCAATTTGCGATCAACCCAGAAGATGGTCGTATGATAATAATCGAAATGAATCCAAGAGTATCTCGCTCATCAGCATTGGCGTCGAAAGCGACTGGGTTTCCGATAGCAAAAATTGCAGCAAAGTTAGCGGTAGGATACTCATTAGACGAATTAAAAAATGATATTACAGGAGGCTCTACGCCCGCTTCGTTTGAGCCATCAATAGATTACGTTGTAACAAAGATACCTAGGTTTGCTTTCGAGAAGTTTCCTGAGGCTAATTCTCAATTAACCACACAAATGAAGTCTGTTGGAGAGGTAATGGCTATTGGTCGAAATTTTCAAGAATCTATTCAAAAAGCGATTCGAGGCCTTGAAACTGGTAAAACCGGATTCGACTCAATTCTTGATCTAAGACATTCTAGTTCACTTAAAAAAGTCAAAAATTTAATAGGCCAGACTGGATCAGAAAGGATCTGGCTTATAGGCGATGCATTTCGATTGGGGATGGATCTAGAGGAAATTTTCCAGATCACCAAAATTGATCCTTGGTTTCTTATTCAGATTCAGGACCTTATTTTCGAAGAGGCACTTGTGATTAAATATGGCTTTGAAGCTTTGGATAAAACTCGTCTTTTCGAACTTAAGCAAAAAGGCTTTTCTGATTGTAGGCTTGCCAGTTTACTTCAGATTTCAGAAAAGAAAGTACGCTCTCATCGCCACTCATTAAATCTTTATCCAGTTTATAAGAGAGTAGATACATGCGCTGCGGAATTTAAATCAACAACTGCATATATGTATTCAACGTATGAAGAGGAATGTGAGTCTTTACCCTCTAATAAAGATAAAATAATGGTTTTAGGTGGAGGCCCCAATCGAATAGGGCAAGGTATTGAGTTTGATTACTGTTGTGTTCATGCGGCACTTGCGATGCGAGAGGATGGTTTCGAGACAATAATGGTAAATTGTAATCCTGAAACCGTCTCTACTGATTACGATATTTCAGACAGGTTGTATTTTGAACCTCTAACTCTTGAGGATGTTTCAGAAATAATTAGAAAAGAAAAACCAAAGGGAGTGATAGTACACTACGGGGGACAAACGCCACTCAAACTTGCGAGAGAACTCGGCGAACTCGGCGCAAACATCATAGGCACTTCACCAGATTCCATTGATTTAGCGGAAGATAGGAAACGTTTCCAACAATTAGTTGAAAAGTTAAATCTTAGACAACCTCCCAACAGAACAGCTACTGACGCTTCACAGGCAACAAGGCTGGCTGATGAAATTGGTTATCCCATAGTTGTGAGACCCTCTTATGTCTTGGGTGGTCGAGCGATGGAGATTATCCACGATGAAGATGACTTAAATCGCTATATGCGAGAAGCAATACATGTTTCAGATGACTCTCCTATTTTATTGGATCGTTTTTTAGATGATGCTATTGAGGTCGATATAGATGCTATATATGATGGAAGGGATGTTTTAATTGGCGGAATTATGGAACACATAGAACAGGCCGGTGTGCATTCTGGAGATTCGGCGTGCTCTCTGCCTCCTTACACATTGAGTAAAGCTTTACAAAATAAAATGAGGGAACAAATTAGAGCTCTAGCACATGGATTGAAAGTAATTGGCCTTATGAATACTCAATTTGCAATAAAGGGCGATGATATATTTTTGATTGAAGTCAATCCAAGAGCTTCTCGAACAGTTCCATTTGTCTCAAAAGCAATTGGTCGACCACTTGCAAAAATTGCGGCTCGTTGTATGGTCGGTGTCCCATTAGAGAAGCAAAACGAGAAAAAAGAAGTAATCCCAGAAAACTTTTTTGTGAAAGAGGCTGTTTTTCCTTTCAATAAATTTCCAGGCGTCGATATCATTCTGGGCCCTGAAATGAAATCCACAGGCGAAGTCATGGGGGTTGGATCGACATTTGGGGAAGCTTTTGCGAAATCGCTTGAGGGGGCAAGTGTGTGTCTCCCTAGGAGTGGAAAAGCCTTAATATCTGTCAGGGAAGCAGATCATAATAGGGCTATTCGTGTGGCATCAGATTTAGTTGAATTAAATTTCGAGATATTTGCGACGAGAGGTACAGCAAATGCAATGAAGCAAGTTGGTATAGAATGCAGAATAGTAAATAAAGTTGCAGAGGGTCGACCACACATTGTTGATATGATAAAAAATGACGATTTTAGTTTGATAATTAATACCACGGAAGGAAAACAAGCAATAATTGATTCGCGGTCTATAAGAGCAGCCGCTCTGCAACATAAAGTTAGTTACACAACGACAATCTCGGGCGCTGAAGCTGCTGTATTGTCATTAAAGCAACCAGATGACTTAAGCGTAAAAAGTCTTCAAGAGCTTCATTAGGCAAAATTATCATGCAAAAATTTCCTATGACATTAAATGGCGCAGAAAAATTACGATCCGAGCTCACTGACCTAAAAACAAAAAAACGTCCTGCTATCGTAGCTGCTATCGCAGAGGCAAGAGCTCATGGAGATTTAAAAGAAAATGCAGAATACCATGCTGCTCGAGAACAACAGGGATTTATAGAAGGAAGGATTCAAGACATTGAGGCGAAGCTTTCTAATGCTCAGATAATCGATGTAACTAAGCTCGAGCCGGAAGGGAAGGTAGTCTTTGGGGCAACTGTGGTTTTGCTTGATCTGAAATCAGAAGAAAGGAAAACATATCAAATTGTTGGAGTCGATGAAGCCGACATCAAGGAAAATAAAATATCAGTAACTTCTCCTGTTGCACGAGCTTTGATAGGCAAGCAGGAGGGCGATGAAGCTTCGATGAGCACACCGGGCGGGGAAAGTGAATTTGAGATTTTGGAGGTTCACTATACCTAGGTTTTTTTAGATCACTTTCATCAGGGTAACTTTAGTAAGGATTTCTCTGGATTTTTCTTGTAAAGAATTGCTATCTGCCCTATGGTTTCTATAAGCTCACTTTCAGTAATTTCCGCGATTTTCTCCGCGAAATGAATACGAATCGACTTTTCAGCAACAAGCTTTACTTTAATTAATTCGTGATAAGTCAAGGCTCTATTTATTTCCTCTAAAACATTTTCATTGACTCCTTTTTGCCCGATTCTGACAATCGGTTTTAAATGATGAGCCTTGCTTTTCAAAAATCGAATTGTTTTTTTATTAAATTCCATCATTTTATTCTTGAATATCGAATAGAGTGTATATTCTCGGTTAATTAAAAAACGCCATTATAGTATCTATAGTTATCAAAATGCCAAAATCAAAAAATAAAAAGGTTTGGATTAAACGTCATTTAAAAGACGAATTTGTTCGAAAATCAGTCAAAGAAGGTTTCAGGTCGAGGGCCGCTTACAAGCTTTTGGAAATACAGGAAAAGAGTCAAGTCATAAAAAAAGGGCAAATTGTTGTTGATTTAGGGGCAGCCCCAGGCGGCTGGTTACAGGTTGTCGAATCGATAGTGGGGAAAGGAGGCAAAGTTGTTGGTCTGGATGTATTGGAAATCGAACCACTTAGAAATGTCACTACAATTAAAGGTGATTTGCTTCAAAATGAAACATTAAAAGAATTAAGGTTAATATTAGGCTCTAGACAGGCCGACCTTGTAATTTCCGATATGGCCCCCAATATTAGCGGTATTAGTTCGGTTGATCAGCCTAAATCTATGTTTTTATGCGATTTAGCCCTAGATTTCTGCAGACAAGAATTGAGGAAAGGCGGTAGTTTTGTGGTGAAAGCATTCCAGGGAGAGGGTTTCGATATCTTTCTTAACGAGTTGAAAAATTCGTTTGGGAAGGTGAATAGCCGTAAACCTAAGGCAAGCCGCCCCAAAAGTCGTGAGGTATATTTAGTAGCCGAAAACTTTTTGGTGTAGTACTTTAAAGAAACATGAAAAGGCGAAAAGTGAGATTTAGTCACAATTTTTTAGATTTGCCTGGCAAAGAGAGGATTTTGTTTTGAATGACATGACGAAAAATATTGTTTTGTGGGTGATAATTGCCGTTGTCTTGATGACGGTATTTAATAGTTTTACCTCGCAAAAAACCAACATACCTCAGATGGACTACTCTGAATTTATGGAGAGTGTGCGATCCGGGAATATTAAATCGGTTCTCATTTCGGAAAATCCTACTTCGACCACGATATCGGGACAGACTATCTCGGGAGCTAGATTTACTACGACCGCGCCCAGAGACATTTTCATGATAAGTGATTTACTGGCTGCTGAAATCCAAGTGACTGCCAAGAAAGCCGAAGAGCCTTCTATGTTATGGCAAATTCTGATCAACTGGTTTCCACTCTTCATTTTAATAGCCTTGTGGATATTCTTTATGCGTCAGATGCAAGGCGGTGGCGGCGGCAGGGGTGCAATGTCCTTCGGGAAATCTAAGGCAAGAATGTTAACTGAGGATCAAGTAAAGGTTAACTTTGGTGATGTAGCGGGATGTGAAGAAGCTAAAGAAGAGGTCAAAGAGTTGGTTGATTTTTTAAAAGATCCTTCAAAATTTCAAAAATTGGGTGGGAAAATTCCGAAAGGTGTATTAATGAACGGACCTCCTGGGACTGGAAAAACTTTATTAGCTAGGGCGATAGCCGGTGAAGCAAAAGTTCCGTTTTTCACGATTTCAGGATCTGACTTTGTAGAGATGTTTGTTGGCGTAGGTGCGTCTCGGGTCAGGGACATGTTCGATCAAGCCAAGAAACACGCTCCGTGTATCATTTTCATAGATGAAATTGATGCTGTAGGGCGGCATAGAGGCGCCGGACTCGGAGGGGGCCACGACGAACGAGAACAGACTCTTAACCAGCTTTTAGTTGAGATGGATGGATTTGAGGGTAATGAAGGAGTAATTGTTATAGCTGCAACAAACAGGCCAGATGTTTTAGATCCAGCTCTTTTGCGTCCTGGTCGATTCGATCGCCAGGTCGTTGTTGGCTTGCCGGATATTTTGGGAAGAGAGCAAATATTGAAAGTCCACCTAAGAAAGGTTCCGCTAAACGATGACGTAAAACCACAAATCATTGCTAGGGGAACCCCTGGATTTTCTGGCGCAGATCTTGCAAACCTGGTAAACGAAGCAGCTTTATTTGCAGCGAGAGCCGATAAAAGACTTGTCGACATGGATGACATGGAGAAGGCCAAAGATAAGATAATGATGGGTGCCGAGAGGAAATCAATGGCCATGAAGGAAGAAGAGAAAAGACTCACGGCGTATCATGAAGCCGGACATGCTATTGTCGGACTTAAAGTTCCGTCGCACGACCCAGTCTACAAAGTGACTATAATCCCTCGAGGCAGAGCATTGGGAGTTACAATGTTTTTACCAGAAGAGGATATTTACAGCCACAGCAAAGAACGCCTCGAAAGCCAAATTTCGAGTTTATTTGGGGGACGTATTGCTGAGGAGTTGATTTTTGGAGGAGATGCAGTCACCACGGGCGCTTCTAATGACATCATGAGAGCTACTGAAATTGCCAGAAGCATGGTTACAAAGTGGGGTTTGTCGGACAGAATGGGTCCACTCTCTTACGGCGAAGATGAAGAGGAAGTTTTTCTCGGCAGATCGGTGACGCAACATAAGGCCCTATCTGATGATACCGCTCATGCCATCGATAAAGAGGTCAGAGTGTTTATCGATCGTAACTATAAAAGAGCCGCTATGATTCTGGAAGATAACTTGGACCGCCTTCATGCCATGGCTAACGCACTAATAAAATTTGAGACCATTGATAGCGATCAAATTGCGGACATTATGGAAGGCAGGGATCCTCGTCCCCCTTCAGGCTGGGATGATGACTCACAAGCTGGAGGTCCCTCGTCTTCCTCTAAAGATAGCAAAGATGCCAAGGATACCCCGATTGGAGGCCCAGCTGGCCAACATTAAAAGAAAATTTTTCATACTTATCGAGCCGGATAATTTGATTTATCCGGCTTTTCCTTTTTATGCAAAATAAAAATAAAACTTGTTTTTGCATAGAGGATGGTCCAAAAATTATGGGCATCCTCAATGTGACGCCCGACTCGTTTTCTGATGGTGGAAATTTTTTCAGTCTTGATAAATCCTTAAAGCGCGCTGAAGCTATGGCCTTAGAGGGAGCCGACATTATTGATGTTGGAGGAGAATCAACTCGGCCAGGGTCAAACCCTATCAGCGTTCAAGAAGAATTGGATCGGGTTATTCCAGTAATCGAAGCTATAGGCAAAAATATCGATGTTCCCATCTCAGTGGATACCAGTAAAACAGCGGTTATGCTTGACGCGATGAAAGTTGGCGCAACTATGATAAATGATGTAAATGCACTTAAAGCAGATGGCGCAATCGATGCTGCTATTGAAACTGATTCATGGGTCTGCTTAATGCATATGAAGAATCAGCCCAGAGTAATGCAAAAATCTCCCTCATATGAAAATGTAATCGAAGAAGTAAAAGACTTTTTGTTATCACGCGCAAATTTATGCATAAAATCAGGAATACAAAAAAATAAGATAATAATTGATCCTGGATTTGGGTTTGGGAAAAATCTAAATCATAATTTGAGTTTATTAAAAGACCTTTCAAAGCTATCTTCCGAGGGGTATCCAGTTTTAGTCGGTATTTCAAGGAAATCGATGTTGGGTACAATTACCAATCGTTCTGTCGATAAAAGATTAGCTGGAAGTTTATCTTCAGCACTGATAGCTTTGCAAAAAGGAGCTTCGATACTTCGAGTTCATGATGTGCAAGAAACCAAAGATGTTATTGAAGTATGGCGATCAATTGAAACTTTATAAGAAAAAAAAAGAGGATTTATGCCAAAAAAATATTTCGGCACAGATGGCATAAGAGGAGAAGTTGGCATTCCTCCAATCACTGCTGAGTTCATGCTTAAGTTTGGTTGGGCAGTTGGAAAGGTTCTTGGTGATGCTAAAGGTGGGAATATTTTAGTAGGTAAGGATACAAGAATTTCAGGTTATATGTTTGAATCGGCATTAGTAGCAGGTTTAGCAGCGGCTGGCGTAAACGCAAAATTACTTGGCCCTTTACCTACCCCAGCAATAGCATTTTTAACTAACAAGCTTCAAGCTAATGCTGGAATAGTAATAAGCGCATCTCATAATCCACATTCTGATAATGGCATTAAACTTTTCTCCTCACTTGGCTATAAATTAGCAGATGAAAAGGAAATTGAAATAGAAGAAATGATAGAGACTGACATTCATACAGTCGAATCAAATTATGTTGGAAATGCAAGACGCATAAATGATGCAGGCGAACAATATGTCGATTTTTGTAAATCAACTCTTCCAAGGGATTTTAATTTAGCTGGTTTAAAAATAATCCTTGATTGTGCAAATGGCGCTACATATAAAATTGGCCCTCGATTATTTGAAGACTTAGGGTGTGATTTAGAGATAATTGGTAATGCACCAGATGGATTTAATATAAATAAAGGTGTAGGCGCCACAAAACCACAAAAACTAATTTCAACTGTCATCGAGAAAAAAGCAGATTTAGGTGTAGCCCTAGATGGCGACGGCGATAGGGTTATAATGGTAGATCAGAATGGAGTAGTGCGCGATGGGGATGATATTTTGTACATTCTAGCAAAGTCCAAAAAACGCCAAAAAATTTTTACGGGTAATTTAGTCGGCACATTGATGACTAATTTAGGTTTAGAGATAGCCTTAAGGGATATGGATATTCGCTTAACCAGAACCCAAGTTGGAGATAGATATATTTTTGAATGCTTGCAAGAAAAGAATTGGAGCCTTGGTGGAGAGCCATCTGGCCACATAATATGTTTGGATAAAACGACAACCGGTGATGGACTTATCGCGGCTTTGCAGGTTCTCTGCGAGATGCAAAATAGCAATAAAAATCTAGGCGACCTATGTCTGGGGCTGAGAAAATTTCCACAAAAACTTATAAACGTCGAAATGGAGTCTCATCTTGTAAAAAAGCATATGAGCAGCAATGACGTAAAAGATACAATTACATCTGCTGAGGCTGATTTGGGAGACGAGGGAAGAATATTGATTCGCCCATCAGGAACAGAGCCATTGGTAAGAGTGATGGTCGAGGGGAAAGACATAGATAAGGTCGAAAAAAACGCCCAAGCCATCGCAAATGCTTTGTTGGCTAGACTATAGAGCCTTTGATGCCTCATTGTATCTTTTTTTTAAGAAAAGACGGGTTTTGACGGTTTTTCGGCAAAAACTGCATAAATCTATTCATCAAGCATTGTTTGCGTCTCTAAACCCATTGATCTCGTTATGTCATAACGGTAAAGTGCCTTTCTTATTTTGTATGTTAAGAGGATTAATTATGCGTCAGCCGCTCGTAGCCGGAAATTGGAAGATGAATGGTTCTCCGGAAAGTGTTAAGAGCCTGCTTGATGAACTGGTCTCATCTTCAGTGAATATTAAAAATGTGGAAATTGCAGTTTGTTCTCCTCATATTTTTTTAGGGAATATTCAAGCTCAACTGAAGGATTCTAGAATAGCATATGGTGGTCAAGATTTATCAATTCACCCTTCTGGCGCTTATACGGGTGAAACCTCTGGTGCTATGCTGATCGATTTCGGGTGTAAGTATGTAATTATAGGGCATTCCGAACGAAGGCAATATCACGGAGAAAGTAATAGCATCGTTTCTTCAAAATTTGGAGCTGCATTAAAGTCAAATTTAATCCCAATTTTTTGCATTGGAGAAACTTTAGAGGAGAGGGAAAGTGGAATCATGGAGGACATCCTTTCTGAGCAATTAGACGCAGTGATTAACGATCATGGAGTCGACAAGCTCGGGGCGGGGGTTATAGCTTATGAGCCTGTCTGGGCTATAGGAACTGGCAAAACCGCGAGTCCAAGTCAAGCGCAAGAAGTGCACTCTTGGATTAGAAATCGTATTGCGGTTAGCAGCCCAGAAATAGCTGATTCGATAAGAATTTTATATGGCGGAAGCATGAATCCAAATAATGCATCGGATTTAATTGCGGAATCTGATATTGATGGTGGTTTGATTGGTGGTGCATCCCTAAAATCTGTCGATTTTATGGCGATTGCCGAAGCAGCTGATTTGTAAGATTAATAGGGCTTTTTGATGGAAACTATATTAGTAGTCGTACATTTGATTTTGGCAGTTGGGCTTGTAGGATTAGTGTTAATTCAACATGGCAAGGGAGCTGATATGGGTGCAGCATTTGGCTCAGGGGCTTCTGCATCTGTCTTTGGATCAACAGGAGCAGGAAATTTCTTAAGTAGAGCAACTGGCATTTTAGCTGCTTTATTTTTTGCAACTAGCCTCGCTCTTGCTTATTACGCTATGCAGAGCAACGAATCCACATCAGTCTTGGATCAGACCAATGTGCCCAGTCAGGCTGCTGATAGTCTGGTGGATAAAATTGAGGATGTTCCTCAGATACCAGAATCGATCGATACCGAAAGCGACGTTCCTGTTATTCCTGATTGATTCTTATTAGCATTAAAGCCGAAGTGGTGGAATTGGTAGACACGCTATCTTGAGGGGGTAGTGGCGTAAGCCGTGCCGGTTCAAGTCCGGCCTTCGGCACCAAACAAAAGTTGACGGTGTCCAAGTCGATACCGTTTTTTTATGAATGGAAAGAACAAATACTTAATCAATAAAATCAATAAGTTATCTTTCATGACTCATTTGACACCTGCAATCAGGGTGGATATTCTTTTTTATTACTTTATAAAGCTCAAACATTTATTGTTTATGCGATGAAGATGGGGATTTAAAATGCTGGAAAATTATCTACCGGTGTTAATTTTTTTAGGGGTTGGTTTATTTGTCGGGGTCGCGGCCATCGGGATCGGCTTTGCCTTATCGCCCAACAGGCCCGACAGTGAAAAACTATCTCCTTACGAATGTGGTTTTGAAGCTTTTGAGGACTCTCGAATGAAGTTCGATGTTCGCTATTACCTGGTAGCTATACTTTTCATTATATTTGACTTGGAGATTGCTTTTTTCTTTCCCTGGGCAGTAGTGCTTGATGATGTTGGTTTAACCGGTTTTTGGGTCATGATGATTTTTTTGGGAGTATTAACCGTTGGGTTTATTTATGAATGGAAAAAAGGAGCTCTAGAATGGGAGTAGAAGGAATACTAGAGCAGGGGTTTGTCACAACAACTGCGGACAAACTTATAAATTGGGCTCGCACAGGTTCGATGTGGCCCATGACTTTCGGCTTAGCTTGTTGCGCTGTTGAAATGATGCATGCAGCAGCTTCAAGATACGATTTAGATAGATTCGGTATTATATTCAGGCCAAGCCCAAGACAATCAGATGTAATGATTGTTGCCGGCACTCTAGTCAATAAGATGGCACCCGCTCTACGAAAAGTTTATGATCAAATGGCTGAGCCCAGATGGGTCATTTCGATGGGTTCATGCGCAAACGGCGGAGGTTACTATCATTACTCCTATGCTGTAGTGAGAGGGTGTGATCGCATAGTTCCGGTTGACGTATACGTCCCTGGGTGCCCTCCTACGGCAGAGGCTCTGTTGTATGGAATCATTCAATTGCAAAATAAAATCCGTCGGACCAACACGATTGCTCGGTAGTCGGATAAGTTAGGCAACGATAATGAATACAGAATTACGTCTCAATCTTCTTGAAAAGAATCTTAGGGTTTTACTTGGAGAAAAAACCTCCATGTCTAGAGATAGAGAGGAAGTAACTATTGTGATCCCAAGAGGTGAGCTTTTGAAAATAATGCAACATCTTAGGAACGACCCAGAATTTTCAATGGAAGTGTGCATAGACGTCTGCGGTATTGATTATTCTACTTACGGTGAGTCAGAGTGGGTTACTAAAGGCGCTGCTAATACTGGCTTTGGTAGGGGAGTCGAGAAAGGTGAGGTTCCAGAGCTTGACCCTTCGAATAGATTTGCAGTCATTTATCATCTTTTATCTATTTCCAAAAATATTAGGCTGAGAGTTAAAACATACTTAGATGCGACCAGGCCGATTGTGGACTCTGTCTCCTCCATTTGGTCAGGAGCCAATTGGTTTGAAAGGGAAGCTTTCGATCTATTTGGAATTATGTTCTCTGGCCACCCGGATTTAAGAAGAATTCTTACTGACTATGGATTCATTGGCCATCCATTTAGAAAAGACTTTCCTTTGAGCGGCCAGGTAGAAATGCGATATGACCCTGAACAAAGTAGAGTCATTTATGAGCCGGTTTCTATTGAACCGCGCACCTTGGTCCCCAGAGTCATCAGAGACGATCTTCGATATGAGGAAGGATGGAAACCTGATGAATTAGAATCAAAAGAGGCCGAGGGTTAGGATAATGTCAGAAATTCGTAACTATACTCTGAACTTTGGCCCACAGCATCCGGCAGCCCATGGTGTATTACGTTTGGTTCTTGAGATGGATGGTGAGGTAATTGAGAGAGCCGATCCCCACATAGGCTTATTGCACCGAGGTACGGAAAAACTTGCTGAGAGTAAACCTTACAATCAATCGATAGGCTATATGGATAGGCTTGATTATGTATCGATGATGTGCAGTGAGCATGGTTATGTTCGAGCTATAGAAAAGTTAGTTGGAGTAGAGGCACCAATAAGGGCTCAATACATCAGAACAATGTTTGATGAGGTCACTCGTATTCTTAATCACCTTATGTGGCTTGGGACTCACGCCTTAGATGTTGGCGCTATGACTACCTTCCTTTATTGCTTCAGAGAACGAGAGGATTTGATGGATTGTTATGAGGCAGTTTCGGGAGCTCGAATGCATGCGACCTATTATCGGCCTGGTGGCGTTTACAGGGATCTGCCAGAGCAAATGACGAGATTTGAGGCGGGAAGATTTTGCAGTGAAAGTGACGCAAAAAGACGGAATGAGTCTAGAGAAGGGTCTTTGCTAGATTTTTTAGAAAATTTTACAAACAGATTCCCTGGGCTCATCGATGAATACGAGACCTTATTGACTGATAACAGGATCTGGAAACAACGTACGGTCGGAATTGGTGTTGTAACACCAGAGCGGGCCCTGCAATTGGGATTTTCAGGGCCCATGGCTAGGGGCTCGGGGATCGAATGGGATTTGAGGAAAAAACAACCCTATGCTGCGTATGACAAAGTTAAGTTTGATATTCCGGTTGGATCTAACGGAGATTGTTATGACAGATACCTCGTTAGGATCGAAGAACTTAGACAATCAACAAGGATAATACAGCAATGTATCGAATGGCTTAGACAAAACGAAGGGCCAATAATGGTTGGAGATCATAAAATAGCACCTCCTAAAAGAGCAGATATGAAGAACGATATGGAAGCACTAATTCACCATTTCAAACTTTTTACAGAGGGTTATTGCCCTCCTCCGGGTGAAACTTATGCGGCTGTTGAGGCTCCAAAAGGAGAGTTTGGTTGTTATATAGTGTCGGATGGAGCAAACAAACCATACCGTTTAAAAGTTCGTGCCCCAGGATTTGCTCATATGGCAGCAATGGATGAAATGGCAAGCGGACACATGTTAGCGGACGTTGTAGCAATTATCGGCACAATGGATGTTGTTTTTGGGGAAATAGACAGATGAATATGCGAAGTCAGCCACAACAAAGGATTTGTAAAAGCGATAATAAAGACGATCTTTTCACTCCTGAGGTTCGAGAAGAGATAGATAATTGGATTTCAAAGTACCCATCTGAATGGCGTCAATCCGCTGTAATGGGAGCGCTAATTGTCGTTCAAGAACACAATGGCGGTAATTTGACACCAGACTTGATGGATCGAGTAGCTGAATATTTAGATATGCCGCCTGTTTCAGTTTACGAGGTGGCAACGTTTTACACAATGTACGAGCATAAGCCTGTTGGTCGGCATAAAATATGCTTATGTTCCAGTATATCTTGCATGATCGGGGGCTCCGATCAGATACGTGACCATATCAAAAGTAAACTCGATATTGACTTCGGTGAAGTGACCAAGGATGGAAAATTTAGCATTAAAGAAGTCGAGTGTCTGGGCGCTTGCGGTGGAGCCCCTATGATGCAAATTGGACATTCTTATTACGAAAATTTAAGCATAGATTCAGTTGACAAAATATTAGACGGGTTGGAGTAATCAATGGCTAACGATGTTTGTTTCAGAACAATACACAAAGATAATTCTTGGACTATCGATTCCTATATTCAGGAAGGTGGTTACGAGGGTCTAAAAAAGATAGCCAAAGAGAAGCTCTCTCAAGAGGCCGTGATAGAAATGGTGAAACAGTCTGGGCTCAGAGGGCGTGGTGGTGCAGGCTTTCCCACTGGCTTGAAATGGAGCTTCATAAACAGGGCCGCACCCGGTGATAAGTATATTGTGTGCAATTCTGACGAGGGCGAACCGGGAACATTCAAAGATAGAGATATTTTGCGTTATAACCCGCATGCTTTAATCGAGGGGATGATCATAGCTGGTTATGCTATCGGGGCGACAATGGGCTATAACTATATTCGGGGAGAATTTTGGGAGCCTTATGAGAGATTTGAATCTGCTCTGGAGGAGGCTAGAAGCGCTGGATTTCTGGGAGGTAATATCCTTGGATTAGACTTTGACTACAATATTCATACACATTTGGGATCCGGGGCCTATATCTGCGGAGAGGAAACAGCCTTACTCGAGTCGATAGAGGGGAAAAAAGGCCAACCAAGGTTTAAGCCACCTTTTCCCGCAATGTTCGGCTTGTACGGTCGCCCAACCGTGATTAACAACACAGAATCTTTAGCCTCTATCCCAGATATAATCAGACAAGGCCCAGAGTGGTTTAAGGGTCTTGGGGTAGAGAACAGTGGGGGAGTGAAGCTTTTTTCCGTATCTGGTAACGTTACTAATCCAGGAAATTTTGAAATGCCTCTCGGAACTCCATTCTCTAAACTCCTTGAACTAGCAGGAGGCATGAAAAACGGCGCCAAATTAAAAGCCGTTATACCGGGTGGATCATCTGCCCCAGTATTGCCTGCTGATGTCATGATGGATTTAAAAATGGATTACGATAGCATCCAAAAAGCGGGTTCAATGCTAGGATCTGGAGCTGTGATAGTTATGGACGATAGCAACTGCATGGTGAAAGTACTGGATCGTATATCCTATTTTTATTACGAGGAATCTTGTGGTCAATGCACGCCATGTAGAGAGGGAACTGGCTGGATGCATCGAGTGGTCCATAGAATCGAAAATGGTAATGGTAAGCCTGAGGATTTGGATCTTCTTGATGATGTTGCTAAAAAGATTATGGGCAAAACAATTTGCGCACTTGGTGATGCGGCCGCAATGCCAGTTGCAAGTTTTGTAAAAAACTTTAGGGATGAATTCGAGCATCACATCAGTCATGGAAAATGTATGGTGTGACCGCTAATGAGCAATGAAAAAATAACAATTGAGGTTGATGGTGAGCAGTTAAATGCCGAGCCAGGCCAAATGTTAATTGAAGTTACTGATGCCGCTGGAATAACAGTACCTAGGTTTTGTTACCACAAACATTTATCGGTAGCAGCAAATTGTAGGATGTGTCTAGTCGAAGTAGAAAAGGCACCTAAACCTCTCCCTGCCTGCGCCACTCCTTGCATGGATGGCATGAAGGTATATACAAAATCCCCAACTGCTAGGGCAGCTCAAAAAGGCACCATGGAGTTTCTCCTAATTAATCATCCGCTCGATTGTCCGATATGTGACCAGGGTGGGGAATGTGAGCTTCAGGATGTTGCAATGGGTTATGGAGGAGATGTTTCAAGATATAGCGAGCGGAAGCGAGTAGTTCGCGATGAGAATTTGGGCCCACTGATTGCAACTGACATGACACGTTGCATTCATTGCACGAGATGCGTACGTTTCGGTGGAGAAGTAGCTGGTCTGCGAGAAATGGGAGCCACGGGACGTGGTGAGCATATGAAAATTGGAGTCTTTATTGAGCAGAGTGTTGCCTCAGAACTTTCAGGCAATATCATTGATTTATGTCCAGTTGGAGCATTGACATCTAAACCTTTTCGGTATCATGCGAGGTCATGGGAATTAACGCAGAGAGATTCAATAGCTCCGCATGATGGGGTCGGCAGTAACCTTCATCTTCACATTAGAAGAGATGAAGTTATGAGGGCCGTTCCCAAGGAGAACGATGATTGTAATCAGACCTGGATTTCGGATCGGGACCGATTTTCATACAGTGGGATTGGTTCGGAAGACAGGATCAAAAGACCGATGGTTAGAGAAAATTCTGTTTTGCGCGAGGCCGACTGGGATGAAGCTCTCCAAATTGCTGCTAAATCTTTGAGAAGTGTACCTGCTTCCCAAGTTGGCGTACTCATTTCACCAAACTCTACATTGGAGGAAATGTATCTTTCGAGCAAGTTAGCGAGGGGAATAGGAAGCGAAAATATCGACTTTAGGCTGAGACAAGTGGATTTCAGAGGCGATAATGCTAATCCAAAACGGCCATGGCTTGGCCAAAGGTTTTCAGAAATAGCCTCTAATGATATTACCTTTTTGATCGGCTCTTGGCTTAGAAAAGACCAGCCTCTTCTTAATCATAGGGTACGACAATCTTATCAATCTGGTGGATCTGTGATGGCACTAAACCCCATTGCATATGATTTTAATTATGAACTAGATATGGAAACGGTTTGCAGTCCGACTGAAATGGTTGGACATCTTGCTGGTATTGCAGATGCTTTAGGTATTGATATAAGCGGATTGCCAGTTATTAAAAAAGAAGATTATGTCTATGCCGCTGAAAAACTTAAAGAGGCTAAGACTGGCCATTTTATTTTAGGAACAGCAGCACTTATGCATCCGGATTTTGCAGTTTTAAGAGGGCTTGTATCTGAAATATCTAAAATTACAAATTTAACTTGGGGCACCGTAGGGTTTGGAGCTAACGACACCGGAGCATGGATGGTTGACGCATACCCATATGGAAATGACGGAAAAAATTCCCAACAAATGTTAGATGGCTCTTGTGAGGCTTTACTTCTGCTAGGCGTTGAGCCCGAAGCTGACACAGCTGATCCTATGAAAACTTTTAAGGCCCTAAGTGACGCCAATGTTATCGCTCTAACAAGCTACATGACTCCCTACCTAGAGAAAACCGCAGATGTAATTTTGCCGATGGGCACATTCGCAGAGACCTCCGGGACGTTTGTCAACCTTCAAGGAGATATCCAAAGTTTTCATGGAGCGGTATCTCCATTGGGAGAATCAAGACCTGGGTGGAAGATTTTGAGAGTTTTAGGAAATCTAACAGACCTTGATGGTTTTGATTACATCGACAGCGTGGAAGTTAGAGACGATGCTGTAAAAGAAAATTCGAGGCAACTTCATGATAATAGTTTGGGTTCATCAGATCAGATTGAGACCTCTTGGAAGAACTCAGGAATTTCAAGAATCGGTGGAGTGCCGATGTATGCCACCGATGCCATTGTAAGAAGATCTCCTGCGCTTCAAAGAACACCAGACACTTGGTCAGACAAAGCAAGAATAAACAATCAAATGGCAGAGGGGCTGAGTGTCCAAGATGGAGACTCTGTTCGGATAACACAAGGAGATGGCGTTGCCAAGGTGAAGATAAAAATTGACAACGGTGTTCCAGATGATTGTGTATGGCTTCCAGCTGCGCTTTCAACTTCTCGTCATCTTGGATGCAGTTTTGGCGAAGTTCGAGTGGAGAAAGGATAAATGGAAAGTCTTATATCACTCTGGAATAACCTTCCGATAGTTGTCCAAATCCTTTTCAAGATTGTAGCCATAATGGTGCCGCTTTTAATTCTTGTCGCTTATTATACGTACGCGGAAAGAAAAGTAATCGGACACATGCAAGTAAGAATGGGCCCCAATAGAGTGGGTTTTTTTGGTTTTAGACTTTTTGGCTTAGGTCAACCCATAGCAGACGCCGTAAAACTGATGTTTAAAGAAATAATCATTCCGACTGGCGCCAACAAACTTCTATTTTTGATTGCCCCTATGTTATCTATCGCACCTGCATTGGCAGCTTGGGCGGTTTTTCCTTTCGATAGCGGACTGGTGTTGGCGGACATAAATGCTGGTCTCTTATACATTTTGGCTCTCACATCGTTAGGGGTCTATGGAGTCATCATAGCCGGTTGGGCGTCTAATTCGAAGTATTCTCTTCTTGGTGCTTTGCGCTCGGCTGCTCAAATAGTTGCATATGAAATTGCTATGGGATTTGCTCTAGTAGGCGTTCTTGTTGCCAGTGGAAGCTTAAACTTAGGTCAAATTGTAGAGTCACAAAGTGGAAGTATATTGCACTGGTTTTGGTTGCCCTTGCTGCCTCTGTTTGTCATATATTTTATTTCCGGCGTAGCGGAAACTAATAGAGCGCCTTTTGATGTTGCTGAAGGAGAATCTGAGATCGTAGCTGGTTTCCATGTTGAGTACTCTGGTATGACTTTTGCTGTATTTTTCCTTGCAGAATATGCAAATATGATTTTGATAGCTGCACTATCAGCCCTTATGTTTTTAGGAGGCTGGCTATCTCCCTTTCAAGGAACATATTTTGAGGCAATGTTCGAATGGGTTCCTGGATTTTTTTGGCTTTTAATTAAAACATTCTTTTTTATGTTCTTGTTTTTATGGTTCCGAGCAACTTTTCCCCGCTATCGATATGATCAGATAATGCGTTTAGGCTGGAAAGTATTTATCCCAATAACAATAGTTTGGGTGTTTGTTATTGGTTTAATGAGGGTTCTACATGTACCATGGTGGTTTGATTGAGGTCAAAATACGAAAAATGCTCAAAATAATAAAAAATTATCTCCAAAGCTTGTTTCTGTATGAGCTTTTCAAAGGGCTAAGCTTAACTGGTCGTTATATGGTTACAAAGCCATTCACCCTTGAGTACCCTGAGGAAAAAGCACCTGTTTCTCCTAGATTCAGAGGCCTTCATGCTCTCAGGAAATATCCAAATGGGGAAGAGAGATGTATAGCGTGTAAATTATGTGAGGCAGTGTGCCCCGCCCTGGCGATAACGATAGAGGCTGAACCTCGTGAAGATGGCTCCAGAAGAACCACTCGTTACGACATCGATTTATTCAAGTGCATCTTTTGTGGATTTTGTGAAGAATCTTGTCCAGTAGATTCAATAGTGGAAACAAGAATGTATGAGTATTGTTTTTTTGAGCAAGGAGAGCAAATAATGACAAAAGATAAACTTCTCGCCATGGGCGATAGATACGAAAGTCAATTAGCTTCGGATAGGGTCGCTCAATCTTCAGTGCGATAAGGAATCATGTATGAGTTTTGAACAAATTCTATTTTACATGTTTTCTGGATTCTTGATCTTATCTGGAGGGATGGTAATCACCAGAAATAATCCCGTGCATGCAGTTCTATTCCTTGTCCTCGCTTTTTTTAATGCCGCTGGCCTTTGGATGTTAGCGGAAGCTGAGTTTCTGGCGATCGCACTAGTTCTTGTTTATGTCGGAGCTGTAATGGTGCTCTTTCTATTTGTAGTTATGATGTTAGATATTAATCTAGCTGAATTAAGAGCTGGTCTGGTAAGAAATGCACCTGCGGCATTTATTGTTTCAGCCATTATGGTGATTGAGTTAATTTTTGTAGTCGGCCCAAATCGATTTGGATTAGATCAGTATCAAGTACCTGTACCAAAATCAGCAGATTACAATAATACGGCTGAGCTGGGCTTATCCTTATTTACTGAGCATGTTTACGCGGTAGAGATCGCTTCGGTCATATTGTTGGTTGGTATAATTGCAGCCATTAGTTTGACGCTTAGACAACGTCCGGAAACAAAATATCAGGACCCTAGTAGTCAAGTTACTGTGAAAGCAAAAGATCGATTAAAAATAATAAAAATGGACTCGGAGTAAGTTATTTTGATTGCCTTATCGGACTATCTGATTGTAGCCGCAATACTATTTTCAATAAGTGTTGCCGGCATTTTCCTCAACCGAAAGAATGTTATACTTTTACTTATGTGTATAGAGTTAATGCTCTTGGCTGTAAATATAAACTTCATCGCGTTTTCTCATTTTCTAGGAGACATACAAGGACAAATTTTTGTATTCTTCATTCTCACTGTCGCAGCTGCTGAGGCTGCTATTGGTTTAGCAATATTGGTTGTCCTATTCCGTACTCGAAAGACCATCAATGTGGCAGACTTAGATACTCTCAAGGGCTAGGGCTTTATCTCCATGGAAAATATTCTCTTAACAATCGTATTAAGTCCTCTTGTGGGTGCAATTATTTCTGGGTTATTTAGAAATCATATAGGCCCAAAGGGTTCACATTGGTGCACTATAATTGGAGTCGCAATATCTTGCATCTTATCCCTTTACATACTTTGGGAACATACATTTAATGGAGCATCGGTCTATAACCAAACTGTTTATACTTGGATGGTTATTGATGGCATAAGTTTTGAAATCGGATTCCTTATCGATCGGTTAAGCGCAATGATGATGAGTGTTGTGACATTTGTGTCACTAATGGTTCACATTTATACCGTTGGCTACATGAAAGGTGAGCAAGGGTATGAGAGATTCTTTAGTTATATTTCTCTCTTTACATTTTCAATGCTGATGTTGGTAATGTCTAATAATTTCTTGCAACTCTTCTTTGGATGGGAAGCTGTCGGCCTCGTTTCTTATTTGTTGATTGGATTTTATTTTAAGAAGGAATCAGCAATCTTTGCGAACATGAAAGCTTTTTTGGTAAATAGGGTAGGAGATTTTGGTTTCATATTAGGCATTGCCGCGATCGTGATGTACTTAGGAACGATGGATTATTATGAGGCGTTTGATAGAGCTCCCCAGTTTGCCAATGATACTATTAGTATCATTGGCAACTATGAATGGTCGCTGATGACCGTTGTCTGTATTCTCTTATTTATCGGCGCAATGGGCAAATCTGCGCAAGTTCCTCTCCATGTATGGCTACCAGACTCAATGGAGGGGCCGACACCAATATCGGCATTGATTCATGCTGCAACTATGGTCACAGCCGGCATCTTTATGGTAGCTAGAATGTCTCCGATATTTGAATTATCTGAAACAGCCTTATCGTTCATTTTGATAATAGGCGCCACTACAGGATTTTTCATGGGCTTAATAGGAATTATACAAAATGATATTAAGCGTGTGGTGGCATATTCAACACTCAGTCAGCTTGGATATATGATCGCGGCACTGGGCGTATCTGCATATGCTGCTGGTTTATTTCATTTGATGACTCATGCATTTTTTAAAGCATTATTATTTTTAGGTGCTGGTTCCGTGATCATGGGAATGCATCATGATCAAGATATTCGGAATATGGGGGGAATAAGAAAGTTCATGCCTGTAACGCATTGGACAGCATTACTTGGCTCCCTGGCTTTGATTGGCTTCCCAGGATTTTCTGGGTTCTTTTCTAAAGATGCCATTATCGAAGCTGTGCATTATTCTGAAAGTTTTGGTTCAACATATGCCTATGTTGTGTTGGTGGCTGGCGTTTTTGTAACTGCGCTATACAGCTTTAGAATGTATTTTTTAGTTTTTCATGGCCAGGGGCCGAGAGATGAGCATGCAAAGACTCATCTTCATGAATCACCTTGGGTTGTAACCTTGCCCCTAATCTTGCTTGCCATACCATCGGTTTTAATAGGGTACTTTACCGTTGGTCCAATGGTTTTTGGGGACTTCTTTGAAGGAATTTTATATGTCGATCCATCGCATAATGCACTTGCAAAAATAGACTTTGTGAATGCCCCTTCGTTTATGGTTCATTCGTTATTCACACTACCTCTTTATTTGGCTTTGGGTGGTGTTTTTCTGTCTTGGTTTATTTTTATAAAAAAACCTGAAATTGCAGGATGGATGAGGGATCGTTTTGCGGTGCTTTATAATATTCTCGATAAAAAGTACGGATTCGATGAATTCAATCAAATAGTTTTTTCTAATGGGTCAAGATTTATAGGCAGTTTTTTATGGAAATTTGGAGACAAAACTTTGATAGATGGATTAGCTGTTGACGGCTCTGCTCGCTCTGTCGGTTGGCTTGCTTCGGTAATTCGTTTTATTCAGACTGGTTTTTTGTATCATTATGCCTTTGCAATAATTATCGGTCTTTTAGCTTTGCTAACTTGGTTTGTGATACGTTAATTTAGGATAATAAAAATAATAATGACTTTTGAGTGGCCTATACTTAGCTCTATCATATGGATACCGATTCTTGGTGGTTTTTTGGTACTTGCAATCGGCGATAGGGCTGCAAATTTATCTCGATGGACCGCATTGCTTGTTGCTACTATTACTTTTTTAGTCAGCGTCCCTCTCTACTTTCATTTCGATATAAATACTTCACAAATGCAATATGTGGAGCTGTTACCGTGGATTTCTAATTTTAATGTTAATTACTATCTCGGAGTTGATGGTATTTCTATGCCATTGATAATACTTACAACGTTTATTTCGATTCTCGTAATAATTGCAGGATGGGAGGTTATTCAATATAAACCCTCACAATACATGGCGGCTTTCTTAATAATGGAAGGGGTAATGGTAGGTGTTTTTTGTGCTTTAGATGCCATGCTCTATTATGTATTCTGGGAAGCGATGCTAATTCCAATGTTCATTATCATCGGGATATGGGGTGGCCCTAGAAGAGTATATGCAACAATAAAATTTTTCTTATACACTTTCCTTGGATCTGTGTTCATGTTGGTCGCATTGATATACATGTATTTTAAATCTGGATCGATGGAAATACTTGCATTTCATACATTGAAACTTAATTTAAATGAACAAATTTTAATTTTTATTGCTTTTCTTCTTGCCTTTGCGGTTAAAGTCCCAATGTGGCCTGTTCATACGTGGCTGCCAGACGCTCATGTTGAGGCGCCCACAGGCGGTTCGGTAATACTTGCTGCAATAATGCTTAAGATCGGGGGTTATGGATTTTTGAGATTTAGTCTTCCAATTGCTCCCGATGCCAGTGAAACCCTGGACTGGATAATGATTTCTATGTCATTAGTCGCGGTTGTCTATATCGGTTTTGTTGCCCTAGTTCAGAGCGACATGAAAAAACTTATAGCCTACTCCTCAATTGCTCACATGGGCTTTGTCACACTTGGCTTCTTTATCGTTTTTATGATCATGACAAATCCATCCGTTAATTCTGGGGCAGATTTAGCCCTACAGGGCGGGATGGTACAAATGGTATCCCACGGATTCATTTCAGCAGCGATGTTTTTATGTGTAGGAGTTTTGTATGACAGATTACACAGTAGGGAGATTGTAGACTATGGTGGAGTGGTGAATGTAATGCCCTGGTTTGCTGCTTTCATGGTTTTCTTTTCTATGTCAAATGCTGGGTTACCTGGAACCTCAGGTTTTGTGGGAGAGTTTATGGTCATATTAGCCTCATTCCGAGCAGACTTTTGGCTTGCTTTTTTAGCTGCTACAACCCTTATCATAGGAGCTGCATATACTTTATGGATGGTAAAGAGAGTAGTTTTTGGTGAAATAAAGTCTGATAAAGTTGCCGAATTGAACGATATAACTTTTAGAGAGGGTTTGATTCTCTCCACTTTAGCAATCGCGGTTTTAGCTCTAGGACTATGGCCCGCGCCCTTAATAGAGGTAATGAATGCCTCAGTCGCTAATTTAGTGAATCATATAAGTGTTAGTAAGCTTTAGGAAAAGAGGCTGGAATTTTTATGACTTATAACCTAATTAATTTGATGCCAATAATGCCCGAAATCTTCATTTTGTGCGCCTCATGCCTCGTTTTGGTTATAGATTTATTTCTTAAAAAAGAAAATTTTTTAGTTACCTATTTTCTTAGCCTTGCAACCTTAGCTTGCACGATAGTGATTATAATTTATTCAGATAGTGTAGAGACTAAAATAATTTTTGATGGAAGTTTTATAAGAGATTCGATGTCAGATTTATTAAAGATTTCATTACTTGTTGCGACCTGCTTTGTAATGGTTTATGCAAAAGACTATCTGGTACAACACGATATATTTAGGGGAGAGTATTACACTCTTACATTATTCGGCGCCCTCGGTATGATGATCATGTCATCAGCGTATAGTTTTCTAACTGTCTATTTAGGTTTAGAACTATTAGCTCTGAGTATGTATGCGCTAGTAGCATTTGACAGAGATTCAAAAAAAGGATCAGAGGCTGCCATGAAGTATTTCGTATTGGGAGCAATTGCTTCGGGGATGCTCCTTTATGGAATTTCGATGCTTTATGGTGCAACTGGAGAATTGAGTTTTTCCGAGGTAGCAAAGGCTATCAGTATTCAAGATCGCAATGATATGGTGCTCATTTTTGGGTTAGTTTTTATTGTAATTGGAATTGCCTTTAAATTTGGAGCAGTTCCCTTTCACATGTGGGTACCAGATGTTTACCATGGTGCGCCAACAGCTGTTACGTTATTATTAGGTAGTGCGCCAAAAATAGCAGCATTTGCTCTAGCTATAAGATTATTAGTGGATGGCATGCAAGGGCTCTCTCAACATTGGCAAGATATGTTAATAATCTTGACGTTACTCTCTCTGGCAATTGGTAATATCATTGCAATTGCCCAAGAAAATTTAAAACGCATGTTGGCTTATTCAACAATCGCACATGTAGGATTCATCTTTCTTGGCATAGCCGCCGCAAACGATAAAGGTTATGGGGCTGCGTTATTTTATACTATTGTTTACGCCGTGACTGCAGCTGGAGGTTTTGGTGTTCTGGCAATGCTCAGCAGAAAAGGATTTAAGGCAGAAAAACTAACAGATCTTTGTGGGCTTAACGACAGGAGCCCTTGGATGGCGGCTATGATGGGCCTAATTTTATTCTCGATGGCCGGTGTTCCACCAACAGTTGGATTTTTTTCAAAATTATTTGTTCTTGAATCCATAATTAGCATTGACATGGTTTGGTTAGCTTCAGCTGCCGTTTTCTTTTCAATAATTGGAGCATATTATTACCTTCGGGCAATAAAAATGATGTATTTTGATAAGCCGATTGATAATGCGAAATTTGAGATTTCAATCGATAGTAATGTTGCTTTATCGATAAATGGCCTATCTCTTCTTGGTTTCGGCTTGTTTCCAGCGGCACTCTTTAACGCTTGTCGGGCTGCCTTCGGAAGCTGACAAGGACATAACTAATCATCCCCCTTGATTAGAATAAGCCGTGTCTGTACGATTCAGTGTTTCAGATGCGGGGTGGAGCAGTCTGGCAGCTCGTCGGGCTCATAACCCGAAGGTCGTAGGTTCAAATCCTGCCCCCGCTACCAAACATCGCGTAAATAGGCTGCTTTTGCAGCCTGTTTTTTAAATAAAAATCTATTTTTTTGTATAAAGTTCAATTTATAACAGTTTAATTGACCTTAATACGAAATCTCTCTAAACTTTAGTTTAGGAATTTAGACAGTAATTACTGTCTTGAAGCATCTATTTTTTGTAATTTATGCTTACATCCCCTCAGGGGGGTTTTTATTACGAGTGACATAGTTTTTTTGGTCACGTAATTAGGGAATGGGCCTTGAGCCCATTTTTTGTGTTTGAATGTAATGCAAAAGGTAAAAAAAAGTATAGAGGCGCTAATTGAGAAAACTATTGACTCATTTGGTTATGAGCTCTGGGGTATCGAGTTTTTTGTAAATAAATCAGGCCCTCTGCTTAGAATTTATATAGAAGTCGAGGGTGGAGTAGAAATCTCCCACTGTGAAAAAGTAAGTAGACAAATTAGTGCAATATTTGATGTAGAAGAAATTATGAAAAGTGAATATACGCTGGAAGTTTCTTCACCTGGCCTTGATCGACCACTTTTTAAAGAGTCTCAGTATTTAAAATATGTAGATAGCAAGGTTCAATTAAAATTGATAAAAAGCGAACTAAATCAGAAAAATTTTTCCGGTATTATCAAAGGCGTAAATGATGGCAATCTTAAAATTTTTACTGATGGACAATTAAAAGAATTAGTTATAGAAAATATTGAAAAGGCCAAGCTGGTGCCAAATTTTCAAACGGAAAATAAAATATGAATAAAGAGATATTGCTTGTAGTGGATGCAGTTTCAAACGAAAAAGGTGTGGAGAAGGAAATTATTTTCCAGGCAATTGAGGCTGCTTTAGCATCTGCAACCCGTAAAAAAAATGGTGGTGACATCGATGTTAGGGTTCAAATCGATCGCTCAACTGGCGATTATGAAACCTTTCGAAGGTGGATGGTTATGGATGACTCTGAAACCCAAGTGCTCGAGAATCCTATGTCAGAAATAACGCTGTCAGCAGCTAAATCAGAACAGCCTGAAATTGATGTTGGTGGCTATATAGAAGATGAAATTGATTCGATTGAATTTGGTCGAATTGCAGCCCAGACAGCGAAACAAGTAATTGTGCAAAAAGTTCGAGAAGCAGAGAGAGCTAAAGTGGTTGAAGCTTTTAATGATCAAGTCGGACAACTGATTACGGGTACTGTAAAGCGAGCTGAGAGGGGAACTATCATTCTAGATTTAGGAAACCATGCAGAGGCCCTTGTCCCTAAGAGTGAAGTAATACCAAAAGAGCCGGTAAGGGTCGGAGATCGTATGCGGGGCTATTTATACGAAGTAAGATCTGAAGTAAGAGGCCCTCAGCTTTTTGTATCCAGGACTGCTCCCGAGTTACTTATTGAGCTTTTTAAACTAGAAGTGCCCGAGGTAGGAGAAGGATCGATTGACATTATAGGCGCAGCACGCGACCCAGGCTTACGCGCAAAAATAGCGGTTAAAGCTAAAGATCCTCGTATCGATCCGGTTGGGGCTTGTGTAGGTATGCGGGGTTCTCGAGTCCAAGCGGTGTCAAATGAACTAGGGGGAGAGAGGGTAGATATTATTCTTTGGAATGACAATGCCGCTCAATTTGTAATTAATGCAATGTCTCCAGCGGATGTGACATCCATCGTTGTTGATGAGGACAACAATAGCATGGATATTGCAGTAAAGGATGAAAACCTTTCCCAGGCGATTGGTCGAGGTGGTCAGAACGTTCGATTAGCTAGTCAATTGACGAACTGGGAACTGAATGTAATGAGCGAAGAGCAAGCCCAAGAAAAAAATGAAGCTGAAGCCCAAGTCTATATTAAAAAGTTTATGGAAGAATTAGATGTGGATGAGGAAGTAGCTGCGATACTTGTTCAAGAGGGTTTTACAACCGTAGACGAGGTGGCTTATGTAGAAGTTGCGGAAATGTTAGCGATTGAAGAGTTTGATGAAACTATTGTTGAGGAGCTCCGAAACCGCGCTAATGATGCTCTTCTGACAAAGGCAATCGCAAAAGAGGAAGTTTTGAGTGACTCGGAGCCCGCCGATGATTTATTAAATATGAAGGGTATGGATGAGCAACTTGCCTATCAAATGGCCGCTAGGGGTATTGTTACTATGGAAAATCTCGCGGACTGTTCAGTTGATGAATTGATGGAAATTGAAGAAATGAATGAGAAAAAAGCTGGTGAATTGATTATGGAAGCTCGCGCTCCATGGTTTGCTCAAGAGGAAGGATAGGGAGAAGTTATAGAATGAGTGAAGTAACCGTAAGTCAGCTTGCCTCAGATGTCGGAATACCGATAGATCGTTTGCTAAAGCAATTAAATGATGCTGGTTTAAAAAAGCAATCAGCAGATGATGTGATATCAGAACAAGAAAAAGTAGAGTTGCTTAATCATCTTAGGCGTAGCCATGGAAAGACTGAAAAAGAAATGGGAGAGAGCAATTCAAAAAAAGTAACGTTAAAGCGCCGCACGACAAGTGAGCTTAGAGTTTCCTCTACAAGCACGGGCCGCACTGCCCCAAGGGGCACTCCCACAAGAACAGGAAAAACTGTAAGTGTTGAAGTTCGACGCAAGCGAACCGTAGTTAAGAAAAACACAGAGTCAATTCCTGACAGCAAGAAAGAAGCATTAGAGGAACTTCAGGCTGCTAAAGATGCATTAGCAGATCAGCAAGCACAAAAAGATGCCTCAGCAGCCCACGAGGAAGCACGATTAAAAGTTATCGAAGAAATGCGACTTCAAGAAGAGAAAGATCGTGAAAATTCAGACCTAAAGAAAGAGGAGAAAATAGATTTTGGAATAAAGCCAGATAAGAAAATTAAATCCTCAGAAAAGAATGTAAAAAATGAAGTTTCTGAAAAACAACAAGGAAAAGAAAAGGAGAAAGTTAAGCGCCCAAAAAGAATGCGCGCTGCTCCGACTGAATCGAAAGATAGTGAGGATGAGCGAGATCGTTCTAGAAAAGGTTCTGGTCGAAGAAGAGAGCTTCATGTTGCAGATGAAAAACGAGGTAAAAGAAGCAAAAGCAGTAAAAAAACTAAGGAAGTCTCCCCAGATTCTCAGCATGGATTTCAGAAACCAGTAGAGCCAAAAAAATTAACCATTGAGGTTCCTGAAACTATCACGGTAGCGGACTTAGCTCAGAGTATGTCGGTAAAAGCGGCTGAAGTAATTAAAGTATTGATGGGCATGGGCATGATGGTCACCATAAATCAAGTTCTCGATCAAGAGACAGGAATGCTACTGGTGGAGGAAATGGGCCATGATGCAATAATCGCGAAAGATGACGATGCTGAAGTTGAAATTTTGTCCGCTGTTGATGATGAGTTAGAATTAGGAGAAAAAGTTCCCAGAGCGCCAGTGGTGACCATTATGGGACATGTTGATCATGGTAAGACTTCACTCCTTGATTATATTCGAAAGAGTCGCATAACTTCTGGAGAGGCGGGAGGCATTACCCAGCATATAGGCGCATACCATGTTAATACAAATAAAGGGATAATTACTTTTTTAGATACTCCTGGCCATGCAGCATTCTCTGCGATGCGAGCTCGAGGAGCTAAAGCTACTGATATTATTATTCTTACCGTTGCTGCAGATGATGGGGTCATGCCTCAAACAAAGGAAGCAATTCAACATGCACGAGCCTCAGGCGTTCCATTAATTATCGCAATAAATAAAATGGACAAAGAGGACGCAGCTCCTGACCGAGTAATGCAGGAGTTGGTCTCAGAGGAAGTGATTCCAGAGGAATATGGAGGGGATACTCAATTTTTGCGAGTTTCGGCTCATACAGGACAGGGAATAGATGAATTACTTGAGGCGATACTTCTTCAGGCTGAAGTTTTAGAATTAGATGTCGTTGCAAATGGACCAGCGAAAGGCATAATCGTTGAATCTAGTCTTGATAAAGGTAGGGGCCCAGTTGCAACTGTTTTAGTTAATTCGGGTACCTTGAAAATGGGGGATCCAATTGTTTCCGGGAGTGAATTTGGGAGAGTGAGGGCTCTATTTGATGAAAATGGAATGCAGACAAAAGAGGCAGGTCCATCAATTCCTGTAGAAGTACTCGGTCTATCCGGCGCCCCTCATGCAGGTGATGATTTGGTTGCCGTGGCGGATGAGAGGAAAGCCAGAGAGGTAGCTGAGCTGAGACGTGATCGTTTGAGAGAGGGTCGAATCGCCGAACAAAAAGCTGCAAAGTTGGATCAAATGTTCTCAAGGATGGCAGAAGGTGAAATTTCATTTGTGAATTTGATTATTAAAGCCGATGTGCAAGGTTCGGTAGAGGCTTTAAATGAGTCACTTATGAAGATTCAAGCAGATGAAGCTAAAGTTAAGATAGTAGCTGCTGGAGTCGGAGGAATAAATGAATCAGATGCAAATTTAGCGATGACCTCAAATGCCGCCCTTATTGGATTCAATGTTCGTGCCGATGCTTCAGCTAGAAGAGTTATAGAGGAAAATTCTATTGACCTTCGCTATTACAGTATTATATACGAGGTGATCGATGATATTCGAAAAGCTATTTCTGGATTACTCTCACCAGATGTAAAAGAGGAAATAATTGGGCTAGCAGAAGTCAAAGAAGTTTTTCGCTCCTCAAAGCTGGGTGCCATAGCCGGCTGCATGGTCATAGAGGGAACTGTGCGACGTTCAGCTCCAATACGAGTTCTCAGGGAGAATGTAGTGATATATGAAGGAGAGCTAGAGTCCTTGAGACGCCACAAAGATGATGTTAATGATGTAAAAGCAGGAACTGAATGTGGGATCGGTGTGAAAAATTACAATGATGTGAAGGAAGGAGATCAAATAGAAGTATTTGAGAGGACTGAGGTCGCTCGTGAAATCTAACATCTGGTTGGTTTAACAAATGCGTGAATTTGGTCGTGAGGAGCGGGTAGGAGCTGAAATACATAGGGTGTTAGCGTCACTACTATCTGACGAAATTCGGGATCCACGTTTAAATGATATCAATATACTGGAGGTTCGCGTGGTGCGAGATCTCTCTTATGCTCGAGTTTTTTATGTCCTTACCGATAAAAATCAAATCTCTGATGTTGAAAAAGCACTTATTAAAGCCTCAGCATTTCTCAAAAAAAGACTGGGTGAAATGATAAATTTAAGAAGCGTGCCAAAGTTAAAATTTGAATATGATTTCTCATCAGAGCGAGGATTGAAGCTTTCATCGCTTATCGAAGAGGCAATTGATATTGATAACTCACATCGTCAAAATAACGAAGAAAAATAAAACTAAGAAATAAGTGACTAAGCCGAATAAAAAAATTAAAAATAGAGACATTAATGGAGTCCTTTTATTGGACAAACCATTAGGTTGTAGTTCAAATAGCGCTTTACAAAAAGTGAAAAGATTATATCAAGCGAAAAAGGCAGGGCATACAGGTAGCCTTGACCCTTTAGCAAGTGGGATGCTGCCTATATGTTTCGGTTCAGCCACAAAGCTCTCTGCATTTTTATTAGATGCCGATAAAGATTATTGGGTGAGGGTAAAAATGGGTGAAAAAACTGAAACCGGTGACGCCGAGGGTAAGGTGATTAAAAAAAGATCTATAACAGGCATCAATGAGGGACTAATTTTAGAAGCCTTGGATAATTTTAAGGGAGAGATTTTACAAACACCACCAATGTTTTCAGCAATAAAGCACAAAGGTAAAAGACTCTATGAGCTTGCAAGAGAGGGTGTTGTAGTTGAGCGCAAGCAGAGAGAGATTACTATACATAAATTACAATTATGCAACCTTGAATCAAACTTTTTTGATCTGCATATTTCGTGCTCAAAAGGCACATACGTAAGAACTCTGGCGGAGGATATAGGCGAAACACTTGGATGCGGAGCCCATGTTTCGGAACTCAAAAGAGAAAGAGTCGGTCCTTATAAAAAGTCCGATATGATTACATTGGACGTCATACTCGATAAAGCCGATGAGAGTTTCGAGGCTTTAGAAAGACTCCTACTGCCTATCGACTCAGCATTGAGCAGTTGGCCTGCTCTTTCTCTAAATTCAGATTCGGCGTATTACCTAAAAACAGGCCAAGCAGTCATGGTTCCCAAGGCCCCTACCGAAGGATGGGTCAGATTATATGAGGAAACAGATAAATTTATTGGCATAGGACAAGTAGAGGATGATGGAAAAATCGCCCCTAAACGACTTATGATGAAATAATAAGAGCTTTAATTGTTTGTACTAGGCAGGAAAGTGTAATTTCGTAAAAAAAAGATTTAATTTGCTGACTTTTTTTCAAATTTCCGGCAAAATAAGACAATAAAAAATTTAAGATACCTGAACTCATTGTCGGGGTCTTGTAGAGAGTGAATAGTTGGAGGAAGGCATGTCAATGAGCGCAAAAGACAAGGCAGCAATTATTGCTGAATACGGAAAGGGTCCGGATGATACTGGCTCAACCGAAGTGCAAGTTGCTCTACTTTCTGCTCGCATCGCAGATTTAACACCCCATTTTCAAGAACATAATAAAGATCATCATTCCCGCCAAGGCTTAGTCCGATTAGTAAATCAAAGACGAAAGTTGCTTGACTATCTAAAAGCAAAAAATGTGGAAGCGTACCGCGAATTGATCAAGAAGCTTGGTTTAAGAAGATAAAATACCTGCATTAACCACAAGGTTGAGGATTGCCCGTGAACCCAATAAAAAAAGAATTTCAGTATGGTAATAACACAATTACTATAGAGACTGGTGAGATTGCTCGCCAAGCAGATGCCGCGATAATGATTGATATGGATGGAACAGTTATTCAGTGTACTGTGGTAGCCGAGAAGGGAGAAGGCAAGGAAAGAGACTTTTTCCCGATGACAGTTGATTACCAGGAAAAAACTTACTCAGCTGGTGTGATTCCGGGAGGGTTCTTCCGTAGAGAGGGTCGCCCGTCGGAAAAAGAAATTCTAACAGCCAGGTTGATCGATAGGCCAGTGCGCCCACTGTTCCCAAAAAATTTTACTAAAGAAGTACAAATTATTTGTACCGTTATGTCGCTAAATCCAGATGTTGATCCTGAAATACCTTCGCTACTTGGCGTGTCTGCGGCACTTGCAATATCAGGGCTTCCCTTCGATGGACCCATAGGGGCAGCTCGAGTTGGTTATAAAGGTGGAGATTTTGTTCTCAATCAACCAGAGACCGGCCTTTGCGAGGCATCTGATTTGGACTTAGTCGTATCAGGCACAAAAGACGCTGTTCTTATGGTGGAATCTGAAGCAAGAGAGCTTTCAGAGGATGTCATGTTGGGGGCTGTTTTGTTCGGTCACGAGCAGATGCAAGTGGCAATAAAAGCAATAGAAGAGTTGGCTAAAGAAGTTGCCAAACCTATTCAGGCGGTAGAAGAAAAGACTGCAAATGAAAATCTCAAGGCTTTAGTAGAGAAATTGTGTAAGGATAAAATAAGCGCTGCATATCAGATAGCAGATAAAATAGATAGATATACTGCAATGGACTCGACCAAGTTAGAAGCGATTCAATCGATATGTGATCAAGATGACTCCGAATACTCCTCCGCAGAAGTTGAAAATGAAATTAGTAAAATAAAAAAATCGGTCGTCAGAAGCAGAATTCTTGCCGGGGAGCCTAGGATCGATGGGCGTGATACAAAAACTGTCCGTCCCATTACAGTCAGAACCGGAATATTGCCCCGAACTCATGGTTCGGCACTATTTACTCGAGGAGAAACTCAAGCGTTAGTCGTCACTACTCTTGGCACCGAGCGAGACTCACAAATTATCGACGCTCTAGGCGGGTCATATAAAGATCCTTTTATGCTTCACTACAATTTTCCACCATTTTGTGTCGGAGAAATGGGAAGAGTTGGAAGTCCTAAGCGACGTGAAATAGGCCACGGTAGATTAGCAAAGAGAGGTGTTCTTGCTTGTATGCCAAGCTTAATTGATTTTCCTTACTCTATAAGAGTTGTTTCAGAGATTACAGAATCAAATGGTTCTTCTTCAATGGCTTCGGTATGTGGAACTTCATTATCTCTTATGGACGCTGGGGTTCCTTTAAAATCACCTGTTGCCGGCGTAGCTATGGGCCTCATCAAAGAGGGAGAAGATTTTGCTGTTTTGACTGATATATTAGGCGATGAAGATCATTTAGGAGATATGGATTTTAAAGTTGCTGGCACAAAAGATGGTATTAATGCCCTTCAGATGGATATAAAAATTAATGGTATTACTAAAGAAATCATGGAAATTGCGCTTAATCAGGCAAAAGTGGGCCGCATGGATATTTTAGAAGAAATGAGTAATGCGATAAGCAGCCCTCGAGAGGAGATGTCGGAACATGCTCCAAGAATTGCAACTTTTAAAATTAATCCAGATAAAATAAGAGATGTAATAGGCAAAGGTGGAGCAACAATTAGAGGAATTACTGAGGAAACAGGAGCTACTGTCGATATAACCGATGACGGAACAGTAAAAATATTTTCTGTAGATAAAATAGCTGGAGATGAAGCTAGGAAGAGGGTGGAGCTTATTATTGCAGACGTAGAGGTGGGTACGATTTATGAAGGAAAAGTTGCCAGACTTATGGATTTTGGTGCCTTTGTTAACATCCTGCCTGGTAAAGATGGGCTAGTTCATATCTCACAAATCTGTGAAGAGCGCGTTGAAAAAGTAAGTGATAAGTTAGCAGAAGGCGATGTTGTAAAAGTTAAAGTATTAGAAATAGATAAACAGGGTAGGATCAGATTGAGCATGAAGGCCGTTGATGAGGGATAACTTAATTATTGCCTCTAATTAATTTCATGGGTTTTTAGCGGATATCCACGATCTCTAAAAAAACGAAACTTTTCTCGGCCCAACTCTTTGGACTTTTCGTCTGGGCCTACGAGTTCCGCTAAATTTTCAAATCTCGTAAAAACTAATGGTGTGGTGTCCTCTAGATTAATAAGAGTATCTGCCTCATTAGGAAATGTTTCCGCGTCACCAATTATTACCGGCGTCCTCTCAACATCACACCCACTGCCTTTACAATGGGGGACAAAGCTGTCAGCATCAAAAGTCCATAATAATTCATCCATAAGCTCAATATTTTCTTTTGAACATGCGTGAATCAAAACTCTTTTTCCTCTCATATACATTTTTCTTGTAATGATACAGGCCAATCGCAATCTATCGACGCCCTTATCCATTTTTATTATATAAAAGTTGATACTGGTCATTTTTCAACAAATCATCTTATCTGCTTGCAACGTTTCATCAAAAATTGCATTAAAAGAGGAACTGGTCTGCCTGTGGCACCTTTTGATGGACCAGATTTCCACGCAGTCCCAGCTATATCAAGGTGAGCCCATTTGAGATTTTGTGTAAAACGGGACAAAAAACAGGCTGCAGTGATTGTTCCGGCGGATCTTCCTCCAATATTGGCCATATCTGCAAAATTGGAGTCTAATTGAGATTGGTAGTCATCCCAAAGCGGGAGGCGCCAGCTTCTATCATTTGACTCCTCACCAGCTTGAATAATCTCCTGAGCTAAATTATCGTCATTTGACATCAAGCCACTAGCTTGATGGCCTAAAGCTACTATACAAGCACCGGTTAGGGTGGCCATATCTATAACAGCAGAGGGCTTATATTTTTCGGTATAAGTTAAAGCATCACACAAAACAAGACGACCCTCCGCATCCGTATTCAAGATTTCGATTGTTTGCCCAGACATTGAGGTAACAACATCGCCAGGTTTTGTTGCATTCCCATCAGGTAAATTTTCTGATGCTGGAATAACACCTATTATATTTATTGGTAACTTCATTGAAATGCATGCTTTTATTACGCCAAAAACACTCGCTGCTCCGCACATATCATATTTCATTTCATCCATACTTCCAGAGGGTTTGATGGAAATCCCTCCAGAGTCGAAAGTAATACCTTTTCCAACTAAAGCCACGGGTTTTGCATTAGCTCTACCAGCTTTGTATTCAAAAACAATAAATTTTGCTGGCTCTCTGCTACCTTGGGAAACTGACAGAAGCGCACCCATGTTTAATTCTTCCATATGCTTTTCTTCTAAAATTTTTACTTTTAAGTTTTTTACTCCCTTCCCTAAAATTTTTGCTTGATTAGCAAGATATGTTGGAGTACATATATTTCCAGGAAGATTTGATAAATCCTTTGTAAGCGTCATACCTTCTGAAATTGCACAACCATGGGATATTCCTTTATTAATTTTTTTCAGATCAGCTTTTTTGTTTGCAAGAAGATTTATTTCTTCTAACTCAATAATATCTTCGCTAGAGTTATTTTTTGTTGTTTTATACCGATAGTTCATTTCTTCGATTTTGGTTATTGCTTCTTTCGAAAAATTATAAAGATCGTCAACCTCAGGCAAACATATAGATAAATCCCCGCAAGAAGTTTTTTTGATTATTCCAATGACGGCTTCTACTGATTTTAAAAATTTTTTCCAATCTAGGTCTTTCTTCTTGCCAAGACCAATGAGTACAATCCTATCTGCACTGATTCCGTTTATATCGTACAGAAGTTGACTTGATCCTGGATCGCAAGATAAATCGTTTGTTTTCAATATCTTTTTTAATACTCCATTTGACGCTACATCCATTTTTTTAAAAAATTTATCTTGCTGAGTGCCTTGATAAATACCAATCGCTAGACATGATGAATTCATAGATATCGGGTCTAAAAATTTGCTTTTATAAATCATTTAATACCTCATTGTTTTTATGGGCTATTATGAGCTTAGGCTTAAAATAAATCACATAAACTTGCCTATTTTTGAATTCTTATTATAGTGACTACATTAGCACGTTAGTGCTTTATTTTAACTATTTGATGTGAGAGTAAAACATCGTGAGCATTATAGATCGTTTATTGTTTCGGGAAGTGTTCAAGACATTAGCTGTCATATTGTTTGTTTTAGTAATAGTAATGTTGACAAGTCAATTAGTGAAAATGTTAGGGAAAGCGGCTGATGGAAGCATTAACCCTAATGTTTTGGCAACATTGGTCGGCTTACAAACCATTAAAGTTATTGGAGTTTTGTTACCTCCAGCCTTCTTTTTTTCACTTTTATGGGTCTTGGGCGCAATGTACAGAGATAGCGAGATGATTTCTCTATTTGCCGGAGGCATTGGTATAGTTCGTGTATACAAGTCTATCTTTCTTATATGTTTACCAGTTTTAGTTATTGCCTCGGTATTAATGTTGCAGGCGCGACCTTGGGCTTATGGGTATATCGATCAGATTAAGCAACAGCAAAGAGACTCGACCGATATTTCTGGGGTGCGTGCTGGGCATTTCAATGAATTTCAACGAGGCGGATTAGTAATTTATTCAGAAGGTGGGGAAAATCCAGAGGCTCCATTAAGTAAAGTTTTTGTACAAGATCGTCAACAAGGTAAATTAGGTATAGTTTTTTCAGGTGAAGCCTCTCAATCTATCGACAAAATTACCGGAGAGCGATTCATTATTCTAAAGAATGGTATGAGATATGTTGGGTCCCCAGGGAATGTTGATTATACAATTGTAAAATTCAGGGAATATGGAATTCGAATGCCTTCTATAGACTTAGGTAGTCTAACGCTTCCTATTTCTGCCCAACCAAGTCTTTTATTATGGATGTCAGATGACCTCCGATCGGCTGCAGAGATACAGTCAAGAATAGCGACAATTTTGAGTATTTTCATTTTCGCTACTTTGGCAGTTCCTTTAGCTAAATCACAACCAAGAAAAGATATTTTCGGCCGCATTATGGCAGCTCTTTTAATTTATTTTATTTTTCTTAATATGCAACGAGTGGCAGAGCGCTGGTTTGAGACAGGAACATCACCTGAATGGATCGGCTTATGGTGGGTTTCATTTCTAATGTTGGGAATAGCTGGATTTATAAATTTATATGACTCTAATTGGCTGGCAGCAAGACTAAGAAGTTATCGAATTAGAGAATTCCCCAAATGAATATTTTAGAAAAATATATCGGAAAAGTTATAATTAAATCGACTATATTAACTTTACTGGCATTAGTAATTTTACTTGTGTTTTTTAATTTTGTAGATGAGCTCGATGAGGTAGGTATCGGCGAATACTTTATGTCAGATGCTTTTTTAGTAGCTGCATTAACTGTCCCACGATACTTATTTGAATTATTTCCAGTCGGAGCCCTGCTCGGAGCCTTAATTGGTCTTGGTGCCTTAGCTTCTAATAGCGAGATATTAGCTATGAGGGTTTCTGGATTCACGACTATTCAAATATTAAAAGCTACCTCAAAATCAGGATTTTATATGTTATTGATAATATTGGCCTTTGGTGAATTGATTGCACCGCCGAGTGAACAATTTGCTCAGCAATTGAAATCAGAGAAAATTGCCGGGCAAGTAGTTTTGAAATCTTTATATGGTTTCTGGGCTAGAGATGGCCAAGCATTTATCAATATCAGGAAGATTAATACGAGCACCAGCCTGCAAGACATATATATTTATGAATTTAATGAAAAAGGTGACTTGCGTTTAGCAACTTATGCAAAAAAAGCAATGTATAAAGATAATAATTGGTCTTTAATTGATATTTCACAATCAAAAATTAACGGAGAAAAAATTGAAACGAGAAATTTAGAAAATGCTAATTGGAAGTCGATTCTTGATCCTAGTTTATTAAGCGTAGTAGTTGTTCGGCCCACAATGCTTCCAATTTGGGGTTTAAGTCAATACATCGACTTCATGTCTCAGAATGGACAATCAACCGTTGAATATGAGGTAGCCTTTTGGCTAAAAATAGCTAATCCTATTGCTGCTTTAGCCATGTTTATTTTAGCAATACCTTTCGCATTAAGAAATCAAAGAGAATCAAGCATTGGTAAGAATATATTTATAGGCGTTATTGTTGGAATCGCTTTTTTCATGCTCTCAAGAGCTTTGTCTTATACAGCAATAGTCTATAATTTTAATCCGGGATTTTCTGCAATCCTACCGACCATTTTTATTTTCTTCGTTGCTTTTTTGATGCTCAGGAAAATTTAAGTCTTTTTATTTTTTTTTGTTATCACTAAGATAGTGCCCGATAAATGGTCATGCCAACTTTTGTTATTTTTGTCGAAGAAAACCCATAGAAAGCCAAGTCCAAAAATTAGTCCAGACACAAAAGCTGAAAAGCATCTTTGGATGGCCATCATCCATGTAATTGACTTACCTTCCTTATCGATTACTCTGATGCGCCAGGCACGCATCCCTATGGTCTGCCCTCCATGCGTCCAAAACCATGAGAAAAATAAAATAGGTGATAATATAAACCAAACTTGCAAAATATAATAATTTCCTTCCCCAAAAGATAAGTCAAGTAAATGTCTTCTGCCTGTATCTAAAGTTGTACCAATAAGCCAGATAGCAGCAATGAGCCAAAGATCATAAAAAATTGCGGCAAGAATTCTGATTAGCCCAGGCCTTACAGCATTCTCTATATCCTCAATGATATTTATGTTTGGTTTTTTCTCCATTAGAAAATTATTTACTGCTCTTAAATAAAGGAAGCTCAGTTATAGGCGAATCATTTTTTATTTCTACTTTTTTATATAAATTTTGTAATGCTGCTTGAAGGGCCTCTTCCATAACTGGATGGTAAAATGGCATTTGTAGCATCCTTCCTACTGTCATATTCTCTTGGATGCACCAAGCTAAGAGGTGACCAATATTTTCTCCTTTGACACAAATGAGCTCAGCACCCAATAAAACTCCACTTTTGATATTTGCATAAACTCTTATTAAACCGCGGTTTTTCCCTAGTATCAAAGCCCTGCCAACAGGTGCAATTGATACTTCGCCAATTGCTGTTTCAGTAAGATCAAGGCTCTCATATTTTCTACCAACTACCACAATATTTGGGTCCGAGAATATTATATGAAGTGGTATTTTTCTCTCAAAGGAAACATCTGCGTCCCGCGCAGCATTATAACCAGCAATACGTCCCTCATCACTAGCTTCATGGAGGATTGGGGCATCTGCATTTACATCTCCTGCCATATAAATTGGTAAATTATCAATTTGCATTGTATTTCTATTAAAATACGGAACTCCATTGTTATTCAATTTCACATCTAAAGCGTTTAAATTCAGTTTATCTATATTCGGTACCCTTCCTAAACTGGCAAATACTTTATCCACTTCTTTGCTTTTTTCGCCTACTGAAACTTTTACTTTTTCATTGTCAGAAAGAGACAGCTCTGCCTCTGCTCCAAGCCACAACGGAATCTCTTTCCCAATAATTTGGATAGCTTGCTTGTTCACTTCTGGATCTGAAAGGCCCCCTAGACTTGATTTTAAGTCTATACCCACTACATCAACACCAAGCCTACTCATTGCTTGTCCGATTTCAAGACCTATAACCCCAAGACCTAAAATTGCTATTGACTGAGGCAGCCCCTCCAATTCAAAAAAAGAATCCGTAGTAACAATTTTTTCCTTAAAATGACTCCATGATTGAGGAATGAAAGGCCGAGAGCCGGTAGCTATGATTATGGAGGACGCTGATATCTTAGTACCATCTTCTAGCTCGAGAAGATTGGGAGCTATAAACTTTGCATTTTGTTCGATTAACATATCCTCTGGAAATTCATCAGAGGTACTCGATAGAACTCTGTCAACAAAATTATCTCTGATATCTCTGACATATTCCATTGTCTCACTTACATCAATTTTTAACGACTCAGCGTTTTCAATACCAAAGCGTTTGAAAATAGATGCTCGATGTATATCCTCGGCTACTTGAAGCGCTGCCTTAGAAGGCATGCATCCCACTCGAGCACAGGTAGTTCCTAACTCACCTCCATCAATAATCACCACACTTTTCCCAGCTTGCCTTACTTTATTCAGGGCTTGTAAGCCAGCACTACCGCAACCAATTATTGCAACATCAAAGGTTTTTTCATCAGCCATGTTTTCTCCGTTTAATTTATTTCTTTATTTTACCGTAGAGTTACCCAATTTGTGGTTTTACTGTAATATACAAGATTTAAACACCCAATATGAGCCAAATATGAAATTAAAGAATTGTCATAATTTTCATGATTTTAGAAAGCTTGCTAAACAAAAATTGCCGTCACCTGTTTTCAATTATATCGATGGTGCTGCAGATGATGAGATTACTTATCGAAGAAATAGTTCTGCTTTCGACGATGTTGATTTAGTCCCTAATGTCTTGGCAGGCGTAAGTGAAGTAGATATGAGTGTAAATGTTATGGGACAGAAAATAGGACTACCCGTATATTGCGCACCGGTTGCATTACAGCGGCTATTTCATTTTGAAGGAGAGAGGGCTGTAGCAAGAGCTGCGACTAAGTATGAAACCATGTTTGGAGTTTCTTCTTTAGCGACAGTGACAGCAGAAGAAATTGCAGAACTTGCTCCTGGGCCAAAAATGTTTCAATTTTATTTTCATAAAGATAGATCCCTTAATGATGAATTATTAGAAAGGGCAAAAGCCGCTCATTTTAATGTCATGGCTCTTACCGTAGACACAATTACTGGAGGAAATCGAGAGCGTGATTTAAGAACTGGTTTCACTTCTCCGCCTAAATTAAAATTAGATTCTCTACTGAGCTTTGCTTCACATCCAATGTGGGCCTGGAATTTTTTCACGAAAGAAAAATTTGATATGCCACATTTGTCTCGATATGTTTCGGCGGGAACAAACTTAGCAGTTTCAGTGGGAGAATATTTTTCTACAATGCTCGATCAATCCATGAATTGGAGCGATGCAGAAAAACTATGTGCTCAGTGGGGTGGGCAATTCGCCCTCAAAGGTATAATGAGTGTTGAAGATGCTAAGAAAGCAGTTGATATTGGCTGCACAGGGATAATGGTGTCCAATCATGGTGGTAGACAACTTGATGGGTCCAGAGCCCCATTTGATCAATTGGCAGAAATTTGTGATGCAGTTGGAGACAAAATCGATGTTGTTTGTGAGGGAGGTATTCAACGTGGCACTCATGTTCTAAAAGCTTTATCTGTTGGAGCTAAGGCTTGTTCTGTTGGGCGATTTTATTTGTATGCTCTTGCTGCTGCTGGTCAGGATGGAGTAGAGAGAGCCCTCCATAAAATTGAAAAAGAAATAGAGCGAGATATGAAGCTCATGGGCATAACCTCTTTATCCGAGCTAAATCGAGAAAATTTGAGATTTAGAAAAAGCTAATTTTTTTTAAATAATAGAGTCGGGATTATTTTTTTTTGTATATTGATAAATGCATGAAAACTTTTCTGCAAAATTAATTAAATCTGAAAAAATTTCAACTCTGTTAAGATTGTGCATTTCTTGATTAGATTCGAATTTTTCTAAATATATTCTCAGTGTTGATCCCTCTGTTCCAGTCCCTGACTGTCTAATAATAATTCTGGATTCATCATTAAAATTTAACTGAATGGCATTGCTTCTATGAATAGTTCCATCAACAGGGTCGGTATAAATAAACTCGCTAGCATCGATCAAGCCTTCATGAAGCATTTCTTCATCAGATAAGTTTTTTATTTTATCGGTCAGATTTATCATTAATCTAGTCGCATCTATATCGGAAGAAATATTGTAATCGCACCTAAGAAAATAGTGTCTGCCAAATTGACTCCAGTGTCTTCTAATTATGTCAGGCACAGACATATTTGTTTTGGCTAATAAGTTAACCCAAGCTAAGACGGCCCATAATCCATCTTTTTCACCCACATGGTTCGATCCAGTTCCAAAGCTTTCTTCTCCACAAAAATCAATTAAATTATTTTCTAATAAATTGCCAAAAAATTTCCAACCTGTTGGTGTCTCATAGCATTTAATTCCTAGCTTTTCAGTCACTTTATTTAGCGCCTTGCTGGTCGGTAATGAGCGCGCTGCACCGACAATTCTTTTTGAATAGAAGGGTATTAGATCTGCATTAGCTACGATAACAGCAAGAGAGTCGCTTGGAGAAATAAAAACACCTTTACCCATTATTAGATTTCTATCTCCATCACCATCTGACTGCGCAATAAAATCTAGGTTTTGAATTTCACTCTTTGTAAACTGTTTTTCGATATTCTCAGGATTTGGATCGGGAGAAGTACCACCAAAATTTTCTAGGGGAATGCAATTGATGACGGTGTTTTTTTCAGCGCCCAATTTTTCTTCAAAAATTTTTTTAGCATATGGACCTGTTACTGCATTCATCGAATCAAACTTCATTTTAAAACCATTCCTAAATAATTTAGATATTTCTTCAAAATTAAATATTTTTTCTAAAAGTTCGATATAGTCTTTTACAGAATCAATAATTTCAATTTCCATTTTATCTAAAAATATTTTAGAGATTTTTGATAAATCAATATCGTTAGAGGATAGGATTTTATATGCGCTAATTTTTTTTGCCTGCTTAAAAATATCTGAATTTTCCTTTTCAGAAACAGGACTTCCATTACTGCCATTCAATTTAATTCCAAAGTCACCTTCTTCTCCACCAGGGTTGTGACTTGCGGTTAAAATAATTCCACCATTAGCATGATATTTTTTTATCAAATTTGATGCAGCGGGCGTTGATAAAATGCCATCCTGCCCAACATAACATTTTTTTATTTTATTAGCGGCAGCTATCTTTAAAATTTTTTGAATTGCAATCTGATTAAAAAATCGACCATCACCACCAATGATTAAAATACCATTGCGCAAGGAATTATCTGTATCAAAGATGCTTTGTATATAATTCTCTATATAATTTTCCGATTGAAAAATTTTGACTTTTTTCCTTAATCCGGATGTCCCGGATTGTTGATCTGTAAAGGGCTTGGTGTTTATTATTTGAATTGACATCATATCTCCGAAGCATAAACTTCCATTTTTATTTAGTTTTTTATAAAATTTCGTAAGTGGCTCAGAAATTAATTAATTCTTTTCAAATTACATGTAAAATAGAACAAGCCATCGAATTAATTCTCTCATTTTTGGGATAATACTTAAAAATTCAAATAAGATCACTGTACCAGGTAATTTGGTGCCTAGAAAATAAATTAAAGGGGAAAATAACCATGTCGGTTGAAGCACAACAAGAAACCTTAGATTTTCAAGCTGAAGTTAGCCAGGTGCTCAATTTGGTAATTAGGTCTCTGTATAGCAACAAAGAAATTTTCTTACGTGAATTAATATCTAATGCTTCAGATGCATCTGAAAAACTTCGGTTTGAGGCCATATCAAATGATAAATTATATGAAGATAATCCTTTGTTACGTATTCGTGTAGATTTTAATATGGAGACTAAGACAATAGTTATTGAAGATAATGGAATTGGTATGTCTAGAGACGAAGTCACTGAAACTATAGGTTCAATTGCTAGTTCAGGCACAAAGAAATTTTTAGCCAAACTTTCTGGGGATCAAACAAAAGATAGTGCGCTGATTGGGCAATTTGGTGTTGGGTTCTATTCTGCTTTTATTGTGGCAGATAAGGTGGTTCTTGAGACTAGAAGGGCTGGCGAAAGCTCATCTTCAGGCGTTAAATGGATATCGGATGGTAAAGGCACTTACACGATTGAGACTATTGAAAAAATAGATCGAGGAACTTCTATCACTTTATTTCTAAGAGATGATGAAGTTGATTTTCTAGATAAGTATCGTCTGAGATCAATTATTGGAAAATTTTCTGATCATATTGCTCTTCCAGTAGAAATGATTGCTGATTCTAATTTAAAGACGGAAGAAGATGATCAATCGATTGATGCCGAAAAAAAGACTAAAGAGGAAAATGATAATAAACAGCCCCAATGGGAACAAATTAATAGCGGTAAAGCGCTATGGATGAAAAATAAATCAGATATAAAGGACGAAGAGTATCAGGATTTTTATAAACATTTAAGCCATGATTATGAGGATGCTTTGACATGGGCTCATAACAGGGTCGAGGGTAATCAAGAGTATACATCGTTACTCTTTATCCCTAAAAAAGCCCCCTTCGATTTATGGGATCGAGATCATGGGCATGGCGTTAAGCTGTATGTGAAACGCGTTTTTATCATGGATGAAGCAGAGAAGCTAATGCCGCATTATTTAAGATTTGTTAAAGGAGTAGTTGATTCAGACGATTTGCCCTTGAATGTGTCGAGGGAAATACTCCAGCATGATAAGAAAATCGATAGCATAAGGGGTGCAAATATAAAACGCGTTTTGAGCATCCTCAAGAAAATGCTTTCAAATGATACCGAAAAATATTCAATTTTTTGGGAGCAGTTCGGTAATGTTTTAAAAGAGGGACCTGCGGAAGATATAGATAATCGAGAAAAAATAGGAGAGTTGCTTCTTTTCTCCTCTTCTAAATCAGAATCAGAAAAACAAAATATTTCCTTGGATTCATACATAGATAATATGTTAGACAAGCAAGAAAAAATTTACTACATCACTGCTGAATCAGTATCGGCGGCTCTCAATAGCCCCCATTTAGAGATATTTAAGAAGAAAGATATTGAAGTTTTGCTGCTATCGGATCGCGTCGATGAGTGGCTTGTATCTCACTTTACTGAGTATAAAGGAAAGCAGCTAGTATCAATCGCTAAGGGGGAATTGGATCTAGGAGAACTTGAAGATAAACAAGAAAAGGAGCAAATTCAGAAAGTAGCTGAGTCTAATAAGGATTTCATAGAACGGTTTAAAACAAGCCTGGGTGATATAGTCAAAGATGTTCGTGTCTCAACTAGACTTATAGACTCACCGGCATGCTTGGTCGTTGATCAATTTGATATGAGTCAAAATTTAGCTAGAGTTTTAAAGCAGATGGGTCAAGATGCACCAAAATCTCAGCCAGTAATTGAGATAAATCTTGAGCACCCCTTAGTCAAAAAGATGGATCAGGAAGTGGAGGATGGGAAATTTACTGATTTAGCTAAATTAGTTTTTGATCAAGCATTATTATCAGAGGGTGGTCAATTGGAAGATCCCGCTGCTTTTGTTCATAGGCTAAATAAATTAATTTTAGATTTAGGCCATTAATAGAAAAAATAATTTCTTAAAAAGGCTTATTATGTATTTTAAAAATGAATCGCTTTTACCAAAATAAATCTGATTAATATCTTGATAGATATAAAGGAAAATTTTTTTAGTTACGTTGATCTGATGCGCCTGAATAGGCCTGTCGGCATTCTTCTTCTTTTATGGCCAACTTTATGGGGATTATGGTTGGCTAGTGATGGATCTCCTAATGTCTCTATTGTTTTAATTTTTATAAGTGGCGTTATTTTAATGAGATCTGCGGGTTGCGTGATAAATGACTACGCTGATCGAAATATTGATAAGTATGTCAAAAGGACAAAAAATAGACCTATAACAAGCGGGAAAATTTCTAATCGTTCTGCTCTCATTCTTTTTTTCATTTTAATTACTATATCTTTTACACTTGTTTTATTTTTAAATAAACTAACGATTATATTATCAGTTTTTGCCGCTGTTTTTGCCTCGACATACCCATTTATGAAACGCTATACAAATTTCCCTCAGGCTTACCTCGGTATCTCCTTCGCATGGTCTATACCCATGGCTTTTGCATCACATAAAAATTCATTGCCAGTAGAGTTACTATGGATCGTTTTAAGCGTCATTATTTGGGTGATCATTTATGACACCATTTATGCTATGGTTGATAGAGATGACGATTTAAAAATTGGCGTTAAATCGACAGCGATATTTTTCGGTAAGATGGATACGTTCGCAATTGGAATTCTTCATATTCTACTTATTTTAGTTTTATATAAATGTGGATTAGAATTTGATCTTGGAAAATTTTTTCATTTAAGTCTTATTTGTGCAAGCTTATTAGTGATTTATCACCAATGGCTAATAAGAGATAGAAATAGAGACCGTTGTTTGAAGGCGTTTTTAAATAACCACTGGATAGGGGCATTTATTTTTCTTGGGATAATTGCTGATCGTTTCTAAATTCACTCACGTATGGTGCGGTCCAGCCTAAAATGTGACTAGCGTTTTTGCATTTGCATTTTAAATCCGAATGATCCTTGCCTCCAAGATGTATGACACCATATCTGTAACTACCGATCCATTTTAAATCTCTCTTTACTTGTTTATTAGTTTTGGGAAAGTTGAAAAGAAGAATATCAGGAAATTTTTCTAAACAACTTTTTAGATTTTTTCTTAAGAACAATTCATTTAAATTATTTTCTTTGAACATTCTAAATACAAAACTAGCGGCACAGCACGAAGATGGCTTTACTTTTGAGATTTTTTTTGGATTTAATCCGTGAGCCAATGCTAATGCCATAGAATGCATCTTTATACCATCGACTCTTTCGAATAAATCGGCAAATTGAGACGCCATTCTTGGATTAAATTCTATAACTTTAAGAGCCTTCGTTCTTTTTTCTATAATAAATTCCATATTAAACATTCCATGAGAGAAGCCAATTTTATTTAAAAAAAGTTTTGCGATTCCTTCAGCTTCCCACATTCGTTCCTGCGGTAGGCAAGAGGGGTATTCAAATCTCATGAATGCATTAGTATTTGGATACATAATAGAATCGACGACCCCAATACTTTCCATTTCATTTTTGTAAAAATATCCATTAAGACAGAAATGATCTCCCTCGATAAGTTCCTCTAAAATAAGACTATGCGTACTTTCTGAATTTGGAAAATATCTTTGAAAAATTTTTTCAAATGGATTTACTAGATGTTTAATTATCCATAATTCTGACTTAGAAAAATTTATATGTTTTTCTAAAGTATCATATGTATCAATTCTCTTTGCTAAGACAGAAAATGCTGCTTTTACTGGTTTTGCAAATAATGGGAACTCTATTTTCTCATTAATTTTCTCTTGATATCTAGCAGATAACTTTTGAAATTCAACATTTGCCTGAGGTGCAACCGCCTTTAAAATTTGCCTGGCATAAAGTTTGTTTTGGCAGGCCAAAATTGCCTTGACGGGAGTACCAGGCCAATTCATTTTTTCAGCTATCATGGCGGCGCATAGGGCGCCAAATTGCTCATGATTACTTACTATAGCTTTTGCTTTATTGAATTTAGCTTTAAATATAATGATTGAGCAAAATCGAACTATATCAAACCAAATTAAACGTACATTACTTGGAAAGCTAAATAAGTCGAATCCTGCGGTTATTTGAGGCCAAACCTTTTTAAGTTTATCGAATTCTCTTAAATCCCAATCATAGTTAAACAATATGATTGTTTTGTCTCTTTTCTCGTTGGAGGGATCTTTTGTCATTAAATTATTCTAGATTAAAATTGGTACCGAGGGTCGGACTCGAACCGACAAGGTATTGCTACCGGGGGATTTTGAATCCCCTGTGTCTACCAATTCCACCACCCCGGCCAAGCGCTAAAGTATAGCGACAATATCGTAATAGACAAAATTAATATGATAAAATTATTGATATATGAAATTATCTGATTTTAATTACGAGCTTCCAGCCCAGCTTATTGCTCAATTTCCGAGTAAATCGCGTACAGAGAGTCGCCTTTTGTGCATTGACAAGACATGTAATCATAAAGACTTGATTTTTTCTGACCTAATCTCCCTTTTATCGCCTGGAGACCTTATTGTATTCAATAATACAAAAGTGATGCTCGCTCGCTTGTATGGAAAAAAAACTTCAGGCGGAAAAGTTGAGATCCTTATTGAGCGAATTCTTGAGGAGAAATATGCATTAGCTCATATTAGAACAAATAAGAAAGTAAAGGCAGGGACAAAAATTGAAATTGGCGAATATTTAATAGTGCCTATTTCAAAAGAGCAAGATTTATATAAAATTTTTTTGGAAAAAGGTGAAAATTTTTATAGCCTTATGAAAAAAAATGGCAGCTTGCCTTTACCGCCTTACATCGATCGTCCTGCAGATAACAAAGACTTAAATCGCTACCAAACCGTATATGCAAAAAATATTGGTGCAGTAGCGGCACCAACCGCTGGTCTACATTTTAGCGAAGCTATGATTGAGAAAATAAAGAATTTAGGAGTAGAGACTGCAGAGATTACTCTTCATGTCGGAGCTGGAACCTTTCAGCCACTTCGCGATGAAAATATAAAGGAGCAGGTCCTTCACAGCGAGTGGCTGGAGGTATCAGAGAGTGTATGCAAGCAAGTTCAGGAAGCCAAAGATCGAGCCGGAAGGGTAATTGCAGTAGGAACTACAACTGTCCGCAGCTTAGAAACAGCATCTCGGAGTGGAACCATAAAACCTTTCATTGGGGATACACAATTATTTATTCAACCAGGATTCGTGTTCAATACCGTTGATTGTATGGTTACTAATTTTCATCTACCGAAATCTTCTCTTTTAATGTTAGTAGCAGCATTTTCAGGATACGATTGTATAATTTCAGCTTATCAACATGCCATTAACAAAAAATATAGATTTTTTAGTTATGGCGATGCTATGTGGCTTGCGAAAAATAATTAGTATTTTTTTTGGATAAAAAATTTGAAATTTGAATTACTTAGTCAAGATGGAGGAGCACGTAGGGGGAAAATTAGACTGCCGTCTGGTCTCGTTGATACACCTGCCTTTATGCCTGTTGGTACATATGGCACTGTTAAGGCGATGACCCCAGAGGAAATTTCTCTAACTGGCTCTCAGATTCTTTTAGGAAATGCATTTCACCTTTGGTTAAGGCCCGGTTTAGAAATAATAAAGGAACATGGTGGGCTTCATAATTTTATGAATTGGGAAAAACCAATTCTTACAGATTCTGGTGGATTCCAAGTTTTTTCACTTGGAAAATTACGTAAAATAAAAGAAGATGGTGTTTATTTTAGATCGCCTCTCAATGGTGAAAAAATTTTTCTAAGCCCAGAAGAATCAATAAACATTCAAAATTGTTTAGGATCAGATATTGCAATGGTATTTGATGAATGCACGCCATTTCCTGCAACAAAAATAGAAGCCGAAAAATCTATGCAACTCTCTTTGAGGTGGGCCGAGCGAAGTAAAATTGCTAATTTAGGTAATCAAAATTCATTATTTGGTATTGTCCAAGGAGGGATGTTCTCGGATCTTAGAGAGAAATCTTTAAATGGGCTTCTCGATATTGATTTTGATGGGTATGCAATTGGTGGACTTTCAGTTGGAGAGCCCTCTGATGAGAGATTAAATATTTTAAGGTTTTTAAAAAATATTCTTCCAAGTCAAAAGCCACATTATTTAATGGGTGTAGGAACCCCAGAGGACATAGTGGAAGCTGTGAATTTAGGCATCGATATGTTTGATTGTGTTTTGCCAACACGTAACGCAAGAAATGGTCATTTATTTACAAATCATGGCATAGTGAGAATCAAAAATTCAGGTTTTAAATCAGATCTGACCTCACTTGATCCTTTATGTGATTGCTATACTTGTAAAAATTTCTCAAAAAGTTATTTACACCATCTTTTTAAATGCAATGAAATTCTGGGTTCTCGACTAAATACCATTCATAATCTACATTATTATCAGAAATTAATGGATAACATAAGAAAATCAATTGAATGCAATAAATTTCAATCCTTCAGGGAGAGTTTTTATCAATTACGCAATAGCAATTCTCCTGTGACATAATTACAATAATTATAGTTTTAAATTATATTAAAATTTTCTCAAAACTTATTTGGAGATTTAGATGAATTTTTTTATTTCAGACGCCTTTGCTGATACCACTGCCCCAGCTAGCGGTAGCATGTCTCTGCTTCTTTTAGCTGGAATGTTTGCAATAATGTATCTATTCATCATTCGCCCTCAAGTGAAGCGACAAAAAGAGCATAAGAAGCTCATTGATGCTTTAAGTAAGGGGGATGAGGTGCAAACTATGGGTGGATTGATGGGAAAAATCATTGAAATTGGTGAAAACTTTATTAAAGTTGAAATTGCCCAAAATACAATTGTTACGATTAGAAGATCTGCTGTGGAGGCAATAATGCCCAAAGGTAGTCTAAAAGAAATGTAAGGTATGATTTCTTTTGAAAAATTATGATTAATAAATATCCCCTTTGGAAAAATATTTTGGTTTGTATAGTGCTTTTTTCGGGCATCATTTTAGCTATGCCAAATTTATATGGCCAAGATCCGGTAATTGAGGTTTCTGGAACAAGGGGAGATATTCCAGACTCAGAGATAAGATATACCATCGAGACTGCCTTAAAAAATTCAAATATACCATTCAAAAAAATTGAATCGGTGGACAAGAGGCTACAGATAAGATTCAGTAATCCGGACAATCAACTTAATGCTCAAGAATCTATCGCAAAGGTTCTTCCTCCTGAATTCACTCATGCTCTTACTTTATCGCCTGATATACCAAATATATTGAAGGCAATCGGCGGCCAACCAATGAATTTAGGGTTAGACTTGCGTGGTGGTATTCATGTTCTTATCGATGTAGACATGGATTCAGCGGTCAAAAAAGCTGTTCAACTGCAAATGGAGAGCTTAAGAACTTTTCTAAGGTCACTAAGGATACGATATGTTTCTATAAAAACTGAAAATACGATAATCGAGGCAAGATTTAGGACTGCGCTTGAACGCGATAAAGCAAGAGAATTGGCAGCAGAAGAATTTCGTAATTTAGACTTTGTTTCACGAGATCTCGAAAAAATATTTATATTAGAAACAGAGCTTCCTAGTAATGAAAAGCGTGATGTTTTGAAACAGGCTTTAAGTCAAAACATTACAACTTTACGGAATCGAGTGAATGCTTTAGGGGTTTCAGAGCCCATTATACAACAACAGGGCGATCGAAGAATTGTGGTTGAATTACCTGGGGTTCAAGATCCAGGTAAAGTGAAAGATTTATTGAGCGCAACTGCAACCTTAGAGTATCGATTGGTTGCTGGCGATTTACAAGCATCACTAGAAGCCGAACGAAGTGGGAGACTTCCACCAGGAACTAAACTATATCGAGAGCGTAATGGACAGCCTGTTTTATTAAAACGCCAATTGATCGTGACAGGTGATCAGATGACAAGTGCTTCATCAGGATTTGATCAGCAAGGCGGAAGTCCAGCCGTTTTTGTCAATTTAGATGGAAAAGGTGCTAAACGGATGCGTAATGTAACGACTGAAAATGTTGGTAAGCCTATGGCTGTCATTTTCAAAGAAAAAAGAACAGTTAGTAGAGATGAAAACGGCAAACCAATAAAAAAGTGGGTCGAAGAGGTTATTAATATAGCCACGATAAGAGAACCTTTTGGTAGGCGATTTCAAACATCTGGATTAGATAGCCCTGCAGAAGCACATCAATTAGCTCTCTTATTAAAAGCTGGAGCATTAGCAGCTCCAATAGAGATAATTGAGGAGCGCACTATTGGTCCCAGTTTGGGGCAAGATAATATTAATCAAGGTTTCATGTCTGTTATGGTTGGCCTGGCTTTAGTTATGCTCTTCATGTCCTATTATTATAAAGTCTTCGGATTTGTAGCAAATGTTGCATTGTTGACAAATCTTGTATTAATAATCGCTGTTTTATCATTACTTCAAGCCACCCTCACTCTGCCAGGAATAGCAGGTATCGTTCTTACGGTAGGTATGGCGGTTGACGCTAATGTTCTTATTTTTGAGAGAATTAGGGAAGAGATCATGAACGGTAGCACACCTCAAGCTAGCATACATGCGGGGTATTCGAAGGCTTTTAGTACAATTCTTGATGCAAACGTCACCACTTTCATTGCATCAGTAGTTCTTTTTTCAATAGGATCTGGACCTGTTCGTGGCTTTGCAGTCACTTTAGCGATAGGTATCTTAAGCTCAATGTTTACAGCAATTATCGGCACAAGAGCAATAATAAATATTATATACGGCGCAAAAAATATTAGAAAATTATCAATATGAGATTATGTAAACAATGAAATCTTTTAATTTAAAATCCAATATTGATTTTATGGGAAAACGAAAGTTAGCTCTCATATTTTCGGTATTAATTTTTGTGATTGCTTTGTCGTCATTATTCATCAGAGGTCTTAATCTTGGAATAGACTTCACTGGTGGTACCCTCGTAGAACTTGGATACCCACAAAAAACTGATATTAATAGTATTAGAAGCCAATTAAAATCGAATGGTTTTAACGATTTCTCTGTTCAGCAATTTGGAACCAATAAGGATGTTCTTATCCGACTCCCGCAGATGAAGGAGGATGATTCGAAAACAAGTAATCGAGTTTTTAATATATTGAATGACTTTTCTGATGGCGAACTAGAGCTAAGGCGAGTGGAGTTTGTAGGGCCACAAATTGGGGATGAGCTTACAGAAGATGGAGCCCTTGCAATGCTTGTTGCTCTGATGGCAATTCTGGTTTACGTGGCGTTGAGATTCGAATGGAAGTTTGCAGTCGGATCGGTAATTGCTCTGATACATGATGTAGTATTTACTCTCGGTTTATTTTCTATCCTCCAAATTGAATTCGATTTGCCAGTTTTAGCAGCTATCTTGGCGGTCATAGGCTATTCCTTAAACGATACGATCGTTGTTTATGACAGAGTTAGAGAAAATTTTAGAAAGATGAGGAAAGGCAGCCCTGAACAAATAATAAACACTTCTTTGAATCATACTTTGAGTAGAACATTAGTTACATCTCTCACCACAATACTCGTTCTTTTAGCTTTATATTTCTTAGGCGGTGAGATTATCCATGGATTTGCTGTTGCCTTGTTGGTGGGTGTTTTAGTCGGCACTTATTCTTCAATATATGTTGCAAGCACCTCAGTCTTGCTATTAGGAGTTACTAAGAAGGACTTGATGCTTATACCCAAAGAGGGGATTGACAAGGCTCGATAACTTTTTAGACCTCCCCTGTGATCAATATTTTTATTGATATTGCGCTACATACAAGGAAAAGAAATGGCCTGATTAATTTTTCTCCATGGGTTATTGCTAGGTTTGAACCGACCCATGCTCCAATAATCTGACCAATTCCCATTACTAGTCCTATTTTCCAAAAAACACTACCACTTAGTGTAAAAAATATTAATGATGCTAGATTGCTTGCAAAATTTAAAATTTTTGTATTTGCAATAGCATCACTCATACTCATTCCCATTAAAACTATAAAAGAAGCGGTGAAAAAGGATCCTGTACCTGGACCAAAAAATCCGTCGTAAAATCCGATTGTAAAACCAACAATTAAACCAAAAGTATGACCAAGCATTTTCTTTTTTATATTTTTTGTTTTTGCATTTGGTGAAATCAAAAAATAAACTGAGAAAGCTATTAAGAGAACCGGTATGATCTTATATAGCCAATCATTCGGCAGGGATTGTACTGAGAGCGATCCAATAACAGCACCAAAGAATGTGTAAAGTATCGGAAGAAATAGTAAGTGAAAATCTATCTTTCTATGTCGAATGAATTGAATCGAAGCAGTAGCAGTGCCAAATGTTCCTTGAAGTTTATTTGTCGCTAATGCATTAATGGGAGGCACTCCAACCCAAAGAAGTGCTGGTAAGCTGATTAAACCACCACCACCAGCAATTGCATCAATAATTCCAGCAAGGAATGCTATAAATAGTAAAAAAAATAAAATTTCTGTAGAAAGAGGATCCATGGGGCCCTTTGAGAAAAGAATAGACCAAACCACATTATATTAACAGTATCGATTTTAATTTGAAAAATTTTTGAATAAAAATATTCGAAAATAATTCTTTTTTAGCTTATTTCTCATTAAACCTTTGTTTTGCTGGGTAGTAAAATATTCTAAAAAACGTATCTTGTAGGACTCTTACTGTTGGATGAATTATGAAAGCGCTACAAATAGAAAATTTAAGAAAAAGCTACTCTAGAGGGCCTGAGGCCTTGAGGGGAATAGATCTCGATGTCAAGGAAGGCGATTTTTTTGCTCTTCTAGGACCTAATGGCGCTGGAAAATCTACTGCTATAGGGATTATAAGTTCTCTAGTTAATAAGACATCTGGAGATGTCAAAGTATTTGGCTATGACTTAGACCAATCCCCGCAGTTAGTAAAAAGTTGCATAGGTTTAGTGCCACAAGAGTTTAATTTTAATCAATTTGAACCACCCATTGAAATTCTAATAAATCAAGCAGGTTATTATGGCGTTGATAGAGAAGAAGCATCAGAGCGGGCTGAGCATTATTTAAAACAACTACATCTATGGGAAAAACGCAACACCGAGGCAAGAGATTTATCTGGAGGAATGAAACGCCGATTAATGATTGCAAGGGCTCTTATTCATCAGCCAAAATTACTTATCCTAGATGAGCCAACTGCAGGAGTAGATATCGAAATAAGACATTCCATATGGAAATTTTTAAGAGAAATAAATAACAAAGGAACCACCATTATTTTAACCACTCATTATTTAGAGGAGGCAGAGTCTCTATGTCGTAATATTGCTATTATTACTCAAGGTAAAATTGCAGAGCATGCATCGATGGATGATATTTTAAGGAGACTTTCTCAGCAGACCTATATATTAGATACCGAGCTTCCTCTCAAAGATAATCTTGATTTAGGAGATTTTTCAGTGCAACAAGTAGGGGTACATACGCTTGAAGCGAGTATAACTACTGATCATAGTCTCAGCATGTTATTTCGTAAGTTAGATAATGCAGGAATAAAAATAGTTAGTTTAAGGAATAAACAAAATAGATTGGAGCGGCTTTTTATGGATATGGTTGCAAATGAAAATGAAGCAAAATATTCTGATGATGGAGTATCAAAATGAATCGGTCCACTATTTACTGGATAGCATTTAACACGATAATAAGTAGAGAAATATTACGTTTTTCTAGAATATGGGTGCAAACATTACTTCCATCCGCTGTTACGACTGTTCTTTATTTCGTTATTTTTGGCAATCTTATAGGTAACCAAATTGGGGATATGGAGGGTTTTCGTTATATTGATTTTATTGTCCCTGGTTTGATATTGATGGCCGTTATTACCAATAGTTATGCAAATACCGTATCAAGTTTCTATAGTGCCAAATTTCAGCATTATGTCGAGGAAATGTTGATTGCACCCATCCCTAATTGGATAATTCTGGCGGGTTATGTGGGCGGCGGTGTAGCGCGAGGTGTGGTTGTAGGCATAATAGTAACTATCGTTTCTTTATTTTTTTCCGATTTAGCAATTAATAATTATTGGGTCACATTTATTGTTTTTGTTTTAACATCGATTTTGTTTGCTCTCGCTGGGTTTATAAATGCTATTTACGCTAACAGTTTTGATGATATTTCAATTGTACCTACTTTTGTGTTGGTTCCATTGACTTATTTAGGCGGTGTATTTTACTCGATAACGCTTCTACCAGAGATCTGGCAGAGTGTTTCATTGGCCAATCCTGTCTTATATATGATAAATGCATTTCGTTATGGTCTTTTAGGGGTAAGCGATATTCCCTTATGGATAGCATTTCTAATAATTCTTACTTTCATTTCTATCTTGTTTTCTTATGCAATGTTTTTATTGAATAAAGGCGTTGGGACAAAGACTTAAAATGGACAGGGAACGTTGGAGTTGGGCTCTATATGATTGGGCAAATTCTGCTTTCGCTACCACGGTTATGGCTGGGTTTTTTCCGGGTTTTTTTAAAAAATACTGGGCAGCTGATTTAATACCCACTGAGAGCACTTTCTGGCTTGGTATTACGAATTCTTTTGCAACAGTGATCATTGTTTTTTTAGCGCCTTTTATTGGTGTTTGGTCTGATAAATTTGGAATGAAAAAGCGTTTGCTATTGGGGTTCGCATTATTAGGGATAATAATGACAGGAGGTCTTTTTATGGTGCAACAGGGTCTGTGGCCTTTAGCGCTTCTTCTCTACATTACTGCCGTGGTTGGCTTTTCGTCGGCAAATGTAAGTTATGATGCTCTTTTTCCATCAATAGTTGGGGATAAGTCTCCGGAAAGTGTTTCCTCATTTGGATTTTCTTTGGGATACTTGGGAGGAGCGATACTCTTTGCGATTAATATTTGGATGGTAATGCGACCGCAAGATTTCAGCTTTTCTGGAGAAATTGAGGCACTCAGGTGGTCCTTTTTGAGCGTTGCAGTATGGTGGGCTATTTTCACAATACCAATTTTGATTTTTGTGAAGGAAGCTGCTTCCGAAGAAAAAAAAATTACTAGTGAAGCGGCCTGGATAAGGGTAATTAAAGCTTGGAGGGAGTTGAAAGGTTATCCAATGGCTTTTTTCTTTTTAATTTCGTATTGGTTCTATATGGATGGTGTCGATACTATTATTAGAATGGCAGTAGACTATGGCTTGACCCTGGGATTTGAAACAAAGGATCTTCTGCTAGCACTTTTACTTACTCAATTAATTGGCTTTCCTTCTGCATTGTTATTTGGTTTTATTGGCAATTTATTTGGCCCTAAAATGGGTATATGGATCGCAATGATAATCTATACCTTGGTAGTTTTTTGGGCGTTTAATCTACAAACGAGTAATGAGTTCTATTTTCTTGCTTGCTTGATCGGGCTAGTTCAAGGCGGGATTCAAGCCTTGAGTAGATCGTTATACATGCGGCTTATTCCTACGGAGAAGTCAGGGAGTTTTTTTGGTCTATACAATATGGTTGGTAAGTTCGCAGCTCTTATTGGGCCATTTATGGTTGGGTGGATAAGTATAATGTCGGGCAATCCAAGGACAGGAATTTTGAGTATATTATTATTGTTTATCATGGCAGCTTTTTTCTTTTACAAGGTTGACGTAAAAGAGGGAGAGAGTCAGATTGCTAAGAGCTTAAGATGATGCTTTATATCTGGTTTTTTGTTATTTTTTTAATTTGTACATATCTTCCTCAATGGTGGGTGAAGAAAGTCTTAAATCAATATAATCAGACTTCAGAGGATAATTTTCCCGGGACTGGGGGCGAACTTGCTAGGCATATATTAAACAAATTTCAACTTCAAAATATAAAGGTCGAGGTTACCGATCAAGGGGATCACTATGATCCGGAGCACTACGTTGTTAGATTAACTAAAGATAAATTTTATGGTAAAACTTTGACAGCAATAACTGTGGCTGCTCATGAGTGTGGCCATGCAATGCAGCATGCTATAAAGCAACCTTCTTTTGTTTTGCGTACTCGATTAGCAAAGATTGGGGGACCAATTGCAAGAATAGGATCGTTTTTACTTTTTTTGGCACCATTTTTAACCCTTTTTCTTAAAGCCCCTATTGTTGGGCTTGTTAGCGCCATCGGGGCATTTTTCATTATGGGTTTTGGTATATTAATACAATTAATAACATTACCAGTGGAGTTAGATGCCAGTTTTAATAAAGCTCTTCCACTGCTTAAGGAAGGCTATCTAAAGAAAAGCCAAATTCCAGCTTCTGAAAAGATTCTAAGGGCTGCTGCATGGACATATGTCGCATCATCGCTTGGCAGTTTGCTGAATTTTTGGCGTTGGATGACTATATTAAGAAGGTGAAATTCCCCTTTTTTATGGCGGAGAGAGAGGGATTCGAACCCTCGATACGCTATTAACGTATACACACTTTCCAGGCGTGCTCCTTAAGCCACTCGGACACCTCTCCTATTTATTTTATTTTACTTAACAATAAAAAATGTAAACGAAGTCTATCATATTCGCTATAAACGCCATTTTTTATGCCCTGCTACGCTGCAGACCTTCACTCATAGGGGGTGTGCAAGCATTATGTTGTTGGGGTCTTACACAGATGGACTATCTATTTAAGTTTCTTGTGTAAAACTCTTCCTTTGTTGGGCACATACTCATAGTAATCGTCTTTTCGAAGAGTCTTTGCACCTTTCTTTTTTTCATAGGTGTAACTCATTTTCTGGAGGATAAAATTCTCATCAAAAATGAGTTCAGTGATTTTTGCAGCTTTTGGGCTTTTTTTAGAACAATCCTGAGTTTCTCCAACCTTCCAGCCAAAGCCAGCCGGGAATTTACATTCTTTCCCATCTAGGGAATCTAGCTCTCCAGTTTGCTCAAACCGTTGGTCATAAATTCTGGCGAGACCTTTTTCATGGCAGACATAGTGTTGGTAATTCTTCCTGTTTTCAGTTTTAAAGGTTCTTACTATTTTTGAAGACCCTTCTTTTTTGAAAATAACAGGCGCTGATATTCCTTGCTTTCGCTCTCTATCACCTCTTTTAAATATCCAAGTGTTTTTCACTTCATGCATACAGCTCTCGACAGATTTTTCGCCATTCCATTTAGCGCCCGACCACAAATGGTAAGGGATAAAAAACTATTTAAAGAATCATCGTAAAGATTTAAAAAATGCCAAGAACTAGACGATTTTGTTTTGGAGGCTTTTGCAAATACCCTTTTAGCATCTGACTGCTTTTTTACTGAGACCTCAGAAGCTAATGTCTCAAAAGAAAAAATGAATGCTATTACAAAGAATACTGCTGAGAGTGACCGAAGGTAAAATCTATTCATGGTATTAATTTTATCCAAACAAAACATGCTTATTGCTCTTATTATTGTGGCTGAACATTGATCTACTTGTCCAGCAGACTTTCTAAACCTGTTGATTTGGAAGTGGTGTTACTGAGCATATTGATCTGAAAATGACTATTTTTCTTGCTAAGAAAATGAACTTTATTATCTGCTAAAAGTAAATTAATCGGGTCAATCAAGAAATGTTATAAAAAATTTATATTTAAATTCAATAAGTTGAATTATTTACCTTAATTTTTTTTAACTGCCAAATTATTGCCGATCCCTTTATTTTCATCTTCTTAGTCTTATTACAATTTAGATATCTGTGAGTGATAGTTTCGAGTATAGTCCTCTTTCTGAAAAATAGCTGAGTGGAGATCTCATGAAACCTAAAAAGAAAAAATCTAGCATGGCTAAACTGGCTGATCGCCATGAGTTATATGAGATATCTGTACAGTGTGCAGAAGCAGAGGTTGACTTTGTTATTAGCACCTTTCATAGCCTCAGAGGCAGAAAACCCAGGACCATGAGAGAGGATTTTTGTGGTACGGCAAATGTTTGTTGCGAGTGGGTAAAACGAAGTAAGAAAAATTCTGCTTTAGGCGTTGATTTGGACCCAGGTGTACTCGATTGGGGGAGGGATCGCCATGTATCAAAGCTCGATATAAATGCTAGAGCCAGATTGGAGCTAATAGAGGGAGATGTTTTAGACACAAAAACAGAAAAAGTAGATGCTTTATTGGCTATGAATTTTAGTTATTGGGTCTTCACTGAGAGAAAATTGCTCCTCAGGTATTTCGAGGGCGCGTATAAAAACCTAGAGAAAGATGGAATTTTATTTTTAGATGCTTTCGGTGGCTATGATAGTTTTCGTGAAATTGACGAGGAACGTGAAATTGACGAGGATGGTAAGGAATTCAGTTATATATGGGACCAAGCGAAATTTAATCCAATAACTAATCATTTGAAATGTCATATTCATTTTTCTTTCCCAGATGGATCGATCATGAGGAAGGCTTTTACCTATGATTGGAGAATGTATACCCTTCCTGAGATAAAAGATATTTTAATTGATGCTGGTTTTAGTGACGTAATTATCTATTGGCAGGGCTGGGATGAAGATGGAGATGGAGATGGAGATTTTTACAAAGCAAAAAATGCAGATGCTGATGCCGGCTGGATTTGTTATTTAGCAGCCATAAAGTAAAGATTTTCTTCAAACTATTTAGATAGACATTAATTATCGTTTTCCTCCATTTTTTTGGTGGAACTGATAACTTTTTCCTCCATATCCTTTTTGTAGGAGTCTACCTTTTCCAATAAGTCTTGATCATTTGTTGCTAGTATTTGCGCTGCAAAAATAGCGGCATTAACCGACCCATTTATTGCCATTGTTGCAACAGGCACACCCGGCGGCATCTGCACAATAGAAAGAAGAGAGTCCTCTCCATTTAATGCGGATGTGCCTATTGGAACACCTATAACAGGCAGTGAGGTAAGAGCTGCAACCATTCCAGGAAGATGAGCCGCGCCACCGGCACCAGCAATAATAACCTTAAAGCCTTTATCCTTGGCTGTCTTAGCAAATTCATATAAACGTTTTGGAGTTCTATGCGCAGACACTATTGTTATCTCATAAGGAATTTCAAACTTTTTTAAGTAATCAGCCGAACCTTGCATTACTGTAAAATCTGATTCACTTCCCATTATGATTGCTATTTTTGAATTACTCATTATCTTCCTCCGATTCTATTGTAATTATTTCCTTTACCCTCAGTGCCTTCTCTTTTGCAGATAACATATCAGAATCCAGAATCGTAATATGCCCCATTTTCCTAAATGGTCGGGTAGCGGCTTTTCCATACAGGTGCAAATGTACTCCGGGTATTTCTAAAACTTCGCTCAGTCCATTTAGAACTGGAGCTCCGAATTCTCCTTCTGCTCCAAATAAGTTAACCATAGCTGCAGATATCAATGTATCTGTATTCCCTAAAGGCAAGCCTAATATTGCCCGCAAATGCTGTTCAAATTGATTAGTTATATTAGCCTCAATAGTATGATGACCCGAATTATGCGGACGCGGAGCGATTTCATTAACAAGAATTTTTTCATTTTGGTCTATGAACATTTCAATGCCAAAAACACCAATGCCTTGCAGTGACTCAATAGTTTTTATTGCTATAGTTTCTGCTTCTATCTTTATCTCATCTTTTATGCCTGCAGGGGCAAAAAGCATATCAAGAACATTCTCTTCTGATCTTATAGACATCTCCACTGGCGGAAATGTTTTTACTTCGCCTGCAGAGCTTCTAGCAACAATTATGGCAATTTCTTTTTTTGCATCTATAAACTTCTCTATAAGAGATTTTTGATTAATATTTTTTTGATAGTCTGCCTCAGATTTCATGACCACAACACCTTGTCCATCATATCCTCCAAGACGAAGTTTTTGAACCAAAGGAAACCCAAAGTTTTTAAAAGTTTCTATTGATGGCCGCTCTATCTCGGAAAATTCTGCAGAGGGAATATCATTAGCACTCAAGAATCTTTTTTGAAGAAGCTTATCTTGGATTGTCTTTAAAACTGAAGGAGAAGGATAAATTTTATGCCCTTCATTTTCGAGCCTCTGTAGAGCCTTAGTATTAATGTTTTCAAGCTCAAATGTAATAAAATCAGTTTCTGATGCTAGTTGATTTATTTTTTCTTCGTCATGGTGACTTCCGAGTATTTGTTTCGCTGCTATTTGGCCAGCGGGAGAATTTTCCACAGGATCTAATACAATACATTCGCAGCCAATCTTTTTCGCTGCCTCGACAATCATTCTGCCCAACTGGCCGCCTCCAATTAATCCAATTTTAGCGATGGGGTAGGGGTGTTTACTTTTCATAGATGACCATGTTTTTAAGATAGAAAACCGACTATTTTACCCAAAAAGACATTCTTTTGTTTAATAAAATATTGTTTTTACTCAAATGCTTCAAGTTTTACAAAGGATATAGACTTTTTAAGAAATTGATTTTTTGTGTATATTTTCGATATTAATGGTTTTAGGGACTCAAATAAGGCTTCTATATGGATAAAATTATAGTTATTCTGATGATAGTTTTTCACATCCTTTAGAGAGGCCGTATTGGGTGAATAGAGATAGATTGTATGGTGGAATAGATCATGATCCTTCGGGTGCGATGAATCAAACGGGAAATATTATTCGAGATGCATGGGTTTTCGATATACTTCCTGAGAACGAAACTTGCTCTGGTTGGACATATGGACGCATTGAGCAGCTTTACGATTTGGTTTATAAAGCATGGATTCCCTATTCACATTTGCCGTCAAATTTACCCCCAGATCTTTTAGAACGACATAAAAGAATTTATTCTATTGCGATAGAGAAGGCAAAAAATTTAGGCTGGAATCCAGATAGAGATATTCAAGGAGAACTATAAGTCTATTAAGGAAATATTCTTATGTTTCGTGGAAAGATTTGTTTGAAGCTGTAATAAAGATGAAATAACAACAGGCTATGGTGACTCCGTTGGCCTCTCGCGACGATAAATTGTGAACCTGGTCAGGCCCGAAAGGGAGCAGCCATAACTTTTAATTCGTGTGCTGAGAATAGCCTGCGGAGTTACCGCCAATATTTAAAGTGTTTCTAAAATTTATACAGAGAGCACTTAGAAAATTTAAACAGAAAAGGGTTTTAAAAAATGTCGTACCAAGCATTAGCTCGTAGGTGGCGCCCCAAAACATTCGCAGAAATGGTAGGACAAGATCATATTGTTCGAGCCCTGAGTAATGCCTTGGATAGCGATAGATTACATCATGCTTTTTTATTTACAGGTACACGTGGTGTCGGCAAGACAACCATAGCTCGCATCTTAGCAAAATCATTAAATTGTGAAAATGGAATATCATCTTCACCATGCGGCGAATGTGGCACATGCTGTGAGATAAATGAGGGTAGATTTTTAGACTTAATTGAAGTTGACGCAGCCTCAAAAACGGGTGTAGATGATACCCGAGAGCTTCTAGACAATGTCCCCTATGCCCCTGTTAAGGGGAAATTTAAAGTTTATCTAATTGATGAAGTGCATATGTTTTCAAACCACAGCTTCAATGCTCTCCTGAAAACTCTAGAGGAGCCTCCCCCTCATGTAAAATTTCTGCTTGCCACTACGGATCCACAAAAAGTACCGATGACTGTATTGTCTCGATGCCTTCAATTTAGCTTGAATCGATTGTCGATAAGACAAATTCAAACTCAACTTCAGTTAATACTGGATACAGAAAATATTAAATACTCACAGGGAGCTTTAAACACAATAGCTATTGCTGCTGATGGAAGTATGCGTGATGGATTAAGTATTCTAGATCAAGCGATTGCATTCGGAGGTAAAGAGATTAAAGCGGAGGAAGTTCGGAGGATGCTGGGTGTTAATTCTTCTGAAAAATTAATTGATATTTTAAAGCATATCCATTTCGGTGATGCTGATAAGTTACTTCGAGAAATTGACTCAATATCTCAAAGATCCCCCGATTTCTCAATGCTTTTAAAAGATTTATTATTTTTGATTCATAGAATAAGCCTACTTCAGGCTACAAAATTAGCTTGGCAAGAAAATTGGGGGGATAGAGTAAAATACGATGAACTTTGTTCGCTAATTTCGTCTGAAAGCGCACAGCTTTATTACCAAATAGGATTACTTGGCCAGCGTGATCTGCCATATGCCCCTGATTTTCAAAGTGGCTTTGAGATGACTCTCTTAAGAATGCTTGCCTTCAGACCTGGTGAACTTATTGTTAGAGAGAACATTGTCAAAAATAAGCCTATTTCAAAAAAACCTGGGCCAAGTAAATCACCAAACAAAACTGATCGATCAGATAAAAACCAAATTAAAGAGAAGAAGACCATTGATTTGACTTCTAATCATAAAGAGGATTTAAAAAATTGGCATGAAGCTATTAAAAAATTGAATTTGAGTGGAATTGCACAACAGCTTGCCGATAATTGTATGGTAAAGGACATAACAAACGATAAAATTTGCCTGAAGGTTGATAAAAATTGCAATTCTATGATTGATTCAGTCGCATCGGATCGATTGAGAGAAGCAATATGCGAATATTTAGGGGAAAAAATCGATGTTGAATTTAAATCAGAGCCTGTGTTAGATACTCCATCTAAGAAAAAAAAGGAAATGGAGGTTGATAAACAAAAAAAGGCAGAAATAGAAATAGCAACTGACCCTTTGATTTTAGCTATGCAAGATGAATTTGATGCTGAAGTCATTGACGAGACTATTCGTCCCTTGGATGCAAAATAAATTTAATGATGGGGTAATAATATGAAAGGCGGAATTGGAAACTTAATGAAACAAGCTCAAAAAATGCAGGCTGATCTGCAAAAAGCCCAGGAAGAGTTAGCGAAGACCAAAATCTCTGGTGAATCGGGAGGAGGGCTTGTAAAAATTATAATCAATGGAAAACATGAAGTATGTAAGGTAGAAATTGATGATAGTTTAATGGGGGACGACAAAGAAATGCTGGAGGATTTAATTGCAGCTGCGGTCAATGATGCAGTTCATAAATTCGAGGACTTCAGTAAAGAACAAATGTCAGCCGCAACTTCAGGTTTAAATTTACCTCCAGGAATTAAGTTACCTTTTTAGGGAGAATTGCATTCAGTGTCTGATCAGTCACTACTAGAAAGATTAATACAAGCATTTAGGTGTTTGCCGGGCGTTGGGCCCAAAACTGCACAAAGAATGGCTTTTCATGTGCTTGAGAGAGATCGAGAGGGTGGTAAGCATCTCTCTAATGCATTATCGAATGCGGTTGAAAGGATAGGAAATTGCCCTCAATGTCGAGATTTTACCGAACTCAAATTATGCAAACTTTGCAGTAATGAGAAAAGGGATAAAGAGAGTCTTTGTGTGGTAGAGAGCCCAACCGATGTAATTGCAATCGAACAAGCTACAGACTATCGTGGCCTATATTTTGTTCTAGGCGGACGGCTATCACCTTTAGATAATATTGGGCCAACTGAAATTGGGCTTGATGTTTTAGAAACTAGACTAGATGATGGTAAGGTAAAAGAATTAATCTTGGCGACTACAACAACGGTAGAGGGGGAAGCTACGGCTCATTACATTTCACAAATTATTCGCGATAAAGACATACCTGTTACTAGGATAGCTCATGGGGTTCCTCTAGGTGGGGAGCTTGAATTCGTCGATAGTGGCACTCTGGCCCATGCATTTGCCGGACGAAAAGAAATAAGAGGTGAAGGGGGGATTGATGAGTGAATGTATTTTTTGTCAAATAATCGAGGGTAAGATTTCGGCAGATATTATTTATGAAGATGACCTTGTACTGGGTTTCCGTGATGTAAATGCAAAAGCTCCGTTTCATTTTTTATTTATACCAAAGAAACATATATCCACTTTAAATGATTTAATTGATGAGGACCAACTAGTCCTGGGAAGAATGCTTATTGCTTCATCAAAGATAGCAAAGAAAAATGGTTTCGATGAAAGAGGGTACCGAACTGTTTTCAACTGTAATGAATACGGCGGACAAACAGTATTTCATATTCATTTACATTTACTTGGCGGCAGAGCATTTGATTGGCCACCAGGATAATCCGTAACTAAAAAATTTCAATTTTATGAAAGTTAATCAAACAAAAGCTCATTAAGTGATTTAATTCAATTTATTGAGCTTGATATTCCTGATCTTCATTACCCTCCATTTCAAGCTTATGATCATCCTGAATTGATGCAAACAACTAATATTTTTCATACTATCAGAGAGCGTGGACCATTCTTACTACATCATCCATACAACTCATTCGGCACTTCTATTGAGCGATTTCTGAAAGAGGCCTCAAGTGATTCAAAAGTTCGTGCAATAAAAATGACTTTATATAGAACTTCAAGTGATACCAAAGTAGTCGATTACTTAGTTCATGCAGCTCGCAATGGAAAGCAAGTGGCCGTTGTTGTAGAACTTAAAGCAAGATTCGATGAAGCTGCCAATATAAGGTGGGCAACAAGGATGGAGGAGGCAGGTATTCATGTAACCTATGGTGTTGTGGGATTAAAGACTCATTCAAAAATAGTTTTAGTTCTACGCAGAGATTACGACGGATTACGCCGATACTTACATATTGGAACTGGAAATTATCATGCAGGAACTGCGAAGCTGTATTCTGACCTAGGAATTCTTACAAATAATTCAAAAATGGGTAAAGATGCGTCTGAGCTATTTAATTATTTAACAACTGGATATACCCCAGAAAGGCATTATCAGAGTCTTCTGCCAGCCCCTAAGTTACTAAAAGTTGCTTTGCTATCAAGAATACAAAGAGAAAAAAATCTTCATACCAGTGATAACCCAGGACTCATCCAGTTTAAGATGAACGCTCTAGAAGATTTTGAAATTACTAAGGTTCTTTATGAGGCAGCGTCTGCAGGGGTAAAGATAGATTTAATTGTGAGAGATACTTGTAGATTGAGGCCAGGGCTGGAGGGGCTCTCAGAGAACGTTAAAGTTATAAGTATAGTGGGGAGGTTCTTAGAGCATTCAAGGATTTATTACTTTCAAAATTACGGCGATGAAGAATATTTTATTGGGTCTGCGGATATTATGAAACGCAATCTCGAATCTCGTATAGAAGTTGTAGCCCCAGTAACAAATGAAGCTTTATGCAAAGATTTAAGGCATATTTTAGATTTACAGATTTCTGATAGAAGGAATGCCTGGGAAATGAATTCCAACGGCGATTATACTCAAAGGCAGCCTAATAACACCGATGAGGAGAGAGGATGTCAGGAAAGATTAATTAATTTAGCTCAGAAAAGGTTCAAAGAGGCAAGAAGATATCAGCAAGGTAAGACAAGAGTTTTATTGCTGGAAGGAATTTACGTTAATTAGTATTCAATGCTTTGGATTCAATAGGTTTTCGAGAATTTTCTCATAAATATCCGACAATAAATTTAGATCATACACACTAACGTTTTCATTGACTCTATGAATGGATGCGTTAATTGGACCTAATTCTAATACTTGTGCGCCTGTTGGCGCTATAAACCTTCCATCAGAAGTTCCACCACCCGTTGAAAGTTTAGTGTTAGTACCAGTTAGCTCTTTTATTGACTTTTGCGCAGCTTTAACCAACTCACCCTCATCAGTTAAAAAAGGCAATCCAGATAAATTCCATTTTATTTTATATTTAAAATGGTATTTGTCTAAAATCTTTTTTACTTTTTCTTCAATTTCTTGATGAGTTATTTCTGTTGAGTAGCGAAGATTAAAGTCAACTTCTATTTGACCGGGAATTACATTTGTTGCTCCCGTACCGCCATGGATATTGGAAATTTGAAATGTTGTAGACGGAAAGTGATCGTTTCCATTGTCCCAATGCTCTGAGAGCAGGTCTTGTAATGCGGGAATCACTAAATGAATTGGATTTTCTGCTAAATGAGGATAAGCAACATGTCCTTGTATTCCATATATAATTAGTTTTGAGCCGAAGGATCCTCGTCTTCCATTTTTTATAGTGTCTCCAACCTTGTCTGTTGAGGAGGGCTCACCAACTAAACACCACTTTATTTTTCTATTTCTTTCCTCCAAAACATCAATGACTTTTCGTGTTCCATTTTTAGCAATACCTTCTTCATCACTAGTGATTAAGAAAGCTAATGAGCCCGTATGATTAGGATGATTAGAAATGAATCGTTCGGTTGCGGTAATCATTGCAGCAATTGACCCTTTCATGTCAGCAGCACCCCTTCCGAAAAGAAGCCCATCTCTAATCTCTGGCTTAAACGGATCTGATTTCCATTCGTTTAATGGTCCGCTAGGGACAACATCCGTATGACCGGCAAAACAAAAAATAGGATCATCATCTCCTTTGAGTGACCATAAGTTAGTAACATCCTCAAATTCAAGTGTTTCATTCTTAAAATTAATCTTTGATAAGCGATCTTTCAGAATCTTCTGACAGTCTTTATCATCGGGCGTCACTGAGGGCTGCCTTATTAATTCTTTTGCTAGTTCGATGGTATCCGACATGAAAATAACCTATTCTGTTTAGGAAGCTTAAGTTTAGGCTTTAATGAATATTTAAAAACCAATGTAATTTTGATGAATTGACTATAATTCGAGATTTTTTGTATTTTGACAAATTAAAAATCACGAAGTAATTCATTTATGCCTACTTTACTGAGTGTCTTTTCGTCTACTTTTTTTACAATAACAGCGCAATACAAACTATATTTACCATTTTTTGATGGAATATTTCCTGAAACTACTACAGAACCAGCTGGTACTCTTCCATACAAGACTTCATCTTTTTCTCTATCGTAGATCCTAGTTGATTGCCCTATATAAACCCCCATTGAGATAACAGAGCCTCTCTCTACGATAACACCCTCTACTACTTCTGATCTCGCACCAATAAAACAGTTATCTTCTATAATAGTCGGGGATGCTTGTAGTGGTTCAAGAACTCCACCAATTCCTACACCGCCTGATAAATGAACATTTTTACCTATTTGAGCGCACGATCCCACCGTTGCCCAAGTGTCTACCATTGTCCCAGAGTCTACGTATGCTCCGATATTCACGTATGAGGGCATAAGGACCACATTTGGTGCAATATATGAGCCTACTCTCACGGTAGCAGGAGGCACAACTCTGATTTCTGAGTCGATAAAGTTTTGGGTATTCTTTTCAGAAAATTTTGATGGAACCTTATCAAAATAATTTGTGAATTCACCCTTTATTAATTCGTTATCCCTTATTCGAAAAAAAAGCAACACGGATTTCTTGATCCATTCATTAACTATCCACTCATTATTGACCTTTTCAGCTACTCTAATTTCACCTTTATCTAACTGTTCGATGGAGCTGATAATAGCGTCTCGCACTGAATCGTCTACATTTCTGGGATTTATTTCCCCTCGATGCTCAAAGGCGTCATTGATTATACTTTCAATGTTATTCATTAAATTCTCCCACTGAGATTAATTTTTTCTTAATTCTTCAATATATTCTTTTATTCTGTATGCAGCCTCTTTGCATTTTTCAAGTTCTGCAACTAACGCTATTCTTACAAAATTTTTCCCAGGATTAAATCCATTAATATCACGAGAAATAAAACTTCCAGGTAATACTGTAACGTTTTTCTGACTATATAGACCTTGTGAAAATTCTTCATCATTGATTGGAGTTCTCAACCATAAATAGAAACCAGCCTCTGGATATTCTATATCGATTTGGGGCGATAAAATTTCAATGACTGTATCAAATTTCTTCTTATATAGTTCTCTATTTTTTTTGGCATGATCGGAATCTTTCCATGCTTCACAACTTGCCATTTGATGATGAATCGGCATAGCACATCCATAGTAAGTAAGGTACCTAGAAAATTTTTCTAAAATTTCTCTATCGCCTGCAACAAAACCTGAGCGTAATCCTGGCACATTCGATCTTTTTGAAAGACTGTGAAATGCAAGGCAATTGGTAAATGATGCATTTCCCATAGCAGCAGAAGCTTCAAGCAAACCAATAGGTGGATCATTTTCGTTGAAATAAATATCCGTGTAACATTCATCAGAAGCTAGGACAAAATTGAATTCTTTTGATAATTTTATGAGATGTTGTAGTTTTTCTATGGGCATTACGGCCCCACTTGGATTGCCAGGAGTACAAATGTACATAAGCTGGCATTTCTCTAATATTTTTTTATCGATACTGTCAATATCAGGTAAGTGATTATTTTCTTTCATACAGGGCAAGTAGCTAATATTTGCGCCCGCTAACAGTGCCGCTCCTTCATAAATTTGATAAAATGGATTCGGTAAGATTACTAAAGAATCTTTATCACTGTTAATAACTGCTTGCGCAATAGCAAAAAGTGCTTGTCGGCTTCCAGTTACAGGTAGTACATTTTTCTCAGGATCCAAATACTGTTTCGGTAAATTGAAACGACGACATAGCCAGTGACAGATTGTTTCTCTAAGTTCTAATATACCCTTAGTTGGGGGATATTTACCTAATGCGGAGAGATTCTGAGCAAGGCTATCTGAGATAATTTTAGGAATTTCATGTTTTGGCTCACCGACAGATAAGGCAATATTTTCGGTAATGCTTGGCGTGATACCTTTCAATAAAATTTTTAATTTTTCAAAAGGATATGAGTGAAGTTTATCTAAATTTGGATTCATAACGATATTATTGCTCTTTATTCAATTTAGTTAATTATAACGTATGGGAGTTGTCTTGGCGTGAAGCCTATTTTAGCTTTAATTTATGGAGCCTCATTTTGGGGCTTTATTTGGTATCCAACCCGATTTTTGGAAAGCATGGGGCTCCCTGGGATATGGCAACTATTAACAAGCTATGTCTCTGCAATGATTGTTTTACTTATTTTAGAGGGATTTAAGCTTACTAGAATATCACAGAAACCCGGGCATGCTATTCTGTTGATATTTGCTGCCGGTTGGACAAATGTAGCCTTTGTTTTGGCTGTTTTAAATTACGAGGTAGCCCGTGTTTTGATCCTATTCTACTTGTCACCCCTGTGGGCAATTATTTTAGGGAGATGGTTATTGGGAGAGCGAATTACTTTTTTGACTGGCGTAATGCTTCTTCTTGGTCTAAGTGGCGCAGCTCTGATGTTATGGGATGATGGAAATTTTTCTGGCCCTCTCAGGCAGGGAGATCTCCTTGCATTAAGTGCAGGCTTCTGCTTTGCACTAACAAATGTACTTACAAGGTACTTAGATAATCTAAGTATTACACTTAAAACCCAACTTGCCTGGCTTGGCGGAATTATTGTCTCATTAGCTTTCATCACCTTTTTAAATGAACCCTTCCCAAAGGTAGAAATTGAGATATGGATTGGATCTATTCTCTTGGGAGTTTTTGGTTATTTTCTTGCAACCATTGTAGTGGTTTATGCAATTAGTCGAATGCCAATACAACGGTCATCAATTATCTTGCTATTTGAGTTGTTTGTGGGAGCAATTTCAGCATGGTTACTTGCAGGTGAAGTCATGGAGTTTAAAGATTGGTTGGGTGGGTGCATAATTGTATGTAGTGGGATGATTGCTATTTTTCACGGCAAAAAGGTTCAAGAGAAATTATATGGCTGAAATTTTTATACATCATATTAGTTTGATTGTTTCAAATATTACGAAATCAATAAAATTTTATAATGAATTTCTTAATCTTGAAATTGACAACAGCAGACCAGAACTCTCTTGTGATGGTTTGTGGTTCAAAATCGGCAATCAACAAATCCATCTTTTACAAGTTCCCAATCCAGATAATATAAAAAATAGACCACCACATGGAGGAAATGATAGGCATGTAGCCTTAATGGTGGATAATCTTGAGCCCTTTGTGCTTAGATTGAAAACTTTAGAAATTCCATTTCATATGAGTAAGAGCGGAAGGCCCGCTCTTTTTTGCAGAGACCCCGATGGAAACACTTTTGAGCTTATTGAGCTTGACAAGCTGGATAGGGAATAGATTTTTAGAAAATAAACAGGCCTTATATTTTATTTTCTCTCTCTTCGTTTCTAAGTGTAAGAACCTCAAAACCAGTTTTCGTGCACAGAATAGTATGTTCCCATTGTGCAGATAATTTTCTATCCTTTGTAACAACAGTCCATCCATCATTTAACAATTTCACTTGCCTTTTACCTGCGTTTACCATTGGTTCTATGGTAAACGTCATTCCCTCTTTGAGTGCCATCCCAGATCCAGGGTTACCGTAATGTAAAATTTGTGGGTCCTCATGAAAGCCTCGACCTATTCCGTGGCCACAATACTCTTGAACAACACTGAAGTGCTCACTGTGCACATATTTTGAAATTTCATAACCAATGTCTCCAAGAGTGACCCCTGGAGCGACCAATTCGATTCCTTTCCACATTGCTTTTTGTGTAACCCGAATGAGTCTTTTGGCGAATGGACTAACCTCACCAACAAAAAACATTTTGCTGGTATCCCCATGGAAACCATCTTTTATTACCTCACATCGATATTGATAATATCGCCTTTTTTAAGTACCTTTTCACTGGGTATCCCATGACAAACGCAATGATTAACTGAAGTACATATCGATTTTGGGAAACCGCGATAATTAAGTGGTGCTGGCACAGCATCTTGTTTGTCAACGATAAAATCATGGCACAGTTTATCCAAATGATCTGTTGTTACCCCAGGTTTGACATGGTCGCCAATGAAATCCAGCACTTCGGCTGCCAGCTTACCCGCAACTCGCATTTTTTGTATTTCTTGTGATGATTTGATAATTACTGACATTTTCGTTGATTGCCTTATATTTAAACACTTTGTGGTCATTAATATTAAAAATTCATTTCTACGTCTTTATTGAGACATAAGTGACATTATGGTATAAAACCCGCCGCTTTGCGGCAATGTCGCCGTGACGTGGAAAATACACACCTGCATCGATAAAATTTAGTCTGGGTGCTCGTTAAATACCATAAATGAGTGGGCTAAATGGATACAGGGAGGCTTAACCCAAAATTTGGAGATTTTTATGGGCGATGTAACCATGCGCCAGATGCTAGAGGCGGGTGTCCATTTTGGCCATCAAACTAGGTACTGGAATCCACAAATGAGTCCTTTTCTGTTTGGACACAGGAATAAGATTCACATTATAAACCTTGAAAAAACCCTGCCAATGTTTAATGACGCAATGAATTTTATTGGCAAGTTAGCGTCAAACGGCGGAAAAATTCTATTTGTCGGGACCAAAAGATCTGCAAGACAGGTTGTTGCCGAGGAGGCAAAACGCTGCGGAATGCCCTATGTTGATCATAGGTGGCTAGGTGGCATGCTGACAAATTTTAAAACTATTAAGCAATCAATTAGGCGCTTAAAGGAACTTTCTGCGATGGATGAAGATGGCTCAATGATCGCAAAGTTTAATAAAAAGGAACAGCTTATGATGCGACGCGAAATGGAGAAGCTTGAGCGTAGTCTTGGAGGCATAAAAGACATGGCCGGGTTGCCAGATGCTTTGTTTGTGATAGATAGCGGACATGAGGATATTGCTATAGCTGAGGCTAAAAAGCTGGGTATTCCGGTTATTGCTGTTGTAGATACAAATAATAATCCGCAAAATGTCGATTATGTGATTCCAGGTAACGATGATGCTATGAGAGCCGTTCAGTTATACGTTCAGGGTGCTTCCGCCGCTATTCTTGAGGGCCGAACTGCCGCTGCCCGAGCGGTCGCTGAGGAAACTACCACCATAAGCTCAGCTAAATAGTTTAAGTCAACAAAAATGAATTACCAGTGCAACTGAAAACAACCATGCACCAACCTTAGAGGTAAGTCTAATGCCAATAACAGCGTCTTTAGTCAAGGAATTGCGGGAAAGAACTGGAGCTGGAATGATGGAATGCAAAAAAGCTCTTGTTGAAACTGATGGTGATATTGAATCAGCAATCGAGAATATGCGTAAGTCAGGGCAAGCAAAAGCAGCAAAAAAAGCTGGAAGAACTGCCGCTGATGGAATCGTCATCATAAAAATCGATAATTCAGGAAAATTTGCCGTTATAGTCGAGGTGAATTGTGAGACCGATTTTGTGGCTAAAGATGAAAATTTTCAATCATTTGCTGATGCAGTAGCAGAAAGAGCTATCAAGAGTGATGCAACTTCTGTAGAGGCATTAATGGAGATGTCACTTCACAATGGCGAAGAGACTACAATTGAAGAGGCGCGCCAAGCTCTAATTTCAAAAATTGGAGAGAATATGAACGTGCGCCGATTTGAAAGAGTTGAGTCAAAAAATACACTTGCAAGCTATCAACATGGGCTAAGGATTGGAGTCTTGGTAGATTTGGATGGCGACTCGAGTCTTGGGAAGGATTTAGCAATGCATATTGCTGCAACAAACCCAGTTTGTATCGATAAAGCAGATGTGGACGAGGAGTTACTTTTAAAAGAAAAATCAATTGTGGAGAGTCAAGCTAAAGAAAGTGGGAAGCCCGAGAATATCATTGAAAAGATGGTAGAGGGCAGAATGAATAAATTTTTAACTGAAATTACGTTATTAGGTCAGCAGTTTGTAAAAAATCCTGATATATCTGTCGGAGCGCTTGTGAAGGAAAATAGTGCATCGATCAATAAATTTGTTCGTTATGAAGTTGGTGAGGGTATTGAGAAAAAATCTGAGAACTTTGCAGATGAGGTTGCTGCTCAGGCCGCAGCAGCACGTGGAGACTAAGTTAAGTGTATAAAATCATAAAGCAGTATGTTCGCTTCAAGGGAGCATCTTTCAAAAATGTCGGGTAAATCGACTCTAAGCAGAATTTTATTAAAAATAAGTGGTGAAGCTCTCACGGGTGAGTTAGATTTTGGTATCGACCCCAAAATGCTGGACCGATTGGCCAGTGATTTGAAGAGTATAATTGAGGCAGGTGTAGAAATTGGCTTAGTCATCGGCGGGGGAAACATCTATCGAGGATCCTCTCTTGTTGATAAAGGCTTAGGTCGCGTACGGGGAGACCAAATTGGCATGCTGGCTACGGTAATGAACTCTCTTTGTATGGAAGAGTGGCTGCTCAAATTTGGAGTGAAAGCTAAAACAATGTCTGCCCTTGAAATGAATCAATTATGCGATGCATATCGAACGTCTGATGCAATTAGACATATGAAAAATGGCGAAGTTGTGATTTTTGCTGCTGGCACAGGCAATCCGTTCTTTACCACCGATTCAGCGGCTGGCTTAAGAGCCACTGAGATTAAGGCTGACATTCTCATAAAGGCAACCAAAGTTGATGGGGTTTTTACTGAGGATCCAAATGTGAATCCACAGGCAAAATTTTTACCGAAATTAAGTTACGATGACGTATTGACTAATGGCCTAGGTGTAATGGATGCTACAGCAATCGTTTTATGCAAGGAAAATAAGATTCCCGTGAGAGTTATGAATATTTTTGAAGAAAAAGCTCTTCTTAGATTGATTGATGGTGAGGCAGTTGGAACACTTATATCTGGAGCCTGAAATATGATAGATGACATTAAAGCAGATGCGGCAATGAGAATGGCAAAGAGCGTAGAGTCTCTAGCCGAAAATTTAACGAAGGTACGCACAGGAAGAGCTCATCCTAACATGCTCGATCATTTGACGGTGAGCTATTTTGGTGTTGATACACCTATTAATAAACTTTCCAATATAGGAGTGGAGGATGCCAGAACACTGACTGTTCAACCTTGGGAAGAGGATTTAGTTAAAATTTTTGAAAAAGCAATTTTGGAGTCAAACTTAGGGATGACGCCTAATACCGCAGGAACTATGATTCGCTTGCCAATCCCCCCTCTCACTGAGGAGCGAAGAAAAGATATGACGAAGATTGTTAGAAATGAAGCAGAGCAAGCTAAAATAGCTATTAGAAATATTAGGCGCGATGCTAATAATAATTTAAAGGATTTAGTGAAGGAAAAGCTTATCTCTGAAGATGATGAGCGACGCGGTCAAGAGATTGTTCAAAAACTCACCGATCAACATACAAAAGAAGTTGATGAATTAATTGAGAAAAAAGAAACTGATCTCATGTCCGTTTGATCTAAATCCAGATCGTAGGGGCGTTTTTTAAAATGGAAAAATCATTAGGCGCATTCGAGGAGTTAAACTCTTTACCTGGCCATGTCGCTATCGTAATGGATGGTAATGGGCGGTGGGCTCAACAACGAAACCTCCCCAGACATAGTGGTCATAAAGCGGGGGTAGAGGTAGTTCGCTCCAGCATAGAAGTCTGCTTAAAACATAAAATAAAAGTTCTTACATTGTTTGCATTCAGTAGCGAAAATTGGCGTCGTCCTAAAAATGAAGTTAACTTACTGCTTGATTTATTTATGACTTCACTATCCTCAGAAATACGTCGCCTGCAAGAAAATGATATCAAAATTAAGTTTATTGGAGACATATCTGCCTTCCCACAAAAATTACAAAAGAAGATTTATTTTGCTGAAAGCGAAACATCAAAAAATAAAGGCCTTATTTTACAGGTCGCAGCAAATTATGGAGGTAGGTGGGATATTAAACAGGCTATTCAGAAAATTGCAGAAAAGGTATCAGAAGGTTTGATAAAAACTGAAGAAATAAATGAAGATTTAATATCTCAATATACCTCTTTCTCACAAGTAGCCGATCCAGATTTATTTATTAGGACGGGGGGTGATTTCCGGATAAGTAATTTTCTCCTTTGGCATAGTGCTTATACTGAATTTTATTTTACACCTGTCTTGTGGCCAGATTTTTCGGAAAAATTTTTTGAGGAGGCGCTTGAAGAATTCGCGCATCGGCAGAGAAGATTTGGTAAGACAAGCGAGCAAGTTCAGGCTGCTAATTAACTATGTTAGCAAGGACCTTCACTGCTTCACTTTTAATACCTGCAATTATTTTTTCTATTTTATGGGCTCCACTAAATATTTTTAGTGCTATTATGCTCATTCTGATATCTATAGCAGCTTATGAGGCTGGTACCTTATGCGGCCTTCAGACTAAAATTTTAGTACTTTTATATTCTATATTCACAATTACCTCATCAACTATAATTTATTTGTTGCTGACAAGAGAAAGCAGCCAAATTTTGATAATTATTGGTGGTATTTTTTGGGCTCTAAATACCATATTTTTATTGACTTGGAAAAATCCAATTGAGTCAAAATCAGGCATTTTTCCATTGATGCTTTTTTTGAATTGGGTTTCTTTCGTTATTGCTTGGATATCGATGTTAGAACTATATAAATTTAATGAAAATGGAGCGTATCTATTACTCTCATTATTTATCTTAATTTGGTTGGTTGACTCTTCGGCATTCTTTGCCGGAAGGTCTTTTGGTACTAATAAGCTAGCACCTACTATAAGTCCTAATAAGACCTGGGAGGGAGTACTTGGCTCCTTAGTCTCAGCATTAATTTTCTCTCTCATATTCAATTATATGGGTTTGCTACCGATTTCTATTTATGGAGTTTTTTTAATAGTCTTTTGTGTAACTATGTGCTCCATTGGAGGCGATCTTTTTGAAAGTTTCTTAAAGAGAAAAAGGAAAGTAAAAGATAGTGGTAATATATTGCCTGGTCATGGAGGATTTTTAGATAGGATTGATAGTATTTTGTCCGCTTTACCGGTATTTGCAAGCGGAATTATAATTTCAGAGTGGTTTTTATGAAAAAAATTGCCATTCTAGGATCAACAGGATCGATTGGTGAGAGTACTCTTCAGGTAATTAGTTTACATCCTGACCGTTATAAAATCGAAGGCCTATCTGCAAACAAAGAAATCAAAAAACTATTCGAACAATGTAAAAAGTTCCGCCCGTCTTATGTCGCAATAGCAGACCCAGAGAGCGCAAAAGAGTTTATCAGTATAATAAGTAACTCAAATTTAAATTTAGAGGTGCTTACTGGATCGGATGGCCTAAATGCTTTTGCTTCATTGCCTGCCGTTGATGTTGTTGTCGCAGCAATAGTGGGTTCAGCAGGTTTAGAGCCTACGCTCTTTGCTATTCAAAATAAGAAGCAAGTTCTTCTGGCTAACAAAGAAGCTTTAGTTATGGCCGGTTCATTATTTATGCAAGAAGTAAAAAAATGGGGAGCGCAACTTCTTCCTATTGACAGCGAACATAATGCAATATTTCAATGTTTGCCTGGCACATACGATAATGGTGTTAATAACCAGAGTATAAAAAAAATTCACTTGACTGCATCCGGAGGTCCTTTTCGTACCTTGAGTTCCGAAGACTTTCATTCGATTACCCCAGAACAAGCGTGCGCACATCCTAATTGGGATATGGGAAGAAAAATATCGGTAGATTCTGCAACAATGATGAACAAAGGGCTAGAAGTAATTGAGGCAAGATGGCTTTTCGATATTAGACCTCAGCAAATTGAGGTTGTTATACATCCGCAAAGCATAATTCATTCGATGGTAGAATTCGTCGATGGGTCTGTGCTAGCTCAATTGAGTAATCCTGACATGCGAGTTCCGATATCAAATGCTCTTGCATGGCCTGATAGACATAGTTCAGGCGTTGAGCCATTAAATATTTTTGATATAGCTCAGCTTGATTTTACAAAACCTGATTTCATAAAGTTTAAATGTTTACAGTTAGCTTACGATGCAATCAATGCAGGTGGTAGCTATCCCGCTATTTTGAATGCTGCTAATGAAATCGCGGTCAAGAATTTTTTAGCTAATCGTATTAGATTTACATCAATTCCAACTATTATCGAAAATATGTTGGAATATTTCTCAGGAGAAACACCTGACAGTCTCTCCTCTTTAATTCAACTAGATGAAGAAGTTAAGGCTGTATCGGAACAATTTGTACTTAGATTTGTCAAGTAAGCTATGGATTTATTAATCATAAAAATATTAGCGTTTTTTGTAGCTATAGTGATACTTATAGGTGTTCATGAGTTCGGACATTTTTGGGTTGCAAAGAAATTAGGCATTAAAGTCTTAAGATTTTCTATCGGCTTTGGGCGGCCATTATTTTCTTGGATAGGAAAAAAAGATGAAACAGAGTATGTTTTCGCGGCCATCCCATTGGGTGGCTATGTGAAAATGTTAGATGAAAATGAGGGTAAGGTTGATCCTTCTGAAATAAATCGAGCTTTCAATAGACAGCCTCTTTTAAAACGTACTGCCGTTGTTCTAGCTGGCCCAGCTTTCAATCTATTTTTTGCAATTTTTGCGTTTGCGCTTATTTCAATGATTGGCGAAACTGGGCTAAAGCCTATTATCGGTAAAGTAGAACGAAATAGTATAGCTGAACAAATTGGCCTTGCTGAGAAGGATAAAATATTTTCTGTTAAGAATAAAAAGACACCTACCTGGAACCACTCAATAGTAGCGCTCGTTGGGGCTTCTTTTAGCGACGATGATGTGACAGTTGAGGTCATAGGTGAAAATGGCTTAAAGAGAACAATTAACTTTGATCCTAAAAAACTATCAGGCATATCAGAAACAAGAAATCCATTATTAAAATTAGGAATCAGGCCCGATCAACCAAAAATTCCTCCTATTTTTGGCACTCCATTAAAAGGATATCCAGCAGACTCTGCAGGAATAAAAGAGGGAGATAGATTGATTAGTGCAGATAAAAGAGAGTTCACACATTGGTCGGAATGGGTCGAGTATGTAAGAGCTCGTCCTTTACAAAATATAAATGTAGTTGTCGATCGAAATGGAAAAAATTTAAGCTTCGAATTAAAACCAAATTCTATAACTGAGGGGGATTTTGTTATCGGTCAAATTGGAGTCGCCAATAATATTTCGAAACAGGATTGGTCAGAGTATCGAATTACTTACACAGAAAACTTTTTTAACTCGGTAGTGCAAGGCGTCAGTAAAACAATTGAGTACTCATTACTTACTTTAAAAGTAATTTGGAGAATTTTAACCGGCGAATCATCCATTAAAAACCTCAGTGGCCCGTTTACCATAGCAGATGCAGCTGGAAAAACAGCGAGTTATGGGTTTATACATTTCTTGAAATTTTTGGCAATAGTTAGTATCAGCCTGGGTGTTTTAAACCTCTTACCAGTTCCAATCCTCGATGGTGGACACCTCGTATATTTCGCCATAGAGGCAATAATTGGAAAACCTATTCCTGATTCATGGCTTTTAGGTAGCCAGAAAATAGGGATAATCATATTAATTGGCCTCACAGTAGTGGCATTTTACGTCGATATTCAACGATTCTTTGGCTAATTTATCAATGTAACCCCTCATTTTATGGAATCACAGTGGCGTTGGCGGCCAACTGATAAGTATAATGGACAGCCTTGCTTTATTCTTTGAATTGAAGAGCTAACTTTCGTATAGAGGCAAATTTTCATAATGAGGAAAATTTTTCAAATTAGCTTAATACCTTTAATGTTGCTTCTGAGTTTTTCAGTTTCGGCGGAAACATTTGTTGTAAAAGATATTAGAGTCGAAGGTCTGCAGCGAATAACAGCAGGTACAGTTTTTAGTTACTTTGAACTTAAGCCTGGCGATTCAATTGACGAGGACTCTTCCGCTGCTCTGGTAAGAAAACTATTCAAGACTGGATTCTTTAAAGATGTGAGATTAGAGAAAGATGGAGATGTCCTCGTTATTGTTGTAGATGAAAGGCCCGCTATATCAGAAATTAATTTCAGCGGAAATAAATCCATACCCGACGAAATTTTACAGAAAGGACTTACTGATGCTGGTCTCGCTAATGGCCGAATTTTTGACAGGGCAGTTTTAGATGGTATCGAGCAAGAATTAGAAAGGCAATTTTTCAACCAGGGTAAATACGCAGTCAAATTGGATGTTGTGGTTACACCATTAGTGAGAAATAGAGTAGCCATTGATATCTCTATTATCGAGGGCGATACTGCTTTGATAAAAAGCATTAATATAATAGGTAATGAGTCATTTGATAAGGAACTCTTATTAGACGAATTTGAATTAACCACAGGCAGTTGGTTCTCTATACTCACAAAAGATAACCAGTACTCAAAGCAAAAACTTAATGGTGATCTCGAGAGATTAAGATCTTATTACCTGAATAGAGGTTTCTTAAAGTTTGAAATAGTTTCCTCACAAGTAACGATAACTCCAGATAAAAAATATATTTATGTAACTCTAGCGGTAGATGAAGGTGATATCTACTTACTAAGTGATGTCCAGTTGGCAGGGGATTATTTGGGAAGCGTTGATGATTATTTTTCAAAAATTCAACTTGTGAGAGGTCAGCCATTCAATAGAAGAAAAGTAGTTGAGAGCAGTAATAGAATATCAAGCATGCTCGCCGACCAGGGACATGCTTTTGCAAATATTAACGCGATTCCTAAATTGGATGAAAAAGAAAAGACCGTCGTCATCACTTACTTTATCGACCCGGGTAAAAAAGTTTACACGCGTAGAATTAATATAACAGGAAACTCTCGTACTCGCGATGAGGTTGTGCGTAGAGAGTTTAGACAAATGGAGGGCTCTGGTTTTTCAAGAGAAAAATTGAAGCTATCTCGTGAAAGGGCTCAAAGGACAGGATATTTTGATCGCGTAACTGTGAAAACTAAAGCGGTTGATAGCTCAAATGACGAGATTGATATTGATGTCGAGGTAATTGAAAAGCCCTCTGGAGCTCTGATGGCTGGCATTGGTTTTTCACAAAGCTCTGGTGTCGCTTTTAATGCAAGTATCAGGCAAAACAACTTCTTAGGAACTGGTAAGAAGGTTGCTCTTGCCTTTGAGACGGACGAGGCAAACGAGCATTATGAGATTTCATATACTAATCCATATTATACAATAGACGGAATGAGCAGAGGGTTTACCTTAAGCTATAAAACAACAGATTTCGATGAATTGGATACGGCAGACTACAAAACCAATGATGGCATTATAGGAGTAAACTTTGGTATTCCGCTAGATGAGTTCCATAAGTTTAACTTTGGCTTAGCTTTACATAGTATCGATTTTAAATTAGGAGCAAACCCTTCAACGCAAATTACAAATTGGCAAACGAATGAGGGAAGTAATTATCTTAATGTAGAGGGAAGCGTCGGATGGGTTCATGATTCTAGGGATAGTGCAACATTTCCAAAAGAGGGTGCTCTACAAAAGGTAAGTGCCGAATTTACTCTTCCTGGAAGTGACCTTACCTATTATAAAATGGAATACCAGCATGGAAGATATTTTCCTTTAGGGGGCGATTTAGTTCTGGGTGTTAATGGGCGATTAGGTTATGGCGATAGCTATGGAGATACTAGTAGCCTGCCCTTTTTTGAAAATTACTTCTTAGGCGGGCCCTCGACTGTAAGAGGTTTCTCGACATTTTCTCTTGGCCCTAGAGACTCTCAAGGAGAACCTCTTGGCGGGAATACTAAAGTATTGGGAAATATGGAGCTTTTATATCCTGCTCCATTTATGCCGAAAGCTATGAGAATTTCAGCTTTTGCAGATGCTGGTGCAGTCTATGATTCAGGGAGCGATATTTTCAACTCAGATGAACTAAGATATTCTGCTGGGATTGGTGTTCAGTGGCTCTCTCCAGTCGGCGCTATTAAATTTAGTTATGCAGAGCCATTTAATAAGGACAATCAAGACGAATCTGAAGAGTTTCAATTTACTTTCGGCTCCTCTTTTTAGGCGAGTAATTAGAATGAAAATAAAAACCTCCATACAGATATTTTTTATAAGTCTCACTCTTGTAAGCTTTTCAGTCTCAGCTGATAACCACCTATCGGTAGCTTTTGTGAATACTCAAAGAGTCTTAAATGAGTCACCACAAATATCAGATTTAAAGCGACGCGTTACAGATGATTTTTCCGAAAGAGAGAAGCGAATTGAAAAAATGCAGAAAAAGATTAAGCTTTTAGAGAAAAAATTAGAAAAAGACGGTAATAAAATGACATCAATGGAGCAACGCAGATTAAAACATGATATTTCAACAAGACGATTAAAAAGAAAACATGCTAGGGATGAAATTGGTCAAGACAAACAACTACGATATAGCGAAGAGGAGGAAAAGGTAACGCGGATTATTGAAGAAGTTATTGCCCAAGTAGCACAAGACGAAAAGATTGATATAGTTTTGCAATCAGGCGTACTATGGTTTTCTCCAAAAGCGGATATAACTGATAAAGTGCTTGGTCAATTAAAAAAGTTGTCAGAAACAAAAAAGTGAGAATTTATGCCTCAGTTATCATTAAAAAAAATAGCTGAAATAACTAATACGAAATTGTATGGAGATGATAATTATCATGTTAGTGATATCGGACCACTTGAAAGTGCTCAAGAAGGAGATTTAAGTTTTTTATCATCAAGCAAATATAAAAAATATTTGCATAAAACGAGGGCAACAGCAGTCATTTTGAGCCCAGAGGATTTAGATTCGTGCCCGGTTTGCGCTCTAGTAAGTGATAATCCCTATCTTGCCTATACAAAAGCCGCAAAGGCATTAATTGATGAAAGAAAGTTAAATTTTGGCGTTCACCCCACTGCAACAGTTGAACATTCGGCAAAGGTTCATAGTAATTCTGAAATTGGTGCAAATTGCTATATTGGTAGAAACGTTGTTATTGAGGAGGGAGTGAGAATTGCTCCAGGTTGTGTTATAGGGGAAGAGAGCCAAATAAAAAGTCACTCTGACTTAATGGCTAATGTCACCCTTGGAGTAAAAACTATTATAGGAAAAAGATGTTTAATTCACCCCGGAGCAGTAATAGGATCGGATGGATTTGGTTTTGCTAATGACAACGGTTCTTGGGTTAAAGCGCCTCAGCTGGGTGGCGTAGTAATCGGTAATGATGTAGAGGTGGGTTCTTGCTCAACAATTGATAGGGGTGCGATAACAGATACCATTTTAGGAGATGGGGTAAAATTGGATAATCAGGTTCATATCGCTCACAATGTCCAGATTGGTTCAAACACCGCTATTGCAGCACAGGTCGGTATAGCTGGATCAACAAAAATTGGAGCATTTTGCACAATAGCAGGTAAAGCTGGTATAGCAGGACATATCGAAATTGCTGATAAAACAAATATTTCTGGATTTACGGCAGTAACAAAATCAATCAAAATTTCAGGTACATATACGAGCACAATTCCAGCAATACCTCATGAGAAGTGGCGAAAAAATTTCTCACGATTAAAACAATTGGATGACTTAAGTCGACGATTGAAGAAATTAGAAATAAAAATAAATAAAGATGCTGATGAAAAATCGTAGAATAAGGTATACCTAACAAAGAATTCTATGGTTTACTACTCTACTGGACCCGTTGGGGGAGTATAATTGAGAAAAAAATGAACATTGCAAAAATTCAAAGCTTATTACCACATCGTTATCCTTTTCTTTTAGTAGATAAAGTCATTGAAATTGAACCAGGAGAGCGACTTATTGCAGTAAAAAATGTAACTATTAATGAACCATTCTTTCAAGGACACTTCCCAGAAAAATCAGTTATGCCAGGCGTTCTAATCATTGAGGCTTTAGCTCAAGCAACAGGCCTTTTGGCGATGGAGTCTGAAGAAGTAGCTAGCAAGGCCATTTACTATCTTGTCGGGGTTGATAAGGCAAGATTTAAAAGACCAATAGTACCTGGTGATCAAGTAAATCTTGATGTGAGAGTTTTGAAAAGAAAAAGAGGCATCTGGACATTTGACTCTAAAGCTACCGTTGATGAGTCGTTATGCGCTTCTGCTCAAATTATGTGTACCGCCAGAGATCTATAAAAATTTATGACTATGATACATTCCTCTGCAATCATAGATTCTACCGCCGAGATAGATCAAAACGTAACTATCGGACCATATTCAGTAATCGGTGAAAATGTGAGAATTGGTTCGGGAACTTCGGTGGGCCCACATGTAGTAATAGGTAAAAATACATTTATAGGTTGTGATAATAAATTATTCCAATTCTCATCCATCGGAGAGGACCCTCAAGATAAAAAATATAGTAAGGAGGATACTTCGCTTATTATCGGAGATAAAAATATAGTTCGTGAGTTCAGCACTATCCATAGAGGTACCTTTCAAGATAATAGCATTACAAAAATTGGTAATGGAAATCTTCTTATGGCATATACCCATGTAGCCCATGATTGTTTGGTTGGAAATGAGATTATTATGGCAAATGCATCTTCCCTTGGAGGGCATGTCCAAGTGAATGATTATGCGATATTGGGAGGTTTTTCAATAATTCATCAATTTTGCAGAGTTGGCCATTATAGTTTTTCTGCAATGGGTAGTGTAATTAGTAAAGATATCCCACCATATGTGATGGTTAGTGGTCATCCAGCAAAACCACATGGATTAAACAGCGAGGGATTAAAGAGGAAAGGATTTAGCAGCGAGCAAATATTGGAAATTAAAAGCGCCTACAAAATTCTTTATCAGTCGAATTTAAGACTGGAGGATGCTATTCAGGAACTAAAAAGTAATTTCGCTAGCTCTACTGATATAAATATTTTAATAGACTTTTTACTTTCAAACAAAAGAAGTATTGTACGTTGAAATGAAATTAAGAATTGGTATTGTAGCTGCAGAGCCATCTGGAGATGTATTAGCTGCTGATTTAATGGATGAGCTAAAAAGTCAGTATTCAGAAATTGAGTTTGAAGGAATTGGTGGAAAGTGCATGGAAGCGAAAGGATTTAAAAGTTACGCTCCAATAGAGAGTCTATCCATAATGGGGCTGTTTGAAGTAATTAGATACCTACCAAAAATCTTTCAATTACGGCAAAGCTTAATTAAACGCTGGGAAAAAAACAAACCACATATCTTTATTGGAATTGATGCCCCTGACTTTAATATTTTTTTAGAGCGACGACTTAAAAGAATTGGGGTAATAACAATTCATTATGTCTGCCCATCTGTTTGGGCATGGCGAAAAAAAAGAATAAAAAAGCTCTATAGGTCAATCGATTTACTTCTTAATATTTTTCCCTTCGAGGAAAAAATTCTTAATGAAAGTAACATAAAACATTTATATGTTGGCCATATATTAGCATCAAAAATTCCGCTGAAAGTTGATCGTCAAGCTGCAAGAATTCGTTTAAATATAAAAAAGGAAGAAAATGTTCTAGCAATTTTACCTGGCAGTAGAGCATCAGAAGTTAAACGATTATCTAGGCCATTTATTGAGACCGCACTAGTTTGTAAGAACGAAATTCCTAGTCTCCATATCATTGTCCCTCTGGCTAATGAACTAACCATTAGTATTTGGAAAAGCCAATTAAAAATGTATGCCCCTGACTTAAGTGTGCAAATAGTCCAGTCGGATACAGCTACTGCAATTACAGCATCAAATGTTGTATTAGTGGCTTCTGGAACAGCAACGCTTGAAGGTGTTCTATGTAAACGACCGATGGTTGTTGGTTACAAATTAAATTTTCTTACTTATTTTTATATAAAAATCTTTCATCTTTTAAAAATAAAACATTTTTCTTTAGCAAATATTCTTTCTGAAAGAAAATCTGCTCCAGAATTTGTCCAAAATTTATGCGAGCCACATAATCTTGCTCCAAAAGTATTAGATTTTTTTCGCAATAAGGAAAAAATTCAAAAAATAGAAGAAGAATACCTTGAAATACATAAAACTCTATTAATGGATACAAATAAACTTATAGCCAATGCAATACTAGATTTAGCAAAAAAAATAAAACCTTCTCCAAAAAATTAATTTTCTCAAATAAGATATGACAGATAATTTTACTTGCGGTGTTGATGAAGTCGGGCGCGGACCTTTGGCGGGACCTGTGGTGGCGGCGGCGGTAATACTAAATCCTAAGATTCCGATTTCTGGTCTAAAAGATTCAAAAAAGTTATCAGAGAAAATGAGAGAGCAACTCTTTCAAAAAATTTGTAAATATTCAATCGCATGGTCCATAGGCAAAGCAAGCATTATTGAGATTGACCAAATTAATATACTGCAAGCTTCTTTGCTCGCTATGCAAAGAGCAGTTAAAGGACTTTGTGTAAAGCCAGATTTTGCTCTAATCGATGGCAATATCATACCTAACAATCTGCCGTGCAATGCAGAAGCTATTATTGGTGGGGACGCTAAGAATATTAGTATTTCTGCTGCTTCAATAGTTGCAAAAGTAACTCGGGATCGAGAAATGATTAAAATTGATGCTGAATATCCTCAGTATGGTTTTGCGCAACACAAGGGCTACCCCACAAAAAGGCACCTAGAGGCCCTGCTTATGTATGGGGTTTCCCCAATTCATAGAAAAAGCTTTGGTCCAGTGAAAAGCTTATTAAAAAAATGAATTTATATTATCGATTAAGTGATAATATCAATAAAGAGTGGTAACTTTACATAGAATTATAAATTAAGTGATTGAAATGGCAGCAGATTCATCAACAATATTCCCACTTATCCTTGATCAGACAGCAGATCAAGATGCCCTAAATAAAATCTACATCTCAAATTTAAGACAACGCTTTAAAAATGAAATAAATAGATTAACGAAAGGTGGAATGAAAGATCTTATAGGAAATCGACCTTACTCCCAAGAAATGTCCTTTCCTCTTAGTTATGTCTATGCATGGCATTGGCTACGGCATAATGTAAATCCTGAATATCGACAACAGCTTCTTGCTGGCTTTAAGTCTCCCGATAAGAGTTTTTTGATGCAACTACTTATTGAGTCAGAAAGCGATACTGGCTTTATAGACAGTTATATAGATCATCTATTGAAAAGTGATGAGAATAAACAAAAACAGAAGCGCGAAATTACTTCATTATTATTATTTCATAACGGCGATAGGGAAAAGTTAAGCAAAGGCTTAACTGATGTCTGGAAAAGTTTAAATCTTTTTTCACGAAGCTACAAAATCGCTTATGCTGATATTGCTCGTGAGGAGAGAGATCGATATGGCGACATGCTGAGCGAAAAAGATTTAGAACGATTGAAATTAGTCGATGAATTGTTAGATCCAAGTCCAAATCGAAGTATTTCTGCCGAGAAAGCTGGAATAATTCCCGCCATGGGCTGTCCGCAAACTTGTCGTCACTGCATGTTTGTTTGGCGACCATTGAAGCCCAGAGACCCAGACCCTCAAAAAGTTTATGACTTAGTAAATAAAATTACCACGAACGTCCTTTTTACTGGAGGTGATCTGACAAAACATATGTCATATTTTTACGACAGTATAAGAAAAATGGAAAATGTGACTACTTTTGCAATTCTTCTAAATGGGGATTTTGCGAATAATATAGAAACAACTAAGAAGCTTTTGAATGAATTGAAGAATGCTATTGATGATAGACCATCTAACTGGGCAAAAGCCCATGTCTTGTTACAAATTAGTTTTGATGATTTTCATCAAGAAGTCATTCTCGATAAAAATGGTAAATTAAGGGAGAGGATTCCGATAGAAAAAGTAGCAAATATTGTCGAATATACACCCAGTTATTACCCTGACATTCAACTTGCGTTGCTGCATAAACAAACTGGCTTAAATTTTTCAGCAGATATATTCAGTAAGGGAGTTTTCGCTCGCTTAGCAAACAACCTTGGGGAAAGGGGGCATCAAATCAGGATAGTCTCTACAGCAGCTTCATCCAGAGAAAAAGTTAACCCTGTAACTGGCAAAAAAGGAAAGCTTGTTAAAGATATTAACTTTACCTTAAGTAGTCATCCAGAGATTCCGATTTTTTTGACTAGTTCAACGGTCGACTCTTATGGTAGAGCTTCTGAGATGGAGGAGGGAGAGGTTGTAAAAGAGTACGATCTTCTCCATAAAGTTCTTAGCGGCAAAGCGGTGGAAGAAAATTTTGATATTGATCTTATGTTTTGGTTTAATGGGTGGGTGACACTTTTCAATGCAGTCCATATCTGTCTTGGTGATCATTACAAAGATGGGTTAGAAAAAATATTTTCCAGACAGAGAAAAGATCCACTTATTCATGCTTTGAAAACATTTGATTTAAGCCTTCTTGAATTTTACAGTGAAATACGCTCAGATTTGGAAGATAAAATTAAATCTGCTTCGGGTCCGCACCAATTTTTTCATAGCTTAACTGAGGAAAGTGAAGTTAGATTACATATGACTCAACGCTTAATTAATTGGAAAAAATCCCAGTGAATATTATTTTTTATCAAAGGAAAACACATGCAATATAAAAACAATATCAATCGTTTTAGAAATAATTTTACTTTACTTTTCTCCTTACTCATCTTTATTTTACTAGGTGGCTGTGTTTCTCCCGAAACACCTAGAGATGCTGATAAAGTATCAACATCAAACACTCAAACTTTATTGAGTCCTTCTATCACTGATGCAGATAGGAATGGAATTAGCATGCGTTATGCACAGATTTCATTCGGATTTGACCCGTCATGTAACCCCAATAGACTTTTTAGCTACGAGATGAACAAGTGTGCAAAATTGCCACAAGAAGTTAAAGATATGGCTATAGATCACTGCAATACTTTTTCTAAGAAAGCAGTATTTTTGGGTAACAGAACAAATTGGCTGCAAATGACAATATCTGACTTCCGATGTGAAACAAGATAGAGCTAAATGGGCATATTAAAATAAAACCGATTCATCATCGATGCATCGGTTTTTTTTATTCAATTTTTATGTATGCATAGCCAATATTTTGAAGTTCAGCAATTCTAACAACCCCGGAAGGTATAAGTTCAACTGATTTATATAAATCTGACTCTGGAAGATTAATTTGGCTACGAGTAATATTACATAGTTCTAATTTTACCCCCATTACTTCTTGTAAACTAAGCAATCTTCCCTTGATGTTCTCCCTTCTGGATAAATATTCGGAATCTTCTGCGAAGGGTGTACGTTTAAGTTTATTATCAGTTAGGAAGCGTATTCCATGTGATACAAAAACAATCCTGATGTCATAATCTTGAAGTTCATTCTCATAATGTGAAGCCATATTATTTATGCTCGTGAGCATTGCACTAAATCGCCTAGAATTAGAAAAATCAGCATGATAGACAATCCGTTTTATACCTTCTTCCTCAGCAATTGCAGGTAAAGATAGAGTTGCACCACTAAAGATGGAGAAACAAAAAACAAATAAAAATAAAAAGTTAAGCTTTTTCATGAATTTTTCCTAATTATCGCGTATAAATGGTGGACGCGTGAGAATAACTATTATTCCAAAATTACATGTAATTATTGGATTTTTTGTATATTTTATAGATGTTTAATTTAATTTCCTTATGATTAATACTTTCGTTCATTTGCATGTGCACTCTGATTTTTCATTAATTGATGGTGTGATAAAAGTTAAATCTCTTATCGAGGCATCAAAACAGAAGAAGTTTCCCTCGATTGCATTAACTGATCGATCAAATATGTTTGCCTTGATTCGTTTTTATAAAGCTGCAATCGAGGCAGGTATCAAGCCAATTTGTGGAGTCGACCTTTTAATAAGAAACGATGAAGATCTCTCCAAGCCTCATTCAATACTTTTCTTAATACAAAATAATATTGGTTATAAAAATTTAACCGAGTTAGTCTCAAGAAGCTTTAGAGAGGGTCAATATCTAGGTCATCCAATGATTAATATGGATTGGCTCAATGATGATTCCTGTCAGGGCATTATTGCTTTATCTGGTGGAAGATATGGAGATATTGGACGAGCCCTTCTATTAAATAATGATGTATTGGCAGAAAAAAGACTGGATCGATGGTCAAAAATTTTCCCATCAAGGTTTTACCTTCAACTTACTCGAACAGGCCGCATTCACGAGGAAGATTATTTACATTCATGTATAAAGCTTGCGGAAAAAAATATGATTCCAGTGGTTGCTACCAATGAGGTATGTTTCTTAAAATCAGATGACTTCATTCCCCATGAAGTTCGCGTCTGCATTAATGATGGACGTACTTTAGATGACCCTAAACGATTGAAAAATTATAGCGATCAACAGTACCTTAAGTCATCAGAAGAGATGTGCAATCTTTTTTCTGATATCCCGGAGGCAATTGAAAATACTGTTGAAATTGCAAAAAGGTGTAATCTCGAACTTGTTCTTGGGAAGAACTTTTTACCAGATTATCCTGTTCCTAAAGGAATGAGTATTGATCAATTTTTAACCATGGAAGCTCATAAAGGTTTAAATCTTCGGTTAAAAAGCATTCTCAAAAAGGAGGAATCTAATTACGAAGTGAAAAAAGGCTTATATGAGAAGCGTCTTGAAAATGAACTCAGTGTAATCAATGGAATGGGCTTTCCTGGATATTTTTTGATTGTTGCTGATTTTATAAGATGGGGAAAGAAAAATAATGTCCCAGTTGGGCCAGGAAGGGGTTCGGGCGCCGGCTCTTTGGTGGCATACTCGTTAGAGATTACAGATCTGGACCCAATAGAGTTCGATCTTCTTTTTGAGCGATTTTTAAATCCAGAGCGAATCTCAATGCCTGACTTTGATGTTGATTTTTGTATGGATAAACGAGATCGAGTTATTGACTATGTTGCCAGAACATATGGGAGAGATTCTGTCTCTCAAATTATTACTTTTGGCTCTATGGCTGCTAAAGCTGTGGTCAGAGATGTTGGTAGAGTTTTAGGGCATCCCTATGGATTTGCTGACAGGGTTGCAAAAATGATCCCATTAGATCTGGGTATTACACTAACCAAATCTCTTGAAGTCTCTGATGACTTAGCTAATGCATACAAAAATGATGAAGAGGTATCGCAATTAATCGATATGGCCTTACAGCTTGAGGGTCTAGCGAGAAATGCAAGCAAGCATGCCGGAGGTGTCGTCATTGCTCCAGGCCGTTTAACTGATTTTACCCCTCTCTATTGTGAATCAGATGGCTCAAACTTAGTCACTCAGTATGATAAAGATGATGTTGAACAAGCCGGATTGGTAAAGTTTGATTTCTTAGGGTTGAGAACACTTACGATTGTTGATCGCGCATTAGAAACTATTAATTCTAATCGAAATCAAATCGGCAAAGAACCAATTAAAATATCTGAAATTTCTCTGTCTGATTCAAAATGCTTTGAGTTGCTCAGAAGGGCGGAGACCACAGCGGTATTTCAGTTAGAGTCTGTGGGTATGAAACAGCTTATAACGAAACTTAAACCAGATTGTTTCGATGATATAATTGCTCTGGTGGCGTTATTCCGTCCTGGACCGCTCCAGTCAGGAATGGTCGATAATTTTATTGCAAGAAAACATGGAAAAGAAAAAGTTTCTTATCCGGATGCTTACTATCAACATGCATCATTAAAACCAATTCTAGATTCAACATATGGAATAATTTTGTACCAAGAGCAAGTTATGCAAATAGCCCAAGTGTTAGCTGGCTATACTCTTGGCGAGGCTGATATTTTACGTCGCGCAATGGGAAAAAAGAAACCAGAGGAGATGGCAAAGCAAAGAGCAGTATTCAATCAAGGTGCCCAACAAAATGGTATAGACCCAAGCCTTGGTATGAAAATCTTTGATTTGGTGGAAAAATTTGCAGGATATGGTTTTAATAAGTCGCATTCAGCAGCTTATGCTCTTGTTTCCTATCAAACACTATGGCTTAAGGCACATTATCCAGCAGCATTTATGGCAGCCGTTTTATCATCCGACATGGATAATACAGATAAAGTAGTTATTTTTGTCGATGAATGCAGAAATATGAGCCTAGAAGTCGAGCCACCGAATGTGAATAAGTCGGTATGTCAATTTATCCCAGAAGATAATGAAAAGGTAATTTATGGACTGGGTGCCATAAAGGGAGTTGGAGAGTCGGCTATTGATGGAATTATAGAGGCTCGAGAAGAGCATGGGAATTTTTCAGATATTTTTGATTTTTGCAGTCGCGTTGATTTAAAAAAAATGAATCGAAGAATGATAGAGGCTTTAATTAGGGCAGGCGCTTTGGATCAGCTAGGCTCAAATAGAGCTACATTGATGATGCAACTGCCATTTGCACTCAAAATGGCTGAGAAGGCTGAATCTGATCGATCTTCTGGTATGACAGATTTGTTTGACGATACTGATGATAGGAAAAGTGAAGTTTTATCGAGCGTTATTCCAAAAGATGAAAAGGAGTGGGGGGAAGCCAACCTTCTAAAAGCGGAAAAAGAAGCTCTTGGTTTATATTTAACTGGCCACCCCCTAGATCGTCACCTAAGTTATTTGCAGAAAATTGCAAGTGCGCAAATTAAAAATATATCAAAATATAAGGTTATACAAGATAAAAATAATAGCGTTAAAAGGAAAAAAGTAATTATTGCTGGTTTAGTAGTTGCGGTTGTAAAGCGCTCAACACAAAGGGGCCAGATGGCCTCTGTTTTAATAGATGATAAAAGCAGTCGAATTGAATGTGTTTTTTTTGGAGAGATTTATGACAACTATAAAAAATTTCTTGAAATAGACAATATAGTAGTTGTGCATGGCAGCCTCACTCCAGATGATTATCGAGGTGGATTTTCTATAAGAGCAGTAAGTGTAAAAGATTTAAGTTCGTATAGAAATGAGAATTGCTCTGCAATAGAACTTGGCATAAATCAAAATTGGCTAATTAAAAATAAATTAGATTCAAAAGATTTCGTATATGAACTTAAAAATTTGCTAGGCCCTTACAAAGGAGGTGAATGCAAGATTTTCATCCACTATAAGGGTGATAAGTCCGATGCAAAAATAAAATTAGGTAAATCTTGGTCAATAAAATTAAATGATGAAGTATTTGAGTCTCTAATGAATTGGTTGGGAAATGATGCTATACAACTTTTTTTTCATACAGAAACGTATAAAATGAATGAAGTAGTGACATAAATATCGGTTAACATAACATTTGCCTATTATAAAAATATGGTTATAGCGATATATTTGATTTACTAATCGCAAAAAAATAAATAAATAAATTTTAATTAATGAAATAAAAAAAGATATGAATTTAGATTTTTTAGACTTTGAGCAGCCCATTGCAGAACTTCAAGCCAAAATAGAGGAACTTCGTTTGGTTGAGGAGGACGGGGAAATTGATATCCAACTTGAGATAGCTAAATTGCAAAATGAAATTAATTCTCTTACGAAGTCAATTTTCTCTGGACTTAGCCCATGGCAAATTTCGCAACTATCTCGTCATCCACTCAGACCTTATACGTTAGATTATATAGATTACCTAATCGATGATTTTGAGGAGCTTCATGGAGATAGGTCTTATTCAGATGATAATGCTATTGTATGCGGTCTTGGAAAGTTGAAGAATAAATCTGTAATGGTCATTGGTCATCAAAAAGGACGCGATACAAAGGAAAAACTTTTTAGAAACTTTGGAATGCCTCGCCCAGAAGGATACAGAAAGGCACTTAGATTGATGAAGTTTGCGGAACGTTTTCATATCCCAATAATTACTTTTATTGATACTCCGGGAGCCTATCCTGGAATAGGCGCTGAAGAAAGAGGACAATCAGAGGCGATCGCAAGAAACCTTAGAGAAATGGCAAATCTTAAAACACCGATTATAGCGACTGTTATCGGCGAAGGTGGCTCGGGTGGTGCATTAGCTATAGGTGTTGCAGATAGAGTTATGATGCTGAAATACAGCACCTATTCAGTGATATCGCCAGAGGGGTGTGCTTCGATCTTATGGAAAGACTCGGATAAAGCCGAATTGGCGGCAGAGGCGATGGCTATAACCTCAAAAGATCTATTGAAGCATAACTTAATTGATGAAATTGTCGAAGAACCTGTTGGTGGCGCACATAGAGACCCTCATCTAACAGCAAAAAATCTTGCTGATTCATTAAACTCAGCACTTAATGTTTTATCGACTGAGCCAGTTGATAGGCTTTTAGCAACAAGACATCAGCGCTTAATGAGCTATGGCGTTGTCGCTAGTTAGTGGAAGAATATAGTGACTTTTGAGTCTTCAAAACTTCTTAGAATCTTAAAGAATTTCCCTAAGCCAACTGGCTATTTAGTTTCTTTTAGTGGCGGCCTTGACTCACATGTACTGCTACACTCAATAAAAACAATAAGTAAGGAAATTAATTTACCTATAAGAGTAATTCATTTAAATCATAATCTTCATCAGGAATCAGATATTCATGAAAATCATTGTAAAGAAGTTTGCAGTTCTTTCGGGTTTCCATTTCTTAGCTTTCAATTAGACTTAAAGGGTGATTCAAAAAAAGGCCTTGAGGCATTTGCTAGGGAAAAACGCTATTCGGTAATAGCAGATAATTTAAAAAAAAATGAAATGCTCTTATTAGCCCATCACAGAGACGATCAAGTTGAGACACTATTTTTACAACTATTGCGTGGATCTGGTGTTGCGGGCTTATCAGGTATGCCCAAGGTTAGAAATTGGCGCGGAGGTTGGCAGGCAAGACCACTTCTTAATTACTCAAAAGATAATTTAAGGGATTATGGAATAAAAAATCAGCTTAAATGGGTGGAAGATCCTTCAAATAAAAATCAGAATTTTGATAGAAATTATATTCGAGGCACGTTATTGCCAATCGTAAAAAAAAGATGGAAATCCTATGATAAGACAGTAAATAGGTCTATCTCTCATATATCCAATGCTTTAATACTCTCCGATGAAGTAGGAAATGATGATTTAAAACTTTGCTTAAAAAGTCATAATTGTCTTTCAATAAAATCTTTAAAAAAGTTATCCTTTAATAGGAGATGTAATGCGATAAGATTTTGGATAAAAGAAAGTGATAAACCGGTACCAAATACAAAAAGGTTGCTGGAAATTAATCAAACTCTTTTAAATGCAACCTTTAAATCCAGTCCTAGGGTAGATTGGGGAAATAATTCAATTTGTAGTTACAGGGATTCTTTATGGATTACTGATAGAGAGAGAGACGAAAGGCCTAAAGACATGTTTTCTTGGCCAAATCAAGATAGAATTTCATTGCCTAAGGGACAGTTTTTAGAGAGAACACCATCTAATTTTGGTATACCAAAAAAAATATGGGATGAAAATAGAATTAGAATTGGATGGCGATCAGAGGGACTTAAATGTAAGATATTAGGTAGATATGGCACTCGAAGCTTCAAAAAAATATGTCAAGAGCTAGAAATTCCACCTTGGAATAGAAACCATATACCTTTAATTTTTATTGATAATGAGATTGCTGCAGTAGCCGACTATTTTTTTTGTGAGCATATTGCATTATCAGAGGCCAATAGATGCTTTAAAATATACTGGTCGAGATAGGATTCGTTTAATGTTTTTAGAAAGTTTTATGAAAAATGTATGATACTAATCTCTTGAAAAATTTAATAATCGATCTTTCTTCGAGAGCTAATAGCTTAAGGGGGTACCTTTGACTATGAGAGCAAGAGAGATCGACTAGAGGAAGTTTTGGCTGAACTAGAGCAACCCAATATTTGGGAAAATCCGGATAGTGCACAAAAATTAGGAAAAGAGCGAGTATATTTAGAAGGGATAGTCCTGAAAATAGATTATCTTGAAAAAAATCTGGTTGATGCTAGCGATCTACTTGATTTGGCGATTGGTGAAGCAGATCAGCAAACAATTGAGTCAATTGGAGAGGATATAGATAATTATAAGGTAAGCATCGAGCAATTAGAATTTCGCCGGATGTTTTCTGGTGAGATGGATGTTAATAACGCATTTTTAGATATTCAATCTGGATCAGGCGGAACAGAAGCACAGGACTGGGCGGAAATGCTTTTGCGTATGTATTTACGAATGGGTGAAGCAAAAGGATTTAAAACTGAACTCATGGAGGCATCTGCAGGAGATGTAGCGGGAATAAAGTCAGCAACGATTCGTTTCGAGGGTGAATATGCATTCGGATGGCTTCGGACAGAAACCGGCGTGCATAGACTGGTTAGAAAGTCTCCATTTGACTCTGGCGGGAGACGCCATACATCTTTCTCTTCAATATTCGTTTCGCCTGAGATTGATGATTCAGTAGAAATCGATATTAATCCATCGGACGTTAGGACAGATACATACCGAGCTTCAGGGGCAGGTGGCCAGCATGTCAATAAAACTGACTCGGCAATAAGACTTACTCATGAGCCTACTGGTATAGTAGTTCAGTGCCAGAATGATCGATCTCAGCATAAGAATCGAGATCAAGCATGGAAACAACTCAAAGCAAAGCTTTATGAATTAGAGATACAGAAACGAAAGGATTCTGCTCAGGCAGTAGAGGAGTCTAAGGCAGATATTGGATGGGGTAGTCAAATACGATCATATGTTCTAGATCAATCGAGAATTAAAGATTTGAGAACAGGAATAGAGACAGGAAATACTCAAGCAGTTCTTGATGGAAATTTAGAAATATTTATTGAGGAAAGTTTAAAAAATGGCTTATAAATTTATTGGCAGTATGAAATGAAGAATCAGGAAAAAGAAGAGAATAAACTTATTTCTCAGCGGAGAGAAAAATTAGATTCATTAAGAGAAAAGGGGACTGCTTTCCCTAATTCTTTCCGACGTAATACTAATTCCGACGATCTTAATGAAAGATTTAGAAATAAGGCAAAGGAGGAGTTGGAGAGTTATGATGAGGATTTTGCTATTGCTGGGAGAATTATAGCCAGGCGAGGACCTTTTATTGTAATTCAAGATGTATACGGAACTATGCAGCTTTACATTGATAAAAAAAACCTCTCCGAAATAGAAATTGAAAAAATTAGTTTATGGGACATTGGAGATATTGTCGGTAGTCATGGAAAAATTCGTAAGTCGGGAAAAGGTGACTTATATATTTACATGAAAGAATCCTTCTTACTTACAAAGTCTTTGAGACCTTTACCTGAAAAATGGCATGGCCTTACGGACAAAGAACAGAGATATAGACGAAGATATATTGATTTGATGGTTAATGAAGAGGCCAGAAATATTTTTTCTTTGCGCTCAAAAATAATCAATTACATAAGGGACTATTTTATAAAAAATGAATTTATTGAAGTTGAAACACCTATGATGCATTCAATTCCAGGAGGAGCTACTGCTAGACCATTCGAGACTTTTCATAATAGTCTCAATATGAACTTATATCTACGTGTTGCCCCGGAGTTATATCTGAAACGTCTTGTAGTTGGTGGTTATGAGAAGGTTTTTGAGATTAATAGAAATTTTCGGAATGAAGGGCTATCGTCTAGACATAATCCTGAATTTACAATGTTAGAATTTTATGAAGCTTATCAAGATTTTAATATTTTGATGGACCGAACAGAGACCCTGCTTCGTGGTATCGCTAATGATGTTTTGGGAAAAAAACAAATTGAGTACCAGGGAAACAGTTATGATTTTAATAAACCTTTTTCGAGATTAACAGTTATAGAGTCAATACTTAAATTTAATCCAAGCTATTCCTTGACTCAAATTGAAAATATTGAGTCTGCAAAGAAAATTGCAATGGAACTCGGTATTGAGGTAAAGGATCAGTATGGCTTAGGGAAAATTCAGATTGAAATTTTTGAAAAGACTGTCGAGCATAAGTTAATGGATCCGACTTTTATAACTGCGTACCCAACCGAGGTTTCACCATTAGCTAGAAGAAATGATAATGATCACTCTGTCACAGATAGATTTGAGTTTTTTGTTGGAGGTAGGGAAATCGCCAATGGTTTTTCAGAATTAAATGACCCAGAAGACCAAGCCAATAGATTTAAAGAGCAGGTAAAGGAGAAAGATGATGGTAATCATGAGGCGATGCATTTTGATGATGATTACATTAGAGCTCTAGAATATGGGTTGCCTCCAACTGCTGGCGAAGGTATTGGCATTGATAGGCTGGTAATGCTATTCACAGATTCGCCTACAATTAGAGATGTTCTTTTGTTTCCGCAAATGCGACCTGAAGAATAATTGTAAAACTTACCCTAAAGTAGGAATTAATTATCACCAATCCTTCTATTATCTCAAGAAAAGATCATATTATTTCAAGAGCTAATATTTCTAAAGCTGCACTGAAGGTATTGTATCGTTTAAATGAAGCTGGATATAAAGCATATTTAGTGGGTGGAGGGGTAAGAGATTTACTTTTAGGAAAAAAACCGAAGGATTTTGATGTTGCTACAAATGCAACACCAGAGCAAGTAAGTAAAATTTTTAAAAATTGTAGATTGATTGGTAGAAGATTTAGATTAGCTCATATACATTTTGGCCGAGAAATAATTGAGGTAGCAACTTTCCGCGCCTCAAATCATATAGATATCAATTCTCAGAAAACTGACGAGGGAATGCTACTTAGAGATAATGTCTATGGCAATATCGAAGAAGATGCAATTAGAAGAGATTTTACTGTTAATGCTCTTTACTACAATATTGATAATTTTTCAGTCATCGATTATGTTTGTGGGATTGATGACCTAAATAATGAAATCATTCGACTGATGGGAGATGCCGAAGTTCGTTATAGAGAAGATCCCGTTCGTATGATAAGAGCTGTCAGATTTATGACAAAGCTAAATTTCCAGTTAGAGCAAGAGACAGAAAATTATCTTTTTCGTCTAGGCAATCTCATTCAAATGGTTCCAGCCGCAAGATTATTTGATGAAGTTTTAAAATTATTTATGAATGGCTATGCCGCAAAAACCTTCGAAAATCTTTATCACTATAAATTATTTAAATATCTCTTCCCAAAAACCAATAACTGCTTAGATAATAATGAGGGAAAAATTAAAAACACCTTTGTTTGGCAGGGGCTTTATAATACTGATTTAAGAATACATGAGGAGAAGCCTGTTACTCCCGCTTTCTTATTTGCAATTCTTTTATGGGATCCAGTTCGTGAGAAAACTATGATTTTTGAACAGAATGGCTTGGAACCAAATAAAGCAATGCAAAAGGCATATACGATGGTTTTAGATTATCAGCTGAAACAGATATCTATTCCAAAGCGCTTTAGTATTCCAATGAGGGAAATATGGGGTCTTCAATCACGTTTTCAGCATACAACGGAAAAAAAAGCGATTCGTTTTATTTCACATCCACGTTTTCGTGCTGCATATGATTTTCTATTATTAAGGACACAGATGGGGGAAATGCAACCTGAAATAGTAGAATGGTGGACTAATTTTCAAGATAAGAATGCAAATTTGATGCAGTCTATTAAAAACTCAAGAAAAAAAAAGTTCACTAGACATTCCTTATCTTGAGTAAGTAAAAATGGAAAGAAAGGTGATTTCAAATAATAGCAGTGATGTATTTATTGGGTTGGGTAGTAATTTAGAGAATCCAAAAAAGCAAATAGAGACAGCTATTATCGAAATAGAGTGTCTAGCTGAGATAAGTCTTTTATCCCAATCATCTCAATACATAACCTATCCGATGGGCCCTTCAGATCAGCCGAACTTCTTAAATGCAGTAATAAAGATAAGCACAAAGCTATCACCAAGTAGATTACTAGATTTTTTACAGAACCTTGAAATTAAACATAAGCGGATAAAAGGGCAACATTGGGGTCCTCGCACATTGGATTTAGATATTCTTTTATTTGGTGATAAAGTAATAAAAGAAAGCTATTTAAGGATTCCACATCCAATGATGCATGAGCGTATATTTGTGTTAAAGCCACTCTTGCAGATTGCCCCAGACGTAGTAATTCCTGGTAAGGGGCCGGCTAAGAATTACCTCAAGTTTTGTGAAAATTTAAATATTAGGCTTTATGATAGCGCATCATAAGCAAACTGAAGAGAACTAAGTGAAAAATAAGACCATTAGCTATATAACCGAGATGAAGGATAATGGAAGTAAGATTGCAATGCTTACTTGCTATGATTCGAGTTTTGCAAAGATTCTAGAGAGGGCTGATATTGATGCAATACTTGTCGGCGATTCTTTGGGCATGGTCATTCAAGGCAAAGATACAACTATACCAGTCAGCATGGAGCAAATCATTTACCATACGCAATGTGTATCCAGCGTTCTCAAGGAAACTTTGGTAGTGGCAGATATGCCCTTTCTTAGTTACACCTCTAATAACAGAGCTATTGAAAACGCTGAGAGACTACTTAAGGAGGGTGGGGCTCATATGGTCAAATTAGAAGGGAGCGATTATCAACTGGAGATTGTAAGGTATCTCACAAATCGATCTATTCCCGTGTGCGCTCATTTAGGATTTTTACCACAATCAATTCATAAATTAGGCGGTTATTTTATGGCCGGGAAGAAGACTGAAGAAGCGGAAAAATTGCTGTTAGATGCTATTTCATTACAAGATGCTGGCGCACAAATGCTAATACTAGAATGTGTGCCATCGAATGTTGCAAAAACAATTACGAAAAAACTCGATATCCCGGTAATAGGTATTGGTGCAGGTATTGAAACAGATGGTCAGATTTTGGTCCTTTATGATGCTTTAGGTATAAGTATTAATAAGATTCCAAAATTCTCATCAAATTTTCTAAAAAATTCTAATGGGGATATTTTTGATGCAATTTCGAAATATGTCTCTGCTGTTAGAAAAAAGAAATTTCCTGAATTAGAGAATATATTAATGTGAAAACAATTCATGATTTAAATTTCTTTTTGTCAGGAAATCATAAAATTCCAATGGGTCAAAAAGTGGCTCTCATACCTACTATGGGAAACTTACATGAAGGTCATATTGCCCTGATCCGTGAAGCTAAAAAGAAAGCAGATAAGATAGTAGTTAGTATTTTTGTAAATCCAATGCAATTCTCAAAGAATGAGGATTTTGAAATTTATCCAAGAACGGAAGAGTCAGACAAAAAAATTTTGAAGCAAGAGGAGGTAGATTTTTTATTTCAACCTAGTAATGAAATGATATATGCAAACTCAATTGAAGGACACACAAGAGTAGAAATACCAATCCTAAGTTCATTGTATTGCGGGTCTTCAAGACCACATCACTTCGTTGGTGTATCAACGATTGTTTGTAAATTATTTAATATAATTAGGCCCGATTTTGCAGTATTTGGGAAAAAAGATTTTCAGCAACTAGTGATAATAAAAAAGATGGTGCGTGATCTGGCAATTCCGGTTAAAGTAATAGCTGTAGATACAATTAGGAATTCGGAGGGTCTTGCTATTAGTTCAAGAAATCGATATCTAATGGAAAATGAAAAAATTATTGCCCCGATGTTCTTCCAGCAGCTATCAATTTTAATCAAAAATTTATCCCCAGACTTCCATAATTTTTTAGAATTAAAGAAAATTTTTTTGAGAGAGTTAAATGAAAAGGGCTTTCTTTTTGAATATTTAGAATTAGTAGATGCAAAAAGTTTGTGTAATCCTATAGAAAGAGTAGACAATATAAAATATGTAGTTATTGCTGCTGTAAAATTAGGTAGAACCAGATTAATTGATAATATCGAAATAAATTAAATTGAAATAAATTTTATCTCAACAGAGCTTTATATATTTTAGAGCTATGGAGTATGAATGAATCGGTCGGTTTTTTGTTTTTTTATATTTTTTCTGGGAAGTCTTTCTTTTCAAGCAGTTGCTTTGTCCCACAATAATGCTCAGTTAAAGAGTAGCCAGATTGATAAAGTTACTCCTGGTAAATTAAGTTCTCCTGAGGCGACGGTATCTCATTTTATATCAAGTATGGATAAGGTAAGACTTGGTGATGAGAATAAGCTTTCTGATGCTGTTTCGACACTAAACTTAGAAAAGATTAATGTTCTGATACGAAAGGAGAGAGGTAAAAGACTCGCTTGGCTCCTTTCGGAGGTAATTAATAGAATACCAAACATTGATACTAAAAAATTTCCATCGATAATTGGAAATGAGGAATGGATACTTGAAACATTTGAAAAAGGTAGTATTTCCTTAGAGAGAGAATCTGATGGTTCATGGCTTTTTTCTTCATCAACATTAAGTTCTCTACCAGAAATATATGAGTCGGTTTCTCACTTAGGTGCTTTAAGAAAAATACAAAGTGGCAGTGAAAATTTGCCATGGGATATTAAGTTAAGAAGCAATGTGCCTTCTTTCCTAAAACAAAAAATTATTTTGTTAGAAAATTGGCGATGGATTGCTTTGCTTATCGTCATAGGACTAGGAATATTTGTTGATTGGTTTGTAAGTTTATCTCTACGTAAAAGTATGTCTCGGTGGTTTGATAAAAGACCACATTATTATGCATCAATTAAAGATAGAAATAATTGCCTAAGGCCCTTAGGGATTATGGCGATGTCTGTCATTTGGTGGATTGGTCTAAATTTAATTGGTTTGCCTGAAACTGCCTTAATGATTTTACTTGTTGCCGTGAAGGCACTTACAAGTATTGCGGCAGTTTGGGCTGCTTATCGTCTTGTTGATTTAATCGCTGGATGGTTAGCAGGGTATGCAAATCGAACAAAAAACAAATTAGATGATGTTCTTTTGCCATTAATACCAAGAACATTGAAGGTATTTGTCACCGTAATTGGCGTTATATTCGTCGCGGACAATCTTAATATCGACGTGACCGGACTTTTGGCAGGTTTAGGCTTAGGAGGTTTGGCGTTTGCTTTAGCTGCAAAGGATATGGTGCAAAATTTATTTGGCTCTATTACAGTATTACTGGATCGTACATTTTCTGTTGGAGACTGGATAGTCGTAGAGGGTCAGGAGGGTACAATTGAAAAAATGGGCTTTAGAAGCACTCGCATAAGAACTTTCTATAATTCAATAGTAATTATTCCCAACTCAATGTTTATAACCGCAAAAGTCGATAATATGGGGGAGCGTCGTTTTCGTCGCTATAAGGCTAATTTCGGATTAGCCTATGATACGCCGCCAGAAAATATAGAGGCCTTCTGTGAGGGCTTAAGAGAACTTGTACGCCATCATCCATACATGCGGCGAGACTATTATCATATATATCTAAATGATTTAGGGTCAGATTCACTGAGTGTTCTAGTTTACGTATTTTGGGAGACTCCGGACTGGGCAACAGAGCTAAGGGAGCGCCATAGATTTCTGATAGATTGTTTGCGGCTGGCAAAACAATTGGGGGTAGAATATGCTTTTCCTACGCAAACACTATATGTACGCAATGATGAGGTCCCCACACATCCTGAATTTTCTAAAAATAATGCTGGTGAAGATGGGAAAAAGGTTGCTCAGGAAATAATTTCAAGTGGGCCTGATCGTGATAATAAACCACCCCCTGTAAAATTTCCCTGATTATTAAATGAGCATCGATAAAGGAATTGGTCTTTTTCAAACATTTAAAAGTGTTTTAGCATCTTTTATTGGCATTCAAAGCAAGAAGAAGCATACTCGTGATTTTACAAAAGGAAGAGCTAGAGATTTTGTCATCATGGGAATAATAACAACTTTTCTTTTTATATTATTAATGTTGGCGCTTGTGAAATTAGCTATGAATCTTGTATCGTAAATAGAAAATAATTTTTTTTATAAAATCTAATCCATATAATTTTCTTTCAAGAATAATTGTAAATCTTTTTTAGTTCCTTTTAATATTATCCTTTCTTTTTTCTTTTCAAGTTGATATTTGTACATTGCATCATAATATTTTAATAATAATTCTTTAATCCATTTTTCATGAAGATATGTTTCTCCATTTTTAGAATGTAGATCAATTGCCTTTATTAAAAGATCTTCCACTATCTTATAGTTTACCCCACCAAGTCTCTTTCTTACTTTTAAAAGACTGTCTTTTAGGCCTTTTGACCACATGTCAAAGCCAGCTCCCTCACCCAACATATCCTGATACTCTTGGAGTGAATTTTTGACATATTCATCTTTTGTGATTTTTATTCTCTCTTCAGTAGTTGCTTGAAGAACAAGAATTGGACTTTTATTCATTACATTGAAAAAAGATTTTGGTATATGACGCTTACCAATATTTGAGCTTTCATCCTCTACTAAGCAGAAATTTTTCTTCTGACTGACTGTTTTTAATATGGCTAACGAAAGACGATTTTCAAAATCTACTTGAGTGGGCTGCGGCATTGAGTGCGAGCCAAATGCGGAGCCTCGGTGAAAAGCTAAATCCTCTAAATCAATATTCGGATTTATCGACTTAATAAATAATGTTTTACCTACGCCTGTTCGTCCTCCAATGATAATTGGTTTTACATTAATCGAATTAATATCAAGGTTTTCAATAAGAAAATTCCTTATGGATTTATACCCACCTGAGACTCTGGGAAAAACTTTACCTGTGGTTTCCTTCAACCATTGCTGAGTAATTTGAGATCTAAGCCCCCCTCTGTAGCAATATATAGCCCCTTCATTATTTTTTGTTAGGAAGCTTTTCCACTCCTTAATTTTTCTTTCTCTTTTTTGACCTTTTATTATTTTTAAGCCATGAGCTAATGCCGCTTCATGACCTTCATTTTTATAAATTTTTCCTACTTCACTTCGCTCTTTATCATTTAGTATCGGTATATTTTTTGCAGTAGGGAGCGCTCCATCTGAAAATTCAATAGGCGCCCTAACGTCTAAAAGATTGATATTATTTAATAACAATTCTTTAAGATCATCAATTGTAGGTAAACTCTTATCGAGTTGCATAGTATTAGAATTTATTTTCATTTATTAATATTCATCATCAAGTGTATCATTGTAGAAAATTTAATTGTGAAATATATATTATGAATAAAAATAGACGATTTGGTGGGATTTCAAGATTATATGGCAGTGCTGGATATGAGAAAATATGTACTTCAAATATTGCTATAATAGGCGTTGGCGGCGTAGGTTCTTGGGCTGCAGAAGCGATTGCGAGAAGCGGCGTTGAAAAAATTTCTCTTATTGATAAAGATTATATCTCAGAATCAAATATCAATAGACAATTGCCAGCCCTAAATGCAACGCTCGGTGAATTAAAAATTGATGTTCTAGCTGAGCGCTTAAAACAGATTAATTCAGATATTCATATAACTAAGCTAGATTCTTTTATCGAGGAATCAAACATTTCCAATATCATTAATAGCGATTTAAATTGGGTTATCGATTGTATTGATAATTCTAGGATGAAAGCATTGCTGATCTCTTATTGCTTCAAGAAAAAAATTTCTATTTTAACCGTTGGCGCTGCCGGCGATAGGATTGATCCAACTTATATTAAAGTTTCTAGCCTTATTTCGGTAGAAGGAGATGCTTTACTATCAAAAACTCGACGTCATTTGAGGAAAAATAAAGTTTTTTTTAAAAAAGAGCTGTTAAATACTCCTACTGTTTGGTCTTCGGAGCCAAAACAAAAATCTAGCATAAGTATTAGAGAAATTGATTCCTCATTGAATTGCCAAGGCTATGGATCATGCATGCCCGTAACTGCTAGTCTTGGACTTGCAGCTGCCGGCTACGTATTAAAAAAATTAACGCATATGCGGACTTGAAACTGCAAATTTTTAAAAAAATTAAATAAGTTCTTCATAGATATTTTCGATACAATTGTAATACTACTTTTTTAAATGAGATTTAAATGTTTATACCAGGACAACGGTGGATGAGTGAAGCGGAGCCTGATATCGGACTTGGAACGATATTAGAGGTTGAGGGCCGAATGGTTAAAGTCGAATTTGCAGCTAGCGGTCAAACTCGCACTTATGCTAAACAAACCGCTCCCTTGAGTAGGGTAAACTTTTCTACAGGCGAGACAATTGAAGACCAGAGCGGTCAATTTTTGATCGTTGATGAAGTAAGAGAGGAGAATGGATTACTAATATATGAATGTATCGATAGCAAAGAATCAAAAATTGTTCTTCCAGAGCAACTCCTTAACGACCGATTGCGCTTAAATAGACCACAAGACAAATTGTTGGCAAATAGGATTGATTCTGATACCTGGTTTAGTCTTAGGTACAAGACCTGGAAACAAAGTGCAAAAAACTGGTGTTCCCCGGTTTTCGGTCTAAATGGAGCAAGAGTAGACCTAATACCACATCAAATTTATATTGCTCATGAGGTAGCTTCTCGCCAAGCTCCCAGAGTTCTACTTGCCGACGAAGTAGGTCTCGGAAAGACAATTGAAGCCGGATTAATAATGCATAGAATGCTGCTATCTGAGCGCTTAAAGCGCGTACTCATAGTCGTTCCAGAAGCTCTTTTGTACCAATGGTTGGTGGAAATGTTACGGAGATTTAACTTAAAATTTTCGGTATTTGACGATGAGCGTTTTGCTAACAGTGATGATGAAAACCCATTTCATGGGGAACAAAGAATATTATGTAGCTTAGAATTTTTGACTGGCGCATCTGAGATTGCTAGGAAAGCGTTAGATGGTGAGTGGGATCTGCTAGTCGTCGATGAGGCACATCATCTTGAATGGGCACCTGAAGAGGCAAGCTTGAGTTATGAGCTTATAGAGGCTCTCGCTGGCGTGACTCCTGGCGTTTTACTATTAACAGCCACCCCTGAACAATTAGGTCGAGCAGGCCATTTTGCGAGGCTTAGGCTTTTAGATCCACAACGTTTTCATGATTATTCAGAATTTCTAAAGGAAGAAAAAAAATATGAGCCTGTAGCCAATCTTGCGACGAAAATTATTGAAAATAGTGATCTCACTGTGAAAGATAGGAAGCTCATTAGTGAAATGTTAGGAGAAATACAAATTGATAATACTGAAGAATTAATTAATCGATTATTAGATCGTCATGGTACAGGAAGAGTATTAATGAGGAATACAAGGATGGCTATAAAAGGTTTCCCTGGAAGAGAGGTATTCAGTTATTCGTTGCCAATGCCAAAAGAGTATAAAAAATTTGTTAATGCTATTACTCCAGAGGAGAATTTACCGAGAAAGTGGATTAATATTGATCCAAGAGTTCAATGGCTTATTAATAAACTAAAAGAACTAGCACCGGAAAAAGTATTAATTATCTGTGCTCATGCAAATACAGTTAAAAAACTAAAGGAGCATCTTCTCGAAAAAGAAGCAATTCATGTTGCTATGTTCCATGAAAAAATGGAAATTGTTGACCGTGATCGAGCCGCTGTTTTTTTTGCTGACACTGAAGAAGGGTCTCAGGCATTGATATGCTCTGAAATTGGATCAGAGGGTCGGAATTTTCAATTTGCGCATCATCTAATTTTATTTGATCTTCCAAAGGTACCGGATTTGCTTGAGCAACGTATTGGTCGCCTTGATCGAATCGGACAAAAGAATATTATAAAGATTCATGTTCCATATATTGAAGGTACAGCAAGTGAGGTTTTATTCTATTGGTATCATGAGGCTCTTGATGCTTTTAATTCGACTTGCCCGGCCGCTAGTGAGATTTATACGAAATTAAAGAAGGAATTGAAAAAAAGGATAGAAAATCCTTCAAAGGATCCATCATTTATAAAGAATGCAAAGACCCTCACCTTAAAAGTTAATCAAGAATTAGAGAAAGGTAGGGATCGATTGCTAGAATTACATTCGCATCGTCCAGATGTATCAAAGGGTTTGGTAGATAATATTTATAAGCATGACTCAGAGAAAGATTTAAAAAAATTTATGAGAAAATTTTGGGATGCATATGGCGTTAAACATGGTATGGGAAGAGGGGTTTCAGATATCGTGAAACCAGGATCTCATATGAGACATGATCATTTTCCTGGCCTACCATTTGATGGTGTAACAGTAACTTGGACTCGAGATGATGCCTTAGTTCATGAGGATCGTGAGTTTTTGACATGGGAGCATCCTATGGTTAGAGGTGCGATGGAGATGCTTACAAGCGCAGAACTTGGTGCAGCAGCCATTACTGTATGCACAGACAATCAATATAAGACTGGAACGCTATTTTTGGAGCTTCTTTACATTGCGGAGTGTGTTGCTCCATCGGCCTTAGAGGCTGAGCGATATTTACCACCAACATGTGAAAGAATTCTTTTAGATGTTAAAGGAGAGAATTGTGCAGACCATATAAGCCATGATCAGCTGATAGGTCTTGATTTATATCAAAATAAACCGCTAGCCGAAACGATAATAAAATCTCAATCAAAGAAAATCAAAATTCTTTTCGCATTAGGAGAGCAATTAGCAGATAAATCCCTTGAAGCTATCATTAATCAAGGAATGGTGAGAATGAATGAAGAGCTAGATTCGGAAAAAATTAGACTTGAGTCGCTTTCTAAAATAAATCCTAATGTAAGGGAGGATGAAATTGAACAATTAATTGCAAGAAAAGAGTTATTAGAAATTCATCTCAAGGATACTAGAATGAGGCTTGATGCTAGTAGAGTAATAATAATGCGGTAGCTTTTTTCTTAATTATTTTTAATTTTTTCATATTGAGCTATCAACTTATTATAATTGCCCTCTGAGCGAGAGAGCTTTTCTTTTTCTTTATCAATGATAGTATTCGGTGCTTTTTCTATAAAATTTTTATTATTTAACTTATTCTGGATGCGTCCTAGTTCCTGCTGCAATTTACTTATTTCTTTCTTTAATCTATTTAATTCAGCATTTTTATCAATTAAACCTGATAGTGGTATTAATATTCGCATTTTTCCTAAAATAGCCATAGCTGATTCTGGCTCCTCAGCGTTACTTGGTAAAAAATTAAATGATTCTATTTTTGCAAGTAATTTAAGGTAAGATAGATTTTCACTTATGAGAAGGCGGTCTTTTTTAGAAGAATCGAGAAGTAAAACAGGTACAGACCTTCCTGGAGAAATATTCATCTCACCCTTCAGCGATCTTATCAGACTTACAAATTCCTTTAACCACTCAACTTCTTTATTTGATTCTATATAAATTAGTTCCATATTTTTTTCTGGATAGGGTTGGCACATAATAGTATCGCCATCTTTATCCATCAGAGGGGCCAATTTTTGCCATATTTCTTCAGTTATAAAAGGCATTATCGGGTGAGCTAATCTTAATATCGCCTCCAAAACATCTAAAAGTGTTTTTCTCGCAGCATTTTTATTTTCTACTGATGTTTCTTCGTTATTTAAAACTACTTTTGATAGCTCCAAGTACCAAGAGCAATATTTATCCCAAGTAAACTCATATATCGCATTTGCAGCACGATCAAATCGATATTCTTCAATTGCTCGTCTTGTTTCATCAATAGTTTTCTGTAAGGAAGTTAATATCCATTTATCAGAGTTGGTAAACTCACTGTTCTTCGATATCTCTGTATAGTTGATACCCTCAGTATTCGAGATAACAAACCTTGCCGCATTCCACAATTTATTACAAAAATTTCGGTATCCATCAATTCGATTCATATCGAATTTAATATCTCGACCGGTTGCCGCCAAAGCGGCGAAAGTAAATCTTAGAGAGTCAGTTCCAAAACTTTCTATTCCATTAGGAAATTCCTTCTTGGTTTGCTGCTCTATTTTTTTTGCTAAGTTAGGTTGCATTAATCCTGTTGTTCTCTTTAATATTAAATCTTCTAAATTAATACCATCAATTAAATCAATTGGATCGAGAACATTACCTTTTGATTTAGACATTTTTTGACCTGATGCATCTCTTACAAGACCATGGACATAAACCTCTTTGAATGGAACCTTACCATCCATAAATTTAAGCCCCATCATTATCATTCTAGCGATCCAGAAAAATATTATATCGAAACCCGTCACTAAAACATTCGTAGGATAGTATGTATTAAGTCGCTCTGTGGTTTCTGGCCAACCAAGAGTTGAAAAAGGCCACAAAGCAGAACTAAACCATGTATCGAGAACATCTTCATCTTGTCGTAAAGAATAAGCGTCAGGAAGTGAGTATTTTTTTCTTATTTCAGATTCTGTTTTACCCACAAATATTTTACCATCTGCGTCATACCATGCTGGAATTCTATGCCCCCACCAAATTTGTCTACTTATGCACCAATCTTGTATATTATTCATCCATTCAAAATATGTATTTTTCCAATTATCAGGTATGAATCTTATATCTCCATTTTCTACAGCCTCAATAGCCGGCTTTGCCAGTGGCGCCACCTTCACATACCATTGATCGGTTAAAAATGGCTCAATAATCACACCTGATCTATCCCCTCTTGGTACCATTAGTTTATGAGGTTTGATTTTTTCGATTAGTTTCATTTTTTCTAGCTCAGCCACAATAGCTTTTCTAGCCTCAAATCTGTCTAATCCTAAAAATTGCTTTGGAATAATTTTTGCTAAATTATCTTCTTTGAAGTGCATTGATGCATTGGCATCAAATATATTGATCAAACCACCATTGACCTGATTTTTAATGCCAGCATCATCCTTATGCCTAAGCCAAACTTCGTAGTCATTAAAATCATGCGCGGGTGTAATTTTCACACATCCGGTGCCAAATTCTGGATCGGCATGTTCATCAGCTATGATTGGGATACATCTCTGAGAAAGAGGTAAAATTATAGTTTCGCCAATTAAATGTCTATATCGACTATCCTCAGGATTCACTGCTACCGCGCAATCGCCTAACATAGTTTCAGGTCGAGTTGTAGAAACAGTAAGAAAGCCATCTCCACTGGTTAATGGATAGTTTATGTCCCACATAAACCCATCCTCTTCCTCTGAGAGAACCTCTAGGTCCGATACCGCAGTATGAAGCTTTGGGTCCCAATTCACCAATCGTTTTCCTCGGTAAATTAAACCTTCGTCGTATAATCGAATAAAAACTTCTTTCACTGCATTGGATAGGCCTTCATCCATTGTGAAGCGTTCACTGCCCCAATCAAGCGATGATCCCAATCTACGTAGCTGCATGGTGATGGCATCACCAGATTCTTTTTTCCAGTCCCATATTTTTTTTATAAATTCTTCCCGACTGAAATCATGTCTTTTTTTATTGATTTTTTCTAGTTGTCGCTCCACTACCATCTGAGTTGCTATACCAGCATGATCGGTACCCGGCTGCCAAAGGGTAGAGTGTTCACACATACGATGAAATCTTATTAGGGTATCCATGATAGTGTTATTAAAACCATGCCCCATGTGAAGACTGCCAGTAACATTTGGTGGTGGAATCATAATACAGTAGGGATTTTCTAGATTTTTTTCATTTGGTTTAAACCAACCTTTTTCCTCCCAATGCTTGTACCAACGCTGTTCAATCGAGCGCGGATCATAAGTTTTATCCATTTATTTTTACCACCATCTTAATTTGAGTTATGAAGTATAGCCTCAATGAAAAAATATATCTTTAGCCTTAGAGATAAAATTATCCAGTATTTCTCATGCCAGCCGCTATGGCGTTTATTGAGCGCAATAATGGATCTAAATAATTATCCTTTTTTTCTTCTCCTGAAGCACCATCCCTATAACTTTTTAATAATGAAAGTTGAATATGGTTTAAAGGATCAAGGTACGGGTCTCTTCTGCTTAAGCAAAGTTTAAGAAGAGGATTTTCATCTAAAAGTTCTGGTATTTGAGCAATTTTAAGCACCCAAAAAACTGTTCGTCTGTATTCATCAGCAATCATATTAAAAATTATTTGAGCTTGACTTGAATTCTCAGCCAATGCCATATATTCCTCTGCGATGATCATATCTGACTTAAATAAAGCCATTTGAGTATTACTCAATAAAGCACTAAAAAAAGGCCATTTTTTATAAAATACTCTCAATTTTTCGAGATTATTATTATTCTGATTACAGTAAGACTCCAGAGCACTACCCAGACCATACCAAGCCGGTAATGTTTGACGAGCTTGCGCCCAGCCAAAGACCCAAGCAATAGCTCGTATTGAATATTTCGATCTATCGCTTTTTTTTCTATGGGAAGGGCGAGATCCGATATTTAATAAACCAATTTCTTTGACCGGTGTGCAATTGTAGAAGTAATCCATAAATCCATTTGTTTTTTCCGTAAGTTTTCGATACTCAGTTTCTCCAGTTTTTCGTAGGGCACCCATTACTTCAGAATAATCTGGAGAATCGAGCTTTATTTTGCCGACCAGTCCCAAGCTAGCCAAAATCGTGCCTGTGAGACCCATTGTGAGTTCAAAAACCGCAGTTTCCGGATTACTGTATTTATAAGAGAGCACTTCGCCTTGCTCGGTAAACTTTATATTTCCTAGAAGGGTGCCTGCTGGCTGAGAGGTAATTGATTGATGTGTGGGACCACCACCTCGTCCGATCGTTCCACCTCTCCCATGAAATAATCTTATTGAAATTCCAAATTGTTTACCCAATTGTACAACCTTCTTTTGAGCTTGATATAATTCCCATACGGATGCGACTATTCCGCCATCTTTCGCAGAATCAGAGTAACCTAGCATTACTTCCTGTGGCTTTTTACCAAACGCTCGATGCATTTTTTGATACATAGTATTTTCTAATAATTTGGTCATTATTAGATCGATATGAGCTAAATCTTCAATCGTCTCGAATAATGGCGCAATACCCAAGTTACAAAATGCTTCATTTTTATTTATGCCACACAGTCCTGCCAATTTTGCTAGAAATAACACATGCATTACATCCGAGGCCTCATGTGACATCGATATTACATATCGCCCTACAGCAATCTTACTTACATTATTTTGAATTTCAGCAATGGCTTCAAATACATCTAGCACTTCTTTAGTCGAGGGGCTAAGGCTAATTTCGTGTACCTTTTCTACTTTTTCACAAAGTAATTTACTCATTAAATCGATACGTTCAGATTCATTAAACTTTTCATAATTTTTCTCAATACCCACTTTTTCCAAAATTTCTCTTATCGCCTGAAAATGAACAGAAGATTCCTGTCTGATATCAAGGCGTGCCAAAAAGAAACCAAACGTTTTGGCTAATCTTATTAAATCAAGTAATTCAGCATTAGCTGTTTTTGAATCACCATGGCCCTCAAGTGAGCTTTTTATTATCTCAAGATCTTTAATAAATTCACCCTCATCCTTATAGCCAATGTTAAAGGTTTTGTTTGTATCACCAGATAGGCATAAGTTAGTCCTCTCTAGCACATGCATGAGTCGTAATCTCATTAAAATTAATTTCCTCCTATATGGCTCAGAAAGAAACTTGTCTGGTATATCTGTTTGAAACCTCAACCCATAGGCCTCATCTATTTCTAAACTTTCATTGAAAAACTTTGAGGTATTACAAAAATTTGATGAATGCGTAAGGATGGGAATGAGCTCTTCGATCTTCTTTAAATATTTCTCTATTATTGTTTTTTGCTGTGTATAGGCCGCTTTTAATGTAATTTGTGCTGTAACGTTTGAATTTCCATCCCTATCCCCCCCAATCCATGATCCAAAACGCAAGATAGTTGGAATTTCTATAGCTTGATATTCTGAGTGATCTCCAAAGACTCTTTGTATTCCATCATCTAATCTTCGATAAACTACCGGAACTGCCTCAAATAAACTTGCATCAAAATGATGAAGACCCATTTTTACCTCTTGATATACATCAGGCTTTGTGGGCCTAACATCTTCAGTTTTCCATAGTGTTTGAATACGAGCCTTTAGCTTTTCAATATATTGTTCTTTATGGCTTAGTGTAGAGGCAGGCAAATCAATAGCCTCATTCGCCTCAAATATTCTCCGTAACTGCAACAAAATCGTTCTCCTTTTTGATTCTGTTGGATGAGCTGTAAAGACAGGCATATATTTTACTTGATTCAAAAGATCTTGTAATTGATTGGGCGCTATTTTTTTATCTTTAAGGGTTCTCAGGCAATGATCAAAAGATCCTTCCCATAAAGATTTCCCTGATGCAGCAATTTGTCTTCTCTGGCGATGCTGAAAACTTTCTTCTGCAATATTTACTAATTGAAAATAGAGACTAAAAGCTCTTATGACATCTCTCTTTTCATCTGGTGATAATTTTTTGATTATTTTTTTTAATTGCTCTAATTTTTTTGGATCATAGTCTTTCCTGAGGCGGATAAAACCCTTTCGGAGGCGTTCCACATAGTTTAAAACATTTACTCCAGATTGACTTTCAATCACTTCACCGAGAATATTGCCAAGCAATTTAACTCGACTCCGTAAATTTTTATCTCTTTTTATGCATGCATCTACGAAAGAGTCATTCATAAATTCCCCACTCATTTCAGTTTTCGTTTAAAATCAAAGGTAAATTTTGATCTATTTTTACCTGTAAGTACAAATTTAACCTGCCAGCTTGCTAATAACTACCCTATACTTGGCAAAAAATGATCATTCGCACCAAAGAGAATCTTGAGATATATGGCACAAGATAAGTTTTCTATCAACGAAACGGCGGAATGGACCGCTTTACAGCACCATTGGGAGTATATGCAAAATCTCCAAATGCGGGATTTGTTCGCCAATGACCCCTCGAGACTGAACAAATTTAGTCTATCCGCCTGTGATTTATACCTTGATTATTCCAAAAACTTAATTGATGAAAAGGGTATGGAGTTGCTCTTTGACCTTGCAGAGACTTCAAATTTAACAACGTGGGGGGATAGGCTCCTTGCAGGCGATAAGATCAACACCACGGAAGGTAGAGCGGTTCTGCATATGGCTCTCAGAAACATTGGCTACAGACAATACACTTATGAGGGTAGAGACATTATGCCCGATATTACATCTGTTTTATCTCAAATGCGGGATTTTTCGGATGGTATCAGGGATGGTAGCTGGGTTGGTTTTAGCGGGAAAAAAATTAAAAATATAATTAGTATCGGTATTGGTGGATCTAGTCTTGGCCCAAGAATGGTATGCGAGGCTTTGCGCCCCTATCAGACAGGCAGCCTTAATGTACAGTTTATTTCAAATATAGATTCGTCTCATATAACCCAAACCCTTGCGCCCTTGGATCCTGAAAGAACGCTTTTTATCGTATCCTCAAAGACATTTTTAACGCAAGAGACAATAACAAATGCACTTTCAGCAAAAGATTGGCTTATTAATTTTTTTAAAGACAAGAGCGCTATAGAAAAACACTTTATTGCAATATCAACCAATAAGAGAGAAGTGGTTAAATTTGGAATAGATGAAGATAATATTTTTGAATTTTGGGATTGGGTTGGTGGAAGGTATTCGCTTTGGTCAGCTATTGGTTTGCCGATAGCATTAGCAATTGGCATGGATAATTTTGAAAAACTTTTGTTGGGCGCCCAAAGCATGGATAGGCATTTTGTTGAAGAACCGCCTGAAAAAAATATGCCAATTATTCTTGCGCTGCTAGGAATATGGTATACAAATTTTGGGAAAGCAGATTCTTATGCTGTTATTCCATATGATCAAAATCTTCGTTTCATGCCTGAATTTTTACAACAGCTTGATATGGAAAGTAATGGAAAGTGTGTTACGCGTGATGGGCTACCAGTTTCTTATCATACTGGACCAATTGTCTGGGGCGCTGCTGGGACTGATGCACAACACTCGTTTTTCCAATCTCTTCATCAAGGAACAAGGCTTATTCCTACGGATTTTATTTTCCCTTTAGCGAGCCATAATCCAGTTAAAGACCATCATGAAAAACTTGTAGCGAATTGTTTAGCACAAGCTCAGGCTCTCATGCGTGGTCGTACTAGGGAAGAGGCGATAGCGCAAATGAAGGAAGCTGGTGTTTCGAATGAATACATTAATAAGTTACTTCCTCATCGAGTTTTCCCTGGCAATCGACCTAGTAATATACTTGCGATTGAGAAGATTACTCCTCAGGTACTTGGATCTATGATAGCTTTGTATGAGCATAAAGTTTTTGTTCAAGGAATCGTATGGGGTGTTGATTCTTTTGATAATTGGGGAGTCGAATTAGGAAAGCAATTAGCGGGACATATACTTCAGGATTTTAATAAAACCACGATAGATTCAAATCTGGATAGTTCTACAGCTTCTCTTTTGCGTCGATATCAATCTATTGATTCCGATGATAAAAAGCAATAGTCATTATATCAAAATGAATTTACCTGGTGTAAATAAGAATTCTCTGACCTGGTTTGATATATCGACCCACAACATTCCATCTTCTCAAGTCACTAACTCTCACTTTAAATTTTTTCGCAATCTTATACAAAGAGTCGCCTCTTTTAACTTTGTATTGCATTTTTGAGCGATTTCCTGGCAACTTCCTTACTGAAAAGTCACCCCTTTGCATATCTGAAAGTGGAATAAAGAGCTTTCTACCGCTTCGAATAAGATCACTATTTAATTTATTTGCTTTCTTTATTGCATTGACAGAAATCGAGTATCTTAAGGCAATTTGACTTAATGTCTCACCATTTTTGATCGAATGATTTTTCCATCGAATGCGATTTTCGTCTGGTAATGTTTTCAATGCAATTTCAAAGGCACTTCTATTCTCTATAGGCAATAAAAGATGATGAGGACCATTCGGAGCAGTAGCCCACCTATTGAATCCGGGATTCAACAATAAAAGTTCATCAATTGAAATTTTTGCAAGTTTCGCCGCAATTTTTAAATCTATCTGACTTTTTGTTTCTATTTGCACAAAGTAAGGCTTATTTTTTAGGCTGGGTAGTGATATTCCATACTTGTTTGGATCGTCAATTATCTTTGCTAATGCTAAAAGGCGTGGCACATATCTATCCGTTTCCCTGGGTAAGTCTAAATTCCAAAAAGATATTGATTTACCGAGATTCTTTTCTTTTCTTATGGCGCGACTTACTTTTCCACCACCAGCGTTGTAAGCAGCTAAAGTATGTAGCCAGTCACCCTTAAATCGTTTGTTTAAAATTTTTAAAAATTTTAGGGCCGCATTTGTTGCTGCTGTAACGTCTCTTCTTCCGTCGTACCACCAATTCTGCCTCAGCCCCATACCTTTACCAGTAGCAGGCATAAACTGCCATAGGCCAGACGCTCCAAGAGGAGAGTATGCGTATGGCCTAAAGCTACTTTCAATCGCTGGAAGTAAGGCTAATTCACCGGGCAGCCCTTCGACCTCAACTTGGTTAATAATATAAAAAAGATATCGCTCTGATCTTTTGAGTATTATATCGAGCGTTTGAGGATTATTCTTCAGGCGATTAATTTCAACAGATATCTTAGGATGGTTTATATTTCGTAGTTTATACTTAGAGCGCAACCGTACCCACAAGTCATTAGATTTGAGCCTTTTTTCATGTACCTCTGAGCTAGCTTCCTCGGCATATTTTTCATTACTCAAATCTCTAATGTCTAAAGCCGCTTTCTTCGATGATTGCCCGATAAAGTAGCTACTTTGACATCCTGACAGGAAAATCATCAAATAAAGAGAACAAATAATGAGCAACCCAAACCGAAATGATTGCTTGGGGAGCCTTAAGTGTTCAATATATAATTTCGGCTTTAATTGAATGATTTTTTCCATAGGTGAAAATCATACGGAAAATTGAGGAATCAAACCAGAAGAAATGAGCTCGAAAGATATTAATGAGATAAAGAAAAAAGACCTATCTAAGATGCTAAGTCATTGGTTTTCCTATGGTGCAGGCATACCCGCGTCTAATCTTGAAAAAGCTTTGTTAAAGGATTTAAGTAATAATATTTTTGGTTACAACCTAATTGTGTTGGAAGATTTAGGAAACACTTCGAGCGCTCTGCAAGATTGTCCGGTTCAAAACAAGCTTATATTAAGTGAAAATCAAGATCTTTCAGTAGAAGCATCTGTTCATGCAAAAGGGGAGGCGATTCCTTTCGCGAACGATTCAATTGATTTAGCGGTCCTGCCTCATACGCTTGATTTCTCAGTCGATCCTCAACAGATATTGAGAGAAATCGAAAGAGTGCTTATTCCTGAGGGTAGAGTCTTAATTGTGGGGTTTAATCCAATAAGTCTTTGGGGCATCTGGCGTCTAATTTTACGTCGACTTAATGTTGCGCCTTGGTGCGGACATTTTTTTTCTTGCGCGCGCATTTCAGATTGGCTAAATTTACTGGGTTTTGATATAGAGAATGTGAATGTTTGTGCATTCTTGCCACCAATGAAAACAAAAAAAAGACGAAAGTATCTTGAATTAATGGAACGATTAGGTTCAAGATACTTACCATCGTTAACAGGAATTTATGTTATTAAAGCTGTAAAGAAAGTTTCAACAATTCGGCCCATAAAACCTAAATGGAATAATTTGCAAAAATTTGGAAAAGGCGCAGTTGGGACTTCGACTCGTAGAAAAATTCATTCAAAACTGAGGTACTAATGTCTGAAATAATAGAACTATTCACTGATGGAGCTTGCAAAGGAAATCCTGGTATCGGTGGATGGGGTATATTATTGAGATTTGGAAAAACAGAAAAAGAGATTTATGGTGGTGAATTAGAGACAACCAATAATAGAATGGAGCTGACCGCAGTTATAGAGGGATTGAATGCATTGAAAAGAGATTGCCATGTAAAAATAACAACTGATTCGCAGTATGTTAAAAATGGCATCACCCAATGGATTTATCAATGGAAAAAAAATAATTGGCAGACTTCCTCAAAGCTACCAGTAAAAAATATTGATTTGTGGAAGAAGCTCGATGAAGCAGCAAAGAAACACACGATCGAGTGGATTTGGGTTAAGGGCCATAGCGGGGATCCGGGTAACGAAAGAGCGGATCAACTAGCAAACAAGGGAGCTAGTGAGGTCGTAAATTGATTGACTTGGATGGAAAAAGACAGATCGTACTTGATACCGAGACAACAGGACTAGAGCCCTCACATGGGCATAGAATAATTGAAATTGGTTGCGTTGAATTAGTAAATCGACGATTAACAGGAAACACCTTTCATACTTATTTACAGCCTGATAGAGAAATTGACGAAGCTGCAATTGAGGTTCATGGAATCACAAATGAATTTTTGGCTGACAAGCCTTATTTCAAGGATATTGCAAACGAATTAATAGAATTTTTGAGAGACTCTGAGGTAATAATTCATAATGCTCCATTTGATGTCGGTTTTATTAATTCAGAGCTATCGAATATCCAAGAAAAAACAAGAATAGAGTCTATATGCGTGGTCTTAGATACTTTGATAATGGCAAGAAAAATGCATCCTGGCCAAAGAAACAGTTTGGATGCTCTATGCTCTCGCTATGAAATAGATAATTCGCGCAGAACAAAACATGGAGCATTATTAGATTCTGAAATTTTAGCAGATGTATTTTTAGCTATGACCGGAGGACAGAAGAAACTCACCTTAGAGGATGATGATAAGGATGAGTTGGAGAGTGGGGGCGTTTATAATGACATTAAGCGAGTATCTGACAAAAGGTCTAAGTTGCCTGTAATTCTTGCTACGGAAGATGAACTTCACAGCCATGAACAAAAACTTGATTCGCTGGAAAAAATAAGCGGAAAAAAATCAATATGGCGTGAAATTTTCAGTAAAAGCCTTTAATTCGACATCGAAATGTTTAAATTTCTCTAATTTTTTTTTATATAAATTATTGATTTTTATAATATTTATGCATAATTTCGAAATAATAATTACATTGTATTCATATTATTCTTCAAATATAGATTGAGCATGTCAGCACCATCCAGTAGACTTTAATCCCGTCTATATCTTTTCACCCAGTCCTAATCTAGGCCTTAATGACAAAGTATATCTTTATTACGGGCGGCGTTGTTTCTTCTCTTGGCAAGGGGATTGCCGCCGCTTCGCTTGGCGCGCTCCTAGAGGCTCGTGGCCTAAAAGTTACAATGATCAAACTCGATCCCTACATAAACGTCGACCCGGGAACTATGAGCCCATTTCAACATGGCGAGGTTTTTGTGACTGATGATGGCGCGGAAACCGATCTTGATCTTGGGCACTATGAGCGATTCATTCTTACTACCATGGGTAGGAATAATAATTTCACTACCGGACAGATATACGATGAGGTTATTCGTAAAGAGCGCCGTGGAGAGTATTTGGGCGGGACCGTACAGGTTATTCCTCACATTACCAACGAAATTAAAAGAAGCATTGAGCTTGGCTCCAATGGAGCAGATATAACTCTCATTGAAATCGGGGGCACAGTTGGGGATATTGAGTCCCTCCCTTTTTTGGAGGCAATAAGACAGATGGGTGTCGAATTAGGTAAAGAGAGTGCTATTTTCGTTCATCTTACTCTTGTGCCATTTATTCCCACTGCAGGAGAAATAAAAACAAAACCCACTCAGCATTCTGTCAAAGAGTTACGCTCAATAGGCATACAACCAGATATATTAATATGCAGAGCTGATAGATTAATACCAGATTGCGAACGAAAAAAGATTTCCCTTTTTACTAATGTAGAGGAAAAAGCCGTCATTTCATTAATAGATGCTGATAGTATTTACAAAATACCAATTATGCTTAGAGAGCAGAAATTAGATGATATTGTCGCAGAGCGTTTCAACTTGAATGTTCCCAGTGCCGATCTCTCAGAATGGCAAGAGGTTGTAAAAGGCCTCGAGAAAACCAAAGGTGAGGTGAACATTGCAATGGTTGGTAAGTATATAAATTCAACAGAATCTTACAAGTCACTTAATGAAGCATTAATTCATGCTGGTATAAAATTAAAATATAAGATAAATATTCATTTCATTAATTCTGAGAGCCTTGAGGATGGAGACATGAATGCCCTGAAGGGGATGGATGCAATATTAATACCAGGAGGATTTGGTGAGAGAGGGGTAGAAGGTAAAATAAAAGCAGCTGAATATGCAAGAGTAAATCAGCTTCCCTACTTAGGGATATGTCTTGGTATGCAAGTGGCGGTAATAGAGTACGCAAGAAATGTCGCAGGCATGATCGGTGCTCATAGTACTGAATTTGATAAAAAGACAGAGTTCCCAGTAATTGCGCTCATAACTGAATGGGAAAATCCCGATGGTACAGTTGAACACAGGACCGATAAAACTGAATTAGGCGGAACTATGAGGTTGGGGGCTCAAAAATGTAGGCTAAAAGAGGGATCTATAACCTCTCGGCTGTATGGTTCTGATAACATAGCAGAAAGACACCGTCATCGATATGAGTTCAATAATTTATTTAAAGAGAGACTTGAGCAGTTTAGTTTGAATGTTGTGGGAACATCAGTTGATAAAAATCTAGTGGAAATAATTGAGATCAATGATCATCCTTGGTATGTAGCATGTCAATTTCATCCAGAATTCACCTCGACACCGAGATATGGACATCCTTTATTTAAAGGCTTTATAAACGCAGCAATAAAATTGAAAGACAAAAATAAGGTATAAATTAGATGAAATTATGCGGATTCTCAGTTGGGCTTGATCAACCTTTATTCCTAATTGCGGGAACATGTGTAATCGAAAGCGAGGAATCAGCTCTTTCTGTTGCTCGTGAGCTAAAGTCTATAACTTCTAAATTAGGTATACCTCTTATTTATAAATCATCTTTTGATAAAGCAAACCGATCTTCTCATAAAAGTTATAGAGGCCCTGGTATTGAGGAGGGACTCCAGGTTTTAAATAAGATTAAAACTGAACTTGGGATTCCTGTGCTAACTGATGTTCATGAGGATACGCCACTCGAAAAAGTTGCTGAAGTTGTTGATGTATTACAAACGCCAGCCTTCCTATGCCGACAAACTAATTTTATACAAAACGTTGCTAGCTTTGGTAAGCCAGTTAATATTAAAAAGGGGCAATTTCTTGCGCCGACCGATATGATCAATGTGGCAGAAAAAGCAAAAGCCACAGGAAATGAAAATATCATGGTTTGTGAGCGTGGCGTAAGTTTTGGATACAACACTCTGGTCTCTGATATGCGTAGTCTCTCTATAATGAGAGATACAAAATGTCCAGTTATTTTTGATGCTACACATTCGGTACAACAACCGGGAGGTAAGGGAGACAAGTCAGGAGGAGAAAGACATCATGTGCCTACTTTAGCCAGATCGGCGGTTGCTGCAGGAATATCGGGCATTTTTATGGAAACACACCCAGATCCAGATTTAGCTTTGTCTGACGGGCCGAACTCTTGGCCGCTCGATAAGATGTATGATCTTTTAAAGGTCCTTATCGAAATTGACGCCACTGTAAAAAATCATAGCCTCCTATAGTCCAATGAACATTCGGGTTTATTAAGTTTTCATTAAATTAAAATTGGGAAAATTATGTCTAAGATAGTAGAGGTGTATGCACGTGAAATAATTGATTCTAGGGGCAATCCAACGGTTGAGGCAGATGTAATAACAGAAGATGGAGCAATAGGAAGAGCTATCGCTCCATCCGGTGCTTCGACTGGATCACGCGAGGCTCTTGAGTTGCGTGACAATGATAAAAATAGATTTTTTGGTAAAGGTGTTTTGCAAGCAGTTGGAAATATAAATAATCAAATTTCAAAAAAAATTATTGGTAAAGATGTTTTTGAACAAAAAGAACTTGATGACATTATGAGGAACCTTGATGGCACTGAAAACAAAGCTAATTTAGGAGCTAATGCCACCCTAGCAGTTTCATTGGCGGCGGCTCATGCGGGTGCCCAAGAAAAAGCAATGCCTCTTTATGAGTACCTGGGTAACGACAATTATAAGATTCCAGTACCAATGATGAATATAATAAATGGAGGTGAGCATGCCGATAATAATGTTGACCTTCAGGAGTTTATGATTATTCCAATAAGCTCAGGCTCAATAAAGGAATCTGTTCGTTATGGAGCGGAGGTTTTTCATTCCCTTAAGTCGGTTTTAAGTAGGAATGGGATGGCTACAACGGTTGGAGATGAGGGTGGTTTTGCACCGAATTTGAAATCTAATATTGAAGCTATTGATGTAATATTGGAGGCAGTAGAACTGGCAGGTCTTAAATCTGGAAAGGACATTTTTCTTGGCCTCGATGTAGCGAGCTCAGAATTTTTTAAAAATGGAGTTTATTCACTTCACTCAGAGGGAAAAAATTTCAACTCAGATGAATTTATAGGATTTTTGAGAAGTTTGACAGAGCAGTATCCTATTATTTCTATTGAAGATGGATTAGATGAATCAGACTGGAATGGATGGAAGAAGCTAACTGATCAATTGGGGGGAAAAATACAACTCGTTGGAGATGACTTATTTGTTACAAATACAAAAATTTTGCAAGAGGGTATTGATAAAAATGTTGCAAACTCCATATTAATTAAATTTAACCAAATTGGTACTTTGACAGAAACACTGGAAGCGATCGATTTGGCTAAAAAAGCAAATTATGGCACGATAATTTCTCATCGTTCTGGTGAGACAGAGGATACAACTATCGCTGATTTATCGGTTGCTACTGGAGCGGGACAAATAAAAACAGGCTCCTTATCCAGATCAGATAGAGTGGCAAAATACAATCAACTTATAAGAATAGAAGAGGTGCTAGGAGATGGCAAGTATTGGGCAGGTGGAGAAGTATTTCAGCTAAAGTAAAGATTTAATAAAAGAAATGAAATTTAAATAAAAAGGCGTTTTTGATTGTGAATTGGAAATTAAAAATTGTTTTCGTTCTTTTGTTTTTTATCTTGGTCGGTTTACAATTTAGATTATGGGTAGGTGAGGGAAGCCTTGCTGAGATGCGTTCACTTAAAAGTCAGCTTCAGCAACAAACACAACAATTACAAGAATTGCAAAAAATAAATAAATCTTTACAAGCGGAGCTAAGAAGTTTAAAAAATAATGATTCAGCTTTTGAGGCCCGAGCAAGAAGGGAACTAGGAATGATAAAAGAAGGAGAGACTTATTTTCAATTAATAAAGCCAAAGATAAATGAAGAAAAGTAAAACCAGTATTTGGGCAATTATTCCAGCTGCAGGTATTGGGACGAGAATGGGCTCGATCAAACCAAAGCAATATTTGAATTTAGCTGGAAAATTCATCATTGATATTACTTTACAAAAAATTTTATCGCTTCCAAATATTGAAAAAGTAATTGTTGCTATAGCAAAAGAAGATAAATTTTGGCAAAAGTCTAACTTTTTTAATGATACAAGAATTGAGACAGCGTTGGGTGGACCAGAACGCTATTTATCTGTTTTAAATGCTTTGGAGAGACTGAAGAAATACGCTAAACCGAATGATTGGGTATTAGTGCATGATGCTGTAAGACCTTGTATAAATAAGTCTGACATTGAGAATCTAATTCTGAAAGTCCAGGAATCTGAAATCGGCGGTCTACTAGGTACACCAGTAAAAGACACGATAAAAAAAGTTTCGCCCTCGAATGAGGTTCTTACTACAATTGAAAGAAATGATTTATGGCAAGCACTGACACCTCAAATCTTTCGGTTCTCTATTTTATATGAGGCAATATTTGTAGCATCGAAGAGTAAATTGGAAATCACGGATGAGGCGAGTGCGCTCGAGGCGCTGGGAAGAGAACCAATTATCGTAGAAGGCCGCTCAGACAATATAAAAGTAACTCGCCCAGAAGATCTAAAATTAGCGGAAATTCTTATTGGGCTTCAAGATAAAAATAAAACCTAAGTTTTCAGAACATCCATTCCATTAAATGTCGTTTTTTCGGCTAACTCTGCCAGAGATATTTTTTTTAACTCGGATAGTTTTTCAGCAACTTCTGGAAGGTATTCGGGTGAATTCCTCTGGTATCTATGATTGCTGCCAACCATATCAGGCGCATCTGTTTCAAGAACAATTGATTCGATTGGTATTTGGGTCGCTAATTGCTGAATTTTTCTTGAATTCTTATAAGTAAGTGAGCCACCAAATCCGAGTTTAAAACCAAGATCTATGTATCGAACTGCTTGCTGAATACTACCATTGAAGGCATGACAAATACCCCCTGGTAAAGAATATTTTTTGATTATTTTTAGAATATTCTCATGAGTTTTTCTTGCGTGGATTATGACTGGTAAATTATATATTTGCGCTAACTCAAGTTGGCCTTGAAAATAGAATTCTTGAAGCTTTTTATCAAATTTTGGATGAAAAAAATCAAGTCCTATTTCACCGATTGCAGCCAACCTTTGTTTTTTTATATATTGTTCTAATTTAACTAAATCCTCTTTTGCGTGATTTTTTGCAAATAGAGGATGTAGGCCTAAAGCAGGATAAAGATTTATATTCTTGTTAGAAAGTTCTATAATTTTATCCCAATGTGTATACCTAATGGCGGGCACAAGAATTCGAGAAACACCATTTTTTTTAGCATTACTTAGGACTAATTCACGATCATTATCGTAAACATCGAGATTTATGTGACAATGAGTATCAAATAGGTTCATAACTAAAAAGCGATTTTAAATTAAATTATTATGGGGGACTTATGCGTATAGGACATGGTTTTGACGCCCATCAATTTGGAATTGGAGATCATATTATCATCGGTGGAATCAAAATCCCACATAGTCATTCAGTCGTAGCATATTCCGATGGAGATATATTGATCCATGCCATTTGCGATGCTTTGCTTGGGGCCCTTGGGCTCGGTGATATAGGTAATAAATTCCCGGATACAAGCCCAGACAACAAAGATATTGATAGCTCATTATTGTTGAAACAAGTAATGCTGGATGTTTCTAATAAAAAATTTATGATTTGCAATGTTGATTCAACTGTAATCACAGAAGCTCCAAAACTAAGTAGCCATATGGACGAAATAAGAAGAAATCTCGCGAGCTTGTTAGGTATCGAAATAAATCAGCTTAATATAAAAGCAACCACTACAGAAAAAATGGGTTATGTTGGTCGAAAAGAGGGCATCGCTGCTCATGCAGTTGTGTTGTTGACCGAGGTTGATGATTAATTTCCCTAATGATACGACTTTAAGCCTCCCTTTTGCATATAAGGGGCCACCCTTGTTAGGGAGTACACGTTGTTTGTTAGAGGATTTTTCTGTTGAAGAAGTTTTATCATATCAATCCTCGGGTCAAGGAGAACATCTTTTCCTTCATATTGAAAAAAAAGATATCAATACAAAAGATGTGGCCAATTACTTGGCAAAAATTGCTGGTGTAAAACCAGTTGATATTGGGTTTGCTGGACTTAAAGACAAACGATCTGTTTCTTCTCAATATTTTACGATAAGAGCGCCTGGAGATAAGCTTTTCGATTGGCTCTCCCTAGACCATAAAAACATTAAAGTTTTAAGTATAGATAGACATCATAGAAAGATAAGACGTGGTAAATTATTAGGAAATCGATTTAAGATAATTCTGAGAAATTTATCAGGAGATTTTTGTAGAGCAAAAATTTTGGCTGACGAAATTCCTCTTTACGGGATACCCAATTACTTTGGCGCACAAAGATTCGGAAAGAATTCATCAAATTTACATTTTGCTGCTAATTGGTTTATGGACGAAGAAAATTATATTAAGCCTGAAAAAAAAAGAATGACTTTATCTGCGGTAAAAAGTTATCTTTTTAATAGTGTTCTGGCTAAGCGAGTTTCACAGGGCACTTGGGATAAAGCCTTAGAGGGCGATGTTTTTGTTTTAACAAACTCTAATAAGCAATTCACAGACAATAAAAATCATCCTTCTAATGTTAAACGGGTTTCCTCCAAAGAAATTCACCCAACAGGCCCCTTGCCTGGTAATAAAAGTAGAGCCCTGAATCCATCTGGACAGGCGGCATTGATAGAAAGCCAAGTTTTATTTAATCATAAATTCCCATGGGTTGTTGGACTCATTGACAAAGGAGCTATCAATGAGAGAAGGGCATTACGTGTGATGCCAAAAGATTTTTCATTTGAATTACTAGATGATAATTCTGCACAATTAGAATTCTTTTTACCTAGGGGAACTTTTGGCACATCAGTATTAAGGGAGATTCTATCTGAAAGATTAAAATGAAGTAATTTAAGCAGTTTTTTTCTTGGAGAGTAAAACGTAGGTTGCACCAGATCCACCATCCCAATTAGGCGCACTTACAAAGGCTAAAACTGATTCCATTTCTTTAAGCCAAACATAAACATTTTCTTTTAAGATAGGCTTATTGCCGACTGAATTATGACCCTTCCCGTGAATGATTCTGACGCATCTTATCTGTTTTTTTCGTGCATAATGGAAAAAGTCTGTGAATTCAGAAAAAGCCTGATTTATCCTCATTCCATGCATATCAAGTGTAGCTTCAGGTTTGATCGCTCCTTTTTGGAGATTTTGATAGACCTTATGTTGTATTCCAGGGCCTCGAAATTCAAATTTAATTGGAGCATAAGAGTTAATGTCTGGCGTTATCAGCTCATTTTTTTGATCATCGGCCCTTAAAATTGGCCTTGGTGATATTTTTTTTTGATATGGATATGCTTTCTCTTCCTTTCGTATTTTAACGCCCTCCATTGCTCTTCGAAATAACAGAGTATCATCTGTGGTCGGGTCCTTTTTTTTACTCATCAGCGTCATTACCTGAGTTTTATTCATCAGTTTATGGGTGAGCAATGTCATTAATTGCCGTATAGTTAAAGCTCCAATAATGATAGTAAATACATTTTTTTGCCAGTATGCAAATTTTATTAAGTAATGATGATGGTTTTTTGGCGCATGGTTTAAACCAATTAAATAAAGTTTTAGCTGATATAGCCAAAATAATTGTAATCGCACCTGATCGAGATAGAAGTGGTGCTAGTAACTCTTTGACCCTAGAAAAACCCATAAGGGCTGATGAGATAAGAGAAGCCTTTTATAGGGTCAATGGCACGCCTGCCGACTGTATACATCTAGCCATCACCGGCCTACTTAAAAATGAGCCTGATATGGTCATCTCTGGCATCAATTCAGGACCCAATATGGGGGATGATGTTATTTATTCTGGAACTGTTGGCGCGGCAATTGAAGGTCGATTTTTAGCTTACCCAGCAATCGCGATATCGATGTCTAGTAATGATCCAAAATATTATGAGACAGGAGCTCAAGTGGCTTTTGACTTAGTAAGTAAGCTTCAAATTAGCAATCCTTTTCAAAAACAAGTCATTTTAAATATTAATGTACCCGATCTACCCTATAATGAAATAAAAGGATTTTCTGTAACAAGGCTTGGGTGTCGCCAAAAGCCAAATCCGGCTATTCGTCATAAAGACCCCAGAGGTCATGATATTTTTTGGGTAGGATCTGCTGGTAATAAAATAGATTCATCTCAAGATACAGATTTTTTTGCTGTAGAGAATGGATTCGTTTCAATAACTCCTTTAAAAATTGATTTAACAAATTATGGAATGATAGAACCCTTGAGAGAATGGCTTTCCCTATGATGGAAGATTCAGGAATAGGAATGACCTCAAAACGCACCAGAGAGCGTTTAATCATACGACTTAAGGAGGAGGGAATAAAAAACAAACATGTTTTGTCCCAAATTTTAAGTATTCCTAGGCATCTTTTCGTTGATGAGGCACTATCAAGTCGAGCTTATGAAGATACAGCCCTACCAATCGGAAAGAATCAAACAATCTCACAACCCTATATTGTTGCTAGGATGACTGAATTAATTTTAGAGAAAGGACCATTAGAGAATATCTTGGAAGTTGGAACTGGCTCTGGGTATCAAACGGCAGTATTGTCAGCTTTAGTAAAGCGTATTTACACAGTAGAAAGAATTGAAAATTTATTAATACAGGCAAGACAACGTTTCCGTAAATTAAAACTTAAGAATGTGCGAACAAAATATGGCGATGGCATAAGAGGGTGGGAGCATTATTCTCCATATGATGCCATTATTGTAACAGCTGCTCCGCAAGAAATTCCTTTGAACTTAGTGAGTCAGTTAAAGATTGATGGAAGACTTATTTTGCCAATAGGGGATAAAGATAATCAGAAGTTAATATGCGTCACTCGTACGCAAGGGAGCTTTAAACAAGAGGTTATAGAAAAAGTAATGTTTGTTCCTTTATTATCTGGCATGGACTGAGATTTATGAGAATTTTTTCATCATTATATATTAAGGTTATGAATCTTAGTCGTAATAAACATGCACCAAGATACTTAAGCCTTGTGAGTTTTTTGGAGTCATCAATATTTCCAATACCACCAGACGTAATGCTTGCGCCAATGTGTATAACAAGACCAAATAAAGCACTTTTTTTTGCATCGTTAACTACAGCGGCATCTGTACTTGGAGGCATTTTAGGCTATTTAATTGGAAGGTTTGCTTTTGATGCATTTGAGCCGACTCTGGTAGCTAGTTCTTATTATGACGATTATAAGCTAACACTAACTTGGTTTGATAACTGGGGCTTCTGGGCGATTTTAATAGCTGGCTTTTCTCCGATACCATATAAAATATTTACGATCTCTGCAGGTGTCGTTAGTATGGCTTTTATACCATTTTTAATAGCATCATTTGTAGGGAGAGGAGTTCGCTTTTACTTAGTCGCACTTTTAATGAGCTGGGGTGGAGAGACGCTCGAAAAAAAGATAAAAATCTGGATAGATAGATTTGGCTGGATAATGCTTTTTCTAACTTTTATTATATTTCTTATCTTAAATCTTCGAAACTAAATTGTCATTATGCTATGGTAAATTTTGAAAAATCATAAAAATTATATTGATACGATGCGAAAAAATTACTTTTTTATAGGCTTACTATTTATCTTAATGGGATGTTCCGCGAGCTGGAAGGCGCCCATTGAGGTGCGCTCTTCATTGGATATTTACAAAAATAACCAGATATCAATTAGTGACACGCGTGGTAACAAAAGATATTTAGTAAAATCAGGAGATACCCTTTATGCCATAGCTTGGCGAACTGGAGTAGATTTTAAAGATCTAGCAAAGTGGAACCGAATCGCCGAGCCATACAAGATATATGAGGGCCAATCATTGCACCTTTCTTCCTCAAAAAATGACTCGATAACAGATAGTGCAGTTAGGAGGGAAAAAAAGGTAAATCTTAAAGACACTTATAATAAAAATGATGACGGCTTAGAGGCCATCAACACAAAACGGAGCATGACCCTCAATTGGGACTGGCCAATCCAAGGCAAAATAATTTCTTCGTTTCAGTCTAATAATGTGGCCAGAAAGGGAATAAAGCTTCAGGGGAATGTAGGAGATAATGTAATAGCAGCCGAAAAAGGAAAGATAGTTTATAGTGGAAGTGGGCTCATAGGATATGGGAAATTAGTAATAGTTAAGCATAATAATAATTTTTTGAGCGCATATGGGCATAATAGTAGAATTTTTGTTAATCAAGGCGAGACAGTAAAAAGAGGTCAAAAGATCGCAGAAGTAGGGCGTTCAAATGATGGGAGGCCGCTTCTTCATTTTGAAATACGAAAAAATGGGAATCCCATTAACCCAATAAATATTTTACCTCCTCAATAATTTCAGGATTTATAAAATATTTAGTTTATCGTAATCGCAAGGCATAACTAAAATTGAAAAATAAATTTTCATCAGATGGTTCTAATAAGAAAAAAAATCAAAGTGAAAAAAATTTTGATTTTCCTGACTTTGAAAAAATACCTATCGATCAATCATTAAATAATCATGAAAAAGTTGATGTAACTGATACCCAATTAGATGCAACTAAACTTTATTTAAGTGAGATTGGGGCATCTCAATTATTAACAGCTGAAGAGGAGAAAGAGTATTCGAGAAAGGCTCAAAAGGGAGATAAAATCGCTAGGAAAAAGATGATTGAATGTAATTTACGTTTAGTTGTAAAGATTGCTCGTCGATATATGAATAGGGGCTTAGCTTTTCTTGACTTGATAGAGGAAGGTAATATCGGATTAATGAGAGCTGTGGAGAAATTTGACCCTGAACGCGGATTCAGATTCTCTACGTATGCCACATGGTGGATACGTCAGACTATCGAAAGAGCTATTATGAATCAAACTCGAACAATTCGCTTACCAGTTCATGTTGTGAAAGAGATAAATTCATATTTGAGGGCTGCCAGAAAGCTTGCTCAGAGCCTTGATCATGAACCCACTTCTGCGGAGATAGCTAATTTGCTGGACCGACCAATTGACGAAGTGAAAAGAATTTTAAGCTTAAATGAGCGAACGGCTTCTGTCGATACACCACATGGCAAAGAGGCTGATTCATCTTTATTGGAAATTTTAGCTGACGAAAAAGCAGATGACCCCACCTCTCTATTGCAGAACGATAGTATCAATGCTCATTTTGATGAATGGCTGGCTATGCTTAATGATAAGCAAAGGGAGGTAATAGAGCGACGATTCGGGCTTCATGGCTATGAGAATGCCACTCTTGAGCAAGTCGCCAAGGGATTAGGTGTAACAAGAGAGAGAGTAAGACAAATTCAAATGGAGGCCTTGAAGAGGCTGAGATCCATCCTTGAAAACGAGGGTTATAATATCGAAAATATCTTTGAATAAGCTATACTAACCTACCCAATTATCAAATGTGACCTCCTAATGAAAGACGAAAGTAAAAAAGAAAGAGAAATTTTAATGATTATGCGAAAGGTGCTTGGCAATATCGTAAAAGATACCACACCAGCAAGTAGAGCAATGAAGCACCCACTCTCAGATCAAACTATTCAAGAGATACGAAATTGTCTAGGCCTTATTTCAATGAGGGAAAAAGAGTTAGCTGAGACCGCAGGGATCGCATCAGAGCGCCCGTTTTTTGCGGATGAAAACCGAACAGCTGAAGTTGTCCCAATTGGTAAAATTACGAAGTTAAAGAATAAAGACGAAAGCTAATAGTAACCTATTAAAAGTTTCAATTTATATCACGGAAGAACTTTTTTGAAAGGTTGTACTGTAACGCTTAAATAAACTCCTTCGATTAAATAGGGGTCGGAATCAGCCCACTTTTTTGCGTCGTCGAGACAATCAAACTCAGCCACTACCAAGCTACCGGTAAAGCCGAACTCTCCCGGCTCGTCACTCTCGATTGCGGGATGTGGTCCAGCTATTATTAGGCGACCTTGTTGAGCTAAGTTTTTTAAACGAGCAAGATGCTTGTCACGCACTTTTTTTCTAAGAGGAAGGCTATTCTTAACATCTTTACTAATTATGGAAAATAACATTTTTACTCTTTTGTAGTAATTTATTTAAATTTTTATCTTTAGTGCAATACTCTTTTTGAATTAAAGGTTTGAAAATATTGCGTCATTAGCTCTTTTACAGGCTCTGGGTATTCAACATTATTCATTTGCTCGATGCCCTCTTCGAAAAAACTAGCAGCCGTCTCAGGAAGATGCTCGACAACATTATCAAAAATCGGCGCCATCAAATCCGGATCAAAAGTTCTTGTTGCAATTATCGCTCGATTAAGAACAAGTAAACGCCATGGATTCATCGGATCTTTTGGATCAATTTCAGTAATTTTTGGATTTATTGAATCATAAATCTCACTACTTAATGATAAGAGCTGCACCATAAACTTAGGCTCAGAGCTATGGTTGGCAAAGTAGGCCAGTGCATTCACTATTGGCGCTAAATTAGTTATCTCACCCCCATGACGAGCGGTCCAAAGAGCCATCGGCAAACTCAGATTTTCAAGTCCCCGCGAGGCTTTCTTTTGCTGTAAGTTGCCCGCTAACTCTGATAACTCAGTTAACAGCTGAAGGCCATACTCACCGAGCGTATTTATATCGTTATTTGTGCTTTCTGGTATTTCACCAGATTCTTCAATATTCCTCAAAATCCCGGCAAGTTGCGACATCGCGTTTATTAAGTGCTGAGGAGAGCTGGTACTTGAAATAGTACTACTATTCTCCCAAATTTCATGAAGATCCTCTGTCAATTCGCAGAAATTTTCATAAAAATTTGCAATATCGATTAAATCTGGTTTCATAAGAGTCCAATTTTATCTATCGAAAAGTATAGTATAGAGTTTATTCTTAATAGCGTTCAAAAAAAAGTAGCAAAAAGGGAAATTTGACATGAGCAGTAAATACGATCTGCATACACACTCGACTGCATCAGATGGAACCCTTGCCCCTAGAGAATTGATTACCCAAGGAGCAAAAGCTGGTATCGAGATAATTTCGCTTACAGACCATGATACCTTGTCAGGCATAGATGAGGCATCGAAGGAGGCGCTTAAAATTGGCCTTAAATTAATTCCCGGCGTAGAAATATCTGTATCGTGGAGTGGCATAACAATTCATATTTTAGGACTTGGCGTTGACCATAAAAATAAAAGATTAATAGAAAGACTCGATCAGATAAAAGAAATTCGTTTAAATAGAGCACGCCTCATCAGTCAAAAATTAAGTGATTTCGGTTGTCCAGATCTATTCAAAGAGGCCATGCAATTCTCAAATGGACAAGCAATAGGTAGGACACATTTTGCACGAGCATTAATAAAAGTAGGTTATGCCAAGAATATCGGCCATGCTTTTAAGAATTTTTTAGTGAAGGGTAAGCCAGGTTATGTGAAAGATGCTTGGATTGCACTTCCAGAGGCGATCAAAATGATAAAATCAGCAGGTGGTCAAGCTGTAATCGCCCACCCAAAAAAATATAAATTAAGCAGAACAAAGCTCAAGGATTTAACAAGAGACTTTGCTGACCTTGGGGGAGAGGGATTAGAGATAATATCTGGATGTTATGATTTTTCCGAGGAAAAAGACCTGGTGAGTCTTGCGAATGATCATAACCTTTTGGGTTCGTTAGGGTCTGATTATCACGGCCCAGACAAGCCTTGGGTAAAATTAGGCAATTTGCCTGGTTTATCCCCACTTTGTAAGCCAATATGGCATGATTGGGTCGAGCGACATCAAGTCTAATTTTCTTCATTATTATCGCCATCGATGCTTATTTGTAAATATATAAATCAATAGTTTAGAGTGATTTTTTGGCAATAAAATGACCAAATAGGAAACTTTTTTCGATGTTAATTAGCGGTAATATTTCCCGGTAAAATATAATATCCGGGTATACAATAATGCCCAACAAGCAGTATTTCGTATTTGGATTTTAAAATTGACTAATTCATCAAAACATTCATCAGATAAAGCCCGGATTTCAATATCTCCTCAAAAGTCTATTGATAATAAGGGCAGTATTAATTTACCCAGTCAAACGGAAATGCCCTTTGCAATTATTCAGGGTGAGCCGCAATTCAGCCTTCCGCAAGATTTATATATTCCACCAGATGCTTTAGAAGTTTTTTTAGATGCCTTCGAAGGTCCCCTCGATCTTTTACTTTATCTCATAAGGCGTCAAAATCTCGATATTTTAGATATTCCAATTTTTGAAATCACCACACAATATGTTAAGTATATTGAATTAATGAAAGAAATTCGTTTTGAGTTAGCGGCAGAATATCTTGTTATGGCGGCAATGCTAGCTGAGATAAAATCTCGGATGCTTCTGCCCCGCGTTAACTTAGATGATGAAGACGAAGATCTCGATCCAAGAGCCGAGTTAGTTCGTCGTTTGCAAGAGTATGAAAGATTTAAACAGGCTGCAGAAGATATTAAAAAATTGCCGCAAATGAATAGAGATATCTTTAGTGTGAGGATAAAAGTTTCTGGAGAAAAAACAAAACTTGAGCCACCAAAAGTAGATCTTGGAGAGGTTTTAACTGCTTTAAATGAAGTTCTGCAAAGGGCGGAGATGTTTGTAAGTCATCAAATTAAATCAGAGCCACTGTCGATGAGAGAAAGAATGGGTAGGATTTTAGAAAGTATTGATGCTGAAAATTTTATTCAATTTTCACAATTATTCGATTTAGCTGAGGGAAAGGCTGGAGTAGTTGTTACTTTTATGGCTATTTTGGAGCTCATGAAGCAGCAACTAATTGAGCTAGTTCAGGCGGAGTCATACGCTATGATTCATGTTAAATTGAGAAACAGCTAAATGAGACCTAATAAGAAATTAAAAAATATCATTGAGGCAGCGTTGCTTGCTGCGGGCGGACCTTTATCCTTGGATGGTCTTCAGTCCTTATTTGATGAGGAAAATAAGCCAGGTAAAAAAATACTAAAACAAATACTTGGAGAATTAAAAAATGATTATGACGGGAGGGGAATCGAAATTGTTGAGGTTGCAAGTGGATGGCGTATCCAGGTAAGCGAAGATACTTCCCCAATGATTGCTAGTTTATGGAGCGAAAGACCACTTCGTTACTCACGAGCGCTTATGGAAACATTGGCAATAATTGCATACAGACAGCCAATTACAAGAGGGGAGATAGAGGATATCAGAGGTGTTTCTGTAAGCTCAAATATTATAAAAACTCTTCAAGAGAGAGATTGGGTGAAAGAGGTCGGTTATAGGGATGTACCAGGACGACCTTCTTTGCTTGCTACGACACGGGAATTTCTTGATTATTTCAATTTGAAGACAGTGGATGAGCTACCACCATTAGCTGAAATAAGAGATTTTGAGACAATCAATCAAGAATTGAATTTTAATGAAATTGATGAAGGGGATGAATTCAGCGAAAAAGAGCATAAAGGCATCGAAACGAGTAGCACAAGTGGCTAGGCATGAAACTGAAAGAGTGCAAAAAATATTAGCTAATGCAGGACTTGGCTCCAGGCGTCATATTGAGGAATTAATCAAGGACAACCGAGTAAAAATTAATGGTAAGTTTGCTCAATTGGGCGATAAGGCGAGCTTGGAAGATAAGCTATATGTAAATGGAAAGCTAGTCAAAAACCTCCCCTCATCCCAAAAAGACAGAAAAGTAATCATTTATAACAAACCAGTGGGAGAAATAGTAAGCAGGCAAGATCCAGAGAGAAGGAAAAGTGTTTTTGATTCGCTTCCGTCTTTTGCGAATGGTAGATGGATCGCAGTGGGAAGACTTGATATTAATTCATCTGGCCTTATGATTTTTACAAATGATGGTGAACTAGCAAATAGATTAATGCATCCGAAATACAGCATAGATAGAGAATATGCAGTGAGAGTACAGGGCGAGGTTACAGAAAACCAAATAAAGAGATTAGTGAGCGGCGTAACACTAGATGATGGTAAAGCTAGGTTTGAGGAGGTAATTGAGTCGGGAGGCAGAAAAACAAATCGCTGGTTTCACGTTGCTATTATGGAAGGAAGAAAACGTGAGGTTAGGCGTTTATGGGATGCAGTTGGATTAACTGTATCAAGATTAAAAAGGGTGAGGTATGGACCCATTATTTTAGATAGCTCTGTTAAAGTTGGGAATTGGCGTGAGCTTGATAAAAATGAAAGGAAGAAAATTCTTGAATCTGTAGGTATGAAAATGGATAAGCCATGGGGTACTGTTTTAAAAGCTAGCATAAAAAAGAGCTCCAAAAGCGCAAGAAGCAACAGAGGCACCAGAAGCCCTTCTAATCGAAAACAATCTAAGTGACCAGACAGCCTCAGATAGACAAAGCGGAATTATCTAAATTTTATAAGCAGATGTTACAGGCTTACAAAATTAACCACTGGTGGCCAGCTGATAGTGTTTTGGAGGTCGCAGTAGGGGCAATTCTTACTCAAAACACTATGTGGAAAAACGTTGAAAAAGCTATCAAAAATTTAAAAAGTGCAAGAGCACTTACTTTTCAACGTTTGATTTCGTTGCCTGAGACTCAACTTGCAGAGTTAATTCATCCTTCAGGATATTACAATATTAAAGCAAAGCGGATAAAGTCACTGTTAATTTTTCTTGAAAATACCGGAGGTTTTCAGAAATTAAGGAAAATGGACTTGCAGACTGCCAGAAATAGTCTACTTTCTATAAATGGCATCGGCCCAGAAACTGCAGATGATATACTTCTTTATGGATTAAACTTGCCTGTTTTTGTTATTGACAGCTACACTCGACGGATACTGGAACGGATCGATTTAATTGAAGGTAATGAAAGCTATGAACAGCTACGATCTATGCTTGAGTCAGCATTACCTAAAGAAGCCAATATATACAAGAAATACCACTCTGTTTTTGTAGAACATGCAAAACAGGTGTGCAAGAAAAAACCGATTTGCGAAGCTTGCTGTTTAAAACTAGATTGCCCGGGTTTTTCTTAAAATTAAAAATTTAATATGAACAAAGGTTGTATCAAAATCTAACTTTTGGATTAGGGTCATGAAAAAAACACTAATATCTTTTATAATTTTTTTTAGTTTTATTTTTAGTTCTGCATATGCAGCTAAAGCAGAATTAGATGTAGGAATGGTAAATCCAGGATATGAAGACAAACCAAAATGGTTTAAAAATTCATTTCTAGATTTAAAAGAGGATGTAGAGGAAGCCACAGACTCCAATAAGAGACTGATTGTTTATTTTTATCAGGATGGATGCCCGTATTGTGCTAAATTTTTAAAAGATAATTTTAGAGATCGAGGAATAGCAAAAAAGACGCAAAAGCATTTTGATGTTATAGCCATTAACATGTGGGGTGATAAAGAGGTCATTGATTTTAGTGGCAACACAACAACGGAAAAAAAATTCTCGAAAGATCTTAAAATTCAATATACGCCGACTGTTCTAATAATGGATGAAAATTCAAAGGTTGGCTTTAGGATGAATGGTTACTATGCTCCTCATAAGTTTAATGCAGCATTGGACTATATGATTGAAAAACAAGAAACCATACAGTCTTTTAATGAATATTTTTTAAAAGTCTCTCCATCTAAAGTGTCAGGGAAATTACATGAGGTAAAAAGCTCCTTAGCTACTCCATTAAAATTAAAAGATGATAGAAAAAAAAGCTATAGGCATTTAGTAGTTATGTTTGAGCAGAAAACTTGTCTTGATTGCGATGAACTCCATAAAAATATTCTAACGCGACCATTAGTTGCTTATGCGCTTACAAATTTAGATGTCGCTGTGGTTGATATGTGGTCTAAAGAGAAAGTCCAACTTCCTAATGGACAAGAAAAAAATGCTAATGACTGGGCTAAGGAGCTGGATATAAAGTACGCCCCTAGTCTTGTTTTCTTTGATGAAGCTGGATCTGAGGTCTTTAGGACTGAAGCTTATCTCAAAAGTTTCCACATTCATGGCGCTATAGATTATGTCGTGAGTGGAGCATACCGGGCGGAGCCTGACTTTCAACGTTACCTTCAAAATAGGTCAGACAAGCTGCACGCCCGGGGATTGCAATTCGATTTAATGAATTAATAATCTTTTGATCAGTCAGTCAGCCTTTAGGGCTATTCTGCCGCTTCCTAAGAAAAAGATAGCTAGAGCGCCGAAGAAATAAAATGCTTGAAGCTCTAACTGCCAACCGCCTTGAGGTGTTAGAAGTCCTAATTGAGCGACATGCACTAATCCAACCGCGAATATCATATTAACCACTAGAAGCATTCCGCCTATTCGGGAAAATAAGCCGACAATGACAAGAAGTGGCGCTAGAATCTCTCCAACATAGACACCATATGAGAGAAAAGTTGGTAATTCTGCGGCCTCTAAAGTTCCTTTGATAAAATCAAGAGATTCTGGGTTCATTGCTTTGTGAAATCCATGCAGCAACATCAGTCCACCAACTGTCAAACGTAAAACAAGTTTTCCTAAATCGTTACTAATAGTTGAGTCTTGCATACAATTCTCCTTGTTTCTTTAAACATTCACTGAACTTAAAGCTTGGTCGATATCACTAATTATGTCATCAATGTGCTCAATTCCAATGGACAATCTTACCAAGTCTTCTGATACTCCAGCACTTTTGAGTTCTTCCGCGCTTAATTGTCGATGTGTTGTGGATGCAGGATGACAAGCAAGTGACTTTGCGTCCCCTATGTTTACTAATCTAAGTATCATTTTCAAGGAATCGATAAATTGAGCTCCAGCAGAGCTACCGCCATCAATACCAAAACTTAAAATACCCGATGCTTTGCCATTAGTTATTTTTTTTGCTGTCGCATTATAAGGGCTTTTCTCTAAACCTGCATAATTAACCCAATTAATTTTTTTGTGAGCCTGTAAATGTTCAGCAACTTTTTGAGCATTATCGCAATGTTTGTCCATTCTGAGACCAAGCGTTTCTAGGCCTTGTAGTATCAAGAAGGCACTATGCGGAGATAACGCACTTCCGGTATTTCTTAAAGGAACAACACGACATCTACCAATGTAAGCAGCTGGACCAAGTGCCTCGGTGTAAATAACGCCATGATAAGACTGATCAGGTTCATTAAGCATAGGAAACCGATCGGCATTTTCCGTCCAATCAAATTTTCCTGAGTCCACTATAACGCCTCCAATTGTGGTCCCATGACCACCAATATATTTTGTGAGGGAGTGAACCACAATGTCTGCGCCATGCTCAAACGGTTTACACAAAAAAGGTGTAGCAACAGTATTGTCTACTATAAGGGGCACACCATGTTTATGAGCTATAGATGATAGCCTTTCTAAATCAACAACATTTCCAGCTGGATTCCCTATTGATTCACAAAATACAGCTCGAGTTCTTTCATCAAAAAGTGTTTCCATTTTTTCGAAATCATCAAATGAAGCCATCCTTACCTCGACTCCTTGACTTGGCAAAGTGTGCGCAAAAAGATTGTAAGTACCGCCATACAATTGACTGGTGCTTACAATATTATCTCCAGAGCGTGTTATGCACTGAAGAGAATAGGTAATAGCTGACATACCGGATGCCATACATAGAGCTCCTATTCCTCCCTCCATTGATGCAATTCGTTGTTCGAGAACGTCTGTTGTTGGGTTCATTATTCGAGTATAAATATTTCCCGGTACTTTTAAGTCAAATAAGTCGGCACCGTATTGTGTATCGTCAAATGTATACGAAGTAGTTTGATAAATCGGAACAGCTGCAGCTCTTGTGGTAGCCTCTGATTCGTATCCATGATGCAAAGCCAGTGATTCAAGTTTCATGGTCCCCCCTGGGATTAAGATTCCTATTACATATAGTCAGCTCTGATTATTAATCAAAAACGTTATGATTGCTAATTTTTACCTATCAAATGAGCTATTGAAATGAAATATACTCGCCATTTAGTAACGATCCCTCTCCCCCAAGCAGCCATAGGTACATGGAAGAGAGATCCTCCGGCTTAGTTAAGTCTTGATTATTTTGGCCAGGAAAGATATTTTTTCGTAATGTTGTTAACGTGGGGCCAGGATCTACCAAATTTACTTTTATGTTAGTTCCCTCCACCTCTTTAGCTAATATGAATGCTAAATTTTCTATAGCCCCTTTACTGACCCCATACGCACCCCAGAAAGGCCTTTTGGCTGTAGCCTGATGATCTGCAGTGAAGATAACATTCGAATTTTCAGATTTTAAGAGTAAATCATAACATGCTTGCGTTAATAACATCGGGCCATTGAGATTTACCTGCATAACCCTCATCCAGTCATCTGGCTCGTAGTCTTTTATGCGTGAAAGATAAGGAAGTAAAGCGGCATTGTGAATAAGACCATCCAGCTTACCAAACTCACTCTCTAATACATTACCCAATTCTTGATAATCATTCGGTGTTGCTCCCTCTAGATGCAGGGGGTAAATAAAACACTTCGCACTACCTTCTTTATTTATGAGATCGTAGACTTTTTCTAATTTACGAACCGTCTTCCCAAGTAATATCACAGAGGCTCCATATTTTGCTGCAGTTGTCGCGACTACTTTTCCGATTCCATCTCCTGCGCCTGTAACTAAAATAGTTTTGTTTTCAAGGAGATTTTTTGGAGCTGAGTACTGTTCTTTAAACTTCATAATCTAAGTCTTTTCCGGATAATAAAGGTTCATTGTTTGTGTTCAAATACGCCATGCACTCCATAGTAATTTTATAGGCAATAATTGATAAACTTGAAATGGATTAAATTTACTATTTTTTAGTTTCTTTAATAATACTAAACTTTGAGCAGCATGCTTTACCGCGGGATCGAGTGACTTATTTCTAGCTATGATCTTCAGGTCTGCATAATTTATCAAGTGTAACTCCTCAAGAAAGGAAAGAACCAATAAATTGAAATTTTTTATTTCATTTTCTTTATTTAATTTTTTTAAATTTAGAGAAGATGAAAAAAAAATATCAGATGGCAATTTAATATGGTTCTTTTCAATATCATTATATAGGGTTGAAAGCCAGGTAGTAGTTGCTATGCATCGAGCTAGCTGGTTTAAACTTCCATCGTCACTAAAGGTATTACATAGCAATTGTAACCGAGATCCATAATTTGTTAGGCATAGGTTTTTATAATCAGAAATGGTTTTAGGTTGATTTTGGAATACTATTCCCTCGGTCGCGCATAAAGCTTGATTCATCAATTTAATCTGTTCCTCACAGTAGATTACTTTCTTTAGAGCCTTTACTAGAGGATGCCGAGCTTGTCCTAACAAAATACCGTTTATCTCATCTTTCCACCAATCAATCTTAAGTCTCGCAACGCTTGGATCTTTCGACTTTTCCTCTATCTTGTCTAGTATGTCAAACCAGGCAAACCAATAGGCCAGTCGATTACGGTCATCTTTTTTGCAAAATCTAATAATATAATAAGAGGCACATCCTGGCATGGTTGCAGAGTTCGGAAATTGCCATTCATCCATTATATTCAAGATGAATTCCTATTCTTTATTAAGTCGATTATTTGGATAGGTTCTCTAATAAGGTAATCGCTATCCCAATTTTCTATAGGGTCTTCGGGGTGTATATATCCAAAGGACGCTCCAATGGTCTTACATCCTGCAGCTCTACCTGCCGCCATGTCTCTACTAGCATCACCAACAAACCAGGATTCTCTAGCTGCTACTCCCAGTACTCTGCATGCAAAAAGAACTGGATCAGGGTGAGGTTTTCGTTCTTTACATGTATCCCCACTAATGATTGCCTTTGTGCGACCCTCAAGTTTCATGGCTTTCATTAAAGGGTTTGTGAGCCACCCAGGTTTGTTTGTAACAATTCCCCATGCAATATTGTTTCCTTCCAAATAATCTAATACCTTGTCCATTCCATGAAAGAGTTTTGTTTCAAGACAAAGATTATTTTGATAAATATTCAGTAAAAATTGACGTTTTTCTTCAAAATCTGGGGAGGTGGGCTTTATTTTAAACCCTAGTTTAATGAGACCCATTCCGCCATATGAAACTACAGGCCTTATTTTTTCGAGAGATAATTGCGGTTTTCCGTAGTGCTTAAGTGTTTCATTTAACGCAAAAGCAAGGTCAGGCGCTGTATCAGCTAGAGTCCCATCAAGGTCAAATAATACTGCTTCTGGTTCACCGGCCATGATTATAAGGGACGACGTGAAGCTACTATATAATTTACGTCTACATCTTTTTTATTCAATTTAAAAACTCTTGTAATTGGATTATAAGTAAGACCAATAATTTTGTTCATTTCTAAACCAGCTTCATTTACCCACATACTGAGTTCAGATGGTTTGATAAATTTCTCATAATCATGCGTTCCCCTAGGTAACATTTTTAGTACATATTCAGCACCTAGTATAGCTAACAAGAAAGCTTTAGGGTTTCGATTGATTGTCGAAAAAAACACAAAACCACCTGGTTTAATTAACTTATAACAGGATCGCACAACTGACATAGGATCGGGTACATGCTCCAGCATTTCCATGCAAGTTATTACATCGTAACTTCTCTCTTTTGTTTGTGAGAGTTCCTCGATTGAACTTTTCAAATATTTCACATCTAGACCTGATTCAAGCAGATGAAGCCTAGCTATCTCCAGGGGCGCATCCCCCAAATCTATGCCTGTAACCTCTGCACCCTCTTTGGCCATCGACTCAGAGAGAATACCTCCACCGCAGCCAACATCTAAAACAATTTTATTCTCAAGATCTATAGATTGCTTGATGAAATTAAGTCTAACTGGGTTCATCTCATGTAAAGGGCGGAATTCACTTTCGGGATCCCACCACCTACTAGCTAGCTCCTCAAATTTATGGAGCTCAGTTTGGTCAAAATTATTTGCTTCATTCATTAAATTAAATACCTATCAAGCAGACTTTATCTAAATTTTTTAAATTTTATCTTCATCGGAAATACATTTTTGCCAGAAGGCAGTTTTTTCCATAATTTTTTTAGCGTCTAAGCTTAAAATCACTTTTTGTTTCATTATCTGTCTTCCCGCAACCCAAACATCACTGACCTGATCTTTCCCAACCGCATATACTATTTGCGATTCCAAATTATATAGTGGTTTTGTGGCGAAAGACCCCAAATCTAACGCGATTATGTCAGCTTCTTTTCCTTTTTCCAGCGATCCAATCTTATGATCTTGTCCGAGAGCTTTAGCGCCATTAATGGTAGCCATCTCCAATACTTTTTTTGCGGGCAAAGCGGAGGCATTTTCGGCGACACCTTTCCCCAATAAAGCAGCTGTTCTCATTTCTCCGAACATATCTAAGTCATTGTTACTTGCTGCACCATCTGTTCCTATTCCAATATTTACGCCAAACTCTGCTAGTCGCTGTACAGGGCAAAAACCTGATGCGAGTTTTAAGTTTGATTCTGGACAATGAACAACATTTACTTTGTTTTTGGCGAGTATTTGAATTTCATTTTCCGTTATTTGTGTCATATGGACAGCGATCATAGAAGAATTCATAAGCCCAAGTTTTTGTAATCGTTTAATTGGACGCATTCCATATTTTTTCATACTTTCTTGAATTTCCTCCTTTGTCTCATGAACATGCATATGAATAGGAAGTTCTAGTTCGTTAACGACTGATAGCATTTTTTTTAACGTTTCATCGGATACAGAATACGGAGCATGGGGCGCAAAACAACTGTTGATTAGCTTTTCATGACGAATCTGATCGTGTACCTCTAGAGCTTTCTCAAAGTAATCTGCACTATCTTGAGCATAAACTGTTGGAAAATCTATTAAGATAAGACCAATGTTGCATCGGATTCCTGCTTCAATTGCTACTTTCGATATTGTTTCCGGAAAGAAATACATATCATTGAAGCTCGTTGTACCGCTTTTAATCATTTCGGCTATTGCTAACTTTGTTCCATCAGCAACAAATTCCTTCTTTACCCATTTTCCTTCTGCAGGCCAAATATGGTCATTTAGCCATGACATCAACGGAATATCATCAGCTAAACCTCTGAATAAAGTCATCGGTGTGTGCGAATGAGCATTAATCAATCCCGGCATAAGCACATGATCGGATAAGCTTATGTTATTAATTGCTTTAAATTGATCATTGGCCTCTTGAGACGAGCACAAAGTGATAATTTTGCCTTTATCCACTGCGACACAAGAATGTTCTAAAACTGAAGAGCCCTCAGAGATAGGTAGCACCCAACGAGCATGAATTAATGTCTCAATTTCCACTTATATTTCTTCAATTTTTACTGTTTACCCTTCTATTTATGCCTATTATAAATCCTTAAAATATTTTTTTTCTTTTAATTTGCTTCATTGGGCGAATAAATTCTTCTACAAAGGCAGTTTAGATCAATTCAACTGACCGAAATTTCCCAAATTATGTTAATATTTCAACTATTATAACGATCCCCCTGCTGCTTTATTTGTGCTCGGTAATGACATCGAGTCGGGGGTCTATAGGAAAATAAAAATGACAGAATTTGCTAGGGAAATTCTTCCTATAAGCTTAGAAGATGAAATGCAGAATTCATACCTTGAGTATGCAATGTCTGTAATTGTGGGCAGGGCGCTTCCTGATGCTAGAGATGGTCTAAAGCCGGTCCACAGACGAGTCCTGTATGCAATGAGCGTGCTAAACAACGACTATAACAAGCCATATAAAAAATCAGCTCGCGTAGTGGGTGACGTAATAGGTAAATATCATCCTCATGGCGATACAGCGGTCTACGATACGATTGTTAGAATGGCGCAACCATTTTCGCTGAGGTATATGTTGGTTGACGGCCAGGGAAATTTTGGATCGGTTGATGGAGATTCTCCGGCTGCGATGCGATACACGGAAGTTCGTATGTCCAAGATAGCTCATGAGCTTTTGTCTGATATCGATAAAGATACTGTAGACTTTGCCTCTAATTACGACGAATCAGAGCATGAACCAACAGTCCTTCCAGCGAAAATTCCAAATCTTTTAATAAATGGCTCTTCAGGTATCGCCGTGGGAATGGCAACCAATATACCTCCACATAATTTAAGTGAAGTCATCGACGGCTGCTTGCTTTTGATCAACAATTCCGAGACTGAACTGGATCAATTAATGGAGTGTATAGCTGCTCCTGATTTTCCAACTGCTGGAATAATAAATGGTATGGCAGGTGTTCGAGAGGCATATGAGACTGGTCGAGGTAAGGTGTATATCAGAGCAAGGACTGTTGTAGAAAATATTGATAATCATAAGCAACGAATAGTCGTAACTGAACTCCCTTACCAAGTAAATAAGGCAAGATTATTGGAGAAAATCGCGGAGCTTGTTAAAGATAAAAAAATTGATGGTATAACCGAGCTGAGAGATGAGTCCGATAAAGATGGTATGAGAATGGTAATAGAACTCCGCAGAGGCGAAGTTCCAGAGGTAACACTCAATAATCTTTTCAAGCAAACTCAAATGCAAAGTGTATTTGGAATTAATATTGTTGCATTGGTCGACAATCAACCAAAAACACTTAATTTAAAACAACTTCTCGAATATTTTATTCGCCATAGAAGAGATGTGGTAACCCGTCGGACACTTTTCGAATTAAAAAAAGCCAGAAGTAGAGCACATATACTTGAAGGGTTAGCAATTGCTTTAGCCAACATAAGCGAAGTTATTGATTTAATAAAGTCTGCTCCTAGCCCCTCAGATGCTCGTGAAAAGCTTAAAAGTACAAGATGGAAGCCAGGTGTTGTGGAGACAATGCTCAAAGCGGGCGGAGCAGACTCCTCTCGGCCAGAGAGCTTAGGCGATGAATTCGGATTAATTGATAATCAGTACAAACTTACTGGCACGCAAGCGCAAGCTATTCTTGATTTAAGATTGCAAAAATTAACTGGCCTTGAACAGGAAAAAATCCTTGAAGAGTTCCGTGATATTTTGAAAAAAATTGAATCTTTATTGAAAATTCTCGAAGATTCAGATCAACTTATGCAAGTAATCCGAGATGAATTAATCGATATTAAGGAGCAATTTGGGGATCAGAGAAGATCTGAAATTGTAACTACTCAGCAAGATCTCACACTTGAAGATTTAATTACGGAAGAAGATGTTGTTGTGACCCTTTCCCATGAGGGATATGTCAAATCTCAACCAGTAGATGTATATCAAGCACAACGAAGAGGCGGTAAAGGTAAAGCAGCAACCGCGACAAAAGATGAGGATTTTATAGAAAAGTTATTCGTTGCGAATACCCATGACACCATTCTTTGTTTTTCAAGCCACGGAAAATGTTATTGGCTAAAGGTCTTTGAGCTCCCTCAAGCTGGACGTAATGCCAGAGGAAAGCCAATGGTAAACCTTCTGCCATTAGAGAAAGACGAGCGCATAAATGCTATTTTGCCTATTCGAGAATATACTGAAGAACAGTTCGTCTTTATGGCAACAGCATTTGGAATTGTAAAAAAGACACCACTTACAGATTTCTCAAGGCCACGTTCCTCGGGAATTATAGCGGTGGATTTAAAAGATGGTGATAATCTTATAGGGGTTGATATAACGGATGGTAATTCGAGGATTATGCTTTCTACTTCGTCAGGAAAAGCAATTCGTTTTGAGGAATCAAATGTAAGAGCAATGGGAAGGACTGCTTGTGGTGTTAAAGGAATCAAGATGGCTGATGGACAGAAAGTAATATCTTTGACAATAGGTGATGAAGGAGATCTTCTTTCTGTAACTGAAAATGGATTTGGTAAAAGAACCCTTATTGAGCAATTCCCTGTTAAAGGGAGGGCAGGTATGGGAATGATTTCAATAAAAACATCAGAGCGAAATGGTAAACAAATCGGCGCCGTAAGAGTCTCAGAGGATGATGAAATAATGCTTATTACGGATGGTGGCACCCTAGTAAGAACTCGTGTTGCAGATGTATCTCAGATGAGTCGAGATACTCAAGGGGTAAAAGTGATCAGCCTCATTAAGGGCGAAAAGCTTGTTGGTATCGAACGTATTGATGCTCTTGATAGTGAAGATTCAGGTAATGATCTTTAAAATTTAATAAATTTTTAATGTAATGAGCATATATTTATGAAAAGAGTTTTCAATTTTAGCGCCGGTCCGGCCACACTCCCAGAAGAGGTATTAATTCAAGCTAAAGAGGAATTACTAGATTGGCATGGCTCTAAAATGTCAGTAATGGAAATGAGCCATCGCAGCAAGGAGTTTCTATCAATAGCTGAAGAGTCAGAAAGAGATTTACGAGAGTTATTGTCAGTCCCAAGCAATTATAAAATTTTATTTATCCAAGGAGGCGCAACACTCCAGTTTTCTATGGTCCCATTAAACCTTATGACCAAAAATGGTGGCGCTGATTATATAAAAACTGGTACTTGGGGTAAAAAAGCCGCTCAGGAGGCGCAAGCGTATGGCCAAGTAAAGATTATTGCAGATACTCATACGGAAAAAGGATTTCTGTCGGAACCAGATGCAGAGAGTCTAGTGTTTTCAAAGAGTGCTGATTACATCCACTACACTCCAAATGAGACAATTGAAGGTGTGGAGTTCTCTTATGTGCCTGATACAGGTGACTTACCTCTGGTAGCTGATATGTCTTCCACAATTCTTTCAAGGCCGATTGATATATCACAGTTCGGTATCATATATGCTGGTGCCCAAAAAAATATTGGCCCTGCTGGCTTGACAATTGTAATTATCAGAGAAGATCTAATTAATAAGAGTCTTACTAAAGTTCCCACAATGCTTCGATATGAAACTCATTCAAATAATCAATCGATGTACAATACCCCCCCAACTTATAGTTGGTACTTAGCTGGTTTGGTTTTTAAGTGGCTGATAAAAAAAGGCGGCCTTCAATCGATATCTGAAGCAAATAAATCAAAAGCTGACTTACTTTATAGTGTCATAGATAGTTCTAAATTTTACAATAATCCAGTCGAAAAAATTTGTAGGTCTAAAATGAACATAACCTTCACTTTAGCAAATAAAGACTTGCAAGATAAATTCATTTCGCATGCGCATGATGAAGGACTTGTGGCTTTAAAGGGTCATAGATCTGTCGGTGGGATGCGAGCAAGTATTTACAACGCAATGCCGCTAGAGGGTGTTCGAGCCCTTACCGATTTTATGTCTGAATTTGAGAGAAAAAATGGGTAAATTTTTTTGTAATTAATAATATTAAAAGAAGAAACTATGAAATATAAAATTCAAACGCTTAATAACATATCGCCTGCTGGATTAAACTGTCTACCTGACACAAAATATGAAATAAATGATGAATTCGATAATCCTGACGCCATACTGGTGCGTTCGGCTAAAATGCACGATATCGCAGTCCCAGATTCTGTAAAAGCTATTGGTAGAGCAGGCGCTGGTGTCAACAATATACCTATTGAGAATTTAACAAAAACTGGGGTTCCTGTTTTTAATGCACCAGGTGCAAATGCAAATGCTGTAAAAGAATTAGTCGTCGCGGGTATGTTGATCGCTGCGAGAAATATTGGACCAGCATGGAAATTTGCAACAAGTTTGGAGGGTGAAGATCCCTTTATTTCTAAAAATATCGAATCTGGGAAAAAGGATTTCGTTGGCTTCGAATTACCTAACCGAACATTAGGGGTAATTGGATTGGGTGCGATTGGGGTGAAAGTTGCCAACGCAGCAAGTGCCTTAGGAATGAAAGTAATTGGCTATGACCCAACAATTACTGTGAAAGCAGCATGGCAACTTGAATCGGATGTAAAACAAGCATTATCAGTAGATGACATCGTGTCAAAGTCAGATTTTTTAACCTTTCATGTCCCTCTAAATCAAGCTACCGAGAAAATGATTAATGCCGACCGTATCAAATTAATGAGAAAAAATGCCGTCATATTAAATTTCGCTCGCGATGGGATAATCGATGACGTGGCTGTGGTAAAAGCTATGGATGAGGGGAATGTTTATGCCTATGTGTGCGACTTTCCAAGTAACCTGCTTAAAGATCATCCTAGATGTATAACTTTACCTCATCTTGGGGCTTCCACTACAGAAGCGGAAGAGAATTGTGCGATCATGGTTGCGAATCAATTAAGCGATTGGCTCGAGAATGGCAATATCAAAAATTCAGTAAACTTTCCAGAAATTAACTTACCGCGTGCACCTAAGGGGTTTAGAATCGCGGTTGTAAATAACAATGTACCCAATATGTTGGGTCAAATTTCAACCTTATTAGCTGACTCAAAGCTTAACATTATCGATATGATAAATAAGTCCAGAGATGAAATTGCTGTTACTTTAATTGATGTAGACAATGTACCTAGCGAGGATCTTAACAATAAAATTACGAGCATTGAGGGAGTTTTATCTCTAAGGTGCCTGGGCTGCCAGTGATATGGGGGCTTCGGCTATCCAAAGAGAGGTTTTTTTTTCATTCAACAAATGATAAAACATAATTTAGGTGCTATTTTGTAATTCTTGAGACAAGTAAAGGAAAGCCATGAGTGAAGAAGAACTAAGCAAAGTGCGAGCTAGTATCGATAATATTGATATGCAAATTCAGGAATTGCTTAGCAAGAGAGCCAACGCTGCAAAAGAAATTGCAAGTATTAAGTTGGCAGCAGATGAGAATGCGACATTTTATCGTCCTGAGCGCGAGGCACAGGTTTTAAAACGGATAAAAAATCTTAACAAGGGGCCTTTAGACGATGAAAAAATGGCCCGTCTTTTTCGAGAGATTATGTCTGCATGTTTATCACTAGAGAACCCTTTGAAAGTAGCATATTTGGGCCCAGAGGGAACTTTTACTCAAGAGGCAGCACTTAAACATTTCGGAAATTCAATAAACACTGAACCAATGAGTAGTATCTCTGATGTATTTACTGAGGTTGAGTCTGGTTCGGCTAATTACGGTGTTGTGCCTATTGAAAACTCAACTGAAGGTGTAGTAAATCACACACTAGACATGTTTCTGCGATCTCCATTGAAAATTTGCGGGGAAGTGAGCTTACGAATCCATCATAATTTATTAACAAAAAAAAATATTAATTCTATAGCTGAAATAAGAAAAGTATATTCACATCAACAATCTCTGGCTCAATGCAGGGGTTGGCTTGACAGACATCTACCAAACATAGAAAGAATTTCTGTTGGAAGTAATTCAGAGGCTGCAAGTTTAGCTTCTGGTGAAAATCGATCCGCTGCTATCGCGAGTGATGCAGCAGGTTCGCTTTATGGGCTTAATACAATGGCAACCAAGATAGAAGATGAGGCCGGAAACATGACACGTTTTCTGGTCATTGGTTCATATCATACAATCCCATCAGGCGATGACAAAACAAGCTTAGTTCTTTCAACAAAAAATGAAGCAGGTGGTTTATATAGAATGATAAAGCCTTTGTCTGATTATGGAATAAGTATGACAAGAATAGAATCAAGACCATCTCGAAGAGGTAATTGGGATTATGTTTTTTTCATTGATATTGTTGGCCATCGGGATGATGAGAACATCTCAAAAGCCCTGGAGGAGTTGCGCAGTGCTTCGGGCATGTATAAAGAGTTAGGCTCTTATCCTCAAGCAGTTATTTAAAATCCTTTTATGCCATCTAAATATATATCCATGTCAGATTCATTTAATTTTAAAATCTCCCCTGGAATAGAAGACTTAAAGCCTTATTTGACAGGCAAAGCAAAGTCTACTTTGGAGAGAGAGTTAAAAATTTTTAACTCTATTAAATTAGCATCTAATGAAAACCCATTGGGAATGAGCTCTTTGGCTGTTAAAGCGATAAAAGGGGAAATTTCAGATTTGTCAAGATATCCAGATGGGAACGCATACTCTCTGCGTGAAAAAATTATGGAACGTCATTCTGTAAATGCCAATCAAATTACCATTGGAAATGGATCAAACGATGTACTAGATATGATCGCTAAAGTATTTTTATATCCAATGCGAGAATCCATATTTTCACAACATTCATTTGCTGTGTATTATCTGAGTAGCATGTCTGCTGGCGCTACTCTGAAAATTGCAAAGGCAAAAGAGTATGGGAATGATCTAGATGAAATGCTTCGCTTGGTGAATAAGAATACTGGAGTGATATGGATAGCAAACCCAAATAACCCTACTGGCACCTGGCTTACCAAAGCAGCATTATTTGATTTTATAAAAAAAATTCCGAAGGACGTCGTTGTTGTGGTAGATGAAGCATATTTTGAGTATGTTTTGGAGGACGAATATCCCGATTCTTCCTTGTGGGTAAATGACTTTCCTAACTTAATAGTTACACGCTCATTTTCCAAAGCATTCGGCTTGGCTTCGCTGCGAATAGGATATGGCTTATCCTCTCCAAAAATTACGGATTTATTGAACAGGGTTCGACAGCCATTTAATTGCAATAGTTTCGCACAAGCGGCCGCAACCGCCAGCCTTGGTGACCATGAGTTTATAGAAAAATCTGTTATTTTAAATAAAAATGGATTGCTCCAATTAACGGATGGTTTTAAAAAATTGGGTCTAGAATTCATTCCATCAGTAGGTAATTTTTTAACCATAAAGATTGGAGAAAAAGTAAATGAAATAAATGATGGTCTTCAAAAAGAAGGCATTATAACCAGACCAGTAGACAATTATGGACTCAAAGGGTTTTTAAGAGTAAGCGTGGGTCTTCAGGAAGAAAATGCTAAATTCCTGAGATCCTTGGAGAAAGTTTTGTGATTAAAAAACTGACTATTATCGGTGTAGGTCTCATAGGTGGGTCACTTGCAAGATCGTTAAGAAATTCAATCAAAGATATTGAAATAGTTGGATGCGGCAGGAGCGAGGATAATTTAAAAAAGGCGGTTGAATTAAATGTAATTGATAGATACTCCGACAACATAAAAACATCAATCAAAGATGCAGATATCATATTCATTTCGACTCCAATTGGAGCGATGCGAGAAATTTTTAAAGAAATGAATGGATCAATATCAGCCTCTTCGGTAATAACAGATGCGGGGAGCACCAAGAGTTCTATCATCGAAGAATTCAAGGAGGAGTGCCCCAAAAATATCAACCAATTTGTTCCAGGCCATCCTATTGCTGGAACTGAATACAATGGGGTGGTGGCCTCAGTAGACGATTTATTCGAAGAAGCGCGGGTGATCATTACACCTATCGATGAGACCTCTAAAAGGGCAATAGAGCGGATAGAAGAGATGTGGCATATGTGCGGTGCTAATGTGATTCATATGAGCCCAACTCATCATGATGAGGTTTTAGCCGCCACTAGTCATTTACCCCATCTTTTGGCTTTTAGTTTGGTTGATACTTTAGCAAAAAAAGCGGAGCATAAAGAGATCTTTCAGTATGCAGCGGGCGGGTTCAAAGATTTTTCAAGAATTGCATCCAGTAATCCCGAAATGTGGAGAGATATTTGTGGTTCAAATAGAGAAAGTTTAATCGGTTTATTAGAGGAATTTTCTGAAAAAATTGATAAGGTTTCTAATTTTGTGAAAAACGATGATTTAGAAAATTTATACAAAATATTTTCTGAAGCTAAAGCAGCCAGAGATAAATTTATAAATAAATCAGAATAAAATTTGGAAGAACCAAGTGTCAGGTAAAATTAATTTTGTCATAACCCCAGGAAGAAACTTATCTGGAAGCATAAAGGTACCAGGAGATAAGTCAATTTCGCATAGGTCAATAATGCTTGGGTCTCTCTCAGAGGGAATAACAAAGGTTTCCGGGTTTTTGAGTGGTGAAGACACTACAGCAACACTTCGAGCCTTTAAGGAAATGGGTGTACTTATCGATGAACATGACCCTGAGACACTTACTATACATGGCGTCGGGATGTATGGCTTAAAAGCTCCAAAAAAGCCCTTAGATCTTGGAAATTCTGGGACTTCTGTAAGACTTATGTCGGGGCTGCTTTCTGGTCAAAATTTCAGAGTTACTTTGATTGGCGATCAGTCATTAGCTGGCCGACCGATGAAGCGTGTTACTAAGCCTCTGAGCTTAATGGGCTCAAATATCAGTACCTCTGATAAAGGAACAATCCCAATAGTAATTGAACCGTCAGACAAATTAACAGGGATCTCATATGCAATGCCTGTTGCAAGCGCTCAAATAAAATCATGTCTTTTATTCGCAGGCCTTTATGCTAGTGGTGAAACCTGGATAACCGAACCATCACCTAGCCGAGATCACACAGAAAGAATGCTTGAAATTTTTGGATATAATTTGGTTAAGCGCAACTCCAAAATAGGAATTATTGGTGGGGGAAAACTTATCGGAACAGAAATTCAAATCCCATCAGATATCTCTTCCGCTGCATTTTTTATTGTTGGCGCGATTATCAATAAACATTCAAATTTAATTATTAAAAATGTAGGAATTAATCCCTTAAGAGATGGTGTCTTGCACATTCTGGAATTGATGGGTGCAAAAATAGAAGTCTCAAACAAAAGAGAACTGAATGGAGAGCCAATTGCAGATATTAGTGTTCACTCATCAGGTTTAAAAGGAATACGAATTCCAGAAAAATTCGTTCCAACAGCTATTGATGAATTCCCGATTATTTTTATAGCGGCAGCTTGCGCAGAAGGAGAGACGATATTGAGCGGTGCGGCAGAATTGCGGGTAAAAGAATCAGATCGAATTCAAGCAATGGCCGATGGCCTAGAGAGACTTGGTATCTCCGTTATTCCAACTAACGATGGGATTAAGATAAAGGGGGGTAAATTACGAGGAGGAAACATTAACAGCTATGGGGATCACCGGATTGCAATGGCCTTTGCTATTGCTGGTATTGTTTCAGCTGGACCAGTAATTGTCGAGGACTGTGACAGCGTAAAAACATCATTTCCAAACTTTGTGAGCTTATTTCGTGACTGCGGATTAAATCTAGAAATAGAAAATGGTTGATAATTGCAAAATAATTACTATTGATGGTCCAAGTGGAGCCGGTAAAGGCACTATATCAAAACTTGTTGCTAGTCATTTTTCTTTTCACTATTTAGACTCTGGATTACTTTATCGAGTAATGGGTTATTTGTTAGAAACTGGTGACATTCAGCTATCGAGCCTACCCAATGATAATGAATGGCTAGGGAATATAAGACTAGAAGATACAGGAGAGAAGATTTTTTTCTGTGATAAAGATATTTCCCAAAATATTAGGTCGGAAGCTTCAGGGAATCGCGCATCAAAGATTGCTGAGGTTTTCGAAGCAAGAGAGGCCCTGTTAGCGTGGCAGCGAAAATTAGCTATCAGCCCTGGGTTGGTCGCAGATGGTCGCGATATGGGCACTGTTGTCTTCCCTGAGGCCTCTTTGAAGGTATTCTTGACTGCTAGCATCAAAGAAAGAGCACAAAGACGGCATAAGCAGTTGATTAAGAAAGGGATCTCGTCTAGTATCTCCGGCCTTGAGAAGGAGATAAGTGAAAGAGACTTGCGAGACAAACATCGTATCGTTTCACCTTTGGTTCCGGCCCATGATGCTTTTTTGCTTGATTCAACTGACTTAAGTATCGAGCAAGTAGCTTTAAGAGTGATAAATGAAGCTCAAAAAAAAATTGCTGATTGAGGTGCACCGTCTTTTTTATTTATAATTCTCATTTTATTGTAACCGTTGTTAAGGTTATTTTTTATTAACAAACTTTTTTATTAAAGTTTCACAAAAGATTCAAAAAAAGAATCCGGATTAAGAATTATGTCTGAAAGTTTTGCCGATCTCTTCGAAGAGAGCCTGGTTAATACCAATCTTCAAACAGGTTCAATTGTAATAGGCACAGTAGTCGCAATTGATAACGATCATGTAATAGTAAACGCGGGATTAAAATCAGAGGGCGTAATTCCGGTAAGTCAGTTTACTGATTTTGATGGTAACATCGAATGCGAAATAGGGGATCAGGTTGAAGTTTCACTTGATGCAGTTGAGGATGGATATGGGTCTACAAGATTATCTAGAGAGAAAGCGAAACGACATCACGCATGGCAAAAGCTAGAAAAGGCTTTTGAGAGTCAAGAAATTATTAGAGGCCGGATAAATGGAAAGGTGAAAGGTGGATTTACTGTTGAATTAGAACAGATTCGTGCCTTTTTACCAGGTTCACTGGTGGATGTGCGACCTGTGAGAGACACAGGATACTTGGAAGGAAAGGAACTAGAATTTAGAGTCATAAAGCTGGACCAAAAACGAAACAATGTAGTTGTGTCTAGAAGGGCAGTTGTCGAGCAAGAGTATAGTGAAGAGCGCGATAAGGTGCTTGAGAATCTTATCGAAGGCCAAGAAATATCCGGTGTAATAAAGAATTTAACAGACTATGGTGCGTTCGTTGATTTGGGCGGTATCGACGGGTTACTACACATTACCGACATGGCATGGAAGAGAGTAAAACATCCTTCTGAGGTTGTTGAAATCGGCGATGAGGTAAATGTGAAAGTGCTGAAATTTGATAGAGACAAAATGCGAGTGTCTCTAGGATTGAAGCAAACGGGCGAAGACCCTTGGATAAATATTACGCGAAGGTATCCTGAAACCACTCGCCTGTCAGGTAAGGTCACAAACATTGCTGATTATGGTGCGTTTGTTGAAATTGAGGATGGGGTTGAAGGTTTAGTTCATGTGTCAGAAATGGATTGGACAAATAAAAATGTTCATCCTAGTAAGGTAGTTCAGCTTGGTGAAGTCGTCGAAGTAATTGTTCTTGATATAGACGAAGAGCGACGAAGGATTTCTCTGGGTATGAAGCAATGTCAAGCTAACCCCTGGGAGCAATTTGGAGAGCATTTCAAGAAGGGCGACCATGTTACCGGAACAATAAAATCCATCACTGATTTTGGAATTTTTATCGGATTGGATGGAGGAATAGATGGTTTGGTTCATCTATCCGACATCTCTTGGGATGAAACCGGGGATGAAATAATACGTAATTACAAGAAGGGTCAAGATATTGAAACAGTTGTCTTGGCTGTTGACCCAGAGAGAGAGAGGATTTCTCTTGGCGTGAAACAATTAGACAAAGACCCTTTTTCAAATTGGCTTGGAAGTCATGAAAAAGGTGAGGTTGTTAAAGGAATTATTAAGGAAGTCGATGCGAAAGGTGCCCTCATAAGTCTTGATGATGAGGGGGTCGAGGGGTATTTGCGTGCTTCCGACCTATCTCGCGATAAAATTGAAGACGCACGCAGCGTGTTAAAAGAAGGCGAAGAAGTAGAGGCAAAATTTGTTGGATTCGATAAGAAAAATAGATCGATTAGTTTGTCTATTAAGGCTAAGGATTTCGAAGATGAAAAGGCAGTAATCACACAATATAACACTGATTCTGCTAATGCAGGAACTACATCAATGGCCGATCTGTTAAAAGAACAAATGGACACTGATAAGTAATTAAATTTAAATCGTGTAAATATTAACTAACAAAACACAATGTTGTTGCGTTACATAAAATTGGAAGAAATAAATGACCAAGTCTGAGTTGATTGAAGTCATTGCCAGAGAGCAAAATCATTTAGCTTACAGAGATGTTGAGCTAGCAGTTAAATGTATGATCGAGCAAATGAGTCAAGCATTGGCATCTGGCGATCGAATAGAAATACGTGGCTTTGGAAGCTTCTCCTTACATTATCGTCCCCCAAGACTGGGCCGTAATCCCAAGACTGGAGACTCTGTTGAATTAAACGGAAAGCATGTTCCTCATTTTAAGCCAGGAAAAGAGCTTCGTGAGAGAGTAAATCAGAAATTTAATCCAAGCTCAGAAAGTGAAATATAAAATAGATTTTCACGAGATCTTTGGATTTTATATTCAGTTAGCCTCACTATACTTTTAATAAGTGCCCAATAGTATAAGTAGGTAGCTTAAGGCAGTTATAACAAAAATAGATAGTTCGAGTGTTCGTTTCGAATCTTTTTTCTGAACCCTTTTTCCACTTTTCATCAAACTTGGCACAACATTAGACACTTGGTCACGCATGTAATAATTAGATTTTAAATTCATTTTTCGATACCTCTGTTCTATTTAAGTTCTTTATATTATCAGATATATAGAACAAATCAAGAACAAATATTATTTCGTCCGTTTAATAAAACTATAAAAAACAATATATTAGAAATATTTTAATGAAAATTTCTATAATACAATGCAAATAACACAAATGTGGGATTTTTTTATATATTTTTCAATCATTGCTTTTATTTACTGGAGTTACTTTGAAAACTTTTTACAAAGAAGATGAACTTTATTTAGACCCTTATTTTCAAATGGAAAATTTTCTTTTCAATGAAACAGTAGCTTCCGTTTTTCCGGATATGATTAAGAGATCTGTTCCCGGCTATTCCACTATCCTTGAAATGATAGGATTAATGACTAAAAGATATTCTATTCCTGAGACACATTTGTATGATCTTGGATGTTCTTTGGGGGCCGTTTCGCTAATTTTGAAAGAAAATTCACATTCTTGTAAAGTTGTTGGGGTAGATAATTCAAAATCAATGATTTCATTAGCAAAAAAAAGAATGAAATATAAGTCAAAAAAAGTTAGCTTTTTGCTTTCTGATATAGAAAATTTTTCATTTAGCCCTTCCTCAATAATAGTTCTAAATTTTACCCTGCAATTCATCCCAATTAATCAACGAGAGGCTTTATTGAGACGAATAAAAAACGCACTACTGCCAGGAGGAATACTGATACTTTCAGAAAAAATAATAGGAGAAACAAAAAAAGAAAATCTTTTACAACTTGACATGCATCATGCTTTTAAGAGGATACAAAATTATAGTGAAATGGAAATCAAAAAAAAACAATCTTCTCTTGATAATGTATTATTTCCGGAAACAGTATCCCAACATCTAAATCGACTTTTAAGGCTTGGTTTTTCAGTAGATGGACCATGGTTTCAGAATTGTAATTTTATTTCGATTGTCGCAAAAGTCTGAAGTAGATTTAGGCCAACAATGCAAAAGAAAAAACAAAGCGAGATAATCGAATATCTTTCAAAAGTAACTCGTAGTAAATTGACTAGTTCTCCGAATGGAAAATTATTTGAGTGGCAATCGTTGGTAAATTCATTACCAGAGATATCAACAGAAAAAATTTTTGTAAATAATGGGCAGATTCAAATTGGTTGCAATGAAGATAGTACTTCTGAGCAAAAAAAATTCATAAGGAAACAGCTACTAAAGTTAAGTCCTTGGAGGAAAGGTCCTTTTTTATTACATTCAATTTTAATCGATTCGGAATGGAGGTCCAATTTAAAATGGAATCGATTTCAAAATAAAATATCACCTCTTTTGGGCCGAAAGGTTCTAGATATTGGATGTGGGAATGGATATTTCTGCTTTCGAATGGCCTTTGAGGACCCTGATGTCGTCATAGGTATTGATCCAACTCAATTATTTCATATGCAATTCTCAGCGATTCATAGGTTCTTAAGTTGCTCGTCTTTAGGTAAAAAGTATGTCGAAAAAATAAAGCACTTTCCAATCGGGGTAGAGGATATTCCACGAGATCTAAATTTTTTTGACACCATTTTTTCAATGGGAGTTCTCTATCATAGAAAATTTCCCGAGAAACATATCAGAAACATAAGAAACTTACTACGACCAGGAGGTGAATTGATTCTTGAGTCTTTAATTATTGAGGGAAATGATAAAAACATATTAATTCCTAAAAATCGTTATGCATCGATGAGGAATGTATGGGCGATACCTTCAGCAGGACTCATCAAGGATTGGCTTAAAAAATCTGGGTTCCGAAATATAGACCTTATTGACATCTCGACCACCACATCCACGGAGCAAAGATCCACGGATTGGATGCCATATTATTCCTTGGAAGATTTTTTAGATGAAGCGAATATCAGTCTAACAATTGAGGGATATCCAGCTCCCCAAAGAGCATTATTTCTTGCTACAAAATGAGGCTACGTTAATGGTAACTTCGCATCTGCCCAACCAAAACGCCTTGAATTGTCACTTGTGAGGCATGGTAGTGCATTGGTTTCATCTCGCGATTTGCAGGATGAAGTGTAACTTTTGAATTATCTTGCTCGAGTCTTTTGAGGGTGGCCTCACCGTCATCAATCAGGGCAACTACTATTTCCCCATTGCGGGCTATATCGCGCTGTTCGATAACAACCCAATCACCGTCTAGAATCCCTTCCTCTATCATCGAATCACCCTTTACTTCTAGAACATAACAGGGTTTTGATGTTTTAAGTTCGGTTGGTACTAGCATTGATTCATTACCAGCGATAGCTTCTATGGGTAAACCCGCGGCAATTGACCCGTAAAATGGCAATTCCTCGACAGACTCTCTTTTCTCGGGACTGCTTATTTCGCACAACCTAACACCCCTTCGAAGGTTATTCATTGGCTCCACCAACCCTTCCGAAATAAGAGCTTGGATCTGTTTGTGTAAAGAGCCGCGAGATTTAAGACCTAAAGCTGAGCACAACTCATCCAGAGTTGGGGGATGAGAAAGCTTTGGTAAGTTTTCTTGCAAATAACGGTAAATGTCTTGTTGTCGACGCGTTAACTTGTGATTAGCCATCTTCATCACCGGGTAAATTGAATATCTCTAGATTATAGAACTTGTAGAGAACTTATTCAAGACTTATTAAGTGCTTAAATTAAAACGAAAAATCCATCCCCATCTGATGAAGGAATACACTTTTTGATTATCCCTCTTTTTTTTGCACTCAACAACAGCCTTCCCAGTGGCTGAAAAGGAGTTTCCTTCCCATCGCCTTTTGCTTTATCGTATTTAAAATGTATGGCTACATTTGGAGCCTTATTTCGAATAAATTTATCAACTTCTTCAAGAGAAGAGTGAATGTTTTCTGATTGGAAGTTAAATACTTCATCTATTTTAATTTTTTGATTTATCATTCTGGAAAAAGAATCATTTAGGTCAGTTGGCATTTTAGGGGCCTCCAGAATCATTGTGGCTCAAATTTCAACATAATCTTTAAAATACAATTAAAAGTGCTCTTTATTTCAGTTTGATGTTTCATCAATATTTACCCTGGAACACATAAAAATGATAGATCAATATAAAATTTTTGGAATAGATTTTACCAGCAAGCCATCAAAAAAAAAGCCCATTGTCTGCATTGAATGTCATTTTAGAAAAAGTAGTCTCATTTTTTCAGATTTACACCGATGGCCAACTTTTAAGGAATTTGAAAACGCACTCATTCAACCAGGTAAATGGATTATGGGGATTGATTTTCCATTTACTCAGTCTGAAAAATTCTTAACAAATATTGGGTGGCCAAATGATTGGAAAAAATATGTCAATAAAATTTCTAAACTATCAAGAAGTGAATTTCGCGAAATTTTAGATGGGTATAGAAAAGAACGGCGATTTGGCGATAAGGAACATAAACGCAATTGCGATAAATTATCGGGCGCATTGAGCCCACAAAAAATATATGGGACACCTGTTGGCTTAATGTTTTATGAGGGTGCGGCTAGATTAAATAGATCCGATTTGACGATTCCTTTTATTAAAAGTGGTGATATCAATAGAATTGCCATTGAGTCTTATCCGAGTATTATAACTCGAAAATTAATCGGGAGAGTTCCCTATAAAAATGAAAGCTCTAAAAGCGATCATTTCCAGCTTTTATCTAAGAGAGAAAATATTTATAAAATGATAACAGATGATTTTCTGTTTTCAGATTACAATTTTCACGTTGAAGCTCCAATTCATTTGATCAATGACCCCTTTGGGGACGAATTAGATGCACTACTTTGCGCAATACAAGCCACATGGGCTCTGAGGCAATTGAAAAGCAAAAAAAATGTCTTTAAAGATGGAGGCAATCTCAGTGAGGGCTGGATAGCAGATCCAAGCTTATTTTCATGATATTTTTTTACAGCACTTCATTTACCAATAAGTGGTGGAGGCGCCGGGAGTCGAACCCGGGTCCGCAAATCCTCTGCCTTCGGCTCTACATGTTTAGCTCTGTCGATTGTTTTTAACTTTCATACCGCCCGACAGACAGGGCATGTTAGAAAGCGGTTTCGGTTAAGTTTTAGCGAATTAGCCCCGAACATACTTTTTCGCGATCTTGTGAATTATGACACCCGATATGGCCTATGGCACCTGGACGCACAAGCACGGATCCAGTCGGATGGCTATCTACCGGTTATTAAGCGGCGATTGCGTAGTTGTCGTCGTTGGCAACTATAGTTTTACAGCTAATTTTACGAGTTGATCTGTCCCTCGACATGCACCTTGGGTTTTGTAATCCACGTCGAATGCCGTGTCGCCCCCCAAAATATTACTTTATCACATTAACTCATAAATTTTGACAACATAACTTGTATCTTAATTATTTTTTCGAAACATTCGCTCTTTATCTCTCTGCCAATCACGCTCTTTTTGATCTGCTCGTTTATCATAAAGCTTTTTTCCTTTGCCTAAGCCAAATAATAATTTAGCCTTTCCTTTCTTCCAAAACATTAAAATTGGAACCAACGTAAATCCTTTTCTGTCAATTAGCCCAATTAACGTATTAAGCTCTCTTCTATTAAGTAAAAGCTTTCTGGCTCTCATCGGAACAGAGTTATTGTGCAAAAAGGTTGTTTTAAGTGGACTTATATTAGCACCAACAAGCCATGCTTCATTTTTCTGGATTATTATATAAGTATCTATGATGTTTACTTTTTTTTCCCTAAGACTTTTTACCTCCCATCCTTCCAAAACCAAACCTGCTTCATATGTCTCACTTATTTCATAATTAAATCTTGCTTTTTTATTTTTCGCAATTTCATTCGTATTATGTTTCGTTTTTTGAGATTTTTTATTCATAAGAAATATTGTATGCTGATACCGCTCTATATCCAATGGCCATTAGCGTCATATTGAAGATATTAATAGGAATTGAAAGTTGACCCAAGTAAAAAAGACGGCACTTGTTTCATTTTCAGATCAAAAAATGTTTGATCTTGTAAAAGATGTTGATAAGTACCAAGAATTTTTACCATGGTGTAGTCATTCAAAACTTATTTCCGTCAACGATAATGAATTTTGTGGGACAATCGTTGTAGAGCGAATGGGTGTTAATCAGTCATTTAGTACTTGTAATATTTGTTTTGAACCTTCGAAAATAGAAATTTTCCTTAATGATGGGCCCTTCAAGGCTCTGCAGGGTTTTTGGCAATTTGAGGCTTTGAATGAAGAGGCCTGTAAAATTTCCCTACAATTAGATTTTGAATTTTCAAACAAATTAATGGAAATGGCATTTGGAGCTGTTTTCAACCATATTGCTAATACAATGGTTGAGTCTTTCTGTAAAAGAGCAAAAGAGGTTTATGGTGCCTGAATTGATGCTTGTTGAAGTCGCATACGCAAGTGAAGAAGATCAACTTATTCAATCGGTGCATGTTCCTCATGGCTGTAAGGCGGTTGATGCGATAAAGAAATCGGGAATATTAGAGTGCTTTCCAGAAATAGAAATTGAAAATATAAAAATTGGCATATTTGGAAAAGGTTGTACTTTAGAGACAATTTTGAATTCAAGGGATCGCGTAGAAATTTATCGACAATTAAAAATTGATCCGAAAGATGCGCGGAAAAAACGAGCCGCCGAGGGCAAAGATATGAGAAAAGGCGCGAGAGACTCAAAGAAAAAGATTTTGTAGGTTTCAGTAAAGGTTACTTTTGTAAACCTCAAAATTACCAAGTAAATGTATCCTTTAAGCTCTCCCATGAGGTCTTTTTGCTAGGCTTCCAGTCAGGAACCTTTATAACCGGCTTGGCTCTAGAAGATGTTGTTTCAGAATTTGGTTTTGGATAAATATCGCCGAAAAGTCGCACAAGCCTATCGTCCTCAAAGAGGACACTAAAATAGCTTATCTTATCCGGATTGCTACCTTTTCCCTCGGTAAACGGATAATCCCATCTGTTTTCATGAAAAACGTCTCTTAGGGTAGGAGTCCCCAGCAAAAACTTGACTTGTTTCTTAGTCATTCCAGGCTTCAGCTGATCGACCTGTTTTTGGGTTATAATATTACCTTGGGATATGGTTGGTTTATACACTAAGTCTGATTTTTCCAGGGCATTTGGGACCCAACTGGTTGCATTTGAGACCGAATTGAGGCTGTTACTGACAGTTTCGCAGCCACTTATGCCCAAAATAAATACCAATACAATGTATAATTTAAGCTTATTCATGTGTTTATGTAATGTTTTTGTTGCTAAACTTATGGTTGTAAAACTTTCGTAACTCGTATGATACATTAAATTCAAATTGGGGAAATGCCTTGCAAGATGACGAAATCAAAAAAGCTGGTCTCAAAGTTACCTTGCCCAGGGTAAAAATACTGGAGATTTTAGAAAACCACGAAGCCAAACATATGACTGCTGAGGATGTTTATAAGACCCTTTTGGATCGAAATGAAGAAATTGGATTAGCAACAGTTTACAGGGTTCTCACTCAGTTTGTTGGAGCTGGATTAGTTGAGAGGCACCACTTTGAGGGCGGCCAAGCTGTCTTTGAATTAGATCGAGGTTCTCACCACGATCATTTGGTTTGCGAGCAATGTGGTCGTGTGGAAGAGTTTGTAGACCCGGTAATAGAGGAGCATCAATTTGCAATCGCTGAAGAAAAGGATTTTGAGATTGCTGATCACTCATTGATAATCTATGGCTATTGTTCGAAGTGTAGAACAAGATAGCGACTGCTTAACCTGAAATTTGTGCCTGTTCGATCATTTCGTTAGCGTGTTCTACTGTTTTACTTGTTATGTCAACTCCACCCAACATTCGGGCAATTTCCTTAACTCTTTTATCTCCATAAAGTTCCTCTATTTTTGTCTCAGAGGAGTCCTCTGTGCTGATCTTTTGCACTTTAAGGTGATTTTGGGCTTGAGATGCAACTTGAGGAAGATGTGTTACACACAAAACTTGATAACCTCTACTTAATTTCCTCAGAAGTTGTCCTACAATCTCTGCTACTGCACCGCCAATTCCTGCATCAACTTCGTCAAAAATTATTGTAGGAAATGTACCGCAATCCGAGATGCTTACCTGCAAAGCTAGCGCTATCCTTGAAAGCTCGCCTCCAGAGGCAATTTTGGAAATTGAACCTAGTTCACTACCAGGGTTAACTGAGACCAAAAAATCAATCTGATCTTTTCCATGACTTCGTATGGAATCTTGATCTGTCTTAAGGGCTATTTGAAATAAGCCTTTGCTCATTCCTAGCTCTCGGATGCTGTTTGTAATTTGTGTACTGAGGTTTTTTGCTGCTTTTTTTCTTTCCTTCGTTAACGACTCTGCCTTTTTTTCATAATCTTTTTTTAGCTCATCTATTTTACAATCAAGCTCTTCTATTAACTTATTGTTATTAGTTAGTCTAGAGCGTTTATTATTCAGACTCTCAAAGAGAGATGGTAATTCTGAAATTTTAATTTTATGTTTTCTTGAAATGTGATGAAGGTCGCTGATAATATTATTCATTTCATGTAGTTTATTTGGATTATCATCAAGCCCTTCGCTATAGGTTTCGATATTTTTCGCTACTTCATCCAGTTGAACCTTTACCGTATCTATCAATGCCTGATTCTCAAGTAAACTATCATCGAATTTAGTCATCTCACCTATCATGGTGGAGAGATGCATAAGCATTGAGGATAGATTCGGTTCTTTGTTATTTATAAGATCTAGAACTGATGAAGCATTAATTTTGAGATTATTACCATTCGAGAGTTTTTTATAAGTGCTCTCGATTTCTTCGATTTTTACGGCATTTTCAATGACCGGCTCAAGCTCTTTTAATTGAAATTCTAAATAATCTAACTGATTTTCTTTGTCCAAATTTGTATTTTGGATCTCAGATTTTTGCTTCTCAGCATCTCTTAAGTATTTATATGATTGCTTTACTCTTTCTAATTGTTTTTCACAACCCGCAAAGCTATCTAATAATTCTCTCTGAAAACTGTTTTTCGCAAATAATTGTTGGGTATTTTGACCGTTAATCTGTATGAGAAGATTTCCTAGCTCTTTCAGTACGCTTTGAGGCACTGAGTTATTATTTACAAAGGCTCTAGATCTGTTATTTTTTATTAGAACTCTTCGTAGAATGCAACATTCATCACTATCTAATTCATGCTCTTTTAGCCACTCCAGGACAAAAGGAATTTTGTCTAAAATAAACTCTGCGCATACCTCTGCTTTTTCGCTACCCGATCTGATTAGGCTTGTTTCAGCCTTATTTCCGAGTGAAAGCCCTAGTGCGTCTATGAGTATCGATTTACCCGCACCTGTTTCACCAGTTAAAACTGACATGCCGGAGTTGAACTCAAGTTCAAGTTCTTTTACAACTACTAAATTCTTGATCGTTAGCCTTGAGAGCATTAACTTTGTTGCCCCCCCCAGCCTAATTTTGCCCTAATGATTTGAAAATGATCGTATTGGGGCGGATGTAATAATCGGAGGGATTTCTCATATAGCGAAACTTTTACTTTATCGCCATCATTGATTTTCATACTTACTTGGCCATCGCAGGTAACTTGTACATTTTCTGATTTTGTTTTGCCACATACAGAAAAAGAGACATTGCTGCCCCCTGATATAACTATCGGGCGATTACTGAGCGTATGCGGACAGATAGGGACGATAGACATAACTTCTAACTCAGGGCTCAATAAGGGGCCTCCACCTGATAATGCATACGCTGTTGAGCCGGTTGGAGTTGAAACAATAATTCCATCTGATCTTTGAGTATCCAAAAAGCTGCCATTTATCCACGTCTCGAACTCAATCATTCTCGCTACGTTCCATTTATGGAAGACAACATCATTTAGCGCTATCTGAGGCTTTTTGTCACCGACTTGGCATTCAAGAAGACACCGATGATCTTCTTTGTAATTTCCACTCAAAACTTCAACCATTATCTTACCGATATCACTAGGAGATATATCAACTAGAAAACCCAATCGACCCAAATTTATCCCTAAAACAGGAACTTCTTTATCCACTAAATTCCTTGCAGCATGTAAAAGAGTACCGTCACCTCCAACTACAATGGCTAAATCTACTTCATTTGCCATCTCTGTAAATGTGAAAGAATCGGATAATTTCAGCATATGTGCGGCGTTTTGCTCACAAAAAACCCGTTTTTTATGGTCTTTTAGAAGCTTTGTTAGCACTCCCAAGGCTTCATTTTGACTTTTTTTGCCCTCAGGTTTGGCAATTAGACCAATGTTCTGGAATGATGTATTTAAGCTCATGGCAGCCTCTCTCTGTTTCATATGGGAAAGCTAGCATGCAGATGAGTTTGTGGAAAGAGTGCTTGTCACATTGGTTGGTGATATTGAGCACTGGAAAAAGCCGATCTACAAGATTAAAGTGTCATTTATTGTGATGAAACTTAAAGGAAAATGAGTTTGTCTGAAAAATTAAACGAAAATTCGATTGATGAGCGCTCTCAATATTTTTTGAAAGTTTTGATCGAACGGTACATTCAAGAAGGCCACCCGGTTGGCTCAAGAACTCTTGCTCGAGATTCTGACCTTGATCTGAGTCCAGCTACCATACGAAATGTTATGTCTGATTTGGAAGAACTGGGTTTCATTGAGTCACCTCATACTTCCGCAGGCAGAATACCAACATCTTCGGGTTACAGAGTCTTCGTGGATTCAATGCTTTCCCTTCAACCTATCGATGATAATTTGATAGCACAAGTACAACATGAGCTAAAAATACCCAGTGAACCAGGTTCAGGAATCGTTCAATCAGCATCGAAGATGCTATCAGACTTAACTAGAATGGCCGGGGTAGTGATGGTTCCAAAACGTAACCAAGAAAAAGTCAGGCAAATTGAGTTTGTTCCACTCTCAAACACCAGGGTTTTAGCTGTTATCGTGACTTCCGCAGGGGAAATTTTTAACAGGATAATAGATACCTCCAGAGAATTCGGGCGCTCCGAGTTAGAACAACTTAGTAACTACATAACCCAAAATTATGCAGGCCGTGATTTAGAGACTGTGAGAAGGGTTGTTTTTAAAGAGATGCAAACGACTAGAGCAGATATGGATAGATTGATGGCAGAGGCTTTGTCGATGGCTAATCAGGCTTTCAGTAAAACAGAATCAGAACCTGATGTTGTAGTAACTGGGCAGACAAACCTGATGGACTTTGACGAGTTAGCACAAATGGACAGGCTCAAGTGTCTTTTTGATGCTTTCACCGAAAAACAAGAAATATTGCACCTCCTCGATAGATGCTTGGAGGCAGATGGTGTTCAGATCTATATCGGAGAGGAGTCAGGATACAACACCTTGAAAAATTGTAGTGTAATAACAGCACCTTATGAATTTGACGATGAGGTTATTGGGGTTTTGGGCGTTGTGGGCCCAACTAGAATGGCGTATGACAAAGTCATACCAATTGTCGATATTACGGCAAAATTGCTCGGAGCGGCCTTGAAATCTCGATAAGCGTCCGCATATTGTCATTTTAAGTATCAATTAAAGAAATAGAATCAATAGACAATTGTAAAATCTCCTAGATTTGCAGAGAGAGCATTAATGAGTGATTTAGACGAAAAAAATAAAGAAAATCCAATAAATGAATCAGAGAACGATAGAGATTCTAGCGAAACTCTTAAGCCCCGCGATGAAGAATTGCAGACCAAATTCAATGGCGATAACCAAAATTCTGAAGCTAACAGAAATGTCGATAAACTCGAGGATGAAGAAGTGGCACCGGATGGTGTTTTTAATGGAACTAAAAACGAACTTGAGGTTGCTAAAAATGAGCTTGAAGTTGCTAAAAGCCAATTAGCCGAGCATGTAGATAAGTTAACAAGGGCCCAAGCCGACATGGAAAATATGAAACGTCGACATTTAAAAGAACTTGAAAACGCCCATAAATTCGGAAATGAAAAATTTGCTAATGAGCTTTTATCGATATGGGATAGCTTAGAATTGGGATTAGCTGCAGCATCAACCGAAAATTCCAACGCCAGCTCGATTAGAGAGGGTATCGAACTTACCCTTAAAATGCTTAAAGATGTAATGGAAAGCTTTGGAGTTGCCCAGATTGACCCCGTTGGGCAGATATTCGATCCTGAGTTACATCAGGCAATTTCCACCGAAATAAAGGAAAACTGCGAGGCAAACAATGTTTTATCAGTAGTCCAAAAGGGCTACGTTCTTAATGGACGCTTGATTAGACCGGCTATGGTGGTGGTATCTCAATAAAAAAAATCAGAATAACCTTGAAAATTAAAAATTCATCCCCATTTTATTTATCAAGTTAATTTAATAAACGTAGTGGAGTTTTTCAAATGAGTAAAATAATCGGAATCGATCTTGGGACGACAAATTCCTGTGTCTCCGTCATGGAGGGTGATAGTACCAAAGTTATTGAGAATAGTGAGGGAGACAGAACTACCCCATCTGTTATTGCATATTCGAAAGACGGAGAGGTTTTGGTAGGCCAAAGCGCCAAAAGACAAGCAGTCACTAACCCCCAAAACACCTTATTTGCCATCAAAAGGCTGATCGGTAGAAGATTCACTGATGATGTTGTGAAACGAGATCAGGATATAGTTCCCTACACTATCGTGGGGGCTGATAATGGCGATGCTTGGGTTCAGGTCAATGATAGTAAAATGGCACCCCCAGAAATTTCTGCGAAAGTTCTTCAAAAGATGAAAAAAACTGCTGAGGACTATTTGGGCGAAGAAATAAAGGAAGCGGTAATTACCGTTCCGGCTTATTTTAATGACTCTCAAAGACAAGCCACGAAAGATGCAGGCAAAATTGCTGGTCTTGATGTGAAGCGAATCATAAATGAACCGACTGCCGCTGCTCTGGCCTATGGTCTCGATAAATCTAAAGGTGATAAAAAACTAGCTGTTTACGATCTCGGGGGTGGAACTTTTGATGTGTCAATCATCGAAGTAGCAGAAATTGATGGTGAGCATCAGTTTGAGGTTTTGGCAACAAACGGCGACACATTCTTAGGCGGTGAAGATTTCGATATGAGAATTATAGATTTTCTTGTCGACGAGTTTAAGAAGGATCAGGGTGTGGATTTGAAAAACGACCCCCTTGCTCTTCAAAGACTGAAAGAGTCTGCTGAAAAAGCAAAAATTGAATTATCCTCTTCGTCTCAAACGGATATAAATCTTCCCTATATTACTGCAGATGCAAGTGGACCCAAGCACATGAATATGAAGCTAACCAGAGCCAAGCTGGAATCGCTTGTTGAGGGGCTTGTAAAACGCACCTTGGAGCCATGTAAAATAGCTTTGGATGATGCTGGTCTATCATCGAATGACATCGATGACATTATCTTAGTGGGCGGACAAAGCCGTATGCCTAAAGTTCAAGAGACGGTTGAAAGTTTCTTTGGCAAGGCCCCTCGCAAAGACGTCAATCCCGATGAGGCTGTGGCAATGGGTGCGGCTATTCAAGGCGGTGTTCTTGGCGGCAGTGTAACTGATGTTTTACTTTTGGATGTCACACCCCTCAGCTTGGGTATTGAGACTCTGGGCGGAGTAATGACTAAGTTAATTGAAAAGAACACAACTATCCCAACCAATGCTAGCCAGACATTTTCGACTGCAGACGACAATCAAACTGCTGTGACTGTTCATGTACTTCAGGGCGAGCGAGAGCAAGCCTCGGGTAATAAATCGCTTGGAAGGTTTGATCTTACCGATATTCCAGCAGCACCAAGAGGAGTACCACAAATCGATGTCAGTTTTGATATAGATGCAAATGGAATCCTACATGTTTCTGCCAAAGATAAGGCGACTGGAAAAGAGCAGTCGATTCGTATTACAGCCTCTTCAGGATTGTCTGAGGAAGAAATAGAGAAAATGGTAGCAGATGCAGAAGTTCATGCTGAAGAAGATAAAAAGTTCCAAGAACTTGTCGGGTTGAAGAATCAGGCTGACTCAATGATTCATGCCACTAAAAAGACAATGGAGGAGCTTGGTGATGACAAAATGGAAGATGGTGAAAAAGAATCAATAAATAATGCCATTTCAGAGCTTGAAAAATCAATGGAAAGTGGTGATAAAGATAATATCGAGCAAAATCTCAAAGCATTAACAGAGGCCTCCGGTAAGATGGCTGAAAGATTGTATGCTAACCAAACCGACTCAGCTCAAGATGTTAAAAATGCTGAAAGCCATGAAGGAGAGGATAAAGCTGAAGATGTTGTGGATGCTGAATTTGAAGAAGTGAAAGAAGAGAAGAAATAATTTCTGAGAATAGCAGTTACAAGCAACTGGAGAGCCGAAGCGTCTTTTTAGACGTTTCGGTTTTTGCTTATTCAGAAAAATAGAAGTAATAGGTCTAATAGGTTATGGCAAAAAGCGATTATTATGAAACACTTGGTTTAAGCAAAAACGCGAGCGAGGCTGATATTAAAAAAGCTTATCGCAGGCTTGCTATGAAATATCACCCAGATCGGAATACAGGAAACAAAGCTTCGGCTGCGGAAAAGAGCTTTAAAGAAGCAAAAGAAGCGTATGAAGTTTTATCTGATTCACAAAAGAGGGCATCTTACGATCAATTTGGCCATGCTGGCGTAGACCCCTCTATGGGGCCAGGACCGGGTGGCTTTGGAACCGGAGGAAATTTTAGCGATATCTTCGGTGATGTTTTTGGCGATATTTTTGGTGGAGGTCGAGGTGCTTCGCAAAGATCAAATCGAGGCGCTGACTTAAGATATAACCTAGAGCTCAACTTAGAGGATGCCGTATTTGGTGCTTCTGTAAAAATAAAAGTACCAAACTGGGTTTCCTGTCAGCCATGTAAAGGGACTGGTGCGAAAGAGGGAACTTCTCCTAAGGCGTGTGGCACCTGTAATGGTGTTGGCCAAGTACGAATGCAACAAGGCTTTTTTTCAGTTCAACAACCGTGCCCATCTTGTCAAGGTAGAGGCACGATTATTGAAAGTCCTTGCCCTTTTTGTAAAGCTCAGGGAAGAATCAAAGAAACGAAGACACTATCTGTGAAAGTGCCTCCAGGTGTCGATAGCGGAGACCGTATTCGTCTATCTGGTGAGGGAGAAATGGGCGATTTAGGAGGCCAGACAGGTGATCTATATGTACAAATTGCAGTAAAAAAACACCCAATATTCGAGCGCAATGAGAGTGATTTGTTCTGTGAAATGCCTATTTCGTTTTCTACCGCAGCATTAGGTGGAGAAACAGAGGTCCCCACATTAAAAGGGAAAATTAGATTAAAGATACCCGAAGGCACTCAAACAGGTAAAATGTTTAGGATGCGCTCCAAAGGCATTAAGCCAGTCAGAGGAGGCCCGCAAGGAGATTTAATTTGCCGGGTTGTGGTTGAGACCCCCATTAAGCTGACGGCTAGTCAAAAGGATCTTATGAAGGAACTAGAAAAATCTCTTATTACCGGGGAGGGGCGGCATAGCCCAAATACACGCAATTGGCTCGATAAAGTAAAGGGCTTTTTAAAAGACGTTGGTTTGTAGTAAGTTAGATATCAATTAATCAAAAATAAGGAATAACTTATGCGCATTGCAATTGTCGGAGCCGCTGGCAGAATGGGTAAAACCTTGATTGAGGCTGTTTCTAATTCTAACGAATTGAGATTAACTGCGGCATTTGAAAACGAAAGTTCTCCCTATCTTGGGCAAGATGCTGGCGAGCTTGCTGGTATTGGTAAGTTAAATCTTCCTTTAGGATCAAGCTTGAATGAGGCTATCGATGATTTTGACATCGTTATAGACTTTACAGTACCCGACGCCTCAATGAATCATCTAGAGATTTGCAAAAAAAATAATAAGAAAATTGTTATTGGCACCACAGGTTTCTCTAACGATCAAAAAAAGATAATCATAAATACCTCAAAAAAGATCCCTATAGTGCTTGCGCCCAATATGAGTATCGGAGTTAATTTATGCTTTAAGCTTCTGGAAGTGGCTGCAAAAGTAATTGGTAAAGACTCAGATGTAGAAATAATTGAGGCTCATCATCGTCACAAAGTTGATGCGCCGTCAGGCACGGCCTTGAAAATGGGTGAAATCATCTCTGATGAGCTGGGTCTAAAACTGGAAGATGTTGCCGTTTTTGGCAGAGAGGGACTTACTGGAGAAAGAAACAGTAAGACAATAGGCTTTGAGACTATAAGAGCGGGAGATATTATAGGAGAACATTCAGCTTGGTTTGTGGCCCTGGGGGAGAGAGTTGAGATAACACATAAAGCTTCAAGTAGAATGACTTTTGCTCAAGGCGCCTTGAGGGCAGCTGCTTGGCTTGATAAAAAATCTCATGGTCTTTTTGATATGCAAGACGTACTTCAACTTAAGTAAGTATTCTAGTTTTTTTTATTTAACTTTTTAAGAATTTCATTTCCTTGTTCACTAAATTTTTTCCCATCATTACTCAAATACCATTTCAAACCAGACTTGACTAAGTCTTTATGTCGCTTTGTTATTTTAAATACAAAGTCTTGATCATGCTCTTCGGTTAATATTTTTGCTGAATCTAATAAGGACTCTCTCAGAACCTGAGAGCACTCTGATCCTCCTTTAGGAAAAGCAGCCTGAGCATATATAGTCAATGCCTCAGATAAAATAGTTGCCTCATTTTGCATTAGCGGAATAGAAGAATATTTTTTTTGCAATTTGAGTAAACCTTAAATTAGCTTTTTCCGTAAACTGGAATTGATGCTCCAGTTATAAATTTTGCATCATCCGATACTAGGAAGCTTATCGCATTAGATATGGCACTCAAGGGTACCCAATTTTCGAAATCTGCATCAGGCATTGAAAGCCTATTCTCAGGTGTATCAAGGGTCCCAGGTAATATACAATTAACATTTATATTATTCGATTTATTTTCTTCTGCTAGTGATTCTGTGAGAGTTTTGACGGCAGCCTTTGAAGCGCAATATGCTCCCATGTTTGACTTTCCATTTAAAGCTGCTCTGGCGGAGATGTTAACTATACTCCCACCTTGATTGATTAGCATATGCGGCAATGAAGCGCGACAAGTAAAAAAAATCGACTGAATATTGAGATTGAACATATTGCTCCACATAGCATCACTTGTATCTTGAATTTTAGGCCCCATCTCAAATCCACCAGCGATATTAAGCAGTATATCTATTTTCTTAAATTTCTTTATTGTTGCTTCAATGGATTTCTCTACTGAATCTTTATCAGATAAATCTACTTCATGCCCCATAACTCGTCTATCATCCTCAAGTGATAATTTTACATCATTTAATTTCTTACTATTGAAATCAATAAGAGATAGGTTAGCGCCACATGAAAAAAAATGTTTTGCTACGACATTACCGAGATTTCCACCAGCCCCAGTAATAATAATAACTTTCTCTGTAAAATCTGACATAATTTTTACCTTAACCTTATCAATAATTTATTATTAATTCTTACCATTGAAGCATAGATTTTCTTTGTCTTTTAAAAAAGGCTTCCAATTTCAAACGAAGCTCCTTTATTTGATAATCTCTCAGTGCTAGAGTAGGGCCTTCCAGATTTTAATATTTTTTTACGCTTGCTAAATTGTCGAAATTGTATCAGGTCGAATGGTATCAGGAGGATTTTTAAGTGTTCAAGTTGATTAAACTGGCATTTGTCATTGTTTTTGCTTTGTTTGGAGCGGCTTTTGCTATTATTAACAATCAGCCTGCAAATCTAGATCTCTATTTTATGGCTGCATCTTTTCCGCTTTCTTTAATTATCTTATTGTCTATTGGTCTTGGTATTTTTCTTGGCGCTCTTGTTAGTAGTCTATATTTTATGCGTATTAAAAAAGAAAATAATAATCTACGTCGCCAAAGTGAACTAGTCGAGCAAGAAGTAAAAAATTTGCGAACTCTCCCACTTAATGGCCGCTAAGAAAAAACACCATGTCTGATTTTTTTTGGTTGTTACTACCCTTAGCTGCTGCATCCGGTTGGTTGGCTGCAATAAAAAGCTTTAAAAAGGATAAAGCAAAGAATAATCTCGAAACAAACCCAGTATATTTTCGAGGCTTAAATCATTTATTAAATGAAGAACCAGACAAGGCAATTGATGTTTTTGTTGAAATGCTTGAGGTTGATAGCGATACAGTTGAAACACATTTAGCGCTGGGCAACTTGTTCAGAAAACGTGGAGAAGTTGAGAGAGCCATTAGACTACACCAAAATCTAATTGCTAGACCCGCTTTATCAAAAGAACATAGAGGCCAAGCTTTGCTCGAGCTGGGTAAGGACTACATGAGAGCCGGTCTATATGATAGGGCCGAAAATTTATTTAAAGAATTAAAACAAATTGAAATGCATGTTGAGCATGCTTTAAAAAATTTACTTACAATCTACCAACAAGAAAAAGATTGGAATGCTTGCTTGAAAACCGCTGAAAGTCTTGAGGATTTTACTGGCGAGAGTCAAATGTTATCGAGATCTCATTATTATTGTGAGTTAGCACTTATCGAAAAAAATATTGGCCAGATGCATAACGCTCAAAAACATCTAGAGAAAGCGTTATCAGTTGATCAAAACTGCGTGAGAGCTAATCATCTGATGGCGCAATATACTATTTCGATCGGTGACCGAAACGAAGCAATAAGGCTACTTAAGCTTGCCGTGAATCAAGATCCAGAATATCTTCCAGAAGTATTTTCAGAATTACTTGACACTTGTGAAACACCAGATGATTATGAGAACCTCTATGAGTTTTTGATGAATATTGCGATTCAGAATAAAAATAGTGGAGCTGAATTGTATCTCTCTGAGCTTATCCGAAAAAAGGATGGAGATTCGGCGGCCTTCGACTTTCTTTTACAGAGTGTTTCAAAGACTCCCTCAATGCAAGGACTGGTAAGACTAGTGGAGCTACAAAAATATAACTCTAACCTTCGGGACAAAGATTTACTGCAAAATGTACATATTCATTTAAAAAAACTACTACGAGATAATGTCGACTATCAATGCGCAAAGTGTGGCTTTAAGGCAAAGACGGTACATTGGCAATGTCCAAGCTGTAGGACTTGGAGTAGCCTAAAGCGTAAACCATTAATCGAGAATGAGAATATTTCAAAAAGTAGAGATTACTCCTAATGAAACTTACAGACTCAAAAATAATTATTGCTTTAGACTTTTCTGATCCATCGTTGGCTTGGAATTTTATTGATCAGTTAGACCATAGTATGTGTCGACTGAAAATAGGTAAAGAAATGTTTACTCTTCTGGGGCCAAGTTTCGTAGAAAAAATAATAAAAAAAGGATTCGATGTTTTTCTTGATCTTAAATATCATGATATTCCAAATACTGTCGCTAGAGCATCTGAAGTATGTGCCGAAATGGGGGTTTGGATGATTAATCTTCATTGTATTGGAGGCAGAAAAATGATGGAACATACAATGAATCATTTAGGGAAAAGGATACATAGACCTCTTGTTACTGGTGTTACCCTTCTTACTAGCCTTGATTTGCCACAGATGAATGAATTAGGAATCAAAGGCTCAACTGATGATTTTGTCTCAAACATGTCTAGCCTCGCCGCATCCTGTGGTTTAGATGGAGTTGTATGCTCTCCGATTGAAGCACCTCGCCTAAGAAATGAGCATGAAAATAAATTTTTATTGATTACGCCTGGAATTCGCCCAACACTATCTGATAAGAATGATCAATCAAGAACCATGACGCCTAGTGAAGCAATTTCAGCTGGGGCAGATTTTCTAGTCATTGGTAGGCCGATAACACAGGCAAACAACCCAAGAAAAGCATTGGAGGACATTTTTACTGAAATTAATCAAAATTCGAATTGAATAAAAACATAAAAAAATATAAAAATTATTAATAAGGGTAAATATTATTAAAGTTGAGATAAAAATTTTATTGACCTTTGATATAATAAAAAAATATTTTTTCCTAAGGAGGCTTTCGATGATTACACCTATTGGTTCACAGGACCTGCAACCATGCTTCGTTTACGATTCTATTGAGCATAAAAATCTTTCGCGAGAAGCGGAGACACTGCCATCTATAATTATTAGCTCTCAAGCGGCAGGAAATGCCGTGATGATGGCTGCTGGATATTTCAGCCCTCTTCAGGGTTTTATGAATCTAGACGATGCTATGAGCGCCGCTGAAAATATGAAACTAGGTGATGGATCGTTTTTTCCTGTACCTGTAATGTGTTTGGTGGAGGATATTTCACCGATTCAAGATAAAGAAAGAATAGCTTTGCGTGATCCTAATATTGAAGGGAATCCAGTTCTAGCTGTCATGGAGGTTGAAAAGTTTGAGAAAGTTTCGGATGAGCAGTTATCCACTATGACGGAACAAGTTTATAGAACTAATGATAAGGATCATCCTGGCGTAAAGGCTTTTACTGGCCAAGGAAAAAATGTTATCTCTGGTAAAATATCAGTTCTTAACTATTCGTATTTTCAAGCTGACTTTCCCGATACTTTCCGTACTGCTGTTGAGATTAGAAATGAAATCGCAAAGCTTGGATGGAAAAAAGTAGTAGCATTTCAAACTCGTAATCCAATGCACCTCGCCCATGAGGAGCTTTGTCATATGGCCATGGATAGATTGGGTTGTGATGGACTCGTTATACATATGCTTCTGGGAAAATTGAAAGCCGGGGATATTCCTGCTCCGGTAAGAGATTCAGCAATACGTAAGATGGTAGATTTATATTTTCCACCTAATAGTGCTCTTGTAACTGGATATGGATTTGATATGTTATACGCAGGTCCAAGAGAAGCTGTATTACATGCGTATTTTCGTCAAAATATGGGAGCCACACACTTTATAGTTGGAAGAGATCATGCGGGGGTTGGGGATTATTACGGCGCTTTTGATGCTCAAACTATATTTGATGAAATTCCAGAAGGCGCACTTGATATAGAAATTTTTAAAGCTGACCATACAGCATGGTCCAAGAAATTAAATAAAGTGGTCATGATGAGAGAGGCGCCAGATCATACAAAAGATGATTTTATTCTTCTTTCTGGAACAAAGGTCCGGGAGATGCTTGGAAATGGCGTTGCCCCCCCAAAGGAATTTTCAAGACCTGAGGTAGCAAAAATCCTTATCGACTATTATTCCAATCTTTAGAAACAAAAAGGCCGCTTTGTTTGGCGGCCTTATTTGAAATTAACATGTTTGTGTTAAAAATATGGCATAAAAATGGCTTTCTTCCAATAAAAGTCTTGTACGCTTCTTTTATTACCAAGATGCTCTAGAATTAAAGACATCCAATTAATGTTATAAAAGAAGGCGTCAGTTATGAAAACTAATAATATTTTCCAGCTTCAGCAGTTTTTATTTTACTCATTTTTTATCTTTACCCTTACTGCAGATTCTTTTGCAAATTCCTATTTAATAGACAGTAGCGGTCAATATGTTTTGAATGGTTATGGCGAATGCTGGAGGGTGAGCAATGAACAAAACGATGATAAAAATGATAATTCTTATTGCGATAAAAAGGCCAAAGGTGACCAAATTGTTGTCGATAAGCAAGCCTTAGATAAAAAGCAGGACAAAAACTCAAATAGTATGAAAAGTCAACTCATCAATAAAAGTAGCAAGAAACTTTTAAGAGATATAGATAATCAATTTGATTTTGATAGCTTTTTCTTAAGAGAGGAAGTTCGACGGGCTTTAAGTGAGGAAATGAAATTATTAGGAGATGTCGATAAAGAGATCAAAATTTTAGGCCACACAGATTCTATTGGGACAAATGAATATAATAAAAAGCTTTCAGAGAAAAGGGCAAAATCTGCCGCCGACTACCTATCAAAGCAGGGCATAAAAAACATATCAATAAAAGGGATGGGAGAAAAATTCCCGATAAGTAGCAATATGACGGATGAAGGAAGAGCAAAGAACCGAAGGGTTGAAATACATTACGAATAAAATAAATCTAATATTTTTTTACAACTTCGGAAGCATTACCAATGTATTGACTTGGCCTAAGGTTTTTTAAATCATTTTTAACATCATCAGGCAAGTCCAGCTGTTTAATAAAATCTTTCAAGGCATTTTCTGTAATTTTATTGCCCCTGGTAAATTTCTTTAATTTTTCATATGGCTCTGGAATTCCATGTTTTCGCATAATGGTCTGAATCGGCTCAGCTAATATTTCCCAGCATTCATCCAAGTCTTGTGAAATCTTATCTTTATTGACTTCTAATTTAGAAAGTCCCTTGTTGATAGATTTGAATGCTATTAATGTGTAGGAAAAACCAATTCCAACATTTCTTAATACCGTTGAATCAGTAAGATCTCGTTGGAGCCTTGATATAGGTAATTTATTGCTTAGATGAGTATAAATAGCGTTTGCTAGCCCAAGGTTTCCTTCTGCATTTTCAAAATCAATTGGATTGACCTTATGGGGCATAGTTGATGAGCCAACCTCATTAGAAAGAGATTTTTGTTTGAAGTATCCAATCGAAATATAGGTCCAAATATCTCTACAGAAATCAATTAAAATATTATTTATTCTAATAGAAGCATGAAAAAGTTCAGCCATATAGTCATGTGGTTCAATTTGGGTAGTAAGGGTATTGGGATTAATGCCAAGGGAGTCTATAAATTTTTGGGCGAACTCTGGCCAGTCTATATTTGGATATGTGTAAATGTGAGCATTATAGTTTCCAACTGCTCCATTCATTTTACCTAGTAATTTTACTGAACTTAATGTCTCGCATTGCTGATTAAGTCTACTAACAAAATTTATTATTTCTTTTCCCACTGTTGTAGGAGAGGCAGGTTGCCCATGAGTTCGAGACAACATCGGGATATCAGCATAATCTCTAGAAATCTGATGAAGATTATTAATCACATCTTTCAGTTCTGGTATGAGGATTTCATCTCTTCCTTTTTTTAACATAAGCGCATGTGCTAGGTTATTGATATCCTCGGAAGTGCAACCAAAATGGATAAACTCTATACAATTTTTCAACTCAGGGTGAGTCTGAAGTTTTTCTTTTAAGTAGTATTCAATTGCTTTTACGTCATGATTGGTTTCTTTCTCAATATTTTTTACCTTCAGGGCTTCAGTTTCATCAAATTTCTCAAGCAATCCATTTAAAAAGTAATTCGACTGGTCAGTGAGTGACTTTAATTCGTTAATATTTTTGTTATTTGAAAGAAATTGGAGCCATCTGATTTCTATCATCAGTCTGTGATAAATCAGCCCATACTCACTAAAAATTGGTCTAAATTCGGCTGTTTTTTCACAGTATCGACCATCAATTGGTGAAATAGCGGTTATAAATTGCAATTTCATTCCACATCCCCTTGGCTTGCCAACGGCTGTATAAATCGAGTTTTTATTATAAAGCTTGAGCTAACTGGTAGCGAGTAAGTAAGTGTAAAAAAGTAAAAAAATTCACCATTACATGATTATACCACCGCCTAAACAAATATTTTTTTCATATAGAACAATCGATTGTCCTGGTGTGACAGCTCTTTGGGGGCGATCAAAAATCACATTCAAATTATCAGCTACAAGCGTTACTCTGCAATCTTGTAATTCTTGACGGTGTCGAAGCCTGGCTTTACAACAAAAAGTTTCTTCAGGAGGATGATCTGTGATCCAGTGAACTTGATCTGCCCTCAGGTTGTCTTTTAAAAGGTTTGGATTATCGTGACCTTGAGCGACAATCAAAGTATTAGTGCTTGTATTCTTTTCAACTACAAACCATGGATCGCCACTCATATCAAACTTGCCCCCTATCCCTAGCCCTTGGCGTTGTCCGATTGTATGGAACATAAGACCTTGATGATCTCCTAAGTATTCACCGTTTACGTCTTTAATTGGGCCCGGTTTACTTGGTATGTATTTTGACAGAAAGGCTTTAAAGTCTTTTTTTCCAATAAAGCAAATACCCATACTATCTTTTTTATTCCAATTGCTTAATCCCGCATTTGACGCGATTTCTCTTACTTCAGACTTGAGAATTTTTTCTAATGGAAAAATTGATTTACTCAAAGCAGTTTGCCCCAAGGTATAAAGAAAGTAAGTTTGATCTTTACTTTTATCCGACGCACAAATAAGTTGCTTTTTTTGATTATGATCCTTGATGCCAGCATAATGGCCGGTAGCAATATAGTCCGCGCCTCTTCCGATAGCATAATCGAGAAAGGCTTTAAATTTTATATTTTTATTACACAAAATATCTGGATTAGGAGTTCGCCCTGATTGATACTCTTTTAAGAAATTTTTAAAAACTTTTTCCCAATACTCATCCGAGAAATTTGCTGAAATAAGTTCGATGCCAAGGCACTTAGCGACTTCTTTTGCATCAGCATAATCTTCGGCTGAAGAACAATATTCTTCAGTGTCATCTTCAGTCCAATTTTTCATAAAGAGACCTTTTACGTCATGACCCAATTCAATCAGCCGAAGAGCTGCAACAGCAGAATCTACCCCTCCAGATAAGCCAACAATAATTTTATGTTTTTTTTTCATTTAATTTTATTAACTTTCATTTCACAAAAATTTCCCGGCTCTATGGATTTAATTGACCAGCGACCTATTTTAATCCTTATAAGTCTTAAAGTAGGAAAGCCTATTGAGGCCGTCATTCGTCTAATTTGCCTATTTCTGCCCTCATGTATTGAAATTTTAAGCCATGAAGTAGGAATATTTTTTCTGTATCTAATTGGAGGAGTTCGCTCATTTATCAAGGGTATTTTAATCTTTATGCATTTAGCGGGCAATGTAAAACCATCCTTGAGCATAATCCCGCCCCTTAACCGCAATAATTCATCTTCCCTCGGAATACCTTCAACCTGCACTAAATATGTTTTCCAAACTTTTTTATTTGGTTCAGCAATGCTATGGTTAAAATAACCATTATCAGAGAGCAGCAGCAAGCCTTCGCTATCTTTATCTAATCTTCCAATTGGGTAGACATTAGGTATTGGAATAAAATCTGATAGTGTTTTCCTGCCACTTGAGTCCGTAAATTGAGATAAGACACCAAATGGTTTATTGAAGATTATAAGCTTACTCATAGGGCCTAAAAAAAACTATCGTGCTAAAATCATAAAATGGATCTAATAAATTAAGTAAAGAGACTGGTTGTAAATTATGTTTGAAAAAATAAATATTCCAAAAAATGGAAAGAGAATTTCAGTAAATCCTGACCATACTTTATCTGTTCCTGATAATCCAATAATTCCTTATATCGAGGGTGATGGCATTGGCATAGATATTACACCAGTAATGAAACGGGTAGTGGATGCTGCCGTTAAAGCCTCTTATGGAGAAAAAAGAAAAATTTCTTGGATGGAGATTTTTGCTGGCGAAAAGTCTACCAAGGTATATGGAAGCGACACTTGGCTACCTCGTGAAACGCTTGATGCCATAAATCATTTCGTGGTTTCGATCAAAGGTCCTCTGACTACTCCGGTAGGAGAGGGGATAAGATCGCTTAATGTTGCCTTGAGGCAGGAGCTGGACCTTTATGTTTGTCTGAGGCCTATAAGATACTTTAATGGCACTCCCAGCCCTTTAAAAAACCCGGAGAACACAGATATGGTAATTTTTCGTGAAAACTCTGAGGATATTTATGCTGGAATAGAATGGCAATCAGGATCCAATGGAGCGAAAAAAATAATAAAATATTTACAGGAAGAAATGGCTGTCAAAAAAATTAGATTTCCCGAGTCATCCGGGATCGGAGTTAAGCCTGTTTCAAAAGATGGGACTGAGAGACTTGTCAGAAAGGCAATAAATTATGCTATGGAGAATAATCGTCAATCTGTGACGTTAGTTCATAAAGGTAATATTATGAAATTCACAGAGGGGGCTTTTAAAGACTGGGGTTACAAATTAGCCAAAAGAGAATTTGGGGCAGAGGAGATTGATGGTGGCCCATGGTGTGTTTTGAAAAATCCAGGCAACGGAAAAGACTTAATAGTGAAAGATGTTATTGCGGATGCCTTTTTGCAACAAATTTTATTGAGACCCAAAGATTATGATGTAGTTGCTACTTTAAACTTGAATGGAGATTACGTATCCGATGCTCTTGCAGCCCAAGTTGGTGGAATAGGTATCGCGCCTGGAGCAAACTTGTCAGATAAGATCGCATTGTTTGAGGCGACTCACGGAACTGCCCCTAAATATGCAGGTTTAGATAAGGTCAATCCTGGTTCGATAATTTTATCTGCAGAAATGATGCTTCGTCATTTAGGGTGGCTTGAAGCCTCCGATTGCATCATTAAAGCCATGGAAGAAACCATAAAAGCCAAGACTGTAACGTACGACTTAGAGCGCTTGCTAGATGACGGGATACTCTTAAGTTGCTCGGAATTTGGGGATGCCCTCATTGAAAAAATGTAAAAAGCCCGCAATAAGCAGGCTTTTTATTTTTCAGTCAATATAATTATTGCGAAAGTACGCTTTAATTGGCTTGTGGAGATTGAAGTTTCAATGCATGAAGCCCCTTAGGTCCCTCTTCAACCTCAAACTGAACGCGCTGTCCTTCTTTCAGAGTTCGATAGCCGTCCATTTCTATTGCGCTGAAATGAATAAAAATATCTTGTTCTCCTTCGTCGGGAGTAACAAACCCATATCCTTTTGCATTATTGAACCATTTTACTTTACCTTTTACCATCGTCTTTCCTCCCGAGGTGTTACGTCTTCTTCTTTTGCCTAAGTTTTTTTGAGAGTAAAAAACACAATCTCTTTAAAAAATCTAAGACAGGAATTAAGAGTACAACGATTCAGTTTCGTGGGTCAAATTAACTCTTTTATATTCAATAACATACACAAATTCTTAATTACTAATACAGCTCCTCTAAAAAGTATCAATTTTTACAAATGTACAAAACGATTCATCTTGGATATCTAAGTATAGTAATATTGTGTAAAAGTTATTATTATTTTTAAATAAGCGCAACACTATGTAATTTAAAGAATTAAATAGGTTTCTAAGAGTCTGTATAGAATTGAATATGATTAACGATAATGACGACATAGATGACGATGGCGATTTAGCTTTAGCGACATCTAGACCAAAATTGAAGAGACCACCCCTCTTCAAAGTAGTTTTACTAAATGATGATTTTACTCCTATGGAGTTTGTTGTACATGTTTTGGAACATATTTTTAAAATGAATAAAGAAAAAGCCACTCGAGTCATGCTACACGTTCATACTCAGGGTATTGGGGTTTGTGGCGTTTTTACTAAAGATATCGCAGAAACCAAGGTCTCCCAAGTGAATGAATTTTCTCGAGCAAACCAACACCCTTTGCTATGCGAAATGGAAGAGGCCTAGAAAGGGTAAAATGAGCAAGGTTAGCAATTATGTTAAGTAAAGAACTTGAATTTACATTGAATCAAGCCTTCAAGCAGGCCCGCAAACATCAGCATGAGTTTATGACAATTGAACACTTATTGTTAGCGCTACTTGATAATTCTGCAGCCTTAAAGGTTCTTAATGCTTGCGGTGGAAATATAGCTGATCTTAAAAAAGAGCTAACCAAGTTTCTTGAAGAAACTACACCGCGCATAGTGGACGAAAATGACAGAGAAACGCAACCAACTTTGGGCTTTCAAAGAGTGCTTCAGAGAGCAGTGTTTCACGTTCAGTCGTCAGAAAAAAATGAGGTAACTGGGGCAAATGTTTTAGTAGCAATATTTAGCGAGCAAGACTCGCAGGCCGTTTTCTTTTTAGGAAAACAAGGCATAACACGTCTCGATGTTGTTAATTTTATCTCGCATGGTATATCCAAAGTTCTAAATGAGTCGACTGAGGGAGATTTGAGCAATTTAGAGGCAGAGACATCTAATGACACAGAAAGCTCAAAGGGGGCTCTTGGTAAGTATGCTACAAATTTAAATGAAATGGCCGCAATGGGAAAAATTGACCCACTGATTGGCCGGCATAAAGAAGTTGAAAGAACTGTGCAAATTTTGTGCCGTAGAAGAAAAAACAATCCTTTATTTGTTGGAGAGGCTGGTGTTGGAAAAACAGCAATCGCCGAGGGTTTGGCAAAAAGAATTGTTGATAAACAGGTCCCGACTATCTTAGAAAATAATATTTTATTTTCTTTAGACTTGGGTGGCCTTGTAGCCGGAACAAAATATCGAGGAGATTTTGAAAAACGCTTGAAAGCTGTTCTAGGTGAATTGAAAAAAAATCCAGAGGCTATATTGTTTATCGATGAGATCCATACAATTATCGGCGCTGGTGCAGCGTCTGGTGGAGTAATGGATGCATCTAATCTTATCAAACCGATGCTTGCGAATGGAGAATTACGTTGCATTGGCTCTACGACTTATCAAGAGTACCGAGGGGTATTTGAGAAAGATCATGCGCTTACTCGTAGATTTCAAAAAATTGATATTGAAGAGCCATCTGTAGAGGATACGATTAACATCCTAAAAGGCCTTAAGAGCAGGTTTGAGGAACATCATTCCGTAAAATATTCTTCAACCGCGATAAGAACAGCGGCAGAATTATCAAAAAAATTCATTAATGATAGAAATATGCCAGATAAGGCCATCGATGTAATCGATGAAGCTGGCGCTGCCAATCAACTATTACCACCGTCGAAGAAGAAAAAAACTATTGGGGTGGCAGATGTTGAGAATATTGTCGCAAAAATTGCACGAATTCCTCCCCGAAAAGTATCAACAAGAGATACATCAACATTGAAAAATCTGACCCGAGATTTAAAGATGTTAGTTTTTGGTCAGGATAAGGCAATCGATGCGCTCTCCTCGGCTATCAGAATGAATCGATCAGGGCTAGGGATTGAGGAAAAACCCGTGGGATCTTTCCTTTTTTCCGGTTCTACAGGAGTGGGGAAAACAGAAGTAACTCGTCAATTAGCTCATGTAATGGATATGCATTTAGTGAGATTCGATATGTCTGAGTATATGGAACGGCACACGGTATCAAGACTAATCGGCGCTCCTCCTGGTTATGTTGGGTTTGACCAAGGTGGATTATTAACGGAAGAAATTAATAAACACCCACATTCAGTTCTATTACTTGATGAAATAGAGAAAGCGCATCCCGATGTTTTTAATCTATTACTGCAGGTGATGGACCATGGCACTTTGACAGACAATAATGGTAGAAAGGCAGATTTTAGAAACGTTATTTTGGTTATGACTACGAATGCTGGCGCTAGCGAGATGAGTAGGGCGTCGATAGGCTTTACTCAGCAAGATCATAGCAGTGATGGCGCTGAGGCAATTAAGAAAATGTTTTCCCCAGAATTCAGGAATCGTTTAGACGCAATCATACAATTTGATCCACTAGATACCACGACTATTGCACATGTTGTCGATAAATTTTTATTTGAGCTTGAGGCGCAACTGCAAGAAAAAAATGTTGTTTTAACTGTCAGTGCAAGCGCGAAAGAATGGCTCGCTGAAAAAGGTTATAATAACAAGATGGGAGCTAGACCGATGGCCAGATTGATTCAAGATAAGCTAAGAAAACCTCTTGCAGAATATCTTCTTTTCGGAGATTTAAATGGAGGAGGAAAGGTTAGTATCTTGATTGAGAATGACGAGATAGTTTTTGAAATTGAAGAGCAAGTGGTACATTAGTAGAAAGGGGTATTAGCGCTCTCTATACGTTATCCTTCCTTTGCTGAGATCGTATGGCGTCATTTCTACTTTTACTTTATCTCCAGTCAAAATTCTAATGTAATGTTTTCTCATCTTTCCTGAGATATGGGCAGTAACAATATGTCCATTTTCTAGCTCCACTCGGAACATTGTATTTGGCAATGTTTCAGTGACAGTTCCATCCATTTCAATAACGTCTTCTTTACCCATATAAATTCCTAGTTAAATTCTATTTCATTAGGGGGTGAAGTATATCAAAACAATTGACCATAATGCTAACTTTGATTTAATCATTCTTACCCTCAACTATAACTAATTCGCTGCAGTCGATATTTGGTTGATTCCATATATCAGTACTTGGATTTTCTTTTAAAGCTATAGCTAATTCTGATAAAAATCTTGATCTGGGAATTTCTATTGCACCCATTCTTCCAAGATGAGAATTGAATATCTGGCAATCCATAAAAGAAAAATTATATTTCTTCAAAAGATTCATTAAATAGACCATAATAATTTTAGAAGCATCAGGTATGCTACTGAACATAGATTCACCAAAAAATACCGTGCCTATACTTAAACCATAAAGACCACCTACAAGACTATTTTTCTTCCACAGTTCAATACTGTGCGCATAATCATTATTAAACATATTTTGATAGGCAAGCCTCATTTCAGGTAGAAGCCAGGTTCCCTCTTGGCCTTTCCTCGGCATAGCGCAAGATGACATGACCATAGGAAAATTTCTATCAATTTTAAGAGTAAAACCTCCTTTTTTTATTTTTCTTTTTAATGATCTAGATACATGAATGTTTTCAGGATACAAAACGGCGCGTGGGTCAGGGCACCACCATAAAATTGGCTGGCCTTTTGAGTACCATGGAAAAATACCTTGGCTGTAAGCTTGAAGTAAACGTTCTTTCGATAAGTCTCCACCAACAGCTAGCAATCCATCTGGCTTCCGGGTAGCAAGCTCGGGTGATGGGAAGGGCATTGTTGATTCAGTTCCTTGTAATTGAAAGATCATAATTCTTTATATGGGCTATGTTTGTGTAGTTCTTGCATATAATCAATCATACCTTCATGTTCATCTTCTAAGTACTTTCCAATATTGTTATGGAAAAAAGCATTTTCCATCCAGTGATAGGACCAAGTTGGTGTAGGTAAGAATCCCCTAGAGATTTTATGCTCACCCTGTGCTCCTGGCTCGAAACTCTCTAGACCATTATCAATACAATATTTTAAGCCTTGATAGTAGCAAGCTTCAAAATGAAGACTATGAAATTCTTCACAACACCCCCAGTGCCTTCCATATAATGTTTTATTACCAACCAAATTAAAGGCCGCAGCAACTAATTTTCCTTTATAAAGAGCCTTAATTAATAAAACTTCCTTTGGAATTTTCAAAGCAATTTTTTTAAAGAATGCTAAAGACAAAGTTGGCATTCCTCCCTTTTTTTCAAAAGTGGATTCATATAGCTTATGAAAATCTTCCCAATCATCATCATTCGCAGTTTCTCCATTTATGATATCAAATTGAATACCCGCTTCTCTTACTCTACGCCTCTCTCTATTAATTTGTTTTCGCTTTGATGAACTCAATGTCCTTAAAAAATCATCAAAAGTTTTATAATTTTTATTCTTCCAATGAAATTGACATCCAGTTCTTCGCAGAAAACCCCTTTTCGAGAAAATCTCCATTTCATCATTGGTAGTAAACAGCCAATGAATTGACGAGCAATTATTTTTTTTTGCTACTTTTTTAGCTGCATCTATAAGTAAACCTTTACAACTATTTGTAGCATCTTTGCTTAGTAAGAGTTTCGGTCCAGTTGCGGGAGTGTAGGGAGATGCGCTTACCATTTTAGGATAGTAAACGAGCCCATTTCTTTGATAAGCCTCAGCCCATGACCAATCAAAAACAAACTCTCCATAAGAATTAAATTTAATATAAAGAGGAGCCGCTGCAATTAACTTATCATCGCTATCATGGATAACGATATGTTGAGGCAGCCAGCCCCATTTACTTCCCAGACAATTATGTTTTTCGAGGGCAGATAGGAATTCATACTTCAAAAAAGGGTAGGGAGCAGCGCCTAGATTATTCCAGGAGTCTCCAGAGACACTGGAGATATCATCTAGTATATCAATTTTCAGATTCACTGCTTTGCCTGTATTTCAAGTGTTAACAAATATTAACCTTAATAAAGCAGTTTACATATTGTTTTTTTTTGGACGAAGCTTGGACATATTCCAACTTAAATGAAAGGAGCCTACTTCTAAGTCAAGGTCATTCGTCTGCAGATAGGGAATCTAAAAATCGTTCTGCATCTAGTGCGGCCATACACCCTGTGCCAGCAGATGTTATGGCTTGTCGGTACACATGATCCATAACATCTCCTGCTGCAAAAACGCCATCAATGGAAGTTTGTGTCGCATTACCACCTACACCACTTTTTACTTTTATGTATCCACCTTCCATCTCTAATTGACCTTCAAAAATATCGGTATTTGGCTTATGGCCAATCGCAATGAAGACTCCCATTAATTCAATCTCTTTCACACTATTGCTCTTAATATTCTTTATACGAATGCCAGTCACTCCTGAAGAGTCACCGATAACCTCATCAAGCACCGAATCTAATTCAAATGTAACATTTTCATTTTTTTCTTTATCCCTTAATTTTTCGGATAAGATTTTTTCGGCTCTAAATTGATCTCTTCTATGTACGACAATTACTTCTTTAGCAATATTTGATAAATATAAAGCTTCCTCTACCGCAGTATTACCACCACCTATAACAGCCACTTTTTGATTCTTATAAAAAAAGCCATCACAAGTAGCGCAAGCCGAGACCCCCTTACCTTTAAACTCATGCTCTGATTCTAAACCTAGATACATAGCCGATGCTCCGGTTGAAATTATTAATGCATCACATGTGTATTCTGAGCTATCCCCTTTGAGCAAGAAGGGTCGCTGGTCAAGTTTTACTTCAGTTATCTGATCATAAATTATTTCAGTATTGAAGCGCTCAACATGGCTTTGCATTCGAGTCATTAAGTCAGGCCCTTGCACTCCATCATTATCTCCTGGCCAATTATCTACATCAGTTGTAGTCATAAGTTGTCCGCCTTGTTCTAGGCCCGTAATAAGGACTGGATTTAAGTTTGCTCTTGCGGCATATAAGGCAGCCGTGTATCCAGCGGGTCCGGAACCTAGAATAAGTAGTCTGCAGTGCCTATTTTTACTCATTGTGATTTTTCCCAGATATTTGAAACATATTTACTTATTTGATTATCTAACCAAATACTCCTCCCAGGGGGCAATTTGAAAAAACTTGCTTCTTTTTAAAACTTATATTTTCGATAGTCTATAACATTCAATAAAAAATTATTAAGGTAAATTAAAAGAATTAAAGAAATTTATAAACGGTAGTTGGATGTGTCTATGACATCATTGCTACGCAATACATCTTGTGTTTGACAGCCAGATTGATTAATTTCAAATAGAAAAACATAAGAGTTTTTTTGTTATTTGAGTTAAATTAAAATGTAACAAACCTGTCGCTCTTGTATGATAATTATGAAATAATCATATTTGACATGAAAATAAAATCCTATGTATATGAATAAATTGATAATTCGAGTTTTCATTTGTACGCCACACTAAATAAAAGAGTCAAAGAGGGTGTTTTTTTACTGTCGCTAGCGCTCGGCGCGTTTTTTCTATTGGCTTTAATTTCTTACTCCCCCGAAGACCCAAGTTGGGGCTATGTGGGCCCAAGAGATGGCGCAATAAATGCCGGCGGGCCAGTTGGAGCCTGGTTTTCAAGTGTCCTTTTTGCATTAGTCGGAGTTATGGCCTTCCTGTTTCCTTTCATGATTGCTTGGGCTGGGTATCTTTTTTTTAGAGATAGAGAAAACAACTCTAATAATCCATATCTAACTCTGATCAGATGGGTTGGATTTTTTTTAATTTTGATAGGATCCACAGGTCTTTCGGCTTTACATGCGAAAACTGGTATGTATTTACCGGAGGGCCCAGGTGGGATCTTAGGTCATTTGGGTATGGATATCACTGTGACTATCATAAGCGCCATCGGCGCCACAATTTTTATGTTATCCGCGTTTCTCATAGGATTTACCCTTTTCACCGGACTCTCTTGGCTTACCGTTATCGATTCTTTGGGAGGTTTCACTATTAATGCGCTGCATCAAATGTCTGAGCTTTTCAAAATCGTAAAAGAGAAACGTCAAGGCCAAGCTATGAAAGCTGAGCGTAAACAGGTTTTTAAGAAAGAGAAAAAGCGGATAAAGGATAGGGTACCCCCTGTGATCGAAACTCCTACTTTAGAGACGAAGAAAAGTACTAGAGTTGAAAAAGAAAGACAGATGACCTTATTAACTCCAGATTTAAATGCTGAATTACCGCCTTTAAATTTACTAGACCCAGCGAAAAATAGCGGCACTGTTTTATCTTCGGACGCATTGCAAGCTTTATCCGGGCAAGTTGAGAGACGACTTGCTGATTTTGGGGTAACGGCAGAGGTGGTGGCCGTCCATCCCGGGCCTGTTGTTGCGCTTTTTGAATTGAACCTAGCTCCTGGAACAAAAGCTAGCAAAGTAACTAACCTTTCAAAAGATTTAGCTAGGGCTTTATCGACGATTGCCGTTCGTGTGGTTGAGGTAATTCCGGGTAAATCTACAATTGGCCTCGAAATTCCGAATACCCATAGAGAGATGGTTTATCTGAGTGAAATAATGCAGTCAGAGGAATTTGATAAATCAAAATCGCCACTTACACTATCCCTTGGAAAAGATATTGCTGGCAATCCTGTCGTTGCTGATCTTACAAAAATGCCGCATGCGTTAATTGCAGGGACAACAGGCTCTGGAAAATCTGTGGCTATTAATACCATGATATTGAGCCTTTTATACAAATCTACACCGGAGCAAGTAAGATTAATAATGGTGGATCCAAAGATGCTTGAATTGTCGGTTTATGAAGGTATCCCACATCTACTTACTCCCGTTGTAACTGACATGAAAGATGCCGCAAATTCCTTAAGATGGTGTGTTGCTGAAATGGAACGCAGATATAGACTGATGGCTGCGTTGGGCGTAAGAAATATAATTGGTTTCAATAAAAAAGTGAAAGATGCTGAAAAAAGAGGAGAGCCTTTGAAGGACCCTTTGTTTATAGCAGAGCCCGATTTAATTAACGGTGAATTGCCTGAAGTACCTGATTTGAAAACTATGCCATATATAGTTGTAATAATAGATGAATTGGCCGATATGATGATGGTTGTTGGAAAAAAAGTTGAAGAATTGATAGCACGGCTCGCACAAAAAGCAAGGGCCGCAGGAATTCATTTGCTCCTAGCAACCCAACGTCCATCCGTTGATGTGATTACAGGACTGATTAAAGCAAATATCCCTACCAGAATAGCATTTCAAGTATCTTCCCGGGTGGATTCTCGCACTATATTGGATCAAATGGGCGCTGAACATTTACTTGGCCATGGAGATATGTTGTTTATGCCACCTGGTGGTGGAATTCCACAAAGAACTCATGGAGCATTCGTGGATGACCATGAGGTTCATAAAGTAGTTTCACATTTGAAACAATCGGGAGAACCGAGCTATATCGATGAAATTACACAAGAGCCATTATCATCAATTCCTGGTCTATCACCTGAGGCTTCAGGCGTGGATGCAGAGGACTCAGACCCACTATTTGATGATGCTGTGAAAGTTGTAACGGAGTCAAGAAGAGCATCCATATCTGGAGTACAAAGAAGATTAAAAATTGGGTACAACCGGGCAGCAAGACTTGTTGAAGAAATGGAGCGAATTGGCGTAGTTTCAAGTCCAGATGAACGTGGAAATCGTGAGGTGCTTGCTCCTCCACCGGTAAAGGATTAGCGTGAAAAGGCCTCAAGCATTTTTGATTATTTGTTTTTTTTGTAACGCTTCTGCTTCTGGGCTTGATGATTTAAATCGTTTTACGAGAGATTTGAGAACCTTTGAAGCTCAGTTTGAGCAATCGACATTAGATACTGAAAATAGCAGGCAAGGTCTTTTCAGGGGAAATTTTTGGTTAGAGCGGCCTAATAAGTTTCGATGGGATTATTTATCTCCAACAGAGAAAAATATTATAGCTGATGGCAATGATTTATGGATTATTGACCATGAATTAGATCAGGTAAGTCAGTATTATCAGCCTTGGGCGTTAGAAAATACACCAATATCTATTCTCCTGTCTACTGAGATGCTTTTTAAGACCTTTAAGGTTATTGAATTAGGAAAGAAAAAGGAAATGATGTGGTTTGAACTTTTGCCTAATGATAGTGCAAATGAGGTGATGCGAATTTTACTTGCATTTCAAAATGGTAATTTAATACGATTAGAGGTTACAGATAATTTTGGACAGATTTCGAGATTTTCTTTTTCGGAGATAAAACGAAATTCAAAAATACCAAAAAGTATTTTTGAGTATAAGCCACCGGAAGATTTGGATGTATTTTATCAAGATTTATAATGTAGCCTAAAACAAAGGAATTTATTTGAAACAGATATATGCGATTGCGGCAGGTGGAGCCATTGGTGCTCTTTTGAGATATTGGATCTCAATGATAATTTTTGCAAATGTTGGTCGATCTTTTCCTTGGGGTACCTTGGTAGTAAACATTATTGGATCATTTTTAATTGGATTTTTAAGTATTTTTTTTATTGATAAGTTAGCAATCACAAGCGAATGGAAGAATTTTTGGCTAATTGGACTACTTGGGGCATTTACAACTTTCTCTGCATTTTCATTGGAGACAGTTAATTTGATAGAGAGGGCTGATTATTTAAGCGCCTCTATGAATGTTTTAGCAAATGTATTTGCATGCATACTAGCGGCTATATTTGGAATAGTTATTGCTAAGCAAATAGGATAAATTTATACAAATTAATGTTTATCGGACTTTTTTTATGTTAGACCCAAAAATTTTACGTAATGACCTGAGGGACGTCGCTGAAAAGCTAAAAAAAAGAGGCTTTTCTCTTAATATTAATTTGTTTGAAAAGCTTGAAGAAAAACGTAAGTCTCTCCAGGCCGAAGTTCAAGATCTCCAAAATGAAAGAAACACTAAGTCGAAAAATATCGGGGCGATAAAGTCGTCTGGTGGAGACATTACAGATCTTTTATTGGAGGTTGAGAATAAGGGTAATGAGCTTAAAACTACGAGTGATTCTTTAAAACTGGTATTAAATGATATAAATGATTTATGTCTTACAATTCCTAACATTCCGCATGAGAGTGTTCCAGATGGCGTGGATGAGAAATTTAATCGAGAGGAAAAAAAATGGGGCGAAAGACCGATTTTTGATTTCGAACCAAGGGATCATGTTGATATTGGAGAAAATATAAAAAAATTAAGTTTTGAAAAAGCTGTGAAAATTGCTGGATCACGTTTTGTTGTAATGCACAAAGACCTCGCAAAGCTTCATCGAGCCCTGTCACAATTTATGCTTGATATTCATACAAACGATCATGGGTACGATGAAGTTTATGTTCCATTTTTAGCGAATAAAGATAGTTTGATTGGAACAGGTCAGCTGCCTAAGTTTTCAGATGATTTATTTAAGGTTGAAGGGGCAGAGCTTTATCTTATACCGACTGCTGAAGTGCCCTTGAGTAATCTTATTAGGGATCAGATAGTCGAAGAAGGGCAACTCCCACTAAAGTGGGTTTCACATACTCCTTGCTTTAGGTCTGAGGCTGGTGCTTATGGAAAAGATACACGAGGTATGATTAGGCAACATCAGTTTGATAAGGTTGAATTGGTCCAAGTTACTCAGCCTGAAAAGTCCTTTGATGCGCTAGAGAGCCTTACGAATGATGCGCAGGAAATACTCAAAAAGTTAAATTTGCCTTATCGGGTAGTCACACTTTGTGGTGGAGATTTGGGTTTTTCTTCTGCAAAAACATATGACATAGAAGTGTGGCTGCCTGGCCAGAATAAGTATAGAGAAATTTCATCATGCTCGAACTTTCTCGATTTTCAGAGCCGAAGAATGCAGGCACGCTATCGAAGCAAGGATAAGAAAAAACCTGATTATTTACACACCGTAAATGGTTCAGGTCTTGCGGTGGGACGCACCCTTGTGGCCATACTTGAAAACAATCAATTGAAAGATGGCTCTGTAAAAATTCCTAATGCTCTAGTGCCGTATATGAGTGGTAAAGAGCTTATTCAAGCTAGTTAATAGTCTATCTCACCGACATTACTAATAGAACTACCAAGCCGACGACCGCTAGAAGGGGAAGTAACACGGACGTCCAGTCACCTTTTTCTGGCTTAGGACTGTTTTTACTCCAATGCTTGTATGCTGGCCATAAAAAAATAAGCATCATAACTCCTGCCACAACGCTTAGTATTTTTATCCAATCCATTCAATTGACCCCTCATTAAAAAAAAGCCCAGCAATAAGCTGGGCTTTTCTCGACTTCAGTCTTGAAGACTAGTCGTCTCCACCCATTATGCTCAGAATATTTAGCAAGCTTATAAAAATATTAAAGATACTGAGATAAAGTCCATATGTCGCCATGATGTAGTTTGACTCTCCTCCGCGGATTATGCGGCTAGTATCAAAAAGTATAAATCCACTCATAACCATTATGATTCCTCCAGAGACTGCTAGCGACATAGCGGGAATCTGTAAGAAAATATTAGCAATCATAGCCAGAACCAGGACTAACATTCCTGCGAAGAGAAAGCCACCTAAAAAGCTGAAATCTCGCTTAGACGTTAATGCATAGCCTGATAGACCCAGAAATATAACACCAGTTCCCCCGAAGGCAGTTGCGATGATCTGAGGTCCATTCGGAAGTGACAGATAAATACTGAGCACCGCACCTAAACCGAAACCTAGTAGTCCTGTAATAAGAAATATCACTCCGATTCCGGCGCTTGAGTTTGCTGTCCTCGGCAAGACAAATATGCCAAGCACCATGGAAGCAATGACTGATATGAGATATGCCATGGGCTGGACGCCAGCATATAAGGACACCATAGCCATCACAGCACTGAAAGCGAGCGTAGCAGACAACAGCAAATATGTATTTTTAAGGACTTTATTGGTAGCCACCGAGTTTTCGGCACCACCAGTAATTACTGATTCATAACGATTCATAACAAAAGGCCTCCTAAAGGCTTAACATGGTACAAAATCTTAGATCTTCGGATCTCCACTTAGTTCAATAATATACATTAGCATGAGAAATATAAAAAGTGGTGCTTTCTTGGTAAAAATACGGTTGTTTTACAGGGGATTTCCGGTATATTTCCCATCCTCTGAACGTTTCTGGAGAGGTGGCAGAGCGGTTGAATGCAACGGTCTTGAAAACCGTCGTGGGTTAATAGCCCACCCAGGGTTCGAATCCCTGTCTCTCCGCCATTACATCCAATAAATTATTGATATAATTAAAAATTATTTTGTAATTATACTCCAATCATGAAAACAATTCTTTTCCGTAGCATCATTTTATTGGGTTATTTTTTTTGAATTCGCTTAAAATTAGGTTTGTTGATTCTCACAAGCGATGCCCTAGACATTTTCTTTTTCTGAACATGATAATTTCTACTATATACTCAGCAAAATAAGGCTTTAGCCTAGAAAGCAGCGTAAAAATTGGAGTGATTTAGCTATTTATATTGGTTAGTCTCCGTTCCTAATAGGGAGAAAAACGTGCAATTCGCGATACGACCCGATGACCGAGGATTACATGCAAGATAGCTTTAACAACAATTGCAGAGAATGCGATCGACTGGCTGGTTTTTTAGACGAAGTGGCCATTAATTTCCCTGAGTACTACGCTAAGCCAGTGCCGCCTTTTGGGGATCCAAGTGCTCAGTTATTAATTGTTGGGTTAGCGCCAGGCTTGCATGGCGCGAATGCAACCGGACGGCCATTCACAGGCGACTATGCTGGATTGTTGTTATACGAAACTCTCCATAAATTCGGTTTTTCAAATTTTTCAAAATCTGAGTCAATTACCGATGGCTTGCTCTTGAAAAATTGTAGAATTACAAACGCTGTAAAATGTTTACCTCCTCAGAATAAACCGAATGGAAGTGAGGTAAAAAATTGTCAAACTTTTTTGAAAGAAGAAATTGCTCAATTATCTGGTAAAGCAGTAATAATTGCCCTAGGGACGATTGCCCACAAGTCAATTATATCTACTCTGGCGTTAAAGCAAAAAGACTTTCCATTTCAACATGGTGCTGAACACTTGTTGCCAAATAAAAAATTTCTCCTAGATTCGTACCATTGTAGTAGATACAACACTCAAACAAAACGTTTGACTAAAAAGATGTTTTATTCAATATTTGAGAAAGCTAGAGTAATCTTGAATGGATAAATCAGAAAAATTTGATCACAAGATATTTTTAAATTCGGTGACACATCGACCCGGCGTTTACCAAATGATTGGTAAAGCAGAACGGATTTTGTATATTGGAAAGGCAAAAAATCTTCATAAAAGACTGAGTAGTTATTTTCTTCGAGCTACAAATACAAGAATTGCTTCTATGGTATCTCAAATTAAGGAAATACAAGTAACGATCACTCATACTGAAGCTGAAGCTTTGATTCTTGAAAACAATCTGATAAAGAAACACAAGCCAAAATACAATGTCTTGTTAAGAGACGACAAAAGTTATCCATACATTTACTTATCATCCCATGAATTTCCTCGCTTATCTTTTCATAGAGGTTCGCGCAAACAAAAAGGAAGCTACTTTGGTCCTTATCCAAGCTCTGGCGCAGTGAGAGAAACTTTAAAACTTCTACAAAAACTTTTTCCAGTAAGACAATGCGAAGATAGTTATTACATGAATAGATCTAGGCCATGCTTACAGTATCAAATAGAAAGATGCACAGCCCCATGTGTTGGACTTGTCTCCACGGAGCGATATGAATCTGATGTGAAAGATATTACTTTATTTTTGAAAGGAAGAGCTTCAGATGTGGTGGATCGTTGGGTCGCAAAAATGGAGATCGCGTCTAAGGCTCTCAATTATGAAGAAGCAGCAAAACTACGAGATCAGATATCCAATCTGAAAATAATTCAAGAGAGGCAATATGTAAGTGGAGAAAAAGGCGATATTGATATTGTGGCAGCTTTAACAAAAAAAGGCATTGCCTGTATTCAATTATTTTTTATAAGAAATGGACGTAATTTAGGAAATAAGATTTTGTATCCGAAGTCAGGACAGGGGGCAAGTGGAAAAGAATTAATTTCGGCATTTATTACACAATATTATTCAAAAAATCCGATTCCTTCGGAAATAATTATGAACATAAAGCCTGACGATCATGATCTTTTAAAAAACTTCTTAGAGAAAATTTCGTCAAAAAAAGTTTCTCTCTCCACTAACGTAAGGGGTGAGAGGGCTCGTTGGTTGAAGATGGCAAAGATAAATGCCGATTTATCAATAGAATCAAAATTATCAACAAACACTGAAAGCATTGAGCGCCTAAAGGATTTACAAAGCCAATTAGACCTACCTGATTTTCCAAAACGCATGGAATGCTTTGATATAAGTCATACCGGGGGAGCTCAAACTGTCGCGTCATGTGTTGTGTTTAAGGATGGGCAGCCTCATAGCAGTGACTATAGAAGGTTTAATATAAAAAATATAACACCTGGTGATGACTATGCCGCAATGAGACAAGCCTTGTCCAGGCATTATAAAAACTTGTTAGCTAGTGATAGCATATTACCAAATATTTTAATAATCGATGGCGGCAAAAGTCATTTCGAAATCGCAAAAAATGTCATAAAAGAATTCGATATCAAAGATATTATTATTATTTCCATCGCAAAGGGAGTGGATCGTCGACCTGGCTTAGAGTTAATTTTCCTAGAGGGTAAAGAAAATGGTATTGTTCTCGCTGAGAATTCAAAAGCACTTCATGTCATCCAGCACATTAGAGATGAAGCACATAGATTCGCAATAACCGGGCATCGAAAACAGAGAAGAAAGTCTAATAGGACGTCAATATTAGAAGAGATACCAGGAATAGGGATGAAAAGGAGACAACAACTTTTAAGATATTTCGGTGGCCTTCAGGGCCTATCCAGAGCAGGCATTGAGGACATTGCGAAAGTTAATGGTATCAGTAGCAGATTGGCAGAAGATGTGTATATAGCATTCCATGGTGAAGAATGACAAATTTTTATAATTTACCAAATTTTTTGACTTTATCTAGAATTATCCTGATTCCTATTCTAATTTTATTTTTTTATATACCTACTGATTGGAGCAATAAAGCAGCTACAATAATTTTTATGATAGCCGCTTTTACTGACTGGCTCGACGGATTTCTTGCTAGAAAATTAGACCAAACATCATCATTGGGAGCATTCTTGGATCCAGTTGCTGATAAGTTGATGGTTTCGACCGCTTTAGTGATGATTGTGCATCAAAATCCTGTTTTTTGGTTAGCACTCCCAGCAATTGTAATTATTGGAAGAGAGATAGCAATATCTGCCTTGAGAGAGTGGATGGCAGAACTTGGCGCACGAACTAAGGTTTCTGTGTCTGAAATTGGAAAAATTAAAACATCCTCCCAGATGCTTGCTATAACGTTATTAATATATAGAGAGGATATTTTTGGATTGCCGGTTTTCACAATAGGGCTCGTATTGCTCTATTTAGCTGTTGTTCTTACTCTCTGGTCAATGTCTATTTACTTAAAAATCGCTTGGCCCATCATGATTAATGACAAAAATAAGGATTTTCCTTCAGAAAAGAAGTCAGGCTTGACACATCCCAAGGATTCCATAGAATAGCGCCCTCGCTTTGCGGGAATAGCTCAGCTGGTAGAGCACAACCTTGCCAAGGTTGGGGTCGCGAGTTCGAATCTCGTTTCCCGCTCCATTAAATCTTAGTCCCCCACCAAATAAGGTGGGCTTGTAAAAAAAATTAGGGATCTAATGGCCGAGTGGCAGAATGGCTATGCAGCGGATTGCAAATCCGTCTACCTCGGTTCGACTCCGGGCTCGGCCTCCATTATTCAAATGCGGTTCTGGAAATTAGACTTTCATCATTATCAGAGTCAAATTGAAGTTGCTCGGTATATGCCCAGTCGACTATTTCATCTTTTGGTTTATACCCTTTCACGAGTTCTTTTAGTTGATCGAGTATTATGGTAATTTCATTATTCTCGAGAGCTTCTTTAAGTAATTCAATTTTTCGCTTTATCTCTATTAGCTCCATACTAGGATCTTGAGCTCGCATTATCAATGAATGTTTTGTAGCTAATGGATTATCTCCTAATAATAGCTCTTCAAATAATTTCTCTCCTGGCCTCAGGCCAGTTATGTCGATCTCAATATCACCATCTGGATTGTTTTTATCTCTTATAGATAGCCCCGATAATTCGATCATTCTTTTCGCTAAGTCATATATTTTTACAGGCTCGCCCATATTTAAAACGAAGACATCTCCTCCTTTTGCCATTGCACCAGCCTGAATTACCAACTGTGCAGCCTCTTGGATTGTCATAAAAAATCTTGTAATTTCTTGATGGGTGAGTGTAATTGGACCACCTTTTTTTATTTGATCCCGGAATCTTGGTATAACAGAGCCTGATGATCCTAGAACATTCCCAAAACGAACAATTGAAAAGCAAGTTTTCGATGAATCACTCTTGGCCATTGATTGTAAATAAAGTTCAGCAAGTCTTTTGCTGGCTCCCATGACATTGGTAGGATTAACAGCTTTATCAGTGCTTATAAGCACAAAATCAGACACTCTATGTGTCGATGCAACCTCCGCACATACTATAGTTCCCAAGACATTATTTTTTAATCCTTCTACTAAGTTATACTCGACCATTGGGACATGTTTATAAGCTGCGGCATGATAAACTGTTTCTGGTTTCCATAGATTCATTAATTCATGCATGCGATCGTAATCCTGAACAGAACCTATGAGAGGAATAATGGAACACTTTGCGCCTGACCTTTTATCCAACAAATTATCCTCTAGTTTCTTATGAATGCTATAAAGTGCATATTCACTTATTTCAACAAGAAGTACTCGTTTTGGCCTTAAGTTGATAATCTGTGTGCATAGCTCACTTCCTATTGAACCGCCCGCGCCTGTTATCATTACCGTTTTATCGAGACAATTTTTTTCCATCAACAAAATATCAGGCTCTACGGGATCCCGCCCAAGGAGATCCTCAATATCAAGCTCTCGTAGATTTGAGATAGATACTCTTCCATGCGCAAGATCATTCATACTAGGTAATGTTCTCACCGCTAGATGATGACGATCTAAATTTTTTAAAATTTCATTTCTTCTCCACCTTTTTACAGAGGGTAGTGCAAGAAGTATATGAGTTATAGCTTTTTGTGAGATCAGTGATTCAAGATGGCTTGGCGGAAATACTAACTTTCCATTTACAATTTGGTTTTGAAGAGATCGATCATCATCAAGGAAACCAAAAATTTTCATCTCCGGACTATTATTCATTGCCGTAGCAAGTTGTCTACCAGCATAGCCAGCGCCATAAATGAGAGCTCTTGGCAGTTTCGTTCTTTTCAGCTGAGTTCGATATAAGCCGCCTAACCAGAATCTAACAATGATTCTCGATCCTGCAACCATAAAGAAAAGAAGCTGAGGTTGAATCAACCCAATGGTTCTTGGAATTCCATCCAGACCGATAAGAGTAATAACACCTGCATATAAAATAGAATAAGCAACCATAGCTTTAGCTACTGTAAGTATTGCCGGCCAGCCCGCATATCTAAATATCGCCCTGTATAGTCCACTTACTACAAAAATTGGTAACGCAAACGTTACAGATATAATTGTTGCCCAAACAATAGAGCTATTGATAAAATTGAATTCTCCTAATCGTAGGAAGAAGGCAAACCAGACAGCAAGGATACAAAAAAGAGTGTCAACGGTAAGTGCTATCAAGCGCTTACTAGATCTTGGGAGAGCTAAAATAAGTTCTGCGATATTTCTTTTCATTAAATTGTTTTTCTTGAGATGGTTCTCTGTAAATGCATGTTCGATTGTATCTTATGTCGATTCTGTGTAACCAGACCGCAAATAGTATAGTACTAGTGCCTCCTAAAGGCTCATAAATTTGAGTATTAGTTGATTTTATTAGGAGAAATCCTTGAGTATTGTCTATTTTTGCTGATACACTTTGTTTTACTTATTTAACGATCATGTAAATCCTTATTCTTAAACGTTTTTTTTGTTAAAATTTAGTAAATCACTTTAGTAAAACTCCTATGAAGCTCTACCTAAGTATTGGATTCCCTCGAACTGGAACAACGTCCCTCCAGCATTGGCTTTTTTCAAAACAAAATGGTTTTTTAGGCAAAATAGGAGGCTGCGAGGATATACCAAACCCCTCTTTTTCTAACAAACTCTCAAAAGAGTTCACTAAAATTGTGTGTAGCTCAGCTTTTTTAGAAAATAATGAAATTAATAAATTAACCGATGTATGGCTGAAAAAAATTATTGATGCGAATAGTAATCAGGAAAAACTAATTATCAGCGATGAGGGCCTATCTTCCTGGAGTAGTGACTTGAAACTAAGGGATCCATGGCCTACCTACAAAAAAAACCCTTTGCCGAAAAATAGCTCTTTTCCGATAATTCAGTGGCTAAAGGCAACGGGAATAAAAACTTTTCAAAAAGAGAATATTAAAATCAATGTCACCGTACGGAGTAGGGCTAATTGGTTTACTAGTCTTTATGCAAAGGAGTCAAGTAAATTCCTACTTGCTTCTCAAAAACATTTTGAAATAAAAGTAAATGACGTAATAAAAAATAATAATCCTCATATGAAATGGGGAGTTTTGCTTAATGATTTGATCTCGATATTGGGTAAGGAAAATGTGCTCATTACGCATTATGAGAACTTATTTTCTGAATCGAAAAATGATATTAAAAAAATAGTCGATTTTTTTGATCTCGATATGCCCTTTGAAGAGATAGAGCAAAAAAAATCACAAAAATTGAATAATAAATATCTTATGAGAAGATTTCCTACAAAAGTTTATAATAGGATACAAAGGAATGTTAACATTCCCAACCTAGGCTTTTTACAAAGCTTTGAGGAATTTCTCTTAGATTCTATTTTAAGCTTTTTGGGTCGTGAAGATTACATTTTATGTACCGAGGAAATAGAAAGATTATTTTCAGATGCTTTTATGGATGATGAAAACTTGATAGCATCAATAGAGAAGCAAAATTCGATATGATCAATATTCTTTTATATGAAAAGTAATAAAAAAAATTCGCATAAGAAAAAATCGAAAAACTTGATTATTTTAAACAATATCATTAAAAAAGCCATATTCGATAATAAGCAAATAAAGCAGGTTACTAAAAGAGGTCAATACTTTTTCATCGAATGCGATGATGAGGTCATTTCTCTTGACGGTTTGTCAGCTTCAAAGGCATCCTATTTTATTAAAAAAGGCATATTAGATAGAATTATTTTGCTTATTAAGGCCATAAAAAATAAATTTTTAGCGACTTTGAACCAATATTCAAGATTTAGAGAGCCTGGATTTTTATTCATTATAAATAAAGCAATACTTGGATCTTCGAAGAAAACAAAGATTATACAAATTGGCTCAGATGATGGAAATGAGATAGAGGAAATTCTTCTAAATTTTTCGCAGACGGTAGAATCTTATGATTTATATGAACCGATCGAGGAGCACTTATCATTTGTAGAGAAGAAGTTAGATAGGTTCAGCCTCGATAAGAGATTTTATTTAAGTGCAGTAAGCAACTATACTTCGAAAGAGTCATTTTATATCGATAAAGGTCGTCCAAATTTGAGTGGATTTCAAGAAAATACTGAATCATCAAATAAAAAAATTACTGTTGATGTTGAGAGTATTCAGAATATTCTAAAAGAACATCTCGGCTCAAATTACCCAATTCTTCTTCTAATGGATATTGAAGGGCATGAAGTAAAGATTCTGAAAGGGCTAATCGAATTTCTGAAAATTTCTCCTAACATATCGATCTCAATATGCATGGAGCTTCATCCAACAAAATACATAAAAAAATACGATATGAGAGAGTGCCTCAATATTCTTATGAAAGAATTTAATTTTCAATTAAAATTAGTAGAAAGTGCTGGCAAGGTTATACCCAAGGAATTTGAATTGAATAGATTAAAGCCAATTTTTTCTAGTAGAGATAGAGGGGTTTATAAAGTAAATAACGAAGAATTTCTTATAAGACTCTCTTCTGCTCCTTACCTAGAGGAAGTAAATTATTATCCTTATGTCAACTTAAAAGCAATTAGATCAATTCTTTTGAGTAATTGTTTATGAAAAACAATAGTGAAAAGAAAAATTTTTGGCTAGAAAGAAGTTTAAGTAATATGCTTTCAAGTGACTGGAAAGTCATAAAAAAGTATATCCACAAAGATCGATATTATGATCGAGATCAAGCAATTAATAATTTCCTTATTGTTGTTAAAATTTTTGATAAATTCGATATTGATTATCGTTTAATTTTCGGTGCCTTGCTTGGGTTATATAGAGATAATAATCTTATTGAATGGGATTCAGATATAGATATTTTTGTAACGGAAGAGAGCTTCAAAAAAATTATCGATCAAAATATTTTAGATATCATTTATAACGAGGGATTTATTATTAGGCTTGAAAATGATAAAAAAAAGTTAAAACTATTCAGAAATTATGAAAAAATTGCAATAAATGCCTACTTTTTGAAAAATAATAAATATTCAAGACCAAATTACTCATTCCCTGAGAAGTTGTTGCACGAACACTCATTTTTCAAATTAAAAAATTTTCAAATAAGAGTTCCAAAAGATGTGAAAAAATTTCTTGTCTATGCATATGGAGAGAATTGGAAAATACCAATTAAAAGTAGTAATGAAAAAGACTATATCATGTCAAGTGTAAGATCTGGTGGTAGATTTGGCCGGCTTTTAATTCGTTTAAAGAATTTGAAATTTATATGAAAATTTTTATAGTAAAAAATTTGAATAATTTGCTTAATGGGCTGAACGAAAAAGAATTTATTGTGATTAGTTCGACTGGTGGCAGTGGTTCGAGTTATCTTATCGATCAGTTGATTTTGAGGGGCTTTAATGTATGTGTTCGACCAGATGGTGGTGAGCAGAAAATTAATGTTGACTCATTTGAGTTATACAAAAACCGAACAAGGAAATTTTTTCAAACTAATTTAAGGCCTGGCTGTGATGATGCAGATATGTTTAATGAAACCATTTTTAATTTGAATAAGAAAAAAAGAGGCCGTTATGCATTAGTTTGTATGAATTGGGGCTTGAAAGGCTTTTTTTCAAAATTAGGAAGCCAAATCAAGCCCATATATCTGGTGAGGAATCCATTATTTGCGTTTAATTCATACTCTGGACTTGGGTGGAGAAAGGACGGTGGTTCAAGGCGCATTAGTGGCCTGGGTTTTGATGGTCCAAATGATTTAAGGTGGGTCAATGCTTGGCTTGAAGATTTTGCTCATTGGGAAAAAGGCGCAAAAATTGCCATTGATGCTGCACGTTCTCAAAGTGGACATTTGGTCAGATATCATAAAATGAATGAAGATTTTTGTGAAATACCAAACTTTCCAGTTCTTAAAAAGTTCTATTGCAAGGACTCTGCAACAAAGATTAATGAAATTACTGATGAAACTATAGATTATATCAAGGCCCGTACAGATAAGCTTTGGCACAGCATAGACTCTTTTGCTTTTAAAAAAAATAAAATTTAGTTTCGTGAAAAATCAAAACCCTTTCATACTTTTTTCATTTTTAACTGGTAAAAGGAGGATTCAACTCTTTTTAATTCTAAGTTTATCGATTATTTCATCGATATTAGAAGTTTTCAGTGTGGGCGCTATAATTCCATTACTTACCATATTGGTTTCAGGGGATAAGTCAGACTTAATCATTCAATTAAAGAATCTTATTACATTGATTGGATTGCCATCAGATTCATTCGCTGAAATTATTTTTTTCACATTTGTCTCTTTGGTGATTATATCGACCTTCATCCGCTTGCTACTTATCATTACACAAACTAACTTAAGCTATGCTATTGGCGCTGATTTGAGTTGGATGACCTTCCAATCATCTATCTCACAAAAGCTTGATTATCATTTAAACGAAAATAGCAGTCATTTGATAGGTGTTGTCACAAGCAAAACAAATCAAGTGGTTGGGAAATTTATTCTTCCCACTATGCTCATTGTAAGCTCATTTCTTACTTTACTTTTCGTATGCGGGTTTTTATTTTTCTTAGATCCGGCTTTATTAACCCTAGTTATTTTTATATTTTCATTAACATACTTTTTTTCTTTATGGCTTACAAGAAAAAAACTCATGAACAATAGCGAGAATATTGACAAGAGGACTAATGAAGTTATAAAGATTGTTCAAGAAGCCTTAGGAAATATTCGGGATATCATTCTTTATAATGACCATAAATCATATGTAAGTAGTTTTATCAAATCAGATAAAAAATTACGAAAAGCTCAATCGTCATCCTTAATTCTTTCATCATTTCCAAGATATATAATTGAAGGAGTCGCTGTTTTGATATTCGCTTTATATATTGGATATGAAGGTTCATGGGGATCAGAATCGCAGGAAAAATTTCAAGAAATTATTCCAATTCTTGGTGCATTGACACTTGCAGCATTAAGAATCCTTCCTTTGGTCCAGCAAATTTATTCTAGTTTTACTTTTATAAGAAGTGGGAGAGCGATAGTTGATGATGTTTTACAAATTCTTTTTCTACCGCCTAGAGCTAAAGATGAAACAATAAAAACAAGAGAGAGTGCATTCAAGAAGGAGATTATTCTTGATGAGGTCACATTTGGGTATATTTCTCGAGATAGTGTTATTGAGTCTCTAAGTTTAATAATCAAAAAAAGACAAAAAGTGGGTATTTTAGGTGAAACAGGATCCGGAAAAAGTACTATTGTGGATCTGATTATGGGGCTATTAGAGCCAAGTAAGGGGAAAATTTTTATCGATGATAAAGAACTAAATACAATAAGCCGAACTATGATTGCGACTCTTTTTTCTCATGTTCCTCAGAAAATATTTTTAATTGATAGCACAATCAGGGAGAATATTACTTTAGGCAAAGATCAGCCCATAGATGAGAGCTTAATTTTTAAAATTTTAAATACTGTCCAATTGGCAGATTTTATTACTGAATTGAAAGATGGACTAGACACAAGAGTTGGCGAGCAGGGCGTTCAATTATCTGGAGGTCAAGCTCAGCGCATTGGTTTAGCAAGAGCGCTATATCGTCAAAGTGAAATATTAGTGCTTGATGAAGCGACAAGCGCAATAGATGATGGTACAGAGAAAAAAATCCTTAATGCGCTAAGGAATAATTATCCAGATTTAACGATCATTTCTATATCTCATCGTTCTTCGTCTTTTAATGAATTTGATCGAGTATTAAGAATTGATAATGGTAAGATAATAGATGAAAAATAAAGATATAAATTAAGTAAATTATTTTAAATATCGTTATAAATAATCATTTTAAAAAAGAAAAAAATTTTATTTCGGAGAATTAATTGTGAAAGTATATGTTTCGATGATCGCTGATTTGTTGCATGCAGGACACATTAGAGTAATTAATGAAGCATCGAAATATGGTGATGTAATTATTGGATTAATGACCGATGAGGCGGTTTCCATGTTAGATGATCGAGCTTATTTAAAATATGATCAAAGAAGAGAGGCTTTATTGGCTATAAAAAATGTATACGATATTATTCCCCAAAATTCAGCGAGCTATAAAGATAATTTAAAAAAAATTAATCCTGACTTTGTTGTTCATGGAGATAATTGGAATACTGGCCCACAATCTAAGTATCGAGAAGAAGTTATTGAGGTACTAAAAGAAATTGGAGGTCAGCTTGTTGAGGTACCCTATAGCTCAGAAATAAACGATGTAAATTTAAAAAATACACTTATGAAGTTGGGCGTTACAACAATTACGAGACAAAATCGATTAAGAGAATTATTAAAAATAAAAAAAACCTTACGGATACTTGAGACACATAATGCATTGAGTGCATTAATTGCGGAGAATAGCCAAGTAAAAGTAAATAATGATCTTATATCTTTTGATGGATTTTGGTCCAGCTCTCTCACAGACTCTACTTCAAAGGGCAAACCCGATATAGAGGCAGTTGACTTAACCTCTAGGCTAAATGTCATCAATGAAATCTTTGAGGTGACAACGAAACCATTGATTTTTGATGCCGATACCGGAGGTAAAATTGAACACTTTGAATTGAGCGTGAAAAGTCTCGAAAGACTTGGTGTAAGCGCGGTCGTCATAGAGGATAAAACTGGCTTAAAGAAAAATTCTCTTTTTGGGAATGAGGTTGATCAGACACAAGATACGATAGAGAACTTTTGTGAAAAAATCAGAGCTGGAAAAAGGTCACAAATAACCGATTCCTTTATGATTGTAGCGCGAATTGAGTCATTGATCCTGGAGAGTGGCATGGAAGATGCTCTCCTTAGAGCAAAAAGCTATATTAATGCTGGAGCGGATGGAATAATGATTCACTCCAGAAATAGTGAACCAGATGAGATCAAGGAATTTATGAAAAAATTTAGGAAAGATGACAAAGTGACACCTGTAGTAGTTGTACCTACAAGTTTTAATAAGGTATCGATGGATGAATTTGAAAAAATGGGTGTCAATATAGTTATTTCAGCAAATCATATGTTGAGAGCTGCATATCCAGCGATGCTCAGAGTGGCGGAGTCAATTTTAAAAAACGGTAGAACATTTGAAGCCGAAAAAGATTGTATGTCTATAAGTGACATTTTACATTTTGTTCCTGGAACTAAATAATGATAAATCCAAATTTTTTTGTAAGTAGGCTCATTGAGGTTGGTATAGAGTTTGCTGCAGGGGTGCCTGACTCTCTTTTAAAACATGCCTGTATGGCGATTCATGAAAAATTCGATAAAAAAAATCATGTGATCACCGCTAACGAGGGATCTGCTGTTGGCCTAGCAATTGGATATTACCTCGCTAAAAAATCACCCGCTTTAGTTTATATGCAGAACTCAGGCCTCGGTAATGCAATTAATCCTCTTACCTCATTGGCTCACCCAGAGGTCTACTCCATACCGATGATATTAATGATTGGATGGAGAGGAGAAATTGAAAAAGATAGTAATATTCAAATTAAAGACGAGCCGCAACATTCGAAACAGGGGAAAATAACACTTAAACTTTTAGACTTGCTAGACATTCCTTATATCATTCTTGATAAAGAAGAGGAAAACTTAAATGAGGTCCTGGTAGAGCAGCGTAAATTAACAGAGGAAAGGGGTGGCCCAGTCGCTATTGTTGTAAGGAAAAATACTTTCTTAAAATATGAGGCTTCGGATTACGAAGAGGAAATGAGCAACTTTCCTCGTGAAAAAGCAATAAAAGTAATAATTGAAAACATAAAAAATGATTGGCCTATCGTTTCTACTACTGGAATGATTTCAAGAGAATTGTTTGAAATAAGAAAAAGAAGTAAACAGAGTGATTGCCATGAATTTATGCTGGTTGGTGGAATGGGCCATGCCAGCCAAGTGGCCTCAGCAATTGCCAGTGAGAGGTCCGATAAAAAAATAATTTGCATAGATGGAGATGGCTCAATTCTTATGCATGCTGGCTCTTTAGCTCATTGTGCGGAGCAAGATAACATCATTCATTGTGTAATAAATAATGGTGCCCATGATTCCGTTGGCGGTCAACCCACTGCTGCACGTAATCTATCTTTAAGCGATCTCGCAAAAAGCTTTGGCTTCAAACATGTGGAATCTGTTAAAAATGAGGAAGAGTTGAAGGAAACTTTAAACAGTTCTAAAAATAATGAAAAAAGTAGTTTTATTGAAATATATTGCAAAAGGGGGTCGAGGGAAAATTTAGGAAGACCTGACAAAACACCAGTAGACAATAAAAATAATTTTATAAGATTTTTGGAAAATTAAATTATGACCGATAAGTTAGATAAAATTTTTAAAACTACGATACGAGATTTCGTAAAATCTAAAAATGATCAAAAATTCATATTTACTGCAGGTCCCTCATCACTCCTTAAGGAGAATATAACTGGACTTACCCCATGTTTTGGCAGAGGAGATCCCGATTATTTAAATATTGAAAAAGAAGTCATGGAGAATATAAAAAAAATATCTGGCCATAATAATATTGTTAGGCTGCAGGGTTCCGCCAGTCTCGCATTAGAAATTATCATTAATAATTTCTTAAGAGGAAAAATTCTTCTCATTGAGACTGGGTACTATTCGGATCGTTTAAAGTCTATGCTCAATAACTATATGAGGGCCGATAATAATATTGTCTCGATTGACGTTCTAGATTGGAAGGAAATTTCAAGCTTCTCTGGAAGCTATGATTGGGTTGTTGCATGTTATACCGAAACAAGCTGTGGGATAAAATTACCTATTGAAGAATTGAGATTGCTCTCTGATAGAGTTTCATCAAAACTTTTTCTTGATGCCACAGCTTCGATTGGCCTAGAAGATAATCATGAATACGCAGACATTATTGGTTTCAGTTCTTGTAAAGGTCTTTTTGGATTAACCGGCGCTAGCTTTATAGCATACCATGACATACCTGATAGGAATGAAGTTGTTTCTTTTTATTTGAATATCGATACTCATATTAATAAACTTGTCACAGGCCCTTATCATACCATCACTTCTTTACATCATATTCTATCTAATTATTCCTACTTTAAAGAATCAGTACTTATAAACAAAAAAAGGTTCTACCAGAGAATGGCGAACTATTCAGATATTCCAATCAGCTTGCAACCTAATTTATGCACATATGTTTCTTGTAATATTGAGCCGAAAGATTCTCGAGTAATTTTATATAAACCACGAAATAATCTAGCCGGCAGTATTGTTTGTCATTTGGGTGAAGCGCATCTCGGCTCAAAAGCTGATGGCTCTATACAAGATCAATTGAGGTTTATTGAATGAAAAGAGTTATGGTAGATATGTCGGCTACACTGATTCATCATGGCCATATAAGACTTCTAAAATATGCAAAACAATTTGGCCATATAGTAGTTGCCCTTACCTCAGATAATGAAATATTAAAACATAAAGGGTACTTTCCTGAACTAGAATTTGATCATAGATATGAAATCTTATATTCGATTGAGTATGTTGATGAAATAATTGAATCGCCTTGGATGATAACGCATGAATTTTTAATTGACCATAATATCGATTTTTTAATTCATGGCCATGATAACTCAAATGAGGTTCCACCAGAGAAAATTAAGATAATAAAAAGAACAGAGGGTATAAGTAGCTCGCTAATAAGAGAAAGAATAATTCAAAATTATATTTCAAAAAAGGGAAAATAATATGAAATTTATTTTTCTTGCGCCAAGGTATCATACAAATCAAATCGGGTTATTAAAAAAGCTAATTGAAAGTGGCCATGAAATTAAATTTTATGTCCATACGATTGGTAAAACCGAAGATCATAGTCTTGTTAAACCAAAAGTTTTCCCTCCTGCGCTGATTACAAGAATATTTGGAAATGGAGGAAACACAAAACCTTTATTTTTACCAAAAATTGCATATTTTTTTTCAGTAATTAAGAGTCAAAATCCTGACTTTATTGTAATAAGAGACCCATCAAGATTATTTTCACTATATTCTGCAGTTCTCTGTAGGATTTTTTTTATAAGGATTATTTTTTACTCGCAGAGAGATTTATCCGAGAATATTTCCAAGAAAAGAATATTTTTCGAGAAAATTTTTCTGTTTTTATTTAATGCTATATGGATAAGCCCAATACAAGGGAATATAGAAAAAAATAAATCATACCATTTGCAGTATGTTCCATTTTGTGTAGATCAAAGATTTTTTTCTAATGTAGAAAAATTAACTGGTCCAATCAGGATTCTATCTATTGGAAAGATGCATGATAGAAAAGAGCACTTTTTGTTAATTGATGCTCTTTTGCAATGCGTCAATCTAGACTGGTTTCTGACTATAGTTGGTGAGTCCTCTTCTCTTGAGCAAGAAAAATATAAAGAAAAGCTTATAAAATATATCAAAGATCTGGGTGTTGATGACAAAGTCAATGTATCGACGAATATTGCACATGAAAGAATAACGAAATATTATGAGCAAAGTGATATTTTTATTCTACCTGCAAAAAATGAGCCCGCCTCAATATCAGTTTTAGAGGCGATGGCATCAGGCTTACCGGTTATATGTAGTGATTCTTGCGGTACGAAAAGTTATATAAATAGCGGTCTTAATGGATATATTTTTGAGACATCAAATAAGAATAGTTTATCAGAAAAAATTGAATTACTTAGTAACCGCAGAGAGATAGGGGAAATGGGGTCTGCGTCTCAAAAAATCGCCTATAAAAAAATAAGTGGGAATGTTTTTCTCGAATATTTTAAGAAAGTTATTTTTAATAAATGGAAACTCAATATATAAAATCTTATTATGAAGAATATTTTATTTTTTGTTAGTTCCATGCATGCTGGAGGCGCTGAGAGAGTAGCGGCATACTTATGTAATCATTGGGCCAGAGAAAATATAAATATAATACTTGTTCCTACCTACTCGAAAAGAGGAGAGTGTTTTTATAACCTCGATCATAGAGTTAAATTGATTTTTCTTGCTGACCTTTTAACGTCAAAAAAATCAAATTTTTTTTCAAAGATTAGACGCATTATGCTTATGAGAGATCTTATAAAAAAATATAATCCTGACATAATTCTCTCATTTTTAACAGATGTTAATATTGCAGCTATCCTTAGCAGTCTAGGATTAAAAAAAACAATAATTATTTCAGAGAGAATTCATCCCTCATTGATGCCTCTTCCTTTCTATTTAAAAATTCTTAGGTTTATTGTTTATCGAAAAGCCGATCATTTAGTGGTGCAAACCAAAAGGACTAAATCATGGTTCCATAAGAAAAATATCTGTAAAGAAATTTCTGTTATCCCTAATCCGATAGCTGAGTTTAATACTAATGAGCTTAAAAATTCAGAATTAGAAAATTCTGATAAACCCTTTATTTTAGCGATCGGACGCCTTAATCATGCAAAGGGCTTT